>ERZ724527.615-NODE-615-length-17517-cov-17.936033_pt1 | contig 17517 bp, 12 predicted proteins | sample MGYA00376060_ERZ724527 | MGnify/ENA primary metagenome ERZ724527 (study PRJEB28724, sample SAMN07190886) | activated sludge metagenome | isolation source: activated sludge of sewage treatment plant in Hong Hong | place: USA: Christiansburg, Virginia | collected...
GGAGTTGAGGTAGAGCTCAGCAATGGCGAGCGTCTGGCTGGTGATCTTGTCCTTTCCGCAATTGGCTTGCGCCCACGCGTGAGTCTGGCGCAAGAAGCGGGCCTTGAAGTGGGCCGTGGTGTGAAGACTGATCGTCATCTGCGCACTAGCGATGCGTCTATCTATGCGTTGGGCGACTGTGCCGATGTTGACGGTAAAGTACTGCTGTATGTTTTACCGCTGATGGCCGCCGCTCGTGCTTTAGCCAAAACGTTGACCGGTACTGATACGCCAGTGCAATACCCGGCCATGCCGGTACAGATTAAAACACCCGCCTGTCCGGTAGTGGTGTCGCCAGTGCTGCCTGGTACGGCCGGCACTTGGGACATTGATGCCGACGGTAATGATGTGAAAGCGGTATTTCGTGCGCCCGATGGTGCCGTGCTTGGTTTTGCGCTCACCGGGGCACGAGCTGCCAATCCGGCAGAGAAAACAGAGCTTATCCAGCAACTGCCGCCAATCCTTGGCTGATACGCACTTATCTTTTGACGGCTTTGTCGGACAATCGTGGAGCTTTGTCTTGCAGCCACGGGTATGAGCTGTTATAAGGGGCGGCATAAAAGACCGGCTTGACGATGGTCAAGATGAGCGGGGTAAGAGAGCCGTCCATGAAACTCAAAATGCTCTTGTGGTATATCGCGCGCCGAATGGAATTACTGGCGCGCACGCATCCGGAATTTATTGCCCGTGTGCATGGGCGTGATTTTACAATTCAGATTTCCTCGGATGAGGGCACTGCTCGATTTTTCCATGTCCACCATAATCGTATTGTGTCGCGCAATGCCGCGCACAGAGCACCAACGATGACGATGCATTTTTCTGATGATGCCACCGGTTTTGCGCTGCTCAGTAAAGCCAGCTCTGAGTCTTTTATGGCGGCGATGCAGCGTGGGGAAGTTAAAGTCACTGGCGATTTTTCATTATTGATGTGGTTTATGTCGATCGCTCCCTTTATGCGTCCATACAAGCGTAAGCCACGAACTAAAAAAATCGCTGCTCAATAAGCTGCTGCGGGCCAAGCAGAACTCGTAGTCCCAAGATGATCCTCAATCCCTGCCTTTGGCATGGCTGTCTGCGCTAAAATACGGAAGCAGTAATTACAAGGACGCTGAATGTGATGTGGCGCGGCGAGAGATCTTTCCTGGGCATGAGCTGGCTATGCTTGGCGATGCTGTGCCTGACAATACGTGCGGTGGCCGCAGAGCCGTCAGTGGCGCTTTTTTATGGTGAAAATCCTCCGTGGGATGAGTTGCGTGCCTTTGATGTGGTGGTGGTAGACCCCGACCACGGCACGATCAATCCTGCAAATCACCAGCACGCCGATAGCAGCGTTTTTGCGTATGTCAGTCTTGGCGAAGTACATCCCACACGCCCTTGGTTTAATGAACTGCCGACACAATGGCAGGCAGGCCAAAACTCGGCATGGGGATCAGTCATCATTGATCAGGCCGCCGCCGGCTACCCTGCATTCGTTACCGACAAGGTAATCGCTCCGCTCTGGGATAAAGGCTATCGCGGCTTCTTTCTGGACACCCTTGATACGTGGCATTTGATTGCCAAAACCCCCGAAGCACAGGCGCGCCAACAAGCCGGACTGATTGCAACCATCCGTGCCATCAAGGCTCGGTTCCCCGACGCGAAACTCATTTTTAATCGTGGTTTTGAAATCCTGCCGACGGTCCACGATCTGGCCTGGATGGTGGCGGCGGAGTCACTGTTCCAAGGGCATGACGCATCAAAAAATTCCGCAACCGAGGTGTCGGCAGCAGACCGCGAGTGGTTGTTGGCACAGTTGGGCAGCGTGCGTGAGCGCTACAAACTGCCAGTGTTGGTTATTGATTATGTGCCATCAAATCAGCGTGAGTTGGCGCGCAAGACCGCCGAGAAAATCCGTGCCCTTGGCATGATTCCTTGGGTAACAACGCCGGGGCTGGATGCGATGGGCGTTGGCGCAGTTGAGGTGTTGCCCCGCAAGGTGTTGGTGCTCTGGAACCCGACGGAAAGTCCGGATCTTTATTACGCTGAACCGCAGCGTCTTCTCTCCATGCCGCTCGCCTATCTGGGGCTAGTGCCAGAGTACGTGATGACCACGTCCCCGCCGCCTGCCATGGAGGTGGTTGGCCGCTACGCTGGCGTAGTGAGTTGGCTGCGAGAGCCGCAGGCACTGGATGGCACAGCTTGGTTGCCATGGCTGCGCGCTCAGGCTGATAAGGGTTTGCCACTGGCCATCATGGGTACATTCGGCAGTTATCAGGATGAGGCGACATTGCGCCAATTTGGCATCGAGACTCCCCGGAGTAATCCAGGGCCGGGCATGCAGGTGGTGCATCAGGATGCCATGATGGGTTTTGAGCTGCCGGTGCTGCCACGCACAACAGAATTACAGGCGGTGCGCCTTACTGGGGAAGGGACGCCGCTGCTAACCCTGCAAAGGGGGAATGAGCAGTGGCATCCGGCTGCGCTGACCCCGTGGGGCGGCTATGTACTGGCTCCCTACACGGTCGGTGGGTTGCCCGGTGGTGAGCACGAGAAGCAGCGCTGGTATGTGAATCCAGTGAGCTTTCTACGAGCCGCTCTACGCATAGATGGTCGGGTACCCGTACCGGATGTGACTACGGAAAATGGCCGACGCCTGTTCTTCTCCCATATTGACGGCGATGGCTTTGCCAGCCAGTTCGAAGGCACAGGATTTCGCTTTGCTGGCGAGGTGTTGCGCGACGAGATCGTTAAGCGTTATCGCCTGCCACTGACCATGTCGGTGATTGAGGGAGAAACAGGGGCGGCGGGTTTGTATCCGCAGCTTACCCCGCGCTTGGAGAAGGCCGCTCGCGACATTTATGCGTTGCCTTGGGTAGAGGCCGCTACGCACTCATATTCGCATCCATTCCACTGGGGCAACGCCGAGCAGAGTGCCGATAATGTCGAGGACAGTGGCGTAGGCTACCATTTGCCCATCAAGGGTTATCGCTTCGATATGGCCCGCGAAATCAGCGGATCAGCCGACTATATCAACCGGCAGTTGCTGCCCGCGGGCAAGCGTGTAGGGGTCATGTTGTGGACCGGCAACTGTGTCGCTACGTTGGATGCACTGGAAGAAACCGAGCGTGCTGGCCTGCTGAATATGAACGGCGGCGAAACAACGATCACGCGCAGCCATAACACGTGGACTGAAATGGCGGGTCTGGGTTTGCAGCGCAACGGCTATTACCAGGTTTTTGCGCCTAATCAAAACGAGAACGTCTACACGAATCTGTGGACTGGCCCTTTTTACGGGTTTGAGCGTGTGATCGAGACTTTCGAGCTAACGGATAGGCCGTACCGTTTTAAGCCGGTTAATCTTTATTACCACACTTATTCGGCCAGCAAACCGGCAGCACTTAATGCCCTGCATCGCATCTACGCTTGGGTGGATAAGCAGTCGCTGCACCCGATCTTTGGTTCCGAGTACATCCGCAAGGTGCATGACTTCAACCGCATGGTAGTGGCTCGAACACCGACGGGTTTTAGCGTGCGCGGCACGGGCGACTTGCGTACGCTGCGCTTGCCGCAGGATCAGGGCATTGGATTGGATTGGAAGGCCAGCGAAGGTGTTGCGGGCAGCTACCCCGCCCCCGAGGGTCGCTATGTAAGTCTTACGGGTGCGGCGGCAGAGTTGGTATTGGCCCCGTCTGCAGCAGCGCTGCCCTACTTGGCCGAAGCCAATGCCCGTTTGACTGAATTTGCACGAGACGGCAAAGGGCTAAGCTTCGGCTTCGCCGGCCACGTGCCGCTGTCCTTTGCCCTTGCTAATGCCCAGGGCTGTCGTCTTACGGCCGGCGGACGTCCGCTGTTGCCTTATCGTCAGGCCGCTGGCCTTAACCATTACCGTATGGAACAGCATGCAGAGTCGGCGTTTAAGCTCAACTGCGGCGCCTGAGCGTCGGCGTCTCATGTCACATGGCCAGATCCTCGGATTTGGCTTGGTGGTGGCGTTCGCCTTGGTTGCGGTCTATCCAGGGCAGGCTCTGCAGTGGCGTATCCAGTCCACAACCAAGGCAGACTCGCTTTCGCTGGCTTATCTTCTGGCCTCATTGCGCGCCCTGCCCGGGGATCACTCGCTGCGTCTGTTGGTGACGCGCCGCCTGCTGGCCCGTGGAGACCTCCATGAGGCAGAGCTTTTATTGCAGCCGCTGCTGCAGCAAGACGCGAACGTGCCGGGTCAGTTTTTCTACGATGCACAGTTACTGCAACTCGACTTGCTTATCCAGATGATGTGGCAGATCCCTAGCGACCAGCCCGGGTTTCGGGCGGCGCTGCAAAAGGTGAAGAGCCATCTGGAGCAATTGACGGCCTATAGTTGGAGTGAAAGTGCGCTGCTGCTGCTGATTCGGGAAGCACAGAGTGTAGGTGCCCCTGAGCAGGCCATGCCTTTTATGCGACGTTTGCTGGAGGACTATCCGGCAACTGCGCCGCGCGTACGTGATCAGGTGATTGCACTGGAGCAGGCGGCAGGTAATCCACGCGCAGTTGCGCTGCTGTATTTTCAGGCCATGGAGTCGGCGCACTCGGTGGCTATGCGGCGTGAAAACTTTATTGCCGGCCTTCGTGCGCTGCAGGCCGGTGATCTCATTTCAGAGGTGCCTAATGCTGCGCGCCAGTATGGCGGTGTATTGGAGAGTGATCCGGATACCTTGGTGTTCCTAGTCAACCTTATGCGTCAGGCCAACCGTATGGATCGGGCCGAGTATTACGTGGCGCGTTTGCTGCAGCAACGAACAACGGATGCCGCAGCAGAGGAGGCTCGTCCATGAAGCGTAGTCTTGCTTTAAGAGTCGCCCAGAGCGCTGCGTTGAAAATTGCTGTTGGAGCTACTTTGATAGGCTCCTTGAGCAGTGGCTTTGCTCTGGGCGCTCCAATAACGTTGGATCAGGTCACTGAGCCGGCCGCGCCCTTTAATCAAGAGCGCTTTCTGCTGGGCTATGAGGTGTACCTGGGTAACGGTAATCAGGCAGCCGCTTATCGCGTGGCAGAGCGAGCGGTGCGGGAGCGTCCGAGCGATAGTGAATGGCGTCGCCGTCTAGCGACGGTGGCGCAATGGCTGGGCAGACCAGAGGTGGCCTTGGCCAATTGGCTGGCCATTGCCCGTCAGACCGGATCAAGCGAGGCGTGGCGTGAAGTTGGTAAGCTGGCACCAGCATTGGTTGATACTCAAGCTATGCTGGCGTGGCGGCAGTACGAAGTAAGGCGTCAGCCCGGTAACGAAGATGCATTGCAGGCACTGGTGGCGGCCTACGAAGAGGTGGGGCAGCCAGAAGCTGCATTAGCGGCTTTGCAGGGCATGCCCCGCACCCGCAAGGTGCTGGAGGCTGAGGCCAATCTAGCGCAGCGTAGTGGCCGCGATGAGCAAGCGATCGCCGCTTTGCTTGAGCTTAATCGCCGGTTTGGCCCAGGTGAAGAATGGATCGTACGTGCGGCGGGATTGCACCTGCAGCGTGGTCAGGTCGTGCGGGCAGATGCCTTGCTCGAGCAGTCTGCATTGGTCATGCCCGCGACTGCGGAGAAATTCTGGCAAATGCGTGCCGATGTGGCACAAATGGCAGGCAACTCCGCTGCAGCCCAGCAGGCTTATGAGCGCTTAAATGTGCCCGGCAAGGCGGTCAGCAAAAACCTACTCAGCCAAGCCGCGTTCGTGGAGCAGCGGGATGCATTCGCGGCCGCACAACTCTATCAGCGGGCATGGCAGCAAGATCGGCAGCCATCGACGGCAGTATCTGCGTTGTACCAGTGGAATCGGGTTAAAGCATGGGCGCCAGCCGAGGCATTCTTGGCCGAGCTTTCTGCCGAGGACCTTGCCCGCCTAGAGCAAGATCCTACTTTCCTAGAGCAACGCGCGGACCTTCATATTGCCCGGGGCCGTATCGCCGAAGGTGGCCGCGACCTGCAATCTGCGCTGGTGCTAAACCCGCGAAATACTTGGCTACGTCAGGCGTGGTCGGCTTGGCTGATTGCTAATGGTGAGTCAGTCGCACTGCGTCGTCTGTTATTGGAGCAGCGTGGCTTGGCGGCACGTCAGCCTGAGTTATGGCCATTGTGGGCTGCTGGCTGGAACCGTCTGGATGCGCCGGAGCAAGCATTGCCCTGGCTGCAACAGTATTACCGACATAAGCCAAGTGACCTCAGTGCACTGGCGCTGGCCGACACACTACGGGCGGTTAACCAGCCAGACCGGGCTCGTCTCCTTGAGCAAGCCGTTTGGAGTCGACGTTTGGGCAGTGCTCCGCTATCGGCCGAGTTGCAGCAGGAATACAACGACGCCTTGTTTCGTCTGCATCTCGCGCAACTCCCGGTGGAGGGTCGGCGACAGACCCTGCGCAACATAATAAAGCGTGAACAGGGTCAGGATGGTCGAGTGCGGAGTTATGTCCGTGACTTGGTGCTAGGCGAGGCTTGGATGGGCGAGGCAAGTGACACGCTTCCAACCCAGATTGGCACAGCCTTGCCGGCTGAAACCCCTCTGCCACGCTGGTCACAACTGGGATCAGCATTGCTGATTAACGATAAAGTCGCCATTAGTACGCTGTTAGAGAATCCTGACACCCTGCCCGCCAATGACCGAGTTGTCGGCGCGATCCGGCTTGGCCGGACAGGTGATGCATCGCTGCTGGCAGCACGTGGCGCCGAGGACCGGCCGTTTGATGATGTCGCTGACCAGTATTTCCAGGAGCGCATCTGGCGAGATGGCAACCGTGTGAGCATCGCCCTGCGTCACGAAGACTTCAGTTCGCTGGAGCGTGATGTTCTCGCGCTAGATTTACAGCATGGCCTGACCGAACACGTTGGCCTGCATCTTTCCCATGAAGTCGCTGATTTGACGAGTGATCCCTTGCAGGTGCGCTTGCCAGAGTCGCAACAGTCATTTTCTCTTGTCGGTCTTTATTGGCAGGGTGAAGCGTTACGTGCGGAGGGAGCGCTTACTTACCTGGATGGTATAGCACAGCATGAAGGGTTATGGGGTGAGGTGCAGTGGAACCATCATCCTGTGCAGCTCAGCCTTGAGGCAGGACTGCGCCAGCCCAGCACCGAAACGGCAGGCCTTAGGGTAGGGGGATACCAAGATTACATCCAGATTGGTGGCGGCTGGCAGCTGACGCCGCGCACCCGTCTGCAGGCGCAATTTCATCATGCACTGCTGGTTGCGCAAGGGAGTGGTGATCTTGGCGAAGCCGATACCGTCATGCTGGGGGCCTACTACCAGCTTAATAGCGCGTGGTCATTGAGTGCTCGCGTGGCCAAGCTCACCTCCTTTTTCGAGGCCGTGTTGCCAGCACAATTGATTGCCGTAGCGCCGCTGGCGGCACTGCCTAGTCCTGGCTTGTTTGTACCGGAAGATTACACACTCGCCGGCTTAGGGGTGTCTTGGGGTGAGTCCGCTGAATATGGCTACCAGCGACGCTGGCGCCCCTTTGCGTCGGCGGAAGTAACCCATGACGACATCATTGGTGTCGGCTATCAGGCCCGTGTTGGGATGCTGGGGCCGGTGCGTGGACGCGATCGCCTACGGTTCTATGCGGAGGGCAGCGAAGGTGCCCAAGCCAATGCTCAAACGAATTTTATTCTTAACCTGGACTACCAGTTCTTCTATTGACCGCAGGCGTGTGCCTGTAAGAGAGGATGTAATGCAACACGTGAAACGACTGCTGCTGATTTTGCCAGCCCTGGTGCTTGCGGCTTGCTCTACCTTGGAAACGGCAACTGCTCCGGCACTGGATGCCGATGCGCGCTGGGCGCTACTGCCGGCGGTCAACAATACCGAGACTGCTCAGGCAGGCGAACGTCTGGATGCCATTACCGTTAGCCTCCTGCAGGCACGGGGCATTAAGGATGTGCAGCGCCATCCCGGTAGCAGCAATGAAGGCCTGCTGCCAGCAGCAGACCGGGCCGCTCAAGAAGCCGCTCTGGTATGGGCGCGTGGCCAGAATGCCAAGTATGCGGTCTATGGTTCTGTCCAAGAGTGGCGTTACAAGACGGGTTTGGACGGTGAGCCTGCTGCCGGCATCACACTGACCATTGTCGATGTTGCCAGTGGCCGCGTGTTGTGGACGGGCAGTGGTGCACGTACCGGCTGGAGCCGCGAAGCGGTTGCCGCGGTCGCCCAGAAGCTGACAGGCAGCCTGATCGACAAGGCTCTGTCGTCCACTAAGCGTTAAGCAGGAAATTCCCATGCGCGCCTACCAGTCCTCCCGAGTCGCCGCCTGGTTTGCTCCCAAGCAAATCAGCAAGGCCGGTATTTTCGAGATTATCGGTCTGACCTTAGTTGGCCTGCTGGTAGCCGCGCTGTTACAGCCAGATGACCCCTATTTGCTGACACAGCCATTCCCTTGGCTGTGGCTGGTGCCACTCATTCTGGCCTTGCGCTATGGCACTCCGGCTGCCTTTGGCAGCTCGCTACTGCTGTTGCTGGGGTGGTACCTGATGCCATTGATCGGGGTGGGTGGCGGTCCTTTTCCGCTCACACATTTTGTCGGCGGCCTGGTCATGACCTTGATCGCCGGTGAGTTTTCCGATGTCTGGAGCGCTCGTCTGCGTCGCGTCGCCGACGTGAACGGCTATGTGGGTGAGCATCTGGATGCGCTGACTCGGCGCCACTATTTGCTGCGTCTGTCGCATGATCGTTTGGAGCACGAGTTGCTAATCAAGCCGCTGACGCTGCGCGATGCTTTGCAGGGCCTGCGTCGCTTGACCGTGCGTAAGGCGGAGGCGTCGCTGCCAGAGGCAGCTGAATTGTTGCGCTTAGTGAGCCAAGCCTGTCGGATTGAAAAGGCGGGTCTTCATGTGGTGCATCAAGGTCAGCCAGAGAGGGCCGCGGCAGCCCAAGTTGGTGAGGCTGAGCCACTCAAGATTGATGACCCGCTGGTGCAATATGCATTAGAGAATAAGCTCCTCTGTCACGTGCAGTCTGAGGGTCTGAAAAACGATAGCAGCGGTTATCTCGTGGTGGCGCCGTTGATGACCAGTGACATGCAGGTGCTGGGCTTGCTCGCAGTGGAACGTATGCCGTTTCTTTCGTTGAATGAAGAGTCGCTGCAGTTTCTGTCCGTGATGCTTGGCTACTATGCGGATGGTGTCAGTAATGCTCACGCCATCCAGTCAGTAAAAGGAGTTGTTACTGAGTGTCCATTGGATTTTGCGGCAGAGATGGTACGTCTGCATCGTATTCATCAGGATGTCGGTATCCGCTCCATGCTCGCCGCACTGGTCATTGCACCGGGCCCACGTCAGACCGAAATTGCGATCGAAGTACTGCGTCAATCACGTAAGTTTGATCAGCTGTGGGATTTTTCCCGTGGCGGGAAGCGCATTCTAATGACTTTGATGCCACTGCACGGCGAAGCCGCGATGGCGGGTTACCTGCAGCGAACCGAAGGCTGGCTAAACGATAGCTTTGGTTTCGCCGACTTCCAAAGTGCCGGCGTTACTCCAATGAGCATGCTGATCGGTTCGGCACCGCCTCCTGACTTGCTGCGCACCATGATTGAGGAGTGCGAACATGGGCACTGAGCTGAAGCTAGCTCTGGGTGCACTGCTGGCCGAGCTGGCTGCGATGGCTCTGCTGTATTTGGGCAGCTCTGACACCAACCTGCTGTATCAGTTCTTTATCTTGCACGGAATGGCCAGTGCAATGGCAGCTCCTTTCGTCTGGGCATTCCTGCCGGCCCGCTATCGGCAGCCGCGGCTGGCGGTTTTGTTGTTGCTATTTTCTATCTGCTTTTTTATTCCTGTGCTGGGTCTGGGTGGGTTTTTTATTGGCGTTATTTTGTCAGTGTGGTGGCCACGCCTGAGTGATCAGACTTCATTTACTGAAGTCCAAGCGCCACGATTTCAGATGCAGCATGGCCCGCAGCGGATTAGCCATTTGCGTATGGGGCAGGTGCGCCACCAACTTTCCAGCATCAGCGTGCCACTGGATTTGCGCATGAAAGCACTCCTGGCTCTGCAGGATATTCCCGGTCGCCAAGCAGCAGAAATTATGCGCGATGTGATGGCTGACCCTTCTGATGACTTGCGGCTACTCGCCTTTGGCATGCTGGATGGCAAGGAAAAGCAAATCAATGAGCGCATTCATGTGGCCAGCCAGGCGTTGAAAGCAGCGCAGGATCCGCAGGCTGAATATGCTGCGAGTAAACAGTTGGCCGAGCTGTATTGGGAGTTGGTGTATCAGGGGCTAGTCCAAGGGGACATGCGTCGTTATGCACTAGAGCAGGTTAAAAAACATAGCAGCAAGGCTCTTGCTCATCATCAAGCCGATGGTGGTCTGTGGGTGATAGCTGGACGTATGCGGATATTGGAAAGAGATTTTGACGGCGCACGTACGGCATTTGAAACTGCTGTGAAAAAACAGTTCCCTCTTGCGCGTGTAGAGCCCTACTTAGCTGAGCTGGCTTTCCAGCGCCGTGATTTTATGGCGGTTCGTCAGCACATGAAGCAAATACAGAAAGATGGACGCAGCCAGCAGATGGCGTTGGTCGCAGATTACTGGGGTAAGGCATGATTATTCGCAAGGCAAAGAAGGCGGATGTCGGGTTATTGCTAGAAGGTACCTTCCCCTTTGTTAGTGGGGGAGTGTCGAGCTGGGTCAATCAGATTATTCGTGGCTTTCCTGAGCTGACATTTGCCATCTGCTTTATCGGCAGTCGTCGCCAAGACTATGGCGAAATGCGCTACGAGCTAGCAGAAAATGTTGTGCATGTTGAGGCGCACTTTATTCATGATGCCGGCAGTAGTGGCCCCGTTAAGCCGCGCCAGGGTGACCCAGCGATAGCCAAGAAGATTGGCGAGTTGCATGAATATTTTCGCTGCCCGCATCAAGATGTCAGCCAAAATCCTACGCAAGACATCATCAAGGCTTTTCGGGATGGGCACTACGAAGAGGAAGACTTTCTCTACAGTAAAAGCTCCTGGAATTACATCACTGAGCAGTACCGTGAGCACTGCACGGACCCGTCATTTGTCGACTATTTCTGGACGGTGCGCATCATGCATTCGCCGATCTGGAAGCTAATCCGGATCGCTGAAAAATTTATAGATGTCGGCGTCTACCACAGTATTTCCACCGGCTATGCCGGTTACCTTGGCGCCTTGCTGCATCAGCGCACGGGTAAGAAACTGCTGCTTACAGAGCATGGCATCTACACCAAAGAGCGTCGTATTGATTTGTTTCAGGCGCAATGGATTAGCGATAACCGTAATGTGCTTGAAAAAGACAATACGGAAATCGCGTATTTCCGACAGATGTGGGTGCGTTTCTTTAATGCCCTTGGCCGCGAGTGCTATCAAAATGCCGATCGTATTTTTTCGTTATATGAGGTCAATCGGCAGCGGCAAATTGCCGATGGTGCGCCGCCAGCCCTTACTGCCTGCATTCCAAATGGTATCGACTTTCCGCGGTTTGAGGCGCTTCAGCAGCAGCGCGCGCCTGGTGTCCCGCTGACGGTTTGTTTCATTGGCCGTATTGTGCCAATTAAGGATGTGAAAACATTCATCCGTGCTATGCGCACGGTGGCCAATCAGTTACCAGATGTGGAAATCTGGATTGCTGGCCCAGAGGAAGAAGATGCTGAATATGCTCGCGATTGTCATCACCTTGCTGAGGGCTTAGGTCTTGGCGAGCACCTGAAGTTTCTCGGCTATCAGCAGGTTGCCGATCTGCTGCCAAAAACAGGTGTGCTGGTGCTGTCCTCTATTTCGGAGGCTTTACCTCTGGTGGTGCTTGAGGCCAATGCCGCGGGTGTTCCTTGCGTCACCACGGATGTTGGCTCCTGCCGACAGCTGATTGAGGGTGATACAGACGAGGATCGTGCGCTTGGGCATTCTGGCGCAGTTGTGGGTATCGCTGATCCTATCGCACTGGCGGAAGCCATCGTCGCGTTGCTCACTAACAGCGATGTTTGGCACGCGGCACAAAAAGCAGGAATCGAACGAGTGCGACGTTATTACACCGAGGTCGGCATGCTGGCACAGTATCGTGCAGTCTATACATCGGCACTCGCGTCACCCCCAGGAGGAGATGCCTGATGGCCGGCATTGGATTTGAACTGCGCAAGTTGATGCAGCGCGACACACTACTCGGGCTGATGCAAACCTATGCCTATGCCGGCATCATCAGCTCGGGACCGTGGGTATTGTCTATTCTGGGTATCTTGGTGATCGGCGTGCTGTCGGTCTCAATTGTTACGCCAGATATTTTAATTACGCAGTTCCAAGTGAGTGTCACTTGGCTTATTGCGGTTAGCCTCATCCTCACGGGTGTAGTGCAACTGGCCTTTACTCGCTTCACCGCCGACCGACACTTCGAAGGGAAAGATGAAAGCATCATGCCGGCGTTTAATGGCTTGCTGCTGTATCAGATGCTGGTGTCTGGCGCGATCGGTATCGTGGTAATAACGTTCTTCTTTACTGAACAGAGCGTCATGTATCGACTGCTGATGCTGACAGGCTTCGTTGTAATTTGTGATATCTGGCTAGCGACTATTTTTCTGTCCAGCATGAAGCAGTACAAAGGAATTCTACTGCTATTTGCGCTCGGCTATGGCATTGCCGTGACAGCAGCACTTCTGTTGCGGCCCTTTGGTCTTGAGGGGTTGCTTGGTGGGTTTGTACTAGGCCAGTTCTTGCTTCTGATCGGCATGATTACACTTATTTTGCGTAGCTATCCTGCCGGCAGATTTTTCAGTCTGGAGTTCTTCAGCCGTAAGGATATGTACTTCACCATGATGGCTGTTGGGCTTTTTTATAATCTTGGATACTGGCTCGACAAATTCATGTTTTGGCTGCATCCCGCCACCGGCACGCAGGTGATCGGCCCACTGCACTCATCGATCATTTACGACATTCCAGTATTTCTCGCCTACCTTTCTATTATTCCTGGCATGGCAGTCTTTCTGGTAAAGATGGAAACGGATTTTGTCGATTATTATAATCGTTTCTACGATGCTGTCCGTGGCGGCAGCTCGCTAGAATATATAGAGACCATGCGTAACGAAATGGTCTATATCGTGCGTCAGGGGATTTATCAGATTCTCAAGGTACAGGCGATTGCTGCACTGCTGTTGTACATCGCGGCGCCGACCATTTTGCATTATTTGGATATTTCCGAACTTTACTTGCCTCTGCTATTCGTTAACTTAGTCTCAGCAGGCTTGCAGGTAGTGTTTCTCGCCGTATTAAACGTGTTCTTCTATCTCGACAAGCGTTGGGAGACATTATTCCTAACAGGTGCTTTCGTTATTTTGAATGGCTTGTTTACGGCGGTGACGCTGTCGTTAGGCCCACGCTTCTATGGCTATGGTTATGCGATTGCACTGCTGCTAGTGAACATGGCAGGTTTCTGGGTTCTCAGCCGTAAGCTGGATCAGCTCGAATTTGATACCTTTATGTTGCAGCGCGGGCACTAAGTTATTGGGGCTCGGAGTCACGAAGCTACTGTCGACTACCAGCCTACACTCTGGCGTAATGCTCACGTGCTGCTACCCAGCGCGTGAGCAGTGCCTCAGCCGCTAAAGGGTTCTCTGCCAGTAGGACGCGTGCGCAGGTCTGCACGGCGGGGAGTAACGGCGCATCACGCAGCAGATCTGCTAGCCGAAAACTCATTTCGCCGGTTTGACGCGTGCCTAAAACTTCGCCGGGGCCACGCAACTCCAAATCTTTTTCGGCAATACGAAACCCGTCGGTAGTTTCTCGCATAATGCCCAGCCGTTCACGGCCCAGCTGGCCCAGTGGGGTTTGATAGAGCAGTACGCAGAAGCTCTGTTCAGCACCACGGCCAACGCGTCCACGCAACTGGTGCAGTTGTGCCAACCCCAAGCGCTCCGGGTTTTCAATCACCATCAGTGTGGCGCGAGGCACATCCACGCCCACTTCGATAACAGTGGTGGCCACCAGCAACTGCAGCTCGCCCTGCGTAAATGCCTGCATCACAGCCGCTTTTTCCGCCGCTTTCAGACGGCCATGCACGAGGCCAATGCCCAGTTCAGGTAAGGCTATTTGTAATTCGGCAAATGTTGCTTCAGCCGCCTGTGCTTGTAACTGCTCTGATTCTTCAATCAGTGTGCATACCCAATAAGCCTGACGCCCTTGCAGACATTGCGCGCGAATGCGTTCAACAATTTCTGGACGCCGTTCGCTGGGGATCAGAATAGTTTGAATAGGTGTGCGCCCCGGCGGTAGCTCATCAATAACTGATGTATCCAAATCGCCATAGGCGCTCATTGCCAGCGTGCGCGGAATAGGGGTGGCGGTCATGATCAGTTGATGGGGGGCTAGCAGCCCACCTTCGCCTTTTCGCTTTAGCGCCATGCGCTGCTGCACGCCGAAACGATGTTGTTCATCAATGATCACAAACGCGAGATTTTTGAATTGAACATCATCCTGAAACAACGCATGGGTACCAATCACCATCTGTGCGCTGCCATCAGCAATCTCGGCATTGGCCTCACGACGTGCCTTTGCGCCAAGACGACCCAGCAGTGAAGAAACGCGAATTCCCAGCGGTTCAAACCAGCGCGCAAAATTAAGCGCATGCTGCTCAGCAAGAATTTCTGTCGGCGCCATCAGTGCTACCTGCTTTCCTGCCGCCAATGCATGGCACGCCGCCATGGCAGCCACCACTGTTTTGCCGGCACCAACATCACCCTGTACCAAGCGCAACATAGGGTGATTGGTCGTTACATCAGCAGCAATTTCCTTGAGCACACGCTGTTGTGCGCCGGTCAGTGGAAAAGGGAGAGTGGCAAGAAACTTGTGTTGTAAGTCACTAGCAGGTGGTAAAGCGGTCGCCTGATGTGCGCGCATTTCGGCACGACGTTTCTGCAGGCTCAGTTGGTGTGCCACCAATTCTTCAAATGCCAGTCGCTGTTGTGCCGGATGCCGGCCTTCGACTAACGCCACACGATCGGCGTCATTAGGTGGGGCATGCACAAAACGAAGCGCTGCTGCCAGCGACCAACCGCGATTTTCTTCTGATGGCAGCCAGTCTGGCAGATTGCTACTGCTAATACGAAGTAGTGCTTGTGTCATCAGTGGCCGCAGCCGTAATTGCGTTACCCCTTCGGTGACAGGATAAATCGGTGTCAGCGTATCTGAAGGGGGCGGCATGGCATCACTGATCATCGAATATTCGGGGTGATACATTTCAATGCCGGTGGCGCCCAGACGGGCTTCGCCAAAAATACGCAAGCGTAAGCCACGCGCCATAGCATCCTTTTGGGCATTGTTAAAATGATAAAAGCGAAGCGTCAACGTACCCGTGCCATCTTGCACTTTTACGACCAACGACCGTCGTCGTCCGAACACCACATCAGATAACACCACATCAGCATCTACCTGCGCACTTAAGCCTGGCCGCAATCCACCAATTGGCGTGATACGGCTACGGTCTTCGTACTGGCGCGGTAGATGGAACAACATATCCTGCACCGTTCGGATATTTAATTTCATCAATTTTTCTGCGAGCGCCGCCCCGACACCTTTAAGTGTGGTGATTGGCAGTTGCCCCAATAAATCAGGCGAGACCGTCACGGGGCACGTGTTCCCGGCAGGTGTAATGAAGTGAGTGCATCCAGTAACGCACGGATGGCTTGTGGTCGTGGAAAACGTCGGCGCCAGGCCAGCACGATTTCGCGTTCGGGTGCCGGAGAAAGAGGACGCGCTACTACATCACCACCATCGGTTAGCGACGCAACCGAACTGGCGGGTATCAGCGTAAGCCCCAGCCCCGACGCCACCATGTGCCGTAACGTAGACAGCGAGCTCGCTGGCCCCAAGGTATTGCTGCCTGCGCCCAGATGCGGGCAGGCTTCTAGAATTTGGTCCCGGAAGCAGTGGCCTTCACCCAATAGCATCATTGACGAGGCACTCAGCGCATCAATAGCAATGGATTTGCTTTTCACCCAAGCATGATCGCTTGGCATCAGCAGTTCGAAGGACTCTCGGTACAGTGAATGCACATGCGTTTCTGGTGGGTCAAATGGGCGGGCCACGATGATTGCATCCAGCTGCCCATTGGCCAGTTTTCCGGCCAGCACCTCCGTGTAGTTTTCTTCCATATACATCATAAGGCCGCTACCACCGGCCTTTACTGCGCGCACCAAGGGAGGAAGCAAATCCGGTGCGACGGTAAAGATCACCCCCAGCTTAAGCGGCTCAGCAAATTCGTCGAGTGCAGCCTTTGCCGCACTGTTTAGTACATCCATTTCTTCCAGCACACGCTGAGCCTGCTTGATGACCGTTGCACCACCAGGAGTGACCATTACCTCGTGACGATGACGTTCAAACAGAGCAATGCCCAGTTCGTCCTCTACTTTCTTGATGGCAATGCTCAGTGTTGGTTGCGATACATGACAGGCTTCGGCCGCTCGACCAAAATGACGTTCGCGTGCCAGTGCAATCAGGTAACGTAAATCGGTCAGGGTCATGGGCACTTTCCGGAAAATACACGTGCGTAATACAGTTGCCCAAAGACAAACTGCTATCATTGTTTAACGCTATCGGAAAATTGGAATCATGGCAAAAATATTGATTGCGGGCTGCGGTGATGTTGGTTCGCGACTGGCCATCCGCCTTGCCGATGCCGGCCATGACGTGTTCGGCCTGCGTCGCTCATCATTTACCCTGCCTGGCGTCACAACGCTGCAGGGGGATCTCACTCGTCCAGATAGCCTGAGCCTGCCAGACGGGCTCGATATCGTGGTCATTCTGCTCAGTCCAGACGGATACGATGCTGATGCTTATCGTCGGACCTATCACGATGGAACACAAAACCTGCTACAAGCACTCTCCGGCCAACACCTGCGCCATGTATTTTGGGTATCATCGACGAGTGTGTACGGCCAAGCTGACGGCAGCGTTGTTGATGAGGAGAGCCCCGCCAACCCAGCCAGCGCGACTGCCCGTGTGCTGCTTGAAAGCGAAGCGTTGGTGCGTAATGCCCACTGGTCATCCACAATCGTACGCTGCTCGGGACTATATGGCCCAGAGCGGTTGCGTTTGCTACGCTGGGTAGATGAAGGCAGGCCCGTGCAGGCGGAGCCACCCTTATGGACTAACCGTCTCCATATAGATGACGCGGCTGGTATACTGAGCTTTCTGATTGTGCGCTCGCTCGCAGGAATAGCTCTGCAAGACTTGTATATTGGCACTGATGAATTGCCAGCTCAGCAACATGAAGTGCTCGACTGGATTGCAGACAGAATGTGCAAACCCCGTGTTGCTCACGAAATGCTTAAAGCAAGTGGATGCGGTAAGCGCTTGTCCAGTCAACGACTGGCCTTGCTTGGGTACACGTGGCAATTCCCGGATTTTCGCAGTGGCTACGAGACCGTTATACAGTCACTAGCGGCGCATTGATCGTAAGCCCTAATTTTTTAAGCACTCATGTTGTGAACACATGAGTGGCCGTATTGGAGTAGTAGTGTGGTAAATCGATTTTTCAGACATTTTTTACTA
>ERZ724527.616-NODE-616-length-17507-cov-5.901673_pt1 | contig 17507 bp, 17 predicted proteins | sample MGYA00376060_ERZ724527 | MGnify/ENA primary metagenome ERZ724527 (study PRJEB28724, sample SAMN07190886) | activated sludge metagenome | isolation source: activated sludge of sewage treatment plant in Hong Hong | place: USA: Christiansburg, Virginia | collected...
GACGGTGGGGCTGTTCACTTGTCCCATCTATTTTGGCGACACCTGGTCGGTTTGCGCAGGAAACCGCATCGACCCGTTAACCGCCGCTACCCGCCCTGGAGGCGGGCAAGGCGCGGCAGGAAAACCAATCAGGCTGCTTTGCCAGTGGCCTTGGCTTTGCTGGCCACACGACGCGCCACGTTCGAGGTCTCGGTGGCAGTGTCGGCCACGGCACTGACCACCTGGTCGCCGGCGGACCTGATCTTGCTTGCAGCGCGGCGTGCAGCGTTCGAGGTCTCGTTAGCGGTTTCAGCGGCAGCGTTGATTGCCTGCTCACCGGTGGTCTGGATTTTGCGCGCAGCACGGCGTGCAGCGTTGGATGTCTCGTTAGCCGCCTCTTCAACGATAGCGCTGACTTTTCGCGTCGCCGCCTTGGTCACGCGTTTGCGATTGGCAGTGGCTTCACTGGTGGCGGCCTTCAGCTTGATTGTGGCCAGTGCCTTGGCGGGCATATCTTTGCCGGATACACGCCTGACCAGTTCGCTGCTGCCTTCTTCGATCCGCTCGGCCACCTTGTTCATCAGTTCTGCGGCTGGCACTGCGGCGCGGCCCAAGGTTGCCAGTGCATTCAGGTTGATGGCACGGTCGATGCGCTCGGCGTTCTCAGTCAGCAAGCTCACGCCCTTGGTGGCCAGATCGACCGCTACGCCAACGGCGTTTTCAGCCTTGTCTGTGCCCAAATGGATGCCTTTGACGTAGTAGCCTGTGACGCGCTGCTGGGAATCGATCAGGTTAGAGCGCAGGTCTTTGCGCAGCGCTGACGCGCCACGGTTGACCGCTGCAGCAAAGCGCTGGTCGACAAAGCCGGCAACGCGCTCGCCGCCAAACCGGTAAGAATTGATCACGTTGGTGGCGGTAATGCCGTAGGCGGCAATGACATCGGTGGCAACGGTGGAGAGATTTTTCTGTGACATTTGGGGTTCCTTTGATTGCAGTGGGCCGGCCTGATGGCGTGTGATTGCAGGCCACACGCCGGTTCGTAACAGGATGGGAGCAAGTGTCTTTGCAAAGACCTAGAGGGCACACCTCAAGTTTCGGGTTTTCCCTAGACAGGGCACTCTATTGCGTTATGGCCGACGTTGCTGTGTAAGCGGCCAGCCATGCCATATTGAACAGATGCCAGATCGAAGCGATAGTGTCCACTATGAAGATCTTGCACACTATGTCGAACAAGGGCGATGCCCCTGGCGCCAAAGACCAGTGGATTGAATCTTCAGAAATGAAGGGACTGCCCTCAAGAAACCTGGTTTGTATGCAGACATTCGCAGGCGCGTGGCCAGCAGATGAATTTGCACAACAGGCCATTGCGCAATGGCCTTGCCGCACAAGGCCTGGAGGGAAATAGGAACTGTGGGGGAAAGAAGCGAATGAATCGAGGACTGAACATGCAGATGGAGATGCCCAGCCCAAGCGGAGAAGAGCTCAAAGCCGCACGCCTGAAAACCGGATTAAGCCAGGTGGAGGCCGCTGCGCTGATGGGCTATCCCGTTCAGACGGGGAGCCGGGGAGGACTTCAGTCCAGAACCTGGCAGGCGCTGGAGAGCACGGGTGATCCGCGCAATATGCCGGGACCTGTATTTGCATTGTTCCAATTGCTCACCGGGACGCATGCTGAATTTGTTTTGGTGAAGAGCGATTTCACTCCTGCGGCAAATGCAGCCCAACTACCCACCGATTGAAGGGTACTGAAGCTTTGGGACCGCGTAAGACGCATTGCAGCCGGTCACGACCGGCAGCTTTCCGGTGGTCCAGTTCAACTCCAATCAGAAGCCTTTCGTGGAGGACTTCAACGTGCCCATTGCTGACTTAGCGCCAGCCGAAGTCTGCGCCCGAAAGCCGATATCTGCCTATGAGCGGAAGCTGTTGCGGTTTACCTCACCATGCGATGCCGGACAGGTCAATGTGCATCACCTGATGGTGCAAGTTTTGATAGTCCTGCATTGTTGACGATCAAGTGCCGCCAGCCTTTACAGCCAGTATGGGGCAGGAAATGGAAAGCAGGAGTTCCTGCGCAACGCTGCCCATGATCAATTTCCCGATGGCGGAACGTTTGCGCAGGCCGATGATCAGCAAAGATGCGTTTGAGGACACAACCAGGTTTTCAATTTCTTCGACAGCGCTTTTTCCACGGACGAATTGCTTTATCTCGGCGTCAATAGCTGCGTCGTCAAGCAGCCGATTGACACGCTCGTAGTCCTGGCCGTCGAGCATAGATGGATCGTCCTTGCCGCCGCCCGGCGATGCATTGACGACTAGCAGGCGTTCCTTGCGGCGCTTGGCAATTTCGATACCCTTGTTCAGGGCAGCCTGCCCTTCGGGGCGTGCAACATAGGCTACGACGATGGTCATGACTTAACTCCTGTGATGTTGAATTGGGAACTCACACACGCTCCAAAATGAGTGCAATTCCCTGACCAACGCCAATGCACATGGTGCACAGCGCATAGCGGCCATTGGTGGTGTGCAATCGATTGACAGCCGTGGTGACCAGGCGCGCACCGCTTGCGCCAAGAGGGTGCCCCAATGCAATGGCGCCACCCCAGGCATTTACCCGGGGGTCATCATCGGGCAGGCCCAGCAAGCTTAGAACCGCCAAACTCTGCGCTGCAAAGGCCTCGTTGAGTTCAATCACATCCATTTGGTCCAGTGACAGGCCGGTGAGTGCCAGCACCTTCTGCGTGGCGGGCGCCGGGCCAATCCCCATGATGCGCGGCGCCACACCTGCGGTAGCCATGCCGACTACGCGAGCCCTTGGCGTCAGCCCGTTCTTCGCCGCGGTGGCTTCGTCGGCCAGCAGCACGGCGCAGGCGGCGTCGTTGACGCCGCTGGCGTTGCCGGCGGTGATGGTGCCGTCTGGCCGGACGATGGGCTTGAGCTTGCCCAGCGCTTCCAGGCTGGTGGCGCGCGGGTGCTCATCCTGGTCGACGACCTGTGGCTCCCCTTTTTTCTGCGGGATGGACACAGGGCAGATCTCGCGAGCCAGGTGGCCGGCCTGCTGGGCGGCAACGGCCTTCATCTGGCTGGCCAGCGCCATGCGGTCTTGTGCGTCGCGCTCGATCTTGTATTCGGTGGCCACGTTCTCGGCGGTCTCGGGCATGGAGTCCACGCCGTATTTTTCCTTCATCAGCTTGTTGATGAAGCGCCAGCCAATGGTGGTGTCATACACCGCGTTGGCGCGGCTGAATGCCGTGTCCATCTTGGGCATCACAAACGGTGCGCGGCTCATGCTCTCCACGCCGCCTGCAAGCATCAGCGTGGCTTCACCGGAGCGGATGGCGCGGGCGGCCGTTCCCACGGCGTCCAGGCCCGAGCCGCACAGGCGGTTGATGGTTGCGCCGGGCACGTCCAGCGGCAGCCCGGCCAGCAGGCTGGCCATGTGGGCCACATTGCGGTTGTCCTCACCGGCCTGGTTGGCGCAGCCGTACAGCACATCGGTGACCGCGGCCCAGTCCACGCCCGGGTTGCGCGCCATCAGGGCCTTGAGCGGAATGGCGGCCAGGTCATCGGTGCGCACGCTGCTCAGCGCCCCACCGTAGCGGCCAAACGGGGTGCGAATCGCGTCGCAGACAAAAGCGTGGTTCATGGGGAGTGTCTTTCCAGTTTCATTCAATGGTGTTCAAGCGGCCAGTTGGGCGATGTCACCCAGCGCAAAGCCGTGGCCCGCAGCTTGGATCAGGGCTTGCAGGTCCCGCTTCAGCGTGGCGGCATCCTGCTGGCGTGCCCAGAACACCGGGCCGCCCTGCGCGCGCGGAAAGCCGTAGCCGTGCACCAGCACCACGTCCACATCGCCGGGTCGTGCGGCCACGCCCTCGGCCAGCAACAATGCAGCCTCGTTGGCCATGGCCAGCAGGGCGCGGTGCTGGATCTCTTCGGCGGACAAGGTGCGCCGGGTGATGCCGCGCGCGGCACTGGCCTGGGTGATGATGGCGCGCACCACGTCATCGGTGGTCGGGCTGCGTTTGCCATCCACGTAGGTGTAGTAACCGGCCCCAGTCTTGCGGCCCAGGCGATTCTGCTCGCACAAGTGGTCGAGGATGGCGACATAGCGCTCGCGTGGGTCGCGCGTGGCGGCCTGGGCCTTACGCATGCGCCAGGCGATGTCCAGACCCGACAGGTCGGCCACCGTGAAAGGACCCATGGCAAAGCCAAAGGCCTCCAGCGCGGCGTCCACTTCCTCGGGCCAGGCGCCGTCTTCCAGCATGAACTCGCACTGGCGGCGGTAGGCGTTGTAGATGCGGTTGCCAATGAAACCAAAGGCGGCGCCAGTCAGCACTGGCATCTTCTTGAGGCGTTTGCCCAATGCCATGCCGGTGGCCAGCACGTCCGGTGCGGTTTGCGCGCCGCGCACCACTTCCAGCAGCTTCATGACATTGGCCGGGCTAAAAAAATGCAGGCCCAGCACATCCTGCGGGCGGCGGGTCGCGTTGGCAATAGCGTCCACATCCAGGTACGAGGTGTTGGTGGCCAGCACCGCACCGCCGCGTGCATGGGTGTCGATTTTTTTGAAGACCTCTTGCTTGACGGCAAGGTCTTCAAACACCGCCTCGATCACCAAATCGGCGTGGCTGAGTTGGGTCCAGTCGGTGCTGGGCGTCAGCAGCGCCTGGGTAGCAGTGGCTGCCTCAACAGCCAGCTTTCCCTTGGCCACACGGCCCTGGTAATGGTTAGCCACTCGCTCCCGACCGTGCTGCAAAGCGGCTTCGTCCTGCTCCAGCAAGATGACCTTGAGCCCGGCATCGAGCGCGCAGATGGCAATGCCGGCACCCATGGTGCCCGCACCGATGATGGCCACTGTCGCACAAGTGCGCGGCACAACCTTGAGAGCGTCCGGCAGCTCCGCAGCCTGTGCTTCGGAAAGCGCCAAGTGTTGGTCTGCGGAAGCAAGCTTAGTCGTGTCGCGGCGGTAACTCATGGCGGCTCTCCGGTCGCGTTCTTACATCTTGCACAGAGGTGAGGCGGGCGGCACGTTCGAAACCGGGTACGCGCGCTCAATCACCGGGCGCAAAACTCCATCGGCTGTCTTGACGCGCGCCACGTAGTTGGGAATGAGCAACTGGTTGTCAGCGGCGCGGACCGTCATCTTGCCGTACAGCGTATCCACCTGGGCGCCGCGCAGCGCCTTGGTCACGTCTTCGGGTTTCACGCTCTTGGCGAGCGAAACGCCCTGGAACAAGACCATGGCACCGTTGTAGGCCTGGCCTTCGGTGTCGGAAGGCAGGCGGTTGAATTTGGCCTTGAACGCGCTTGCAAAGGCCTTGCTCTGTGGCGAGTCGATGTCTGGCGTGTAACCCACGTTTCCAGGTGTGTTGGTCAAAGCGTTGCCAGTAGCGTTGATCACAAAGTTCGACAGCAGAGCATGTCCAATCAGCGGCGTCTTCGGGATCAGGCCGAAGTCGGCGGCCTGCTTGGTGAACGCGATGGCGCCTGACACATCGGCCACCCAGACGCCGTCTACGTTGGCGCCCTTGAGTTGTTGGATATATGGAGCGTAATCCTTGGTGCCCAGTGGCACGAAGAGTTTTAGCGCCACTTTCTTTCCCTGTGCCGTTACCGCGGCTTCAAAGGACTTGGCCGAATCCTGGCCCCAAACGTAGTCGGCGGCCATGATGGCGAAGTTATTGCCCGGGATACCTTTGAGCCATTCATTGATCATGGCCAGATCCATGGCGTCGGAGTGGTTGGTCCGGATGAAGCGCGGGTTGCAGGCGTCAGCAGTAAGCTTGTCGGCCTTGCTCATAGTGCCGATGAAGGCCGCATCCCAGCGCACCAAATTCTGGCTGATGGCCAAGGAAATGCCGGAAGTAATGGGTCCGATGATCAGGTTGTGACCATCGCGGGCCAGTTTCTCGGCCACGCGCCGACCAGCGTCAGGAGTACTTTCATCGTCACCCTCGGCCACAATGATCTGGCGGCCATCGACGCCGCCCTTTGCATTGGCTTCGTCAACGGCAAACTTAATGCCATTGGCCACGTCAGCTCCCATGGTGGCGAAACCACCCGACTTGGATGTCACCAGGCCAATCTTGATCGGTTCCTTGCCCTGCGCGTAGGCAGCCAACGGTAGTGTGGCCAGCAGAACAGTGCCGGCCAGCAGTTTGTGCAATTGTGTACGTTTGAACATGCTCGTATCCTCTTTATTGAATGCCGGAAAGGCTCCGGTAGCCACCATCACGCAAGTCGGTCTGGGTCAGACCATCACGTGTTCTTCGATATCTTTGAGTCCCTGCGGGGAATTGACCACGGCGCCCTGCGCCACGACGGACCCCTTCGACATGGCCAGGTAGCGGTGTGCAACGCGAACCACCAGGCTTAGATGCTGTTCAATCAACAGCAGGGCTGTGCCCTGGTCTGCTACCCGGTTGAAAATGTCTGCCAACTGATCCACGATGACCGGCGCCAGCCCTTCGGTGGGCTCGTCGAGCAAAATCAAATGGGGATTGGCCATGAGTGCGCGCCCCACTGCCAGCATCTGCTGCTGGCCACCCGACAAGGCCGTTCCCGGTGTGTGGGCGCGCTCCTTCAGGATGGGAAAAAGCTTGTAGATCTCCGGCACATTCCAGGGGCCCTTGCGCCCGACGGCCGCACCCAAATGCAGGTTTTCCTCCACCGTCAGGTTGGCCACGATGCGTCGCCCCTGCGGAACCACCACCGTACCGTGCTGGGCGGCTATGTAGGGGCGGGGCCGGGTGATGATCTTGTCACCCAGCCGGATCTGACCTCCTTTTAGCTGTGCCAATCCCAGAATGGTATTGACCACCGTGGTCTTTCCCACGCCGTTGCGGCCTATCAGGGCCACACGCTCCCCGGGTTGAACCGCCAGGCTCAGGCGATGCAGAATGTGCGCGGAGCCGTAGAAGGCATCGACATCCGTCATTGTCAGCAGTGCACTCATGCCGCGCTCCCCAGATAGGCTTCGCGCACCCGTGGGTTGGCGCGCACGCTGGCCGGGTCACCATCGGCAATGACACGGCCCAACTCAAATACGGTGACGACATTGGAGATGCCAAAGACCACATCCATGTCGTGCTCCACCAGCAAGACCGAAACGTCCCAGCGCGAGGTCAAAGCTTTCAGGTGCTGCGCCAAGTCCAGAGATTCCTTGACCGACAGACCAGCCATGGGCTCGTCGAGCATCAGTAGCTTGGGGCGGCCCACCAGAGCCAGTGCCAGGTCCAGACGACGTTGTTCGCCGTAGCCCAGGTCCTCGGCATGCACATGGGTCAGGTTGTCGAGGTTCAATTCTTCCAGGACGGCTTTCGCATCGGCGCCAGGGTCTACCACTCCCATCTTGTAAGAGGCCAATTCCACTTGCTTCAACACGGTCATGCCTCCAAAGATGCTGGTGCGCTGAAAGCTGCGCGAAAGGCCCCTGCGGCGACGCTCCACTGCCCCTAGATGGCTCACATCCTCGCCGTCGAGCACAACCTTTCCACGCGTCAGGCGTGTGCGACCGGTGATGGCATCGATGACCGTGGATTTGCCCGCCCCGTTGGGGCCAATGAGCCCACGAATCTGGCCCCTTTCCAGCGTGATGGCCACACCGTCCAGAGCCTTGACCCCACCGTAGTGAATGGCAACATCCTCTGCTTGTAAAACATATTGTGGGGTCATGGGGTCTTCCTTTGAGCTACCGGGCCATAACGCAGGCGAATGCGCAGGTCTTCGAGCGCGCCCACGATGCCGTGGGGCGAGAACACGATCACGGCGATCAGCGCAGCGCCAAAGAGCGCCATGGAGTGGGTGGCATGTTCACCCAGCAGGTCTTTGAACAGGAAATAGACAATGGCGCCGATGATGGGGCCGACAAGCCTTTTTACGCCCCCCACGACGACCATCAGCAGTGTTATGGCCGAGACGCTCCAGTGCAGGTTCTCCGGCGAAACGAAGCCGGTGTTGAGCGACGACAGGACCCCGGCAATACCCGTCACTACCGCCGACAGCGCATACACCGCGGCGCGCGGTACCGTGGTCGTGATGCCGATGAAGCGGGCACGCTCCTCGTTGTCGCGGATGGCTTCGGTGATGCTGCCGAAACGGGTGCGCAAGATGCACAGCAGCACAAAGGTCACCACCACCATCAGAACCCAGGCGACCAGAAACAGGGTGGCAGGTTTGAGCAAGGCAGATTGGGAGTGGCCAAACAGCGTGGCTGGCCAGTTGATGCTCATGCCATCGGAGCCCCCGGTGATGCCGCTTGCGCGCGACGCCAATAGATACGCCATCTGACCGATGGCCAGCGTTAGCATGCCAAAGGCAATACCCGGTACCCGCACGATGACCAGTCCGATGACAAAGGCTAGTGCGGCGATGGCAAGCAGCACCACGACGATAGCCGCCTCTGCAGGCATCCAGTCGAGTGCCAGGACGACACCTATGCCATATCCGGCTGCCCCAAAGTAGAGGGCATGGCCAAAGCTGACAAGGCCGTTTTGGCGTAGCAGTATCCCAACGCCCAGGGCGAAGATGGCGTAGACCACAGCCTGGGTGAAAACTCCCAGCAGGCTGCTGGAAATGCTGAGTTGGATGATGGCAAAGCCTGCTGCGATTGCCAGAAGCGACAGCATGCTGATGCGTGTGAGCGTCATGGTGTATTCCTTGTCACGTCCGGCTCCCGGCCAGTCCGGACGGCTTCCATATCAGAATGGCGATCATGAAGACGAAAGGCAGTAGCGCCGAGACTTCGGGCAAGTACACCGCCCCGATGGCCTGCATCATGCCCAGCAATAGCGCCGCAATGAAGGCACCGGCCAATGAGCCAAGGCCGCCTATAACCACCACGACGAAGGAGTCGATCAACACGTCCGAGCTCATGTGTGAAGACAGCGACAAAAACGGTGCCGCAACGACGCCGGCCAGGCCGGCCAGGGCGCTGCCCAAGCCCACTACGGTGGCGCTAATCAGGTCCGTATTGACCCCCTGCATGGACGTGGTGATCGGGTCCGTGCTCGCAGCGCGCACGAACAGGCCCATGCGTGAATAGCGCAGCCACAGTGTCAGACCGATGGCCACCGCCGCGCCGACGCCAATCACACCGATCCGGTAGGCAGGAACCTCGTTGCCGAACAAGTTGACAGAAAAGTTGAGCAAGTCCGGGGTGAAAAGCGAGTAATTGGCTTTGCCCCAGATGGCCACCACCAGGTCTTCCAGAATGAGGAGCAGGCCGAAGGTAACCAGCATCACATTCAGGGGTTCACGGTCCTGCAGCAGGCGAAATCCATAGCGGTCCAATAGCACGCCCACCACAGCCATGACGGCGGGTGCCGCCACCAGCGCCACCCAAAAGTTGCTGTGCGTAGCCACAGAAAAGCCGATGTAGGCACCCAGCATGTAGAGCGCGCCGTGCGCAAAATTTACAACGCGGCGCAGGCCGTAGATCAGTGCCAGTCCTGAACTCATGACGATGAGTAGAGACCCGTACACCAGACCGTTGAAGAGATTGATGGTCAGCATGGTTGTGCTTTCAAATCGCAGCCACCAGCTCTGGCACAGCAACGAACAAGTCAGCCTCCAAGCCATAGTCCGCCACGCTAAAGATTGGTGCCTCGGGGTCCTTGTTGATGGCCACAATCACCTTGCTGTCCTTCATACCGGCCAGGTGCTGGATGGCACCTGAGATTCCGGCAGCGATGTATAACTGCGGCGCCACGATCTTGCCGGTTTGACCCACTTGCAGATCGTTGGCGGCGTAGCCCGCATCCACCGCTGCACGCGATGCGCCAATAGCGGCGCCCAGCTTGTCAGCCAGCGGCGTCAACACATCGTTGAACTTCTCGGCTGAACCCAGCGCGCGTCCACCCGAGACGATGATCTTGGCGGCGGTGAGTTCGGGCCGGTCGTTTTGGGCCAACTCGGAACCTACGTAGGCCACAGTCCCTTTCGGGTCGGCAACTGCTATTACTTCGATAGCTGCTTGCGCAATATCTGCGAGGGCTGCAGCATCAAAAACTGTTGAACGCACGGTTAGAACCCTGGTGGCATCCTGTGCCTGCACCGTGGCAATGGCGTTGCCTGCATAGATCGGGCGCTCGAACGTGTCGGCGCTGACCACCCGTGTCACATCGGAAACCTGACCAACACCCAGCTTGGCCGCCACGCGTGGCGCAACATTCTTGCCAGATGCGGTGGCGCAAAAGACGATGTGGCTGTAGTTGGCTGCAATGGCCAACACCTGTGCGGCCAAGTTCTCGGCCAGCGCGTGTGCGAGGTGCTCGGCGTCCGCGTGGAGGACCTTGGAAATGCCGACGATGCGGGTGGCCTGTTGGGCTGCCGCACCAGCATTGTGTCCTGCTACCAGCACGTGAACGTCATCGCCGCATTGCAGGGCGGCCGTGATGGTGTTGAGGGTAGCTGCCTTGATGGATGCGTTGTCGTGTTCGGCCACAACAAGAATATTGGCGAGTGCGGTCATGATCAGATTACTTTCGCTTCAGTTTTCAGTTTGGCAACCAGCGTGGCCACATCGGGCACCTTGATGCCGGCACTGCGCTTGGCGGGTTCGACCACCTTGAGGGTCTTGATGCGCGGGGTCACGTCAACGCCCAGCGCTTCGGGTGTCAGGGTTTCCAGAGGCTTCTTCTTCGCCTTCATGATGTTGGGCAGCGTCACGTAGCGTGGCTCGTTCAGGCGCAGGTCGGTGGTGATGACGGCTGGCAGGCTCAGGGACACGGTTTCAGAGCCGCCATCCACTTCGCGTGTGATGCTGGCTTTGCCGTCCACAATTTCAACCTTGCTGGCGAACGTGCCCTGGGGCAGATCAGCCAGTGCAGCCAGCATCTGGCCGGTCTGGTTGCAGTCGTCATCGATGGCTTGCTTGCCCAGGATGACCAGGCCGGGTTGTTCTTTGTCCATCAAGGCCTTGAGCAGTTTGGCAACGGCAAGGGGCTGCAGTTCAACAGCGGTCTCAACCAGGATGGCGCGGTCAGCGCCAATGGCCATGGCAGTACGCAGGGTCTCCTGGCACTGGGTCACGCCGCAGGACACGGCGATGATTTCGGTGACCACCCCCTTTTCCTTCAGGCGCACGGCTTCTTCGACGGCGATTTCGTCAAAGGGGTTCATGCTCATCTTGACGTTGGCGATGTCCACGCCCGTGCCATCGGATTTGACCCGCACCTTGACGTTGTAGTCCACCACGCGCTTGACGGCGACGATGATCTTCATGTTGTTTGTCTCCTGTGCTTAATTGGCGAACGCCGCAATGCCGGTAATGGCCCTGCCCAGAATGAGGGCGTGCACATCATGCGTGCCTTCGTAGGTGTTGACCACTTCGAGGTTGACCAGGTGGCGTGCCACGCCAAATTCGTCGCTGATGCCGTTGCCACCCATCATGTCGCGCGCCATACGTGCAATGTCCAACGACTTGCCACAGCTATTGCGCTTGAGGATGGAGGTGATTTCCACGGCCGCCGTGCCTTCGTCCTTCATGCGGCCCAGGCGCAGGCAGCCCTGCAGCCCCAGGCTGATTTCGGTCAGCATGTCGGCCAGCTTCTTCTGAATCAGCTGGTTGGCGGCCAGGGGGCGGCCAAACTGCTGGCGGTCCAGTACGTATTGGCGGGCGCGGAAATAGCAGTCCTCCGCCGCACCCAGTGCACCCCACGCAATGCCATAGCGTGCGCTGTTGAGGCAGGTGAACGGACCTTTCAGACCACGCACATCAGGGAAGGCGTTTTCTTCGGGGCAGAACACCTCATCCATCACAATCTCGCCTGTGATGGAAGCCCGCAGGCCCACCTTGCTGTGAATGGCCGGTGCACTCAGGCCCTTCCAGCCCTTTTCCAGAATGAAGCCGCGAATCTGCCCGCCTTCGTCCTTGGCCCACACCACAAACACGTCGGCAATGGGGCTGTTGGTAATCCACATCTTGGAGCCGGATAGGCTGTATCCGCCGGACACCTTTTTTGCACGGGTGACCATGCTGCCAGGATCGGAGCCATGGTTGGGTTCGGTCAGGCCAAAGCACCCCACCCAATCGCCGGCCGCCAGCTTGGGCAGGTATTTCTGCTTCTGTGCTTCGGTGCCGAACTCGTTGATGGGCACCATCACCAGCGAGCTCTGCACGCTCATCATGGAGCGGTAGCCGCTGTCAACCCTCTCCACCTCACGCGCCACGAGACCGTAGCAAACATAGTTCAAACCCGAGCCGCCATAGGCCTCGGGGATGGTGGGGCCTAGCAGGCCCAATTCACCCATTTCGCGGAAGATGGCGACATCGGTCTTTTCGTGGCGAAAGGCTTCTGTCACGCGTGGCAACAGTTTTTCTTGGCAGTAAGCGCGGGCGGCATCTTGTACCTGGCGCTCGTCGTCGGTAAGTTGTGCGGACAGGTGAAAAGGATCTTCCCAGTTGAATGTGGCTTTGGTGCTTGGATGTGACATGGTGAACCTCGTATGAAATTAGTCTTGCCGCAGCAACGCGCGGCCGATGATGAGTTGCTGGACCTGGGTGGTGCCTTCGTACAGCCGCAGTAGGCGCACGTCGCGGTAAAAACGCTCCACCGGATATTCATTGATGTAGCCCGCGCCGCCATGCACCTGCACGCCGCGGTCGGCTACGCGGCCCACCATCTCGGTGCAGAACAGCTTGGCGCAGGACACGCGCATGGACACATCCGCATCCGACACATGGGCCGGCTTGGCGTCAAAGCGCTTTGCCACGTCCTGCACCAACGACCAGCCAGCCAACAATTCGGCCTGGCTATCAGCCAGCATGGCCTGAATAAGCTGGAACTCACCAATGGCCTTGCCAAACTGCTTGCGCTCACGCGCATAACGTGCAGATTCGTCCAGAATGCGCGAGGCAGTGCCGCAGGAGACCGCCGAAATGTTCAGGCGCCCGCGGTCCAATACCTTCATGGCAGTCTTGAAGCCCTCACCGGGCACACCGCCAATGATGTTGGCAGCCGGTACCCGTGTGTTCTCCATGATCACATCACAGGTCATGGTGCCGCGCTGGCCCATCTTCTTGTCCTTCTTGCCGAGCTTCAGACCTGGCGTGTTGCTTGGCACGATGAAGGCCGAGATTCCGCTGGCACCGGGGCCGCCGGTGCGCGCCATCAGCGTAAAGGCGCCAGCGCGTGGCGCGTTGGTGATGAAGCGCTTGGTGCCGTTGAGCACATAGTGTTCACCATCCAGCTCGGCGCGGGTCTTGAGCGCGGCGGCATCGGTGCCGGCATCTGGCTCAGTCAGTGCAAACGACATCACGAGCTCGCCACTTGCCACCTGGGGCAGGTATAGCGCTTTCTGCTCGGGCGTGCCGTCCATCAGGATGCCCTGCGAGCCGATGCCGATGTTGGTGCCAAACACCGAGCGGAACGCCGGTGCCGTGCGGCCCAATTCGTAGTTGACCTGCACCTCTTGGCTCACGGACAGGCCGATACCGCCATATTCCTCCGGTACAGTCAGGCCGAACAGACCCATGTCCTTCATATCCTTGACGATGTCGGCGGGCACCTCATCGTGCTCTTCGAGGTGGTTTTCCGCCGGCACCAGGCGCTCGCGCACAAAGCGCTGCACGGTGGCTAGCAACAGTTCAAACGATTCGGCATCCAAAGCCATGGTGTGTTCCCATCGGGTAGGTAAATGCCTTCAGCGGTGGCTGAAGGATGGTTTGCGTTTTTCCATGAAGGCGTGCATGCCCTCATGCGCGTCGGCACTGGCAAAGCGGGCATGGAGTTCGCGACGCTCGAACAGAATTCCCTCTGTGAGCGACGATTCCCACGCGCGGTTGACCGACTCCTTGATGGCCATCAGCGCTGGCAACGAATAGCCAGCGATGCGCTGGGCCAGCGCCATGGTCTCTGTCGTCAACTGGTCGCTGGCCACCACGCGGGAAACCAGTCCGTAACGGTCTGCCTCCTCTGCGCTGAGCGTGCGGGCCGACAGGCACATGTCCATGGCCTTGGCCTTTCCGATGGCGCGCGGCAGGCGCTGCGTGCCCCCGGCACCTGGCAACACGGCCAGCTTGATTTCAGGTAGGGCGAATTGGGCGGACTCGGCCGCCACGATGATGTCGCAGGATAGTGCCAACTCGCAGCCCCCACCCATGGCAAAACCGGCCACGGCGGCGATGACGGGTTTGCGTACGCGGCGGATGGTTTCCCAGTTGCGGGTGATGAAGTCACTCTGAAAAACATCCATGTAGGTCCAATCCGCCATGACTGCGATGTCGGCGCCCGCGGCAAATGCCTTGTCGTTACCGGTGATCACGATGGCGCCGATCGCTGGGTCCACATCAAAGGCCAGCAAGGCGATACCCAACGCATCCATCAGCGCATCATTGAGTGCGTTGAGCTGTTTGGGGCGGTTGAGCGTGATGACACCTACGCGCCCCTCCGTACGAGACAGAATGACCGCATCGTCCACCTTATTGACCCCCGAGCAGTTCTTCGCGCAACATCTCTCGCAATTTGAATTTCTGCATCTTTCCTGACGGCGTGGACGGAATAGACTCGCGCACCACGAGGCGTTCGGGGATGTACTGGATGGCAACCTTTTCCGACTTCAGGTATTCCACGATGGTCAGCAGGTCTATCGTCTGGCCGGGTTTGGGAACCACCACTGCGCAGGCGCGCTCGCCCAGGCGCTCGTCGGGATAAGCGACGATGGCCGCCAGGGCAATGGCCGGATGGCGATACAACAGGGATTCGATCTCGACCACGGGGATGTTCTCGCCGCCACGGATGATCACGTCCTTGCTGCGGCCGGTGATGCGCACGTAGCCTCGCTCGTCAACGCGGGCCAGGTCACCGGTGTCGAACCAACCCTCGGCATCCGTGCCATTGAGGTGCGGACGCCGGAGGTAACCGCCAAAGTTGGAGCACGAGCGCACCATCAGCTTGCCGGGCTGGCCTGCGGGTGCTTGGCTGCCGTCGGTATCGATAACCTTGATTTCTACGCCGGGCAGTGGGCATCCGTCGGTGTTCACCGCACGTTCGTCCTGGTCGTCGGGCAGGATCAGGGTGACGGCTCCGTTTTCCGTCATACCCCAGGCGGAAACAATCTTGGTGCCCAGCACGCGGCGTGCCTGCTCTACCAGCGGGCCCGGAATAGGGGCGCCCGCGCACAAAAAGATCTTGAGCGTGGGCACGGTCTTGCCGGAAGACTCCACGTTTTTGGCCAGGTCAGTTAAGAAAGGAGTGGAGGCCATCGTGAAAGACACCGATTCGTCGCGGATCAGGTCGATGGCCTTGAGCGGCTCCCACACGTCGAGCAACACCACGCTCTGGCGCAGCAAGATTGGCATCATCAGTCCGTACATGAAGCCGGTCTGGTGGGCCATGGGTGAGGCCATCAGCACCACGTCATCTGCGGCCAGGCGCAGGCGCTGGGCATAGGGAAAGATGTTGGCCATCACGGTGTTGGCCGTGTGCATCACGCCCTTGGGTTCACCCGTGGTACCTGAGGTGTAGATGAGCTGGGTGACATCATCGGGTCCTGAGCGGTTTGACTGGAGGATGCTGGCAGCATCGGCTTCCGACTCCCATGCCGGACCGCTTAGCAGTTTCTCGAAACTGCTCTCGCCTTCGCCGCCCACCACCACGATGTGTTGCAGGTCAGGCAGGCTGGCGCGCAGGCCGGTGGCCATGGCTTCAAAGTCAAATCCACGGAACACCTTGGGCACGATCACGACCTTGGCCTCGCCGTGCTTGAGCATGAAGGATAGCTCCCGCTCGCGGAAGATATGCATCAGCGGGTTCATCACTGCACCAATGCGTGAACACGCCAGGTATGTGATGGTGAACTGCCACCAGTTGGGCAACTGACAGGCCACGATGTCGTTCTTGCGAACGCCCAGGCGGTACAGTCCCACGGCAACGCGGTCGGCCATGGCGGCCAGCTCGCGGTAGGTGAAGCGCTTCACCGCGCCACCTTCCGCCTGCACGGCGGTCAGTGCCAGCTTGTCCGGGCAGGCGGCCAGGCAGGCGTCCAGCTCGGTGTTGATGGTCTTGTCATGCCACAGCCCCTTAGCGATGCTCGCGGCGCGGCGGGGTGCAATCAGTACGGCGTCAAATTCCATGGTGTGTCTCCTCGTCTTATTGGTTTGTGTCACTCAGGCCGGCACGAACTTGCGTCCGGCGCGGGTGCGGGCGATGATGGTTTTCATGATCTGGGCGGTGCCGTCACCGATCTGGAAGCCCAGCACATCGCGCAGGCGCTGCTCCATCAGGCCGCGGTCGTAGCCGCCGTGGCCATAGCACAGCAGGCACTGGTGGATCACGTCGTAGGCCAGCTTGGGGCCCCACCACTTGGCCATGCCGGCTTCCGCCGTGTGCGGCAGGCCCTTGTCCTTGAGCCACAGGCCTTGCAAGCAGATGAGGCGTGCGCCTTCGACCTCGGTATCAAACTGGGCCAGCGGGTGCGTCACGCCCTGGAAGGCGGACAGTGGCTGGCCGAAGGCCTGGCGCTCGGTGATGTACTGCCAGGTTTCTTCGAGCGCCACGCGTGCCACCGACAGGCACTGCAAGCCGATGAGCGAGCGCGAAAAGTCAAAGCCATGCATGACCTGGACAAAGCCCTTGTTCTCATCACCCAGACGGTGGCTGACAGGCACACGCACGTTCTCGAAGAAGATAGAGCCGCGACCAATGGCGCGTTGCCCATGGCAATCGAAGCGGTTGGTGGTGACGCCGGGGGTGTTCATCGGCACCAGTAGCGCGGTGACGCCGTGGGCGCCCGACTCTGGCGTGCCGGTGCGGCCAAACACCACGGTGATGTCGGCCTGGTCGGCGGCAGAGATGGAGGTCTTCTCGCCATTGATGACGTAGAAGTCACCATCGCGGTCAATCTTCAGGCGCAGGTTGGCGGCGTCGGAACCACCGCGCGGCTCGGTCAAGGCGATGGCGCAGATGGCCTCACCCTGGACGATCTTCTTCAGCCAGGGGCCGACGATCTCGGGATTGCCGTATTTGGACAGGATCTGGCTGTTGAGCGAGGCCAACAGATTCAGGTAGGAGAAGCTGAGGTCGGCGCGGGCAATCTCCTCGTGGATCACGCCTGCGGCCAGGCAACCCATGCCCAGACCGCCAAACTGCTCAGGCAGCTCGGGGCAGATGAACCCGAGGGCACCCATCTCGCGCAGCAAGGCGCGGTCGAACACGCGGGTCTTGTCGCGTTCCAGAAAACCGGGTTTGACGCGCTCTTCGGCAAAGCGGCGGGCGGTTTCAGCCAGCGCCTGCAAGTCTTCATCGATATAGGGGTTCGGATTCATCTCTTGTTTCCTGCGCTGGGCCTACTTGGCGTACTTGCGGAATTCGGGCTTGCGCTTGTCCTTGAGCGCATTGACGCCTTCGCGCGACTCTTCCGTGTCGTAGTACAGCTTGAGTGCGTACATGCCCAGGCCGGCGATGCCCGCCTGGTGGGCGGTGTCGGCATTGAAGCTGCGCTTGGCAATGGCCAGCGCGGTGGGGCTGCGCTCGCACAGCTCTTCACCGATCTTCTGCACTTCGACATCGAGCTGGTCGTGCGGGAAGCAG
>ERZ724527.617-NODE-617-length-17499-cov-4.782963_pt1 | contig 17499 bp, 12 predicted proteins | sample MGYA00376060_ERZ724527 | MGnify/ENA primary metagenome ERZ724527 (study PRJEB28724, sample SAMN07190886) | activated sludge metagenome | isolation source: activated sludge of sewage treatment plant in Hong Hong | place: USA: Christiansburg, Virginia | collected...
ATCGCTGTCTGGAATGGCGACCCCAGCCCGGACCCCATCAGCACCCAGAGCCGCTCCCGGCTTGGCGTGGCCTACCATGCCCAACACGCACTCAATGCCGCCATCGCACTCAGTGCCGATATGCAAGGCGTTTTACCCGATCCCGCCCCGGCCGGACTCGAGCCACTGTCCATCGGCATCGGGGTCGAGACCGGTCCCGCCATGGTCGGCTCGTTCGGCATGGCCAGCCGGCGCACCCACATGGTGATGGGCCGCACCGTCACCATCGCCAGCCGACTAGTCGAAATGACCAGCGAACTCTCCCACACCATACTCATCGGCGAGGGCCTTGCAGGCCAAGTTGGGGGAGTAGGGCTGCAATCTATGGGCGTTTTCATGCTTGAAGGCATGCGCGCTCCGCACCACGTATATGCTTACCCGCTTGCTGCAGAACACTCCTACTCCTAAGCGGTTGGCACAAACAAGTCTGGCATGCGCACTGTCGCTGTGGGGCTTGCTTGCGCCGGGTGTCGCGCTTGCTACGCAGGACCAGGCTTGCGCAGACTTCGCCCCCCCCCCTGGAGTCACCGCGGTTGCCGCCGCCATTGAGCACATGCTCCCCATGGCCCGTGCATGTCAAGATAACGCCAGCTACCTTGCCACCTTGGGTGACCTCTATATACAAGATGGAAAATACACCGAGGCGGCTGACCACCTGGAGCGCGCCCTCATGCTCAACCCGGACCTAAAGGGTGCCCAACTCAATTACGCCATTGCCCTGGCTGGAGTCGGTGACCTTCAGGCAGCACAAGCCCTATTGGACACATTGCGGGCCGACCCCGCCATGCCACAGCACCTGCGCACGGCATTGGGGCAGCAAAAGTCAGGGCCAAACGCGCCCACTTGGCGGCCTCGCTGGCTATTCAGCGGGCGCTGGGGGGCTGACAGCAACCTGCTCAGCGCCCCTAACCTAACCGAACTTGCGCTCACATTGCCCAGCCAGACCGTCGTCTTACCCCTAGACTCCGGCTACCTGGCGCGCTCCGGCCAGTACTACCGCACTGACGCCCAGCTTGAACTCCGACGTCTTGAGACCTCCGGTGTTCGTTGGGAACTGACCGCCGCGCACCACAACTGGTATAGCCCCGTGGAAGAGCTTGTCGGCGCTAACCAGGCGGACATATTAATAGAGCGTACCCAGTTGCCCAGCGAACCGCCGTCCCAACCCTCCAAAGATTTGTTGCGTTGGGGCCACTACGTGGCGGGCGGCCTGTCCAGTCTCGAAACCAGAACCGGTATCCGCTACGCCACAGCGATGCTGGGCGTTGGCTTTGTATGGGCGGTCAACTATGACGTCCTGTCCCACTGCCGCATGCGCGCGGGACTTGAAGCACAGTCGCGCAACCACAACAATAACGAAGTGTTGTCTGGTCGCTACAAAGGGTTTTCCTCAAGTTTCACCTGTGAGCCACCCGGTGGGCTGCAGTGGTTGTTAGGCGTCAAGATCGGCCAGGACAGCCCCCTCGACCCCGACCGTCCGGGTGGCTACCAAGACCAGAGTAGCCTGCGTGCTGCGCTCGTTTTGCCACTCCCGTCATTGCAACTCTCCGCACGCCAGCTACCCAAAACCGCCACGTTCACCGCTGATTTTGAGGTGAGTCACCAGCAGGATGAGTCTGGATACAGCCCTCTTCTTGAGAGTGGGCGCTCACGTACACTTGATCGTTACTCGGTTCGCCTAGAACTACAGCAGCCTCTCACCCCAGCCAGCCATTGGTCGATTGGTTTCGAAGCAGCGCGCCAGCGCGCCAGCATCGGCCTGTTTGAAGTGCAAAGCGCAGGCCCCTACTTGGCATGGCGCGCACATTGGTAGCCCAAACATTTGTGCAAACGTGTGATTGCCATCACTTGTTGCGCGCCACACCCTCAACTACATTTGGTGCTAAGTTGGCCATGGAGTCAAAACACAGCGGGTTGTAAAGCCAATTCATTGTGTGATAATCCCACGGCACACTTGCACAGGGGGGGCTCGGGTGCTTGAAATCTCGCAAGAGTCGTCAAGCTACCGGGTCCCAAGAACTGGTTTCGAACGTTATTAACCTTAAATTAGGAATATCACATGCCCGCATCTGCCAATACCAAAGCAGTCAACTCCCTATACGGTGCCCTTTATGGCATCACCCCTGGTAACGTGACATTTGTCGCTGAATCTAACGCCGCCGCTTTGGACCTGCGTGCTTACGCCAACTCCAAGGTGGCCACCGTGGCCGCCGGCGGCCCAAGCAATGCTGCTTTGGCCACCACTGTGCTGACAAACATGGGGATCAACACCCCTGAGCTGAACACTGCACTGGTTGGTATTTTTGCTGTCAATGCAAATGACCGCGGTGTCGTCATTGCCCAGCTCAGCATGCTGCTGGAAAACATCGCTAACAACGCTCCTGGCACCACTGTTGAGCAAAAAACACAGTTTGGCGGCGCTGCAGCTGCTTGGAATGCAGGTCTGGCTAGTGCCTATACCTACTCCAGTAACACACTCAACACCATCTCCACCCCTTGGTCGGTGGGCGATACCGTCTTCAACATGGCTGACAGCACCGTTGGTGGTGTCAAGTCTATGGTCCTGACGGGTAACCAAGACGTCCGCATCGACATGACCGACATGTTGCACCAAATCAGGGGCTTGGACCTGAATGGCGACGGTGTCATCGCCAATGACGGCAAAGAAAATGCATCCAACGTCAAGGCCGCATCTGGCTACGTTGCTGTTGATGCCTACACGCGTTTGACCGACGGCGTGCTCAATGAAAACAACTTGTCCAATGTTTTCAAGGGCGACATCAAGTATGACGGCACCGGCTTTAAGGGTGACGGCGTCTCCACCAATGGCAACATCGTGCTCGGCGGCTTGGGCGCAGACACCATCTTGGGTGGCATCGGTAACGACTTCCTGGCAGGTGGCGGCGTAGCTTCCGGTAACGCAGGCACAGATACATTGTCTGGCGGTCGCAATGCTGACTTTTTCTTTACAGAACTGTCCTTGCTGGACAAGACGGACGGCAACAACCTGACGCTTGATGGCGGTGTCACGGCGGATGACAATTCTGCTGGCTCCACCAACAGTGCACAAGACGCCGACTGGTTGCTTCTGCAAGCGTCTGACGACGACGAGCCAGTTCAAATCGTTCTGGAAGACCACTTGGTTGATGGCAATGGCAATGGCAATATGGACGACGAAGGCGTGCTGACGACCCGTGCTGGCCAAAAAGCCTCCATGAAGGACATCGAGAACGTTGATGCCTCAGGCAACACCTATGGCTTCCTGAAAGGCCTCAGCGCGACCCTTGGCGGCGCACCTGTCAATGCCAACAATGACGGCATCGGTTCCTCAGCGCAATTGCACATTACGACTGAAGCTGGCAGTGACGCCAGCAACATCATCATTGGTGGTTATGACAACGACTACATCGATGCAGGCGCTGGCAATGACATCCTGATGGGCGGCAACCTCAACAAGCTGATCGACCCCAATTTGGTTGGCATCGTTGGCAATAACGACGGCCGTGATGAACTCATCGGCGGTGGTGGCAGCGATAACATCGCCTTTGAAGCCGACGGTGGCATCATTGAAGGTGGCGCAACACAAAACGTGAACGATGATCCCGATGTCGATACCTTGTGGCTGACGGCTAACTCCCTCGGCGCTGTCAAGGCTGCCGGTGTTGCAGTCGCTCCCGTTGCCGCAACCACGTTGACAACTGACAACACACTGCGCTTTGACTTGGCAGTCGGTAAAGTTGGCGGTCTGGACAATGCTTCCGGCTACGGCGGAGCTGATAAGAATGCTGCAACAGGAAACTTTACAGCTGACCAGACCAACTACAACGCCGCCAGCACAGGTCTGCGCGTGCAAGTGCAAGACATGGAAAACGTCATCGCTACCGGCCTCGGCGCGATTGACTTCAAGGCAGCTGGTGCCAATACAGCGACCGACCTGACCTTCTCTAACCAGCAAAACTTCTTGGGCTATGCCGGCAATTTGACGCTGCGTGGCACTGATACCGCCAACACTTTGTACGCTTCCAACGGTACCGACGTGCTCGAAGGCCGTGCTGGCAATGACAAGCTGTCCGGTGGCAACGGCGACGACGACTTCGTCTTCTTCTTGCAAGCAACAAGCGGCGACGGCGTGGATGTGATCCATCGCCAGGCTGATGCCAACGGTGACAATCTGTGGGACGGCTACTCCGACTCCACTGGCGTTGGCAGCTACGTGCAAGACTTTGGTCAAAAGTCTGCAGCCATTACTGCCAACTCCAAGTTGACATTGACGTTGACCGACACTGCGCACCCCGCTGATCTGACTGGTTTCCCAGTCAATGGCGTTGCCTTCAAGCTGGACGGCGTGAGCTACACAGTTGGTTTGACCTCTGGCGTGCAAGGCACCTACGCTGCATTCACTGCTGGCCTGAACGCCGCTTTGGATGCAAACCCCGCTTTGGCTGCTCTGGATGCTGTCCTGAATGCCAACAACACTATCACCATCACTGATCCAGCTGGTAAGGCATTCGTGTCTGTCGGCTACACTTTTGTTGGTAACGTAGTGCCCCCAGCAGGTACGTTGACATGGAACCAAGCGATTGGTGATCCTACGTCCACGCAAACCCTTGACCGCTTGATCTATCGTTCATACGAAGACCGTCTCGATAATGAACTGATTAACGACAACGCCATCACTGGCTCCAAGATCTCGTTGGGTGTGGATGCCTACGCACAAGACTTGGTGGTTAACTTTGCTGCTGACGGTACCCGTATTGCTGAAGACCAAGCCTACACTGTCAAGTTCACCAACTTGACAACGCAAGACAAGGTCACCATCGCTGTAAACGGCGTGACCTACACCCTGCAAGTCGGTGTCGACCTTGACGGCAACAGCATCGCTGGCGAAGATGGCGCGGTCACGACCAATCAGGCCACGATTCAAACCAACTTCTTGGCCCGTTTGAATGGCTTCATCAACAGCTTCATGGATAATGACACTGCTGCTGGACAAGTTACCTCGTCCCTCGAAGTTGCAGCAACCACATTGCGCCTGATTCAAACGACCTACAACGGCGAACAGACAGTCTTCATGACCACGCCAGTAGTTACCATCCAGCAACTGTCTGCTGGTGAGCCCGCAAAAGCGGCTGTAACCAACCTGTCGCAGCATGAAGTTCTGCTGTACAACTTTGACGGTCGTAATCTGGACGGCGCTGGTACCAACCTGGACAGCACAAATGTGCTGTTCGTTGGTGACACCATGGTCAACCAGTCGACCTTGCAAACTGCCAACAACCTCACAGGCGGCACGATCACTGGCAAAGACGCCATGGTGGTGGACGGTGGTGCAAACGACCTGGCTGGTATTGCCAACAACACGGCGACCAACTCGGCCTTGGCAACCAACTTCTCTGTGCACGGCGATGACTTCATCATGGGTGCCTCGAAGGCAGACACAATCAACGCCGGTACGGGCGATGACCGTGTGCAAGGTTCACAAGGCGTGGACGCACTCGACGGTGGCAAGAACTACTACGCAGTTCAAGTGTTGGGCGAGGCAGAAGCTCGTGTCATCACATGGAACGTGTGGGAAGCCGCCAACAAGACGTCGGCCCAATCCCTGGCTTCAGCTCTGCTGTCAAGCCCAGGCTTGACGCTCGATATGCTGACATCCAGCACTGTTACTCTGATTAATCAAAGTCAAGACGGTTTGGGTACGCAGTCTGGCCTGTTTGACGACACGCTGATCTACGCTCAGGGCGACTTTGTGACTGGTTCTACCCGTTTCACCGTAGCGCTGAACAACTTCACAGTAGACGCTGGTGTTGTGAACCTGCGCAACGGCGGAGCTGGTACCGTGACTGTTGACTTGACTGGCAACGGCGCAACAGCTGACGACTCCACTTCTACCTTCACCAACTTCGAAAACATCCGCACCGTCTCCGGTACAGGTAACGCAGTGGCTGGTGTGGGTGGTGGTCAAGGTAACGACACCTTGGACGTGTCTCTGCTGTCGACCGCAACGGGTGGCATTAGCTACGACTTGACCACAGCCGGCACGCAAGGCCAGGTGATGTACAGCGCCAATGCACATGCATCCCTCACCAAGCCTGCAGCCGCCGACTTCGAGTCGCTGGTTATCAAGGTTGATGGTGTCGAGAGCGTCATCGGTGGTACGGGCGACGATCTGGTCTCCATCGACCAGTCCGAAGCCGCTAAAGACAACAGCTTCACTGGCGGCCTGGGCGATGACCGCATCATCTACTCCAGCGCATACGTTGGTGACGTGGGTGGTGTGGCTGAGCCAACCGTGACCATCAAGGTCAACACCAGTGCTGATGTGGACCAAGTTGTGATGACAGGTGGACGCGTGGGTTCCGTCGTAGCTACCGACACATTGAGCAGCGTTGAGTTCATCTCCTTGACTGGTAACGCAGCCACCGGAAGCCGTGAAAACGACGTCCTGGACGTGCGTGCCATGACGACTGGCGCAGTGGTGAACTACATCGACGGCACGGTCAAAGACCTGGCTGGCGTGACACAAGTCACCATCGACGGCATCGCTCAGATCGAAAATGTCATCGCTGATGGCGACGACACTGTGATCGTGGCAAGCGCCGCCATCATGGGAACCAACACCCGTGCTGACGCGGTTGTTGCTCAGAAAGACTTGTCTCTGGCAACCTTCCTGGACTATGACGAGCTGACAGTGGCCGGTGCTCGCGCATCGTTCTCCAGCTTGGCAGCAGGTGCAGGTACTGGTGCAGGCCAAATCGAAAACTACATCAACGAGCGGGAATTCACCTTCAACCTCGGCACCGTAGGTACCGATACGGTCGACTACAGCCAATCAACAGACGCCATCTCGGCACGTGTTGAACTGGACGTCAACCAAGCCAACCAGTACGTGCTGGCCGACTCTTCCGGTGCTGCATTTGACGCGACAATCGCCTTGGGCGACCGTCTGGATGTGCTGACCAGCGTTGAGAAAATCGTTGCAGCCCAGGGCGAGTCCGTGTTGGACCTGACAACTTCGACCAAGGGTCTGGAAGTCAAATACAACCTGGCAGCCGTGGCGGACAAAGTGGCTAACACCGCAGCGTTCAACGCCTTCGATGTCAACTCGGTTCGTATCTCCGACATCACCAGTGCATCGCCACTGACACGTTCGTACCTTGAGTACCGTGACGCGTCTGACGCTGCACAGGCCCCAGCAGTCGGTGCGATCGATCGCGTCGCCGCAACCTGGAGCCGTGTGGAAGGTAGCGATTTCGCAGAGCGCATCATCCTCAACAGCGCACATTCGCTGGACAACAACACGTTTAACCTGCGTGGTGGAGCCAATGAAGTGAAGTACAACGAACTCACACGTTCGATTACGACAACGTTGAGCTTGGTGGACTTTGACGCAGCAGCTCCTTTCGGAACAGTGGCTACTGGCTACGCGGGCTTGTATGCAAGCACCAATGCTGCTTCTGTCAACCAGCAAAATGGCACAGTGATGGCTATCACCCAGTTCCAAGACGGCAACAGCGCCAACTTGACTGGTGGCGGCACGCACGTGGTGACGTCTTACACAGCGAACAACGGCATTGTGGCCGGCTCCTCGCTGCGGATTGCTGCATCGCAAGATGCAGAGGACACGTTGGCAGTGGCAGGCTTGTCTAGCAAGGTATTCTTGCTCTCCGAAGCTGGTACAACTGACAACCAGATCACCGTCAAGCTCGGAAGCGGTGCGGCGGCTAACTCTGTTATCCTGACCGGTTACGAGTTCTTGCAAGACGCAGCGTCCAATGACGTGTACGACATGGGCGCTCTGGCTACTACCAAAGCGGCACTGACGTTCACGGACAGCACTGCCGACCATGACGCGATCAAGGTTGGCAACGATGGAGTCACCTTCAATGGCGCAGCTGCCAATACCATTGATCTGAACCTGATCAGTGGAACGGTCGGCGGTTTCAACATGGACTTCGACGTGTTGGACATCACCAAAGTGACATCTTCCAACCTGATTCTGGTTGGTGGTGACAACTTGACCTTGCCTGCCAATGCCGATACTGATACGACGGACGAAGTTGTATTGGGTGCTTTGTCCAAGGTAGCCTCCATGTCCAACTTTGAGTCTGTCGTTCTGACCGACGCATCGGTGGCCGCAGGAAGTGCCTTCACGTTCAACGCAGCAACCAACACCTTGACACAAGGCAGCACCACGATCACAACATCGGGTACTTCTCTGTCCTTCGGTGGCTTGATGCTTGAAAGCATTGGCGGACTGGGCAACAGCTACGTTGCGGATGTCGCAACTGCAGTGAACGTCACGGTTGCTGGTGGAACAGGCGCTACAGTGCGCGGGGGCTCTGCTGCGGACACCATCACAGGTGGTGCAGGTGCAGATAAGCTGTACGGCAATGGCGGAAACGACATTCTGGACGGCGGCACGGCTTCGGAAGTGCGTACTGTTCAGTTCTCGGGTGTTGCAGCTGCGAACGGCGTTACTACTCTGACATTCGGTACGGCCGGTTCAGTTGTAACCGTGAACTCTGTTGCGGTGGTTGCAGACGTTGACGCATCGGACGGTACCCTGGACATCCTGACAGGCTCCGGCTCTATTGCGTATGCGACTGCTTTCCAGACCTTGATTAACGCCCGACTGGCGAACATCAATGCGGTGGTTGACGCCTTCGATACCGGTGTGGCCGGTGCTACTGACGACGCAAAAATCGTGAGCGTTTCGCGTGCGGCTGATCTGCTGACGTTTACCTTTACTCAAGGTATCAACGTTCAGGCAGCAGACGCTATCGCGAATGCCCCAGGCGCCGTTGGCGGCACGTTTGCGATTTCCACTGACACTACCATTCTTGATGGTGGCGACGGCGGGATTGACACTTTCGTGTTCGAGAAGACAGCTGCTTTGAACGGTAACGACACCATCAACGGCTTCGTGAACGGCGCGGTTGGCGATAAGTTGGACTTCACTGCCTTCTTGGGTGGTGCGGCAGTGCCAACCGGTGGCACCAACTTCGCTACTATTGGTGCCAATACGCTCGGTGCGGCCAACGTCTGGGTTGGTTTCAACAAGGCCACTTTGTCGGCAGCCGACGTTCAGTTGGTTGCCGCAGCGGGTAAAGTTGCACTGGAAGACAACGGTAAGGCTGTCATCCTGGTTACTGCAGACGCTGATGGTGCATCTGACGCCACGGTTAGCCCGTACTCGGTGTACTTCGTGGAGGACACCGATACAACCGGTGCTCAGAACTACGTGGTGACCTTCGTGGGCAGCCTGAACAACGCCACCGAAATCGCCAATAGCTGGTTCGCCGCTAACTTCGTCTAATGCTTGAACCCGGCAGAACTTGTTCTGCCGGGTGAGAGTGTTCTACGCAATGGTTTAGCCTTTTGGCTCGGCCCATAAACCCCACCGCCCACAAGGCGGTGGGGTTTTTTAACGATATGCCCAACCTTTGATTAAAGAACGGAAGAGTGCAACCATGCCAATGATCACCATTGACGGTAAGGAATACGATCTGGACACTATGAGCGATGCAGCCAGGCAGCAGCTGCAGTGCGTACAGTTTGTTGACACAGAACTGGTACAGCTCAGCGCCAAGATTGCCGTCTACAAAACCGCCCGCCTGGCCTACGCCACAGCCTTGAATCAGGCGCTCAAGGCCCCAAGTAGTCCACTCGCGCAACAGCTCGCTGGCGATACCATCAAGCTGGGCTAAGCTTTTCACTTATTCAACGCGGCTCTGTCCGCAAAGGCAAAGAAAATGTCAAAGAACAAAACCTCCGCTCCAGTCATCAGTAAACCGTCTTCTGCACCTAGCGCGCAGATCACCATTGACGGCATCGCCTACAGCCTCTCCGAATTGACCGACGTTGCCAAGCAGCAACTCGGAAACATCCGCGCGGTCGATGCCGAATTGGCTCAAATCCAGCGTCAACGCGGCATCGCCAGTGTCGCGCGTTCCGTGTATGTCACGGCAGTGTCGGCTGCACTGCCCAAAGAACCCACCGCTCCGGCCGATGGAGCCCGTAGTGCCGTCATCAACGGCGTGACCTACGACTGGGCCAGCCTGGGTGAGCGTGTGCAGGGTCTGCTGAGCGGTATCCGCGCTGCTGACCAGGAACTCGTGCGTACCAATGCCCAACTGCAGATGGCACAGACTGCCCGTGCAGCCTTCGCAGAAAACGCCAAGAAGGCTTTACCAAAGCGCAGTGCTCCCTAACCCGCACTGGAAATCTGCCTCTAGCCATTCGTGCAGACTGCGCGCGGAGTACCTAATATCTGAGTACACCAGACGTCTTTGAATCCGCAGCCAGCCCCGCCGAGGGGTTGGCGCCAGTGCCAAGAAGTCAATAAGCAGAGGCGCTCATATCCGAACTTCAACGGATAGTACGACCGATCAACGATCTATTAGCTGCACCAATTGCAATCGTTGCTGCGACAGTTCCACCGATGACATCTGAAAACAATCTGACAGAGCCTGGCGCAACAACGTAATCTCAGTTCCCAAGTCGTGATCCCAAGACTTGAAGAATGCGCGAGAGATCAAACTACCGGAGGCACGCAAGCGAGCCAGTTGCGCCAGTACCAGGTCAGAAGGGATCGGCAAGCTATTGTCATGGGCTCTACCCACACCGCCGACAGCACAGGGTAGACCGGATTCGTTGACAATTTCGCACCATCGAACAAGATCATCAGACACCAGCACATGAAAGTGTGTGGCCCACCCCAGGCTCAGTCTTAAGTCATTTAGACCAAAATGAATCTCATCCACACCAGGAATGTTGCACAGATGTTTGGTCTGTTCAGCCGCCCGAGCGGTTTCAATCAACAGCACGGTGCGGGCCCGGCCCCCAACTGCGTCTACAAAGGACTGCGCTTGGGCCACTGTTTCAAAGTACGGCAACATTAATGCGTTGACACCTTGCGCGATCAGTCGGTCCACTTCGCTGTTTAGGTCCGCATTGGGTGGGTTACAACGCGCAAACAGTTTTGCCTTGTGCAAGAAGGTACGAACTCTTGGCAAATCAGCCTCTTGGTGATCAGAAATCCAAGTGTTCAGATGGCCTTGACGCTCTGATTTTCCCAAAGTTTCCAGATCCAAGCCAACACGATCCACCCCAGCAGCGTCGGCCCGCGCCGCCAGCTCTGGTTGGTTGGTAAACAATGTGAGGGTGAAGTTTTGCAAGGTAGAGGCTTATGTTTCGAACTTGCTAGGCAGTGTCAACGGATTCACTAAGCATTGCTCTTGCCAGAGTCCGCGCAGCACTATCCCCAAATATTGAGCCACCTTCGCACCGCTGCGGGCTTTATCGCCTGCAAGTTGACCCCGAAGTGCTTGCCTGAGTAGCGCCAATTCGTCCAAACGATTGGGTAGACTGGTTGCGATGTCGACAAAAGCGTCCGCACTGGTGGCGACCCAATGCCCCAAACCGGCGCGACGCAAGTGTGCCGCTGATAGTCGCTGCGCTAGCGTATCCCCTTGCAGCGTGATAAGGGGCACTCCCATCCACAATGCATGGTTCACGGTAGTACCACTGGTAAATGGTTGTGTATCGAGCAACACATCGACGCGGTGGTGCAAAGCGAGATACGCGGGCAAAGGCATGGCCGGCTCAAAACTCAGTCGTTCGGCCGCAATGCCAAGGTGCTGAAATTGTGCCAGCATGTTTGAGCGTCGCCCGACGTCGTTCATCGAACCGATCAGCATGCGGGCGTTGGGCAAGGCATTGAGTACAGTAGCCCAAAGACGAATGGCCTCGGCGGTAATCTTATTGGGTCTGTTAAAACTCCCCAATGTCAAATAACCGTTCGTCAAGGCAGGAAGCGCGTTGGGTAAGGGTGCGTCAGCGACATCTTCAAAGGCCCCTGAGCTATCCAAAAACAGCAAGCGTTCGGTAAATTGGGCATCAAGCTCGCCGGGCTGGGCAACGTGGGCATCCACAATGCGCCAATCCATCGCCTTGAGGCCGCTGGTGCCAGGGTAGCCGATCCAGCCGATCTGAATGGGTGCGGGTTTGCGGGCCAACACTGGCAGCCGGTTGCCTTCGGTATGGCCGGATAGGTCAAAGAGAATGTCAATCTGATCGGCCCGAATGCGCGAATCCAATTCAGTATCAGACATCTGATGTGTCTGAGTCCACTGATCTGCCAGACCCTTCAATTGCAGGGTGCGTTCATCTTGAGCTGGGCTATTGGAGTACGCATGAATGGCGAACTGTTGGCGGTCGAGGTGCTGCCAAACAGGTTGAATAAATCGAGCCACCGGGTGATCCCGGAAGTCAGCGGACAAAAATCCTAATCGCAACGATCGCTCGGGGGCTGCATCGCGCACCTTGGTCTGCCAGCCGTTCAGATACGGCGCTTCAAGTTGCTCACCGTACTGCCGATGTGCCCCAAACAGCGTGGATGCTGAAAGCCCAGGGTGGTGGATCAGACTAAACAACAGCCCACTATTGGAGCTGTGGTGTGTGGGGGCCAGTTCGATGGCAAGCCGAAAGTGCCTCTCTGACCCCGCATGGTCACCGCTTTGCAGCAGCGCATGGCCCAGATTTCGGTGAAGCGCTGGGTGATTCAACCCTAGCTCGGCGGCGTGTTGAAGGTAAGCGAGCGCCATGCTAATCTTGCCGATTCGCAGCAGCATGACACCGACGTTGTGGTGCAAGTCTGGCGCGCTGGGTTGAAGCTTCAAAGCACTTTGATAACCGGTTAGCGCCTCAGAGAAGCGTCCAAGTGCACTCAATGCGTTTGCCATGCATAGCCAGCCATCAACATGCTTGGGCGCGTAGGTTGTCAATTGTTCAGCTACCGCAAGCGACTCGATGTATTGGCCGCAATTTGCAAACACGCGGCACTGGCGCAAAGCGACTGCGAAATCAGAATCACTAACGAGGTTTGAAGTATGCATGCACTCGACAACTATTTGGAGCATTCTAGCCAGCAAACAACTCGGACAAAATAAAGCAAAGTTATTCAAAAACAGGTTTCAGCGCTTCCGCTGCTCGCCCCTGCCAAAGCCGAACCATCTACAATAAAATTCCCGCAGTTCTTCATCACGACGGAAGCCATGACACCATCAAGTTTGGCGGGTACCTATCGCTGCAATTGAATGCGCTTCGTCTTTACAGCTAGCAGAACATTCCGCCCCCGGAAAATCAACATGTCAAAAAACAAACTATCCGCTCCAGTCATAAGCAAGCCATCTTCTGCACCCAGTCCGCAGATCACCATTGATGGCACTGCCTACAGCCTCTCCGAATTGACTGACGTTGCCAAACAGCAACTCGGCAACATCCGGGCCGTGGATGCTGAATTGGCGCAAATCCAGCGTCAACGTGGTATCGCCAGTGTTGCGCGTTCCGTGTACGTCACTGCTGTTTCGGCTGCATTGCCCAAAGAACCCACCGCACCGGCAGATGGTGCACGCAGCGCAGTCATTAACGGCGTGACCTACGATTGGGCCAGCCTGGGTGAGCGTGTGCAGGGTCTGCTGAGTGGTATCCGCGCTGCTGACCAGGAACTCGTGCGCACCAACGCCCAGCTGCAGATGGCACAAACTGCCCGTGCTGCCTTTGCGGAAAACGCCAAGCGGGCTCTGCCCAAGCGCGACGCAGCTTGAGTTGTACATCAAATCGGTCTCTAGCCCTCGTGCAGACGGTATGCGGCGCTACTAATAAATGAGCAAAACCAATCTCAGACAATCCGAAGCCAAACCTGCCGAACGACCGGCGGAAGCGTCCAAGGACACCCGGAGCGAGGTGCTGCTGATCCAGCGCATGAGCGTCAAGTACGACGGTTATGAAGACCGCATTGCCATGGACATCACCAATGTCGAGGGCACGGTCGCCCGCCTGTGGCTCACCCGCCATGGCAGCGACATCATGGTGCGTTCCACGTCAGCGCGGGTTGAGGCCTATGCCAATGCCCAGATGGCAAAAGCCAGGGTGTCACCAGACCATGCCAACCAAGTGCGCGAGTCTGCTTTGGCCACCCAACAGATCACCGCCCGCCTTACCCAGCGCCGTGCCGAAGCAGTAGAGCTACCACATGGCGCACCAGAGCACTTGGTCACGGGCTTTGCCATGCCGCCCAATGCCAGCCATATTCAACTAGATTTCAATTGCAGACCTGCACTGAAGGCCCGCGTGCTGCTGCAGCAGGCCGAGCTGTTCCAGTGGCTGTCCGCGCTGCAGCGCCAGTACCAGAAGGCTGGCTGGGGCATGGAAGTCTGGCCTGTTTGGTTTACACAGAAGAGTAAGAGCTAACTTACAACTGAATCTCCGCCCTTCTTCAGGGCAGTTACCGCCCTTGGTCCCAGTAATCCGGGGCGTTTTGCTTTGTGCGGCCACTCTCTGCCGCCGACTTCCTACCACTCCCCCCCCACGTGCCACTCCGAGGCAGCAACGCCTTGGGGAAAGTGACCTCATCTGGTTCCAAAGCAACCGCCGTGTTCAGGCATGGAATAGGTCCGGGGAAGTCACCCATGCCCAGCAGCAGCGCGTGAAGGTTGAAATAGGGCGCCGACCAGTTGGCCCGATCCCTGGCGCATGGACCCCATGGGACTGTGGGTTGCTACGACTCCCCTGAAAATACCTCAGCCGACAAGTAGCTCACCCCGCGACGCGCCAGAGTTTCACGGAGCACAATATTGGAACAAGCAACCCGAGCCATTTATCGCGGCACGCTTCATGAAGCCATCTGTGGAGATTCAAATGCCAAGCCCCAAGAAAGAGCAAGCGAACAAGATCAACGCGCAGGCCAGCACGGGGCCCAAGACTGTGCGGGGCAAAGCGATAGCCAGGGTCAATGCCACTCGGCATGGCATTTTGAGCCAAGAGCTGATGCTGCCGCATGAGAACCCTGCCGAGTTTGACGAACTATTACGCTCGCTGATTACCGAGCTGCGCGCAGTCGGCACGCTGGAGTGCAACCTGGTGGAGCGCATAGCGGTAACGATTTGGCGCCAGCGCCGACTGGTGCGGGCGGAGCGCCAAGATATTCAGCGGCAGAACGAGTCGGCTGCAGATCTTGGTATTGCCAACGACAAAGGGCAGTCGAAACTTCATTTGATGAACGATGCGGCTCTCATTCGGCACATGCTTAACTGTGAGCCGTATGCCAGTAACCTCGCGGCATTGGAGCGCGAGGTGCGCATGCTGCCTGCATCGGTGCATATGTCTTTTGCGCACTACACGGAGGCTTTCCCATTGTTTTCGCAGATATACCCTGCGCCAACGGAAGCAGAGGCCAATAGGCTGTTTGCTGAAGTCGACCTGAGCAAAATGTATGGCGCGCCAGATGAGAGGCAGGCTATGTGGTTACCCGCTATCTTGGACGCAAAACTAGCGGGCGCAAAGTTGAAGTCAGAGCGCGCAGCAATGCGTGCCGTGTCGATCTCATCCGATACTGAGAGACTGCCGCGCTACCAGGCGGCGTTGGACAACGAATGGTACAAGGCAATGAGGGCCTTCCGCGAGGCCCGACAGTACCGTTTGCGCACGCTCGACAGTGTGCAAAACTACGAAACGAACCCAAATAGCGAAGTAAACGAGTTGAACGATGCACCAAAGGTGAGGTGAGATTGAATCCGCAGAAACCTCTGAAATCAGAGTCTATCGACATCGTCCGCGAGGCGGTGGGGAAAATCCGTCATGTTGCATCTGGCGCGCAAGGCCTTCCATTCCGCACCACCGCCTATTTCGTTGTTGCGTGTGGATTCCAGTAAGGCGCTGCAAAGCGAACTGCTAGAAAACGCCATGGCAGGGGATGTCATTGAGGGGACTGGTGCTCTGCGCAAGCTACGACGCCACGAACCTCTGTGAAGAATCCTGTGCTGCGATCGGCAAACGCAGGCCATTCGCCGATCGCGACGCGAAGCTGTCGAGTGTAAAGTTGCTCTGGCGTACTACGGAGGAGAAGGTGATGTTCAGTAGTCTTTGCGAACAGTCGGCAAAGCGGCAGCACGCTTGGTTGTTCGGTGTCGCAGGGCACTATCTGAATGGAAGCAATGCGGGCTAGTCTCATGTTGCCTTTCTAACAGGTTTGGCCGGCTTACCCATCAAACAGAAGCACATTGGTCTCCGCAGACAGGGATTGAGCACTTCATCGGCTAAGAGTTGATTCAGGCAATCGTTCTCAATGACAGGGCGGTTGGCTTCGTGCTCGACCACGACACGCATGGCTGTTGGAATCGTGAGGGTTTTTACGCGGATTGATAGTGCCGCTACGGTGCGACACTGGGCCTCTTGTGGTCCAAAAAAAAGCACCGGCATCGAGTCCGACGGTGTGTTCTCGCTTCGCAATCTTTAGTCACGAAGCCTGCAAACAAAACGTCGTTGCGGCGGCGGGTGGTCCCAATGTTCGTAGCCTTTTCAGAAGAAGCCCGTTTTTATGTCGGACATTACCGTACTGCAGAACACTGGCGCAAGTAGCCAAAGAATCGATCTTGTCTTTGTTGCAGAGGGATACCAGTCCTCGGACCGAGGTAAGTTTCTTGCGGATGCCGCGGCGTTCAAGAATATGATGTTGGCTGATTCCAACTCGGCATTGAACGCACCGTTTTCAAGCTACAAGAACTACTTCAATGTCAGCGCGTTGTTCGTCGCGTCCAACCAATCTGGCCTTGACACCGCTACCTTGGGCGTTGACACCTATTTCGGAGCGGCGCAGCATGGTTCAGATGGGCGATTGGTGTACGGTGATTCTGCAAAGGTGCAAAGTGAGGTCAGATCAGCACTTGCTTCCGACGCGCACGAAATGACGGTCGTACTGGTGAATAGCAGCCTATATGGAGGGGCTGGCGGATCGATCGCCTGGGCAACTACGGGAAACAAGAGCTCCAGTGAAGTCCTCTTGCATGAAATTGGCCATTCATTTGCGAGCCTGGAAGATGAGTATGCCGATGCATCGTTGATTGCCAGCTATCCGTTGACTTCTCTGGACAGTGTCCATTTGACCTCTTCGTTGTCTCAACTGCCGTGGTCGAGATGGCTTGGATACACAGACGCATTGGGCACCGTTGGTACCTATGAGGGGGGCTACTACCGATCGACTGGCGTGTGGCGCGCAACACCCGACTCCAAAATGCTCCACCTTGGTGTTGCTTTCAGTGCACCCGAGAAAGAGGCGTTCGCCTTGGCCTACTACAACGCGATTGGAGACTATTTGTCTTTTGATACCAGCATTCCCGGGCTCGTTTGCTCGGTGGAGCCAGACCCCAGTCTCCTTTGGTTTGCTTGGACCGTCAATGGACAGCCAGCTTCAAGTATTAGCTCTACATATTTGGACCTTTACGGGTCAGGAATGAAGATTGGAAATTGCGCGGTACAGCTTTCCACTGTGGATAAAACGGGTTACATCCGAAACGGCCTGGCAATCAGTGAGCAAACTGAGCTTGCTACTGTGTCAGCTCCCGCGAGGGTGTCCCGAATTTTGTGTAAACGGGGCGAGTGTTAAGTTTTGGGCATCCT
>ERZ724527.622-NODE-622-length-17448-cov-5.050940_pt1 | contig 17448 bp, 17 predicted proteins | sample MGYA00376060_ERZ724527 | MGnify/ENA primary metagenome ERZ724527 (study PRJEB28724, sample SAMN07190886) | activated sludge metagenome | isolation source: activated sludge of sewage treatment plant in Hong Hong | place: USA: Christiansburg, Virginia | collected...
AAAAAACGGCCTCTCTAAAATAACAACCAGCAGCAAACTGCCTTATTTGCAAAGTGGTTTGAAATACTAAATAAAAAAGAGGAATTCATTTTAAGTTTAAATTCCACCAACTATTTTTCAGTACATTACCACATAACAATATTCTGAAAAAACAATTCCCTCCACATTTGTGAGAAATGGAGGGAAGGTAAAAAAATATGGAGTTATAGTCCGAAAAATAATTTTCAACTCCTGACTTTTCGTGGCTAAAAAATAATTATTTCAATCCACCAATCATATCTTCTGGTCTTACCCATTCATCAAATTGCTTAGCGGTAACATAGCCTAATTCTACAGCAGTTTGTTTCAACGTTTGGTTTTTCTGATGAGCTGTTTGTGCAATTTCAGCTGCTTTATAATATCCTATTTTAGTATTTAATGCTGTCACTAACATCAATGAATTTTCTAAGTTTTTCTTTATATTATCTCTCAATGGCTCAATACCAGTAGCACATTTATCATTAAAGGACATAGTTACATCGCCAATTAAGCGGGCACTGTGTAGGAAATTGTAAATCATTAAAGGTTTAAAAACATTCAGTTCAAAATGACCATTGCTACCGCCGATATTGATGGCAACATCATTTCCTAACACTTGCGCTGCCACCATAGTCATAGCTTCGCATTGTGTAGGGTTTACTTTTCCTGGCATAATAGAAGAACCTGGCTCATTGTCGGGAATATGAATTTCTCCAATTCCGCAACGTGGCCCAGAGGATAACATACGAATATCATTACCAATTTTCATCAATGAAACTGCTACTGTTTTTAAAGCCCCGTGAGCCTCCACAATGGCATCGTGTGCTGCCAATGATTCAAATTTATTGTCTGCTGTTATAAAGGGCAGTCCTGTTAAATTGGCAATTTCTTTGGCTACATTTTTTGCATATCCTTTAGGCGTGTTGATACCAGTTCCTACGGCTGTTCCGCCTAAAGCTAACTCGGACAGATGCGCTAATGTATTTTCAATCGCTCTTAGTCCGTGGTCTAATTGAGAAACGTATCCTGAGAACTCTTGTCCTAATGTCAACGGTGTTGCATCCATAAAATGGGTACGCCCAATTTTTACAATGTCTTTAAATTCCTTAGATTTTTTGGCTAATGTATTTCTCAACTTTTTAATGCCTGGGATAGTTTTTTCCACCAAGATAGTATATGCTGCAATATGCATAGCAGTAGGGAATGTATCATTGGAAGATTGAGATTTATTGACATCATCATTAGGTGCCACCAATTTTTTCTCATCGGTTAATTTACCGCCCAACAAAACATGCGCACGGTATGCAACTACTTCGTTTACATTCATGTTGGATTGTGTGCCCGAGCCGGTTTGCCAAACGACTAAAGGAAATTGGTCGTTTAGTTTTCCTTCTAAAATTTCATCACACACTTTACCGATGATATCGCATTTTTGTTTATCCAACACTTTTGCTTTATAATTAGTAATGGCTGCTGCTTTTTTTAGGTAAGCAAAAGCATGAATAATTTCTTTTGGCATCTTATTGATGTCTTGTGCTATTTTGAAATTTTCTACAGAGCGTTCAGTTTGTGCGCCCCAATACACGTTTGCAGGTACTTTTACTTGTCCCATCGTGTCTTTTTCTATTCTGTATTCCATATTTAAGTATTAAGTAGTTAGTAATAAGTATAAAGAACTTCAATTGTTTTTCCATTCTTTTAATTATACATCAAATTATTTTCCTTTAAATGCTGGTTTGCGTTTTTCTAAAAATGCACTTACGCCTTCTTTTACGTCTTCTGTTCTAAATAAAGAAGCAAAAGCATTTACTTCGTAATCAAAACCATCTACTCCATCTTTATAATAAGCATTGGTACATTCAATTACTTTTGCTACGGCAACGGGTCCTTTTGTTCCTATCTTTTGTATAATTGATTTTGCTTTTTCAATTGCTGCATCTTTATCTGCTTCCACATAATTTACTAATCCTAAATTCAAGGCAGTTGGAGCGTCTATCATATCCGCAGTGAGATGTAACTCTAAAGCTTTTGCTTTTCCTATATATTGAATTAAACGTTGTGTGCCACCATATCCGGCAATGATTCCTAGATTTACTTCGGGCTGCCCGAATTTTGCATTTGCTGTGGCAATACGCATGTGGCAAGCCATCGATAATTCACAGCCACCGCCCAATGCAAAGCCATTTACTACTGCAATAACTGGAATGGAAGTGTGTTCTATTAAAAAGAAAATATCATGCCCGCGTTGTGCTAACGTTTTTGCTTGTTGTGTATCTAATTCTTGAAATTCTGAAATATCTGCTCCGGCTACAAATGCTTTTTCTCCTGCACCTGTAAGGATAATTCCTTTTAGATGTTCTACTGTGCGTGCTTCAGTAAATGCATCTTTTATTTCGAGAATAGTTTCTCCGTTTAGTGCATTTAATTTGTCTGCACGGTTGATGGTAATCGTCAGTATATCGTCTGAGATTTCCCAAAGTAGATTATTGAATTTCATAGGTATTTATTTTATCTAAAAAGCAAATTAAAAGCTGCATCTGGCAATATACCAACTATCAATAATATGGTTGAAATCAGTATCAATGCAATTTTATTCCAAATGGATACCTCTATAGTGATGGCATGCTCTTCACTAGGTGAAGAAAACATAGAAATAATGAGTCTAAAATAGGCATACACCCCAATTAAAGAGGCCAGAATAGCAATGACTGCTATTAATATAAATCCTTTGTCTATCACATTAACTAATATAAAATACTTGGCAAAGAATCCTGCCAAAGGAGGAATACCAGCCATTGACAGTAAGGAAAGAATCATTGCTCCTGTCAATACCGGACTACGTTTGATTAATCCTTTAAATACCACCATATCTACTTTACCATTAGAGGCTTTCTCTACCAGCATCAGTACCCAAAAAGAAGCGATGCTTGCTAGGGTATATGCTAATAAATAAAACCATGTTACATAAGGAGTAGAAGGCGTGAGTGCTGCTATTCCTAAAATAATAAATCCTGCATGACCTATGCTGGAATATGCCAATAAGCGTTTAATACTTGATTGTGTGGCGGCTAATGTATTTCCTATTATGATAGTGAGTAGGGCAATGATAATTAAAATAGTTACATATTCTGGATAAAAAGAAAGTATGATACTAAACAAGCGATAAAAACCTGCTACTGCTCCAATTTTTACTACGGTTGCCATATATGCTGTTATAACAGTTGGTGCGCCATCATATACGTCTGGTGCCCAAAAATGAAATGGTGCTGCAGACATTTTAAATGCCAAAGCAAAAAGTATTAACAAGGTACCTATTACTAACAAAGGTGCGCTTATACCAAATTGTGTCATAGCGGTAGAGGCGATTTGAATGATATTAAAACTACCTAAGGCACCGTATAAAAAAGTAATTCCTAGTAATAAAAATCCACTGGCAAAGGCGCCTAAAAGGAAGTATTTGAATGCGGCTTCATTGGAATAAATATTTCGTTTTTCAGAACCTGCCAACACATAAACAGGGATAGAAAGTATTTCTATTCCTAAAAACAACATCACTAAATGCGTATAGGAGGTAAGGACAAAAACGCCTACCATGGAGAATAATACTAAGGAGAAATGATCGCTTATATTTGTTTCATCTTCAAAGAAATGGTTTGCCATTGTAAACCATAAAATGGCGATAAAAGAAAGTAGAATAGTAAATACTAATGGAACTCTGTCCAAAATCAACATTCCATATACATTCTCATTACTGCCAAAGTCATTGATACAAAATCCTATATTCAACAATAATCCTATAATCACTAATGGATATATCAGCTTGCGAACATTTAGAATTTCTGCAATTAATGACAGCACTCCTAATCCTGATAATAATATTAATTCTTTCATTTTTTTCTCTTCACTATATTTTTAATGCTTTACTATCGCTACTGCATTTTGCACCTGATCTATCAGTTGTTTTACCTGTGGTTCGGAAACATTCAATATTATATTCGGGAATATTCCAAAGAAAATAACTAACACTACCAAGCATCCTAATAATAGTTTTTCGTTGAAGGTAATTTCTCCAAATGTTTCTGTTAATGTATTGGTTTCGCCGTGCATCATATTTTGATAAGCTCGCAACATATATAAGGCTCCTAAAATAACGGGTAAAGCTGCCAAAACGGCCATGATTGCATTGTATTGGAATACGCCGTGAATTAATAAAAATTCCCCTACAAATCCATTGGTAAATGGCAATGCAATACTTCCAAACATTATCACCATAAACAATATACTAAATACGCGAGATACATTTCGGATGCCTCCTAATTTTTGCATGGTATCTGTATGCATTCTGCTCTGAATGATATCGCAGATATAGAATAAAGCCACCACATTAATACCGTGTGATAACATTTGATATAAACCGCCTTGTACTCCTTGTAGATTCCATGAAAAAATACCAGCGGCTATTAAACCAACATGTCCTAAAGATGAGTATGCTAATAGTCGTTTAAAATTGTGTTGTACAAGGGTCATTAATGAACCATATACTACACTTATTACACTTAAAATAATTACATATTTAGAAGCTATTTTCCAGCCTAATGGTGCGATAGGGATTAGCCAAACGATTAGGGCAAATGTTCCCATTTTCAGCATGATGCCGGACAATAACATTGTTCCTTGTGTAGGTGCTACCACATACGTATCGGGCTGCCAAGTGTGCAGAGGAAAAATTGGAATTTTGATAGCGAATGCTAAATAAAATGCAATGAATACGAATAATTGCTGGTGGGCAGATAATTGTGCTCCGACTTTATAAAATTCATATAAACTAAAACTTCTTGTTGGATTGTGCAACCACACAAAAATAATGGCGAGCAACATAAATAAGCTACCAAATAATGTAAATAGGAAAAATTTGAGGGTAATTTTCTTCCTTCCTTGTCCGCCCCAAATTAAGGCAATTAAATAGATGGGAATTAAAGCCAATTCCCAAAAAACATAAAATAACAAGGCATCTTTTGCTAAAAAAACGCCGAGCAAAGCGCTTTGCATTAATAAAATTAAACTGAAATATGCTTTAGGGTTTCTGATAGAACGACCTTGTGCGCTTTGAATAATAAATGGTGTCAGCAATACTGTTAGCAATACTAAGATAATGCTAATGCCGTCTGCTTTTAAATAAAAATCTGCGCCTAATGCCTGTATCCATTTTACATGATAGGTGAAAATTTCTGAAGCGGCATTTTGTGTGAATTGAATAAATCCAAATAAACCTGCGGCAAAAGTTAGCAATGCTCCTGTTACGGCTATATTTTTGGCTTGTTTCTCTCCTGCTGCAATGGTTAGGATTGCAAACAACAGGGGTAATATGATTAATAAAAGTACTAACATTTCAATTTTTATTTCTACTGCTTAAACGCTCGTTAAATATATTTTTATTGTCACAAAAGAAATTCAAAGTCGATATTGCAATTTTACTCCTCTTTCTATTTAATTTTACACTCATCGTTCTTTTATATCTTTTGTAGAAAATCAGTTTTGACTACAATTTTACAAATGCCAAAATGATTAATACTATCATACCTACCACCATGGCTATTACATAGAAACCTAATCCACCCGTTTGTGACAATCTCAACAATTGGCTCCAATTGGTAACGGATGTACCGATGCCATTTACTATGGAATCTATACCAGAGCGTTCAATATATTGATAGAAGAAACGGGATAATTTATCTAATGGATTTACAATAATTGCTTCATAAATTTCATCTATATAAAATTTATTATAGGCAATTTCTTTGAATAATGGCATGGCAGCTTCATCGGCCTCTGGAACTGATTTTTTGTTTATATATATTATTTTTGCAGCAAACACTACGGATAAAATTAATACGATTGTTATCGTCATTAAAATCAATTCTGTATTTAAGGAAATATTTGCTTCTTGTAATTTTATTGAGCTTGCCAAGAAACCGTCTAACCAATGATGAATTCCTACTGCATGCCCTAACTCGTGAGGAAAACCAACAAATCCTCCTACTGCAGAAAGTGCTGCTAAAACTATCAATGGAATGGTCATGCTTTTGGGTGATTCGTGTACATGATTTTTTACGATATTATTTCCTCTAAATCCTCCAAAGAAAGTTAAAAACAACAACCGGAACATATAGAATGTCGTCATCAAGGAAGCAAGTAATGCAAGGGCAAACAATAATTTATTTTGTGCAAAAATTTCGGCCAGCATTTGGTCTTTAGAAAAGAATCCTGCAAATGGCGGAATTCCTGCTATTGCTAAGGTTGCTATTAAAAAAGTGATATAAGTGATGGGCATTTTATTTTTTAATCCGCCCATGTTTCTAATATCTTGGTCGCCGCTCATGCCATGAATAACGCTGCCTGCACCTAAGAATAAAAGTGCTTTAAAGAATGCGTGTGTTACTACGTGAAATACGCCTGCCGAAAAGGCTCCTACGCCTAATGCGCAAAATATTAAACCCAATTGCGAAACGGTAGAATACGCTAATACTTTTTTTATGTCGTTTTGGAATAGTGCAATTGTTGCTGCCAATAAAGAGGTGGTAATGCCGACAATTGCTATAACATGCATGGTGAATGTTGACATGGAGAATAACACGCCTAACCTTACTACCAAATAAATACCGGCTGTTACCATAGTGGCGGCATGAATCAATGCAGAAACCGGCGTTGGGCCTGCCATTGCATCGGGCAACCAAGTGTATAATGGAATTTGAGCAGATTTACCCATTGCTCCTATAAATAATAATAAAGTTATCCAAGTAATTAGCTTTCCGTCTATTACTACATTTCCTGCTACGGCAAAAATTTGATGATAATTGATGGTTCCAAAAACACCAAACAGCAAGATGGTTCCTAATAAGAAGCCTACATCGCCGATGCGATTCATAACGAACGCTTTTTTGCCAGCACTGGCATAATTAATGTTTTTAAACCAAAATCCTATTAATAAATAAGAACACAAACCAACGCCTTCCCAGCCTACAAACATTAATAATAGATTGTCGCCCAATACTAACAATAACATAAAAAAGACAAACAAATTCAAATAAGAGAAGTACCTATTGTAGTCTTTATCGTTGTGCATATAGCCGGTGGAATATACGTGAATCAGAAAGCCTACTCCTGTTATAACCAATGTAAAAATAAGGGATAGTGAATCTACTAAGAATGCAATATCTGCTTTAAAATCTCCTACATGAATCCATGATATTATGGGAACGGTTACTGCTTGTTGGGTTGATAATTGCGTTGCAAATATCATTAATGTCATTATAAAAGAAGCTAATACGCTTCCAGGTGCTAAAAATGTAGTTACACTTTTAGACAAATTTTTACCAAACAAAGCAAGTATGATAAAACTCACTAATGGAAATAAAGGAATAAGATATACTAATTGCTCCACGCTTTCTTTTAATTTTTAATCTCTAATAATTTGAAGAATTCATCCAATTTAGGCATGATGATGATTTCTGTACGTCTATTGGTTGATTTGTTTGCTTTTGTGTCATTAGGCACTTTACCATTGTATTCAGAGCGTCCTCCTGCAATAATTCTGGAAGGATCTACACTGTAATTTTTTTGTAAAATTCTTGCAACAGAAGTAGCTCTTTTTACACTTAAATCCCAATTATCTGTCATGCAATTGCTGGCAATAGGAACATTGTCTGTATTTCCTTCTATCAATACATCAAATGTTTTATAGTCATTGATTACTTTGGATATTTTTTCTAAAACAGAGCCTGCTTTAGTAGAAATTTCATAGCTGCCCGATTTGTATAGCATATTGTCTGATAAGGAAATCAACACGACACCTTTATCTACTTTTACGTTTACATCGGTATCATTTACATCGGATAAAGAGCGTTTTAGGTTGACTACTAATACTAAATTCAAGGAATCTTTAGAACGGATTTGTGAATTTAAATCGGACAATTCTCCGCGTTGTTTATCAATAGTTTCTAGTGATTTTCGGATACTTTCTGCTCCTTCTTTGCTAATAACGGATAAGGCAGACATTTGGTCTAATAATTTGCCATTAGCAGATTTTTGATATTCTACTTCTTTTTTTAATTCGTCAATTTTGGCTTTGGCTTTTTCTAATTGTTGTGCCAAATCATCATAATCTCCTGATTTGGTAGCAAATTTCTTTTCACACTCTGCTAAGTCAGAAGTAGTTTGACGCAATGCCATTTCTATTTTGGATTTTTCTGTTTGTGTGGTTTGGAATTTCTTTTTTGTTACACAGGAAGATAGTGCCACCACTAACAAAACATACAATGCAATTTTTTTCATATTCATATTTAATTTAAATTTTTACCATTTTAATTTATTCAATGTATCAATGTCGGTAGAATTAGTATTTCGATATATCATCATTAATATGGCTAATCCGACTGCTACTTCTGCGGCTGCTACTGCCATCACAAAAAACACAAATACTTGCGCACTGGAATCTCCCAAATAACGAGAGAAGGCAACCATTAATAAATTGACGGCGCTCAACATCAATTCTACACACATAAAAATAATGATGGCATTTCTACGAAATAATACGCCTAATACGCCAATACAAAATAGTATTACGCTCAGATAAATGTACCATTGAATCGGAATACCTATTATTACTTCTTTCATATTTTTTAGTTATCAGTCGTTAGTTGTAAGTTATAAGTTCTTTTACTTTTTACTCTTTACTTCTTAATGAATTTCTTTTTTACTTAAAAATACCGCCCCTACCATGGCAGATAAAAACAATACGGCAGATAATTCAAACGGTAACATATATTCTTTAAACAATACAGTACCTAAGCTATTAATCAATCCAATGTTGCTATTTCTTGCGGCTGGTAGCATGTTTGTTTCTGCACCCTTTAGCAATCCAATCAGCATCAACATAAATACACCCGAAGCAATAACAGCGGCTACTTTCGGTATGTTTTTTTTATGTGGTTCAATTTCTTTATTTAAATTGAGCATCATTACAACATATAAAAACAACACCATAATAGCACCGGCATATACGATAACGTTTACAACAGCTAAAAATTGAGCATTTAAAATTAAATAATGACCCGCAATAGCAAAGAAGGTAACTATCAAATACAAGACAGAATGTACTGGATTTTTATCAAAAATGACCAATAGGGCGCTAAAGATGGCGACAAATGATAAGAAGAAAAATAAATATTGAGATAGCTGCATTTCTTAATTTACAATTTACGATTTATAATGATGTTTTTGTCTTATCTTATATTTTAATGATGTTTTTTAGGTTTTAATAATTTTTGTTGATCTTCCCATGTTTGGTTGTGTCCCATTGCCTTATTTTTTTTGAACTCTAACACTTCAGGCGTTTGGCGTACTGCTACATCTATACGATTGTTGACATCTTCTACCAATATATCTTTCCCGAAAATCATTCCTTCTCTATCTACCGATACTGGAACAATTCTATCTGTTAAAAAGATGGCTTCTTTTGGGCATGCTTCTTCACATAATCCGCAATAGATGCAACGCAGCATATTTATTTCATAAACGGAGGCATATTTTTCTTCTCTGTATAAATGTTCTTCTCCTTTTTTGCGTTCAGCTGCCGTCATTGTAATGGCCTCAGCAGGGCAAGCTACTGCACACAAGCCACAGGCGGTACAACGTTCTGCACCAGCATCATCTCGTTTTAAAACATGTTGACCTCTGTATATTTCGGCAAACTCTCGTTTTACTTCGGGGTATCTTACAGTGGCAGGTTTTTTAAATAGATGTTTCATTGTAATAATCATACCATTTGCAATAGCGGGAAGGTATAACTTCTCTACAAGAGTCATCTCTTTTTTTACTACTACTATTTTTCTGTCGGTTAACTGCATACTGCTACTATATTTTACAATCTATTTTATACTTTTCCTAATGCATACATCATTACGCCTGTGAGTAAAATATTAAAAATAGACAATGGTATCAAAATTTTCCAACCTAAGTTCATTAATTGGTCATATCTAAATCTTGGTACTGTCCATCGCACCCACATAAAAAAGAATATACCAAATAATACTTTCAAGAAGAAAAAGCCAAATTGAAGGAGCGACAATATATTTCCATCTATATGATTGGCAATAAAATTTTGGAATGGCAAATTATATCCACCAAAGTATAATGTCATAATAATTGCAGAAGAAGTAAACATATTGATGTATTCTGCAAACAAATAGAAACCAAGTTTCATAGAGGAGTATTCTGTGTGATATCCACCTACTAATTCCGTTTCACATTCTGGCAAGTCGAATGGTGTTCTGTTGGTTTCTGCAAAAGCACATATAATAAATATCAAACATCCCAAAGGTTGGTAAATGAAATTAATCCAATTTCCTCCTTGTTGTTTTGCAATTTCTGACAAGCTCAAGGTACCTGTTGTCATTACTAATGCTACAATTGCTAATCCCATGGCAATTTCGTAGCTAATCATTTGAGAGGAAGCCCGTAAAGCTCCTAATAGGGAGTATTTATTATTAGATGCCCAGCCGCCAATCATAATGCCATACACTCCAAAGGAAACTACACCAAAAATATATAAAATGCCGACGTTTATATCGGTAATTTGTAATGGAAAAGACGTGTTTCCTATTGTAATATCTCCTCCCCAAGGAACAACAACGCCGGTCATTAATGCCGTTAACATTGCCAAACTTGGCCCGAGAATAAACAAATATTTATTGGAAACAGATGGAATAATTTCTTCTTTCATAAACATTTTCAATCCATCTGCCAGTGGCTGCATAATCCCAAAAGGGCCTGCTCTGTCTGGTCCAATACGGTCTTGCATAAATGCTGCCACTTTGCGTTCTCCATAAGTAGAGTAAGCTGCTACTCCTAAGGAAATTAAGAACACCAACAACACGAGAATGGCTTTATATATTATGAAAATAATCATTGCTGTTCAATATTATTTGGATTTAACGGACCTTCTCCCAATGCTGATTTTATTCCGTTTAATTGTTGTACTTGTTTCTTTATGCCTAATTGCAATTGTTTCAACTCGTAATGATTTTGAACAATTACAGAGTGGTGGTTAATTTTACTTGGGCCTTCAACCGTCCAATCGCTGGTTTTTTTGCGTTCAAAACGACAGTCATTACAAATAAAATCTTCTACTTCTCCCCATCTGTTTTTGCGTCCTGTAACACGCAATACGTCATCTCCTTTCATCCACAAGCGAACTTTACCGGTGCATTTAGGGCAATCTCTGTGTGCGTCCAATGGTTTGGTAAACCATACTCTACTTTTAAAACGAAAAGTTCTATCGGTTAATGCACCAACTGGACAGGCGTCAATTACATTTCCCGAGAAATCATTGTCTATTGCTTTTTCTATATAGGTAGAAATTTCTGCATCCCATCCACGATTGATTACTCCATGTACCCGTTCGTCTGTTATTTGGTCGCATACTTTTACGCATCGCCAGCACATGATACAACGGTTCATGTTTAATTTAATTTTATCGCCAATATCTATTGGTTCAAAAGTTCTTTTTGGGAATTGATAACGAGAGGCCGCTTTACCATTTTCATAACTCAAATCTTGTAAATTACATTCTCCGGCTTGGTCGCATACTGGACAATCCAATGGGTGATTGATTAACAAGAATTCTACTACTCCTGCACGTGCTTCTAATAATTCTGGTGAGGTAGTATTTTTTACTATCATTCCATCTACTACGGCGGTACGGCAGCTGGCTACTGGTTTCGGCATTGGACGTGGATCGCTTGCCGAGCCTGCTGCTACTTCTACGATACATGTTCTGCAATAACCTCCTGTTGTTTTCAACTTAGAGTAATAACACATTGTCGGCGGTGCAATGTTAGTATCATGCAATTCATCTATTCTTCTTGCAGCCTCCAAAATGGTGGTGCCGTCCGGAACTTCGATGGTGATATCGTCTATAGTTACCTTTGCCATTTTATGCGTATTGTTCCAGGTTATTTAATCTAAAATAATGTTTCACGTCTTTAATAGATTCAGGGTTTTTTACGTATTCCTCAAATTCATGTCTAAAATGTCGAATGGCAGATGCCACTGGCCATGCGGCTGCATCTCCTAATGGACAAATGGTTTTTCCCTCAATTTTGGATTGTATATCCCACAATAAATCTATATCCTCTAAGGTGGCTGTTCCATTGATAAATTTATACAGAATTTTTTCCATCCATCCGGTTCCTTCTCTACATGGAGAACATTGCCCGCAACTTTCATGACGATAGAATCGGGCAAAAGTGAATAAATTTTTTACAATGGAAGTATCTTCATCCATTACAATAAAACCACCAGAGCCCAACATTGTACCGGTTGCAAATCCTCCTTCATTTAAAGATTCATAGGTCATTAAACGTGGAGTGCCTTTGGCAGTTTTGAGAATTAATTCTGCTGGTAAAATTGGAACGGAAGAGCCTCCTGCTACTACAGCTTTCATTTTTTTCCCGTTACGAATTCCTCCACAATATTGGTCGCTGTAAATAAATTCTTCTACGGGAACACCCATGTCTATTTCATATACGCCTGGTTTATTAATATGTCCGGAAGCGGATATTAATTTAGTTCCTGTAGAATTTCCAACTCCTATTTTTGCATATTCTTCGCCACCCATGCTAATAATTGGAACTACTGTTGCGATTGTTTCAACATTATTTACAACAGTAGGTCGTCCCCACAAACCTGCAATTGCCGGGAAGGGTGGTTTTATACGTGGGTTTCCTCTTTTTCCTTCTAAGGATTCTATCAATGCTGTTTCCTCTCCGCAGATATATGCACCAGCTCCTGGCTGCACATATAAATCCAAATCATATCCTGAGCCTAAAATATTTTTGCCCAACAACCCTGCGGTATAGGCTTCTTTTATGGCTTTTTGTAATATTTTTATGATGTAATAAAATTCTCCTCTCACATAGATATAGGAAGTATGTGCGCCTAACGCATAGCTGGAAACTATCATCCCTTCTATTAAAAGATGAGGAATGCGTTCCATTAAATACCTGTCTTTAAAAGTTCCGGGTTCTGATTCGTCTGCATTGCAAACTAAATGACGTGGAACGCCTTCGGGTTTTGCTATAAAACTCCATTTTCTTCCAGTAGGAAATCCTGCACCGCCACGACCTCTCAAGCCGGATTTTTTCACTTCTTCCACTACATCTTCAGGCTTCATTGTCTTTAGTACTTTTTCCAAAGACTTGTATCCATTATTTTTACGGTACACTTCTAAAGTGCTTATCCCTTCAATGTGGTCATATTCTAAAAGTATTTTCTTACTCATTTTTATATAAAGTTGAATGATTAATTCAACATGTTTTTAAAATTTTATACGTATCTACTTCTTTTATTTTCCTTTCTTAATTCGTCTAAAATGGCATCTATCTTTTCAAAAGTTAGGTTTTCATAATATTTTTCTCCAATTTGAAACATTGGAGCTGTTCCGCAAGAGCCTAAACATTCTACCTTTCTTACTTGGAACATTCCGTCAGGAGTTATATCTCCCGTTTCTACACCTAATTTATCTTCTAAATAGTTAATAACATCTTCTGCTCCACACATCCAACAGGAACTTGTTTGGCATATTTCTATCAAATATTTTCCTACTGGTTCTAAATGGAACATAGAATAGAATGTGGCTACTTCATATACTTCAATTGGTTTTATTTTTAAAATGGAAGCTACATAATCCATTACCGGAACAGACAACCATCCATCAAATTCGGCCTGTGCCAAGTGTAACAATGGCAACAACGCAGATTTACTTTTATCAGTAGGATATTGGTTTAGTATTTCTTCTACTATTTTAAGTGCTTCTTCGTTAAATTTTATTTCTTCCGTTGTGGTCATTTTATTTTTTCTTTTTGTTTGGGCATTTATTTTATTTATCCCTTACTTTTCTATGCATCTAACTCTCCAGCAATCACATTCATGCTACTCATGGTGATGATAGCATCGCTCAGCATGGAGCCTTTTATAATCTCCGGGTATGCTTGATAATAAATAAAGCATGGTCGGCGGAAATGCAATCGGAATGGCTGACGACCACCGTCGCTTATTAAATAAAAACCTAATTCTCCATTTCCCCCTTCTACACAATGATATACTTCTCCTTTAGGAATATCAGTTTCACCCATAACTATTTTAAAATGGTAAATTAGTTCTTCCATTTTGCTATACACTTCCTGTTTTTCAGGTAAATAAAAATCGGGTAAGTCTGCATGAAAATTGCCGTCGGGAATATTTTTTACTGCTTGCTCTATGATGTGTATGCTTTGCCACATTTCTTCCATGCGCACCATATATCTATCAAAAATATCTCCATTTGTTCCAACTGGAATTTTAAATTCGAAATCTTCATAAGAAGAATATGGGTTGGCAACTCGAACATCGTAATCTACTCCTGCTGCGCGCAAATTAGGTCCGGTGAATCCGTAATCCAAAGCATTTTCGGCAGAAATACCTCCAACATTTACGGTTCTGTCCATAAAGATTCGGTTTCTATCCACTAATTTTTGGAATTCTTTTAATCCAATTGGAAAGGCTTTTAAAAACTCATCTATCTTGCTCCATACTTTTGGGGAAAAATCTCTTTCTAAACCGCCGATACGACCAATATTGGTGGTTAGGCGTGCTCCACATATTTCTTCAAATATTTCGTAAATATGTTCTCTGTATTGGAATAAATGTAAAAATCCTGAAAGTGCGCCCGTATCTACAGCAATTACAGTATCACAAATAATATGGTCTGCGATTCTCGATAATTCCATAATAATGACACGCATATATTGTGCACGTTTTGGAATTTCTGCATTGATTAATTTTTCTACCGTCATGTGCCATCCTATATTATTTATAGGAGAAGAACAATAGTTCAGCCTGTCTGTAATAGGTGTAATTTGATTAAAAGGACGGCGTTCTGCTAATTTTTCAAATGCTCGATGAATATATCCTACCGTTGAGACTGCATCTACAATAATTTCCCCGTCCATGGTTAAAACATTTTGAAAAATACCGTGTGTTGCAGGATGGGTAGGCCCTAGATTTAAGGTCGTATAATTCTTTTCTTTATTTTGTATAATGTTTAAATCCGTCATTATCTTCCAAACATTTTATCATCTTTATCCTCTCGCAAGGCATCTTCCAATGGGTATTCTTTGCGCAAGGGGAAATAATTCATTTCATCCATATTTAGGATACGAACCAAATTGGGGTGCCCAACGAAGTTGAATCCAAAAAAGTCATATTCTTGTCGCTCCATCCAATTCGCCGTTTTATATAAATCGGTTAAAGTTGGTACATCCAAGTCTGCTTTAGGCATGAATATTTTAAGTCGGATGCGCCAACCTTTTGGCATATTATGCAGTTGATACATCACGCCAAATTCTTCTTCTGGCTGATTGTCTGGCAAATGTATTCCGCAAAGTGTTGTGAGGAAATGGAAATTTAATTCTTCGTCTTCTTTTAAAAATCGAATTACCTCCTTTATTTTTTCTTTCTTTATAATAAATACAGGGAAATCGTATTGCATTTCGGAAATAAGCAAAGCCTCTCCGAATTTATCTTGCAATTTATTTTGTACTATTTCTAAGAGTTCGTTCATTTTTATTGTATTCCGTATTGAGCCAACATTGCCTTGTATTCTGGTGATTCTCTTCTTCTACGTTCTTCCGTTTCTGCCAATTTCTGTATTTGTAAAATTCCGTCCAGTACTTGCTCTGGACGTGGTGCACATCCTGGAATATATACATCTACGGGAATGATGCGATCTATTCCTTGTAACACACTGTAGGTGTCAAAAATTCCGCCAGTGCTTGCACAGGCTCCCATACACAAAACCCATTTAGGCTCTGCCATTTGCTCATATACTTGACGCAAAATAGGTCCCATTTTTTTAGAAATAGTTCCCATTACCATTAATAAATCTGCCTGACGAGGAGAGAAACTTAACCGCTCTGAACCAAAACGACCAATATCATAATGTGCTGCCATAGTGGCCATAAATTCGATACCACAACAAGAGGTAGCAAAGGGTAAAGGCCACAATGAGTTGGCTCTTGCTAGTCCTACAACTTTATCTAAGGAAGTAGCAAAAAAACCTTGTCCTTCATATCCTTCGGGTTGGTATGCCGGGTTTATATCAACAGTTGTTTTACTCATTTTATTTATTCTTTTTTCTTTTGTTTTTCAACAGCAGAAATATAAAATATCCATTACTCCCACTCTAATGCTCCTTTTTTAATAATATAGAAAAACCCTACTAAGAAAACGGAGATAAAAGAGAACATTTCTATTATACCTAACAATCCTAATTGTTTAAAGTTGACTGCCCAAGGATACATAAAAATCACTTCGACATCAAACAGAACATATAAGATTGCCACTAAAAAGTACTTAACGGATATAGGAGAACGAGCGTTGCCTTGCACTTCTATACCGCACTCAAAACTTTCTAATTTAATTTTTGATTTACGCTTAGGCCCCATCCAGTGGGTAAGACCCATTACTAAACCTACGAAACCTAATGCCACTACGAACATCATGGCTACCGGTAAGAATACAGATATCTGACTTGCTGAAAGTATCATTGTTTATTTAAGACACGCAAAGATAGTATTAAGTTTGCAAAAGGTAGATGATTTTTGTCATAATTAATGAGGAATTGTGCACATAGGATAAAACTCATTAAAAATCAGGCAATTTATAAAAAAACAACCCTTTCAAGATTCTAAATTCTTGAAAGGGTCATAATAATTTATAATTATTTAAAAGCTGTCTGAATAGTTTATTTACCACTCATATTAGAAGCAGCATCACTATTCGTAGATGCAGCAGGATTTAAACGATATGTCGAAATTGTTTCTGCAAGACCATCTCCGTCTTTCCATATTCTACCTGCACCCACTGGCATCAGAATTGAATTACTTTCATCTCCTTCTTTTTCGGTCAATACTAATGCTTCATGAAAATCTTTAATGCCATCTGCCGTAACTTCGCCTGAAATTATTTTTACTGATTTGTAATTTATTCCAGAAGATGTTCCTGTCACTTGTGCAAAAAGTGAAAATTTATTTCCACTTCCTGATAAGAAAGATGCCATGCCGGTAGCATAATCTGAACCGCTATTTTTATAATCTAATTTAACTTGATCTCCTGTTTGGCCAGAGAAGCGATATTTATAATCAGCTATAACTTTTCCAACAGACCAACCATCTGCGGCACCATAAGGGCTCACTAATGTAAATGAACTTGCAAGCACAATAGCCGGAAGCGTAGGCGGTGTGCTACCTTTGTTAATCGTCATCCCTCGCTTTTGTAAATCATCTATGATTTTTTGGGAAATGATGTTGTTAATGTTTTTTGAAAGACCGTTGT
>ERZ724527.624-NODE-624-length-17426-cov-3.950607_pt1 | contig 17426 bp, 27 predicted proteins | sample MGYA00376060_ERZ724527 | MGnify/ENA primary metagenome ERZ724527 (study PRJEB28724, sample SAMN07190886) | activated sludge metagenome | isolation source: activated sludge of sewage treatment plant in Hong Hong | place: USA: Christiansburg, Virginia | collected...
GCTGTGCAGCCGTATGGGTTGACTTTTTGAGGTGGGAGAGGTTGGCCGATGGCGGTAGCCCACGAATTTTGAATAATTCCGCTAGCACTTCACCGACTTTTGTTCCGTTTTCAAACTGTTTGGCCAGCTCCTCGTTGATTAGACACTTACCGTTCGGCTGAAGCACGGGTTCAGGTCGGATGACCTTAACCACCGTGGACAACCAGCGGTACGTCTCCAGCGATACCTCCAGTGCCATTTAATATATAACAGTCTGCAGCAACAGTGCCATCGGACATTCTGCAGGCTTATAATAATTATCTCGGAGGGTTTGCAGATGGCAGCCATTAGGACGGTTCTCATCGACAAGTTCTCGACATTCGGTAATCCGTTCGTGTCGCTTGCTACCAGCATCTCCTCCATGTTTTCCAGTTCCGCACAGGTAGAAGAACTACCAAAACCCGATGTTGCTGCGGTTGCGACAGAAGCTGCCCGACCGCAACCAGGAAACTTTCGGGTGCGCTACTCTTCATCCAAGCGATTCATTAAACACCCCCGAATGCACACCAGCCTTCGAAGACTGCTAACGGGCAAAGGTGATTTTGGACTCGAAGATGGACGCTTTGTTGTAAATCTTGAACCATTCAGCATGCACTCGACTTCCTCGATGAAATTGACAAGAAGGAAATCGACCTGGAGAGTCTGCCTACCATCGAATCCGACTATGAGAGTAACGACGAAGAGGTGTCTACCTAATCGACTATGCTCCGCCGTTGATCGTTCTGTCGGCTCAGTGCTTTGTTATTACTGAAGTTTGCAGTTGTGTTTGTTTGCGTCGATGGGATGAGCAACCATCCTGCACAACCACCATCCACCTCAATAAACATATGATCTTATAAATTATAGCGGCGAAGAGGAAGCAGCGCACAGAAGCCTCCCGGTCTATGCGACTCAACATTATCGACCTCACGCCAGAGCATCAGCAGATTCCAGAGACCCACAAAGAGAGATGCAAGCCCGATACTTCCTGCAGCAAGAGACGCAGCCTCTTCGAAATCTATAAATAAAACCATCGGAAGTAGCGGAGACACAAGTTCGCGAGGGTCAACACCTAGGGTATGCAGGACAGCTTATAAGCTGAATTGTGCTCGAAGTTGTTCGTGAGCAACCTAAAGAATAACAGCAGCACACATAATAGTCCTCACCGCTAGCAGGCTGAGAATGCTGCCAAGGAATCGAAGATAAACCGGCAGATACTGGACTGCAACAACATCTTTCAGGGTAGACTCGAGCGAATTCGAAGAAAAATTCTCGCCTCGAAGATACCGTGCATTCAAGTCAGGAAGCTGAGCCATGCCGACGTTGAGTTTACCGACCCCAAACCAGCTCGAATGAGTTCTTTGGATTAAAGCAAGTATTTAACCTTTCCTCGGAAACCTCCAGTAGCCAGTCATCTAACAACGTCATCCAACAAGTTCAATCCGATTCCCCCGAGAGATCGGTCTCTGGAGTTGACCCCATGGAATATGCCGCAATCCCATTCACGGCTGTTCTAGTCTAACATGTTTGAGGATGACTGACTTATCTAAATGTAAGGTTTTGAGACTATGATGATGGATCACTGAGGGTCTAAAATTTCGCAACCGAGGGACTGTAGTACATACTTCTCCTTGCTCGGAACTTGGAACGATTGAAACATTGTGAGAGGTCGTTACTTCGGTTGGATATCCAACTGGTAGAATACTATTCCCTACTGTTCGATTCCTACTGCTAGCTTCTCTCCTGTGTTGTCAGTTACTTCCAGTCGCACTATCTGATTCTCCCGAAGGCCGATTCGAAAAGAATGAATGTATGATTGGTCCTTGGCTTCGAGCACCCTCGCAGATAATTTCTTGAGAACAGCCTATTCGATAGGCAACGGCGTGACAAATTCGGTTGACCCTACCATATAAACGAAGCGAATTGCGCAGATAGTTTCGCCGTGTGAGTATACCGTCATCTTCTTTACATAGGAATTCTCTCTGTTGTGTTGCACAAGCAGCCGATCATCGCAGTGCAACTTAGCTATCTTCCCCTCCCAATCCCTCCTTAATTCATATCCGATTTCCTTTTATTTTTGAATTCCCTTTTCTTCACGAACTAGCTCTGGAGCGTTTTCCAAACGATTAGCAGCATCCAACCTCTTTTCCGTCGATTCGTACATGTTCAGCTTGTTCGCTGCTTTGGTCTTCTCCCGGTTGAGTGTCTTCTGCACCTCCAGGCTATCTCTGATCTTCTTCTAGATCTTTGCTCGACGGGCTTCCTGCTCTGTTTTAACCTTATCCAGCTGTCCCTCCATCTAACTTTTGCGCTGCTTCAGATCCTATACTTCCTTCTTGAGAATAGACACCTCGGCAACGTCCGTTTTCTTTTTGGCAGCTTCAAGTTGAGCTCCGCTTTAGCTAATTTGATTCTGCAGGGACATCCGCTTTCGATGCTCAAGCTTGAGCGTAACCATCCGGTCGACGACCTCTTGTGACTCCTTCTCCTTTTCGGACATCATCTTCTTGTATCCAAGAAGTTTCTTACGCATTTCCTTGTTCTCGTTACTGATCTACTCGAACCGACCTGCGTCGTACTTGATATCATCAGTGTACTCCTTCACCATTTCGGTGTTCTTCTCGATATGTTGCTCAAGTGTCTTCTTCTCCTGTCTCAGCACTGCCATCTACTCGTTGATCTGCACTTCTGTGTTGTTGTGTACAGTGTAGCGGTCACGTAGCTACTCTTCCAGCTGCTTTTGGGCGTGTTTATTAATCTACCGTTTGTATTGGTCCACAACCTTATAGGTTTCCTCCAGCTACCTCTTTGTTTGTTCAATCTGACTCTCCACCAGCTTGTTGGCATGCTTTTTTTCCAGCTTCCGCTTTTCAATCAGGTGGTTGACCTTGCTGGAGAGTGATTGCAGCTATTCCTTCAGCTTCGTATTCTGCCCCTGCAAATTTGCGAGCACTCGCTTGTAGTCTTCCTCCTTGAGGTTGTCCAGCTTCCGATCCAGGTTCTTCTTCTCAGCAATGAGCTTTTAGTTTTGGTTGCGGCCACTCGAGGGAATCTATCCCTTCTCGTAGTGAAACATAACTTAACTATTACGCTGGTTAAACCCAAACTATCAATGCAGGTAGCGTTCCTGGTACTGTTGCCATTAGGCCTTCACTTGCTTGTTGTGCTCATCGATCTTGTCATTCTCAGCCTGAATGAAGTTCTGAACAAGGCGGTCAATTGACGGATGCTGTCTCAGGACGTTACCTTCACAATCTCGGAAGAAGTGACCATCGTAGAACTCGCCATTATCGAGGAAGGTGTCACGGTTGCCTCGTTCCAACTGAAGCTTCTCTTCGGGGGTTGCTGACTCGCAGGTACGTTGTTTTATGAGCTTGGCGAGGATGTCGTTCTGAGTTAAGCGGGTGCTGTACCTTTGCTGTGATAGACTGAAGGAAATAGTCGACTTCGTATTCGTTGTAGCCCACTGATACGAGTTGGAGGCCGAAGGTTTGACCTGGTTTCTCCTCTTTGAGATCCTTCTGCTTATAGAACTGGTTTGCTGCTGTTATCTAGGCAACTCCTCCTTCCAACAGTCTGACCACCCCCTTGGCATAGCGCAATCTCATAGATTTAGCTTCGCGATTTCGACGCGTGATGGTCTCAGTAATCGAAAATAGAATCTGGAGCAAGTCGTCCTTTGAGGTTTGAGCCTCGGTACGTTGCACTTCCAACTGTCGATCGAGTTCTTCTTGGTTATATAAATAACCATCGTGCTGAGCGACCCTCTCAAAGCCTTGCTTAGCTCGAATAGGCAGTCTAAACTCGACAAAATGCAGTTGGAACCTTGTGATATCGCCAAAGTCGTAGTAGACCGAATACTTTTGCCTATTGAAAATTTCGAGTTCGCTGGAATATCGATTGCTGGTCAGCAAATCTTTGGCAACTCCAGCTGCGATGCTATTATTGACCACTCGGTAGACCTTACCGGTTTGGTTGTAGCGCCACAGGATGTTCTTCATTCTGTTCACTTGCTGTTCATCTTCAATGAAGGTATCCAGCACCACAGACTGACTGAAACCGGGGGTGCAGTAGGTCAGGGTGTGCTCAGTCAATTCGTAGTGGCTTGTAGCATAGAAGTTTGCTGCATTGATTTTGGTGAGAACCGAACGGACATGATACTTCTCAGACCAGCTTTCCAAAATCTCTCGAGAGGACAACCAGAACGGCATCACGACAATGACTAAGTGTGCTGCACCTTTGGGAATACTCCTTTCTGCGATGAACTCCTCCAGCATTTCAGTGAATGCAGTGAGCTCCACCTTCCCATAGAGCATTTCACTGGCTATGTTGAAAATGTCGCCAGTCATGCGGTAATCTTTGGAGTAACGAAGCAAGTATTCAGCAGTTCTGCCCTTGCCTGAGCCATAAGTGCCGTTGATGATGAGAAGCTGGTGCTTATCGGCAGAGCATGCTACGTCTTCCTGCTTGGTTGCCAGGTTGCGGTAGGCAGACAGCTTGAGATCTTTCATGTTGTTCAGGATCATCAGCTGCTTGGCTTCGAGGTAGCCAAACAGTAAGGAGTTATCCACAATCTGAGATTGATGAACTGGTTGCTGTGGTTTGCGACCAAGCAACTCCTTGGCAATGTAAGGATTTTCGCTGAGTATCGATGGCAGTTAGTTCAAATAAGTGACTGCCAGCGGATTTTCCTTACGATTGATCCTTTACATTAATAGCTCGAAGGCTTTCCCCTTAAACTCAAGTGCTACATTCTTTCGACCCAGACTACTGAAGAGCAAGCAATCTTCAGTCTGAAACAGAAGCCATTGGCTGTCCATGCGGTTGACCATGCAAGCATTTTTTATGTCTGAAAAGAGCAGCACAAACCAACCAAGCCGTTCCTAGCTGATCACCAGCCCACCCTCGTGGAAGATGTAACTGGCCTTGAGAATGGGGATGTTAATGCCGGACAGGGAGTACTTGTCGGTTGGCACCAATATCCGGTTGTTGGCAATTCGAGTTGACGCCTCTGGACCAAGCTCCTCGAACTTCGGAAATTTTTTAATCGCTTGCAATCTTTGGGTTTCCGAGGCAGATACATTCCAGAAGTTAAAATAAGGCACTTCCTTGGAGATGAGCAGGTAGCAGCCCTCTTGCAAGACGAAACTTTCTGAAAAGAGTACTGCTCCTAAAACTTCTCCTGGTCTCACGAGTGATTGTATGTTGAGTAGTTGCACCCTGACAGCATGGAAGTGGGGTGTAAGCTTGAAGGAGATGATATCCTTAAAGTCAACTTTCTGGGGTTCGCCCATAGCATTGAAGCTGAGCAGCTCGACCAGTATATCTTCTGGACCGGGCTTCTCGCTACCGTATGCTGCAGTGATTACTGGCTTGAGCTTGGCATAAACCTGTGCACGAATGAATTCGACATTAAGATTGCGATAGTCTTTGGTGACTGCAACAATGCTGTCCAAAGTGCCTTGAATAAGGTTGGTGTAGAGATTCACAAGGAGCTCCTCGTCACGATAGTTCGGGTTTGGGACTGACTCCAGCGAATATACGAGATCCACGATGAATGTGTCTTTCTGCTCAACATTGGACTACTTTAGTTTCCTCTCATGCTCCACATTTCGACCGAGGAAGTAAGTTCTCGCTACCCTAACCTCAGAAGTGGGATCACAGTACTCCACTGTGAAGTGGAAGTTATTGGGGTCTTGACCAATGGTGGATTACTGCGACGATACGTTACTGTTGCTGTTCGTCCGAGAACCGATTAATACCTTGGCACGAGACTCACCCGTCGCCTTATAGTTCTGGTCGATTTCGATGATCTCAACTGCATCCTTCAGTGGCTCATTAAGCTTCTCCTCTGAGAGTTCTGCACGTTTGTCGATATCAGTGTACTCAATGATACGGGTGCAACCGAATATATGCCCAGCGATACGTTTAGCGTTTTGCTCGACTGTGACCTCGAGCGAGTACTTGTCGTGGTTCTTGTAGATGCTCTGCAGCTTTGGAGTAAAGTCCGCCAACTCAAACCGAAGAGTAAAGAATGTTCCGCCAACTTGCTACAAGGCGTACGATTGGATAATAGGCCACTTCTCCACTGACTTGACATCACCTCCGTCGTCCAGCAACACACCCAGCTTTTTGTGGGTCTTCAGCATACTGTAAAAATTGGCGACCTTGACGATGTCCAGCTTCTCCTTATTGGTATATTCGGGATCGGTGGGGCAGAACACCTGCAGGTTCGGTACTGCATACAGATATCCTTCGAGAAGGGCATGTGCTTGGGGGGTTACGAACACATTGCTTCCGCTTTTTGACACAATTACTATCATCTCCGAATAGACCTCGTTCAGGAACTGGCTGGTGAGTATGACCTTACCTGAAAGTCCAAGGAATAGCCAGTTGAACAGTTTGACTGTCTCCTTGCTTTACTTTCCATCGAGCCCAGTGACTAGCAACAGCCCATCGAGCCCCTCCTTGCCCACTAGCCTCTCCAGCTTCTTCCAGCGAAAAATGAAGTCATTGACTTGGTATTCGACCTTATCCTGCACCTTATTCCTTGCAAAGAACTCGAGCATGGCAGCAACGCAAAACTCAATTTAAATTCGTTCGAATCAGCAGCGCAACACCGTAGATTCTTCCAACAGAAAAAGCCCATCGAAGAACTAATTTCCTTCCACTTACCGTTGAATACTGGTACAAAGGCACTGCTGATTAGAAATCGTCCGTAGCTGCGGTCCGCAGCATTATACTTATTATGGAGGAACATAACCCTACCGAACTTAACTTATAAGTACCCAGCAGCTTCATCTTCACTGAGGACGAGTTCAACAATCTGCACATCAGCTAGCCCGTCAGGCAGGTCAGTGCCAGCACCTGCGCCGCGCTGAGGAGCCCAGTGCATGCAGTGAGAGTTAAAAATCTCAGAAGTCGGAGGACCCACCGCGGTGGTATCCGACAGAGGAAGGTGGATAATATGACCAAACGCATTCATGAGCTCTAGGCTGAAATACAACTGCTCAAGAGCAAGAACTTTTGCGATAAGTGTAGGTCAAGGGTTGGTTTGCAGTGCTAGGCCGCAAAGCCTTGCAGTAGTGCACAGCCACAGCCTCAGATGGAAAAGGAGCCAGCAAAACTGCCTACACCCTAATTCTTAGAAGCCCCTACAAGTAGAGAATTCTAAGCTTTTGAAGTCGAGGCAATGACGCCGACTCCAGAAAGTTAAGCGATGAACCTCTCTGGGCAGGTTTGGATTATGATGGGGCTGCTGATGATGCTCATGGGCATCAACATCAATGGTTTTGACGGTACTATCGATGTGTACAAAATCACTCGCCAAACAGTTGACTATATGCGCAAGCAGGTGGAGAAAAGTGCCGAGACAATCGTGCTTCCAGTCTTTTTCTCAAAGGTGTTCAGCCTCGAGGGTTCGTTGGGCATCACAAACGAAATCAATAACGAGGGTTTCGAGCTGGAGGGTCTGCGACTGGAAAGCATCGACGAGTAGGACCTGATGTTCGAAGAGCACCTGAACTTCTACCTCAAGTACGAAGCACTGCTGGTGATGATGGAGTACATGAAGCAGTACGCCTGCATCAAGTGATTCAAGTCAACTCTGTATTCACTCATCACTTCGAAAGGGAGTTTGACGCGATCCGCTTGAGGGTCTCATCCACTGTAAAGGTCCGGTTCTAAATAATTTTGAGCATTACTTTGAGGTGATTGAGGGTCTCCAGAGCCAGCTTCTTGTATGTAGCACCGCCTGTCGGGTCTTTTTGGTGCAGCGCAGATTCGAGCTGAGAGGCTGCGTGTGCTGTTTGCTGCTCATTCATAACGAAGTGCTTTCGGAGAATTATCTGAGCCTTGTGTCGAGTCTTGCTGCGGATGTCGTCCTTTTTGGAATCTGAATGGGCGTTCTCGCTGGTTGATCGTCTGACCTTGATCTTCTCGGTAACTTCATCGTCAAAGTAACGAGATATGAGAGTTGCTTTGAGTGACTTCAGAATCTCCTTTGCGACTGGTTCCTTGGTCTCATGGAGAATATCGACAACCTCACAATCAAGGATCTACTTGACGTTCTTAACAGTTATTTCGATGCTTGTTAGGTAGTTGATTAGCTCTCTTGGATTCGTCAGTAACGACTTGACTTTGTCGATAGTTACAAGCAGTTAATTGATGGGCTCGGGTGGTGGGGCTGGTGGGGGTACTGCTTCTTTCCTGTGTTTGGGAGGGTCATCAGTCTCCTCCACCTTCGAAGCACTGCGTTTTGTTTTAGGTTTCGATTTTCGACTGGGTTGTACAGACCGAAATTGCTTCTTGAGGGGTGGTTAATCGTCGTCGTCCTCTTCAGATACTGGGCGTTGTCCGGATGCTCTCGCTGTGAGCTCTTACTTCGCCTCCTTGGCCTCTTTTGCTTCCCTTGCTTCCCTCACTTCCTTCGTCTCCTTTTATTTTAAATCTTTTTGCTACTTATTCTCCTTCGTAGTGGCTCGCTGGGATCGATCCCTAGTCTATTTATTATCCTTATCGGTTTGCTTCTCCGCTTTGGATTCCTTAATTGGTAGCAAGGGGATGGCCACAACGCTTTGCTTGGGTTATTCTTTTATTGGAGTTAGCTTAGGAGTGGTTTGTTTCTTCACCGGCGAAGGGACAATCACAGGCTCAATTTGCATTGGTTCAGCCTTCACTTTAGGCGACTCCTTCACGCCACCTACCTATCGCTTGTCTGGTGATGGCCTGAAACCCTTCGAAGCACTTCGATTCTGTGAATCAGCAAGCTCTGATTCGATATGGTCGGAGCTTTGCATTTCCGAGCTCAGCTTGCTGTGGGCTTTGGAAGGTCGACGTGCAGGCCGCTTTTCAAACACGTAATTAAAGCCTTGGGACTTAAGCGCTTCTTATGCAATGAGCACGGACTTGGCTAACTTCTTGCTACTACGTGCCTTTTGCTCGAACTCAGCGTAGTTAGATTGGAACTTAGCAACCTTGTCGGGGGCAAGTCGCGCACTGTCTATTCTATTGTCAACTGGTTACTGCGAGGTATCTCCATAGAAGTTTACGATGTACTCAACTTGGCCAGGTTGGCTGGAGCTCTTGATGACGCCACTAACCTACCTAGTGAACTTTGAGTACGTAGGCAGGCCACCAGGGATAGCCGCGGATTTTGGCCCAGACTACTTCGTTGATTTCGTAGACGACGCGCTCGTCGCTCATTCAAAATAATAAATGAATCGGGGCGATCATCAGATGTCTTTGAACTCAAGTTTAGGAGTGGTCAGCTTGTAGGATTCGATGAAGGTGATAAGCTCGCCGGAAAAAGACTTGAGGAGCAAGGCGTCAGCCTCTCGGAACCCAACCCAAACCTCTAGCTTCACGTTGGCTTCTCCCCGCTTCTCGTTATACTTGTCCACAAACCTCACACCGTTTACGTGCTTGGCATTAGTGAACAAATCGCCTATCAGACTGAAGACGAGGGACTGGTAGACTTGGTTGGTCTCCATCTGGTCCCGGCTTAAGAAGAAGGTGAACTGGCCACCTACCTTGTTCCTGGGGTCTTACCATGTAGGCTGGATACCCGAACGGAAGAAGCATATCGACTCCACCTTCCGCGTCTGCTCCACTTTCGGGCTACCGTACTTCTTCACCATGCCAGCCTTGGGGTTAGAGAAGAAATTCTAAATATTGGAAATCAGGGTATTCTTCCAGACATAGGCCAGCTCTTCTACTGTCTCAACCGTCACCACGCACTCCAGGTTCCTGTCGTAGTCTACTTACTTGTTCGTTGCCTTATCACCCTCGTACAGATACCACACACTCCATTCACTCCCCAACTTTTGTTGAATCATTATTTTTATATTCGCTTTCGCGAATCCCGCATTTCCACTGCCACCTCCGTACGTATCGAGGGCCAACCTACCCCTTGGGATGTGGTTGCACTTCGCCGGCCATCGACAAAACGTTTTGCTTAGCATCCATTCAATACTTCGATCGACGGAATACCATGGATTCTTCACTGAAGACGGCTTCGAATGGGTACTAAACCTTCCATTCCATGACCTCGGTAGAAGATGTAAAGAATACTCATGCCACTCCCCCGAAGGAACGAGCTATTGAGAGTATTCTAGCTTGCAGCGATAATTGGTCTAACATTTCTAAATAGACCAAGTCTTCGCTGCTAATCGTCCTATAAAGGCAAACAGCACCTCATCCATCTATAATGATAAATCTTGCTGCAAGTGTTGAAGAATAGAGTTGGCTGGCAGTCTTCATACCGCCCGCCTTAGTGATCTTCAGACAGTGACGGAAGGATTCGAGCAGTGCGGTTCGCCGCATCCACTCCTATTATCCCACAGCTATTATTTAAATTGCTGGTGCAGTTTCACTATGGACATCTATCGCCTCGCTGAAGACGTCAGGTTCTCCGAACAGGTCGGCAGCACACTTGAGACTTCTGAGAGGTATCTCCCTAGGTTCATTGTAGAATGAAGCTTGAGTTAGGACTAGTGAGACTCACCGAACTTGCCAATCCCGACCAACTGCTGTTTTGGGGCAGAGTAGACACTACAACCAAACCGTACTACATCGCCATGTCACTGGATCTGAAGGGGCATTTCGAATTTCCCCACAAAGGCTTCTACTGGAGGTATTGTCATAGGCCATTCAGCACGAATAACTTTACGTTTGCAGAACTGCCTCCGATAATGAAAGAGTACAAGGATAAGGTGGGCAGCTTCAACCATCTTCCATTCACAGGAAATCCCAAGCATATCCTTGTAAATGTTACAGGGCCAGAGGGCGAAGTGAAGGAAGAGAAAAAAGATGTGCCTCCCGCTGAGGTCGATTCAGATGAAGAGGCTGTTGTCAAGGTAGAGCCACAGAACTTCACGGAGTTGGATCGATTGGCGTTTGTTGTTCGAGCTGTCGAGAACGACTGCCAAATTGTACCTGTTGGCGCCTTCCGTCTAAGCTAGCAGCACTAGCTTCGTTATAACGACAAGTTTTGCGGACTAAGTAAAGCCGAAGCCATGAATCCATCTAGCTACCAACTGTTCCGTTCGCCACAAAGCAAGGAAAAGCGAGCACAGATAAGCCGACCCGAGTCCATCTTCGAATTCAACTTTATGGACGGCATTACTGGCTTGAAGCATTGGAGCATCCAGACTGACTCCTCTGGGAGCGAGATCACTTTGAGAAATCTACTCTGGCCTGGCTACGTGGGTTACCATCGAGCCAACACCAACCAGTTCGGTGGGGTGTACTTTGGTGATGGAAGCAAGCGACTCGACCTTCCATTTTATCTGTGATGCTATCTATGCAATGCTCGGAAGCTCGGATAGGTTGCTCAGTTGCAGTTTCTTCTTTCCAGATTTATTTCGGGTAAATTTCTCGGTTTTTCCAATTAGAACATACCGCCGAATAGAAATACAGAACCTCATCAGCGCAGTCAGTGGCACCCGCTGTAGTGTACGACCAAGCATAAGTATAGAGACCGCTAGCCGTCGATCCTATGACCTTCAAAAATCATCAAACGAAGCTTTTCGATTCGACCAGACCCCCATCTCGAGAAGAGCTGATCCCACAACCTCCCACTCCTGCCACTAAAAGTAGAATCGAATCTCCGAGGGTGTAATGCTTCAACTTTTCTATTGAAGCTAGCGGTAAAGGGCCTGCTTGCCATGGTTCTCAATGAATCCAGAACCCACCATACAGCTGCAATGCAGTTACACAGTGGAGACCTCATAAACACCGCCACCACCAATTATATAACTAATTTATTTAATAATGACGATGGTGGCTTCGGACGACAATCCACTGCTGCTGGAGCCTATCCAGTAGCTCGAAGAGGATGACTCTGAGCTAAAAAATTAAATTGTGGAGAGCAGCCTGACCAAAAGATTTAATCGGGTACGAAATACAGCTAATAGCAGTGGCGGGACAAGCTTGGCCGGACTCTCGTTAAGTCGATCTACCGAGGCTACGATTGTGAAACAGGACGGGAGGTTCAATGGAATCGCATCCCTCTGACCTGCTCCACAGCGGGTACGACCACTCTAATTCAGTCTAGCGTCAAATCATCTTAAAAGATATTCGCACTATGAAGGCACTAGAGCATCGAAACGTGCTGACCGTGGTTGATAGTTGGGTGAATCGCTCCCGCAAGGAGGCAGTGTACATCACGGAGTCGTTTGGAGGCTGGACGCTCCGACGGCATCTCCAGAAGCTGAAGAAGTACCGGCTTCGGATTGTCAAGGGATGGGCCCTCCAAATCCTGACAGCACTGGACTACCTGCACAGCAAGGGTATCGTACATCGGAGTGTGCGCTGCGATAACATCTATATCGACACGATCACCAACGATATTAAGTTAGGAGAGGTTGGATTGGCCCTAGGCAACTACTACAACGTGCATCCACACTTTGGTCGTCCTGAATGGGCAGCTCCAGAGAACTTCGAGGATTTGTGGACATCTTCGGGAGATATCTATTCGTTTGGCATGACACTCCTTGAGATTGTTACAGGTCGCAACCCCTACAGTGAGTGTGCCAACTACCTTCAACTCTACAGGAAGATCTATCACTGTGGAAGGCCGCAAGCAATTTAAGAACTCCAAAACAACTAACTCAAGAATATAATTAGCAGCTGTATCGGCAAAGACAGACCAACTGCTCGGCAACTCTTGTAACTACCATTCTGGCGTACTCAAGAGGAAATTGATAATCATCCTGTGGCAATGGTTACTCGGCGTATTCCCACTTAGAGAAGTTTCGAACTCAGTGATAACGAAAGTACTCGACCGAATAAACGGAGCGTGAAAATCCAAACCGATGACGATGAAGCGAAGGTGCACCCACAAAAAAGTTTACATCACGTTGAGAAGAAGGAAAAGGAAGGAGACACCGTGTTCATAATCAACAGTTAACGAAACAGGAAGCTTGAATTGAAGATACCCCGATCGTCATATGATCGATAGGAGTACGATGAGTTGGTGAGTTTTGTATGGGCAAAACTCGAAGACAGCAGCCCACGTCATTTCCAACGAGACGAACAGACTACCACAGCGTAGCAAACCAAGAGCTACTTTGATACGAAGAGATTGGAGATGCTATGCTAGAGTCGAGCAAAGTAGGACAGTTGCCACCAGCGGTTACACTACGAAGAACTCACGAATGATCTGTTGGGAAAGTTAAGAGAGCGCTTCGCAACGATGTATGAAAGCTATAGACAATCACTCGATTCAACGTATTCTCACAACCTTCCAGAGGATATCCTGTAGGCAAGGCACTCTGCGGAGAGGAAGTAACTAGATCAACAGCATCTTGTCGACAAAGATCGGAGAAGAAGCTTGAAGAGGTGCGGAAGGGTGTTTCCATACCCAACTTCGGAATCCTCAGTAACCAACCTCATCGACATCCTCAATAATGATGGATACGTGACGACTGCAACAGACGAACAGGACAGGGAGGCAGCCTTCATAGATATCATACGTAACGACTAGGTTTTAACCTTCAATTTCGACATGGACGCTTGGGACGAACTGAAAATCTCTTTCCACGAACACACAGACAAGTAAGAGCAAACACTCCAACAGCCATTGCAGTTGGAAACATTCAAGTCTGTTCACGAGATCTTCGTTATTCGAGAAAGTGGCGAGGAGAAGTCGGAGTCGAAGTCGAAGGAGTCAGCCGATCTGGACTGAACTATCTGTTTTTCGTTACTAATATAATTTTATAGCTAAGTTTTAAATGGACCGTAGTACTCTCACTCCCAGCAAACGCTTCGAGCAGACAGCTAAGACAGCTGCTTATGAGGCAATTAGTGCTCAGAAGATGCAAGCAGCAGTCGACTTTGGGCTCATCAAGGACGTTGAGGCACTCAAAAGCCACATCCGTACATTGGAGACTCAGAACAGGCATCTTCTCGAGGAGGTGGAACAGGCCAGGCTAGATCGCAGCCTTATGGAGGGCAAACTGGTGAAAGAACTAGGCTACAAGGAGTAGACGCTGATCCGATTCCAAAATGAGAAGAACTTTCAGATGGACCAGTTTCAGTTGCAAGCCGAAGAGGAGATCCACAGAGTGCGTCGAGAGGCTTAGAAGGAGATTGAGACTCTAATCCGCCAGGTTAAGAACCTGGAATTCCAGGTGCGTGAACAAACAGACAAAAACTTATACCTCTCCAACCAAAACAACAAGCTCAACTCGGAGTTAAATGAGCTTGAGAAGGAGCTGATCAAAAATAGGGAGTCCCTGAACTAACTCAGTGATCGCTACCAACAGCTATCCCTTGTGGAGAAGACTGGACAGGCCAATCAGAAACAATTGGAGATAGCACGCAACGAGATGGAGCAAGAAATACGGATACTCTTACAGATTGAAGCTGATAAATCCGATGCTATTGACAACCTCAGCAGCAAACTCCTCAAATCTGAGCAAAGCGAGAGAAATCTAATCGACCAGTTGGGGAGTCTCAGCGCAGCCTTCTAACAGCTTGAAGGACACATCAAAGTGTTCAGTGATAAGTTGGCGCAGAAGGACAAGGAAACTTCTGAACTAAAGCTATTGGCTGATCAGCTCAACAACGAACTGAAACTACGAGACCGCGACATGCTTAATCTTTCCGACCTCAACTCAAGTCTGCGAAAGCAAGTTGATGAATCGACTCGCCGCGAAAAGATTCGCTAAAACGAAATCCGCGAGCTGATCGCCGAGAACGAACGCATCTACAACGAAGTTAATGTCCAACGTCACCGCATTCACGACCTGGCCATTACTTACAACTTCGCGGTCTGACCACTTTAGATTACTTATCATCTTCGAGCTGGAAAATACTCCCGGGGTTGCGGTGAGCTACCCGACTGTTTCTTGCCACGATCCAACCCAATCGGAGCGAGCAAACGAATCGCTGCTTGTAACGAGTCAAGGTTTTACCTGCCTCGGTTGTGCTGTGGTTCATGTGCACCGCTCACATAGTCGGCGATGTTACTATACGTTAGTGACCGCTAAGGTGGGCGGCAGTTGCTGGTGTCTTGCCGTTTAAGCTCGTCTTCGGAGCACTCGGCAGTGGTTAGGACCTTTTTGGTTGCTTCGAACTGAAGCTCTTTTTCGCGCTTGCTGCCGTCATAGTAATAGCTTTTAAAGATGTCTGCATAACTGGAAAGTTTACCCTGGTACTCAGGCTTCCTCAGCAGAAGGCTGTTCTTTTCAATCAACTGGGCCTGTTATTAATCATCGAGTGTAATCTGTTCGTCCTGGTCGAAGTTGTCCTTTTTCATGGTCGGCACAAAGGGCGAATCAATCTACTTATTGGCCAGCTTATTCCAGTTCAGCTCGCGAATCCAGGGATGATCCTTCAACTAATGGATACCCTTGCTCCCCAACCTGTTCTCAGGTTTGCGCTGGATCAGCTTGTTAATGAAGTCTGCTGCTTCTACGCTCCAGTAGTCAGGAATCTGGTTTTTCTTGATCTCCACCTGCTTTGCTAAAATTTGATCGCGAATTTCTTTCCGAGAACGGCCAGGGTAGGGTCTCTATGTTGGCTGATACTATGTACCTTGCCGAACATGAACTAGTAGGCGATGACTCCGAGTGCGAAGTAGTCAGAAACGAAGCTGTGGTCTTGTCTGCAGATGACCTAAGGGGCTGAATTGCTTATTCAGGTACACATGTAGCCGGGCGTTCCGCTAGTATCGCAGGAATTTTGCTGCCGGTGCAGTCGAGCGATTCCCAAGTCCGTAATGCGGATGTACCCTTTGTGATCGAACACAAGATTTTCAGGCTTAATGTCCCTATGGATGATGTTCTGTTCATGGAGGTACTCCAGCCCGAGAATGATACACGCTATGAAGAATTCTGAGTTGCTTGAATAATCTACTCGCTTGCACTTCTGTGAAACGCACACGTGAGCCAATATGGTAACGCAAGTCTCCACCAGTCATCAAGTCCATCACAAGGTAAAGCACCTCCCTATCCTGGAAGGCATAGTGCATGTTCACGATGAAAGGACTGCTGATGCGACTGAGCAGCGTCTTTTCGTTGATGACACTTTGTATGCTCTTCTTAGTCATGACGCTAAATTAGCTCAGCTGCTTACAGAGATTTTAACATTTCCTTGAGCGCATAGAACTGCCGTGACTTTTTATGGGCCACTTTCCACACCTTCCCAAAACCACCCTTGCCCACGATGTAGTGGTAAACGAAGCTGTTCTTCGTGAGGGTCGTAACTGGCTATTGACGCGATAGGGAATGCTCCGTGTCCTCCATTACAAGATTATCGGCGAGAAGCGATGCAGCATTTTTACCCAAACACACCGATCCCTTACTATTTTGACGACTGTTGCTGGAATTACGGCTAATCTCTCGACTCACAGGTGGTTTCTCCCGTGACTTCTCCTTACGGTTGTACTTACCAATTAAGTTTTCGATGTTGAGGTAGATCGACTTGTAGATTACGCTGTTCTTCTTAGCAGTGCCTGTGGAGCTGCTACCCAGGCTGTGTTTTTTACTGGACTCTGGCCTGCTTCCACTATTCTTCATCCTGTCTGCAACAGTTAAATAATAATTTGAAGTGCAATCGGTTCTGCAGTGGGTTCGTGAACCCAGCTTACTACTCATTGAACTAGCAATCACACGTTATTAAATATCACTTGCCGATGGGAGGTAGCACCGACGACTTTGTATTGTAGAAGGTCACGTCAAAAAACTGTCCGCCAGCGGAGGGACCGTTCTGAGGTGTGCCTTATACTCGGCGGGGATCTGGATTTGTCACGATTATTTTTACCGGAGATATCGGCTACTTCTTCGATGGAGAACTATTCGCTGGTCGTTTAATGCCAGGCGAACCTAACTATCGTACAGGAGAGTCTGGCTCTGGGTGGTCTTTTTATCGGCGCATGGATGACAAGAGAGAACTGGGGTCTACTTGCCGCCTCTCAATGACGCTGGCCTTAATGTTCATCGTTTCGAGTTTAATTGCTTCGAAGTCTAACTTTCTTTCCACACGATCTTTGGATATGACTGCCGACTCCTTCATTGCTGATAATCTGCCAGATTGATCGCGCATCTCTTTTGCGAAGGTACCATTGAATACCACCATATCCCCAATATCCCCTTCGGGCTTGTCCTTTGAGTAGGGAAAGAGGTCCAGCGAGTCAGGTTTATTGCTGGCACCCACTGCTGTGAACTTCCTTTGCTATAAGAACGGTTTCTCACGCTTCTCCTCCGACCTGGTTTGATAATTGCGTTGCATTTTCCTACCCTCATCGGTATCCTTCAGGTGCATGTTCTCTCTCCGAAATTGTGGACCTACTAAAGAAGTCACCCCTCCGAAAAAACTTGTTCCCTTGAATCTATCGTCCGCGGAGCTTTCGATAGCTTGATCAGGATTCTCCAACTGCTCTATTAGCCTATCAACGTGAGTCT
>ERZ724527.625-NODE-625-length-17378-cov-4.323501_pt1 | contig 17378 bp, 16 predicted proteins | sample MGYA00376060_ERZ724527 | MGnify/ENA primary metagenome ERZ724527 (study PRJEB28724, sample SAMN07190886) | activated sludge metagenome | isolation source: activated sludge of sewage treatment plant in Hong Hong | place: USA: Christiansburg, Virginia | collected...
GTCTTTATATAATAAGATGATTTTTTTATAATAGAACTAAATAAAATAATTCATATTTTATTTCTCCAACTCTTCCTTGAACTCGTTTAAAGAACTAGAAACTTTTTATATCACTTCATTAAGTGCTTTAAGATTTTTGAGTGATTATTGTTTCTTTAGCTAAGATTTTACGTTTAGTTCTTTTTTAAATTTTTATGTAAAATAATTACTATATAATCGGTTTTTTTACGATTAAGTATTTTTTATTGTACATTTATTTGTAAAAATATTTGCATATAATCGGAATATTTCCGACTTTTATATTATAATTTTACACAATGACATTCAGAAGAAAGGTAAAAGAATACGCAGAGGCTCCGATTACACATCAAATAGTGGCAGAAATGCTTCCTGAATATAATCGCCCTAATGACAAAATCAGCGAGCTGCTAAAGAACGGAGAGTTACTTGCTGTACGAAGAGGTCTATATGTTCCAGGTCCAGAAACAGATTTATCTATTCCAAATTCATTTCTGATTGCTAATCATTTAAGAGGTCCAAGTTATATTTCTTTAGAATCAGCATTGTCATATTGGAATATAATTCCTGAAAGAGTTTACCAAATAAGTTCAGTTACTTTAAAAACTACTAAAAATTATACAACACCAATTGGTAGGTTTAGTTATCAATACTTAGCTGCACCGTATTATTCGTTCGGTGTTCAGAGTGTTAAACTTGCAGCCCAACAAACCGCTTTAATTGCTTCGCCGGAGAAAGCACTTTGCGATAAAATAATTTTAACCTCAGGCGTCTTGCTTAGAAGTATTTCTCAAACACGAGATTTTTTATTAGATGATATGCGAATGGATGAAGAAATACTACGTACACTAAATATATCCACTATTCAATCGTGGATAGAAGATGCACCTAAAAAAAATAGTTTACAAATGCTTATTAAAACACTCGAACAATTATGATAAAAGAATGGATAGCTGAATATAAACCAACAAACGAAGAAGAAACTTTATCTGCTATGCGTGAGATAATGCAAGAAATTGCATTGGCTGGATTGTCGCGAACAGATTTTTTTGAGAAAGCAGCATTTTATGGTGGAACAGCACTTCGAATTTTTTATAATTTAGATAGATTTTCAGAAGATTTGGACTTTTCTTTAATGGAAAAAAATCCAAATTTTTCGTTAGAGCCTTATTTTACTGCTATTGTTACAGAATTTGAAGCAATTGGTATGAAAGTGAGCATAAGAGAAAAAGATAAAAAAATAAAAACTTCGGTAGAATCTGCATTTCTAAAATCAGAAACCATTTGGAAAGAATTGATTTTGGAAGATATTGTGAAGCAAGCAGGAATTCAATCTAATAAAAATATTAAAATAAAAATTGAGGTAGATGTTAAACCACCGCTTAGTTTTAAAACAGAAGAAAAATTATTGCTTCGTCCATTTTCTTTTTATGTAAAATGTTTTACGAGCTCTAATTTATTTGCAGGTAAAATGCATGCTTTATTATTTAGAAAATGGAAAAACAGAGTGAAAGGTAGAGATTGGTATGATTTGGAATGGTATATCAGAAAAGGAATTTCGCTTGATGTGAAACATTTTTTACAAAGAGCGAAAGATACCAATGATTGGCACGAAGATTCTATTACTAATCAACAAATTTTACAACTTTTAAAGGATAAAATTAATGTAGTATCTTTTGAAAATATTAAAGAAGATGTTGTTCTTTTTATTAAAGATGAACAAGCACTTGAAATGTGGAATAAAACCTATTTTGACAACTTAATTGAAAAAATAAAGTTTGAAAATAACTAACTTAATTCAGTATTATTTATCCAATTCATAATTAAATTCATCTAGCGAAGAAGATACTTCTTTCCCAGCAGAGTCTCTCGCAGAGGACGCTGCGAAATTGCTTAGCTTAGCTTGTCTTAAATTTATGCAGAGTGCTGCTTCGCTTTTTTCTAACGCTCAGAAACGCTGCTCGGGAAGAATAAATTTTAAGGTGTCATCACTGTAGTATCTTTTCCACTAATCTTAAACACATGACAGCAGTCATGCCCAACTACTAATGTTTCTTGTGCCACAATTTTACCATTTATTTCTCCAAAAAACTCTACCGTCATGCTTTCGGTCGAGCGTGAAATTTGTCCATCAGAAACCACCGGATAGCCATACTGTCTGTACAAATCCCATTGAAAAGAATTCGCACCTTCCGATGAATTTATCAACGTATCATTTGTTTTATTTTTAGTATAAAATTTAGTCAGTAATCTTGCCATCGGCGGCATAGTAATATCTTCTACTTTAATTGAAATAGTTCGATATTCTTCTGTACATATACTATTTGCACAATCCGTTTTTTTCTTATTGCAAGCAACTATAAAAATACCTACTATCAAAATATATAATATAAAATTTGTTTTAATTCGCACTGTTCTTTTCTTTTAATTTGAGTAATTTACTAAAAAATGACGAAACCTGTAAACTTTTATAGAACATATTTGTTTAAATATTTTCTATCCTCATAATTATTTGATTTATTATGTGATAGGAATTATTTTTGAAAAAAAACAAATTATGCTTAAAAAATTCAACACAGATTATGGATTATTAATTATCCGAATTGGGCTTGGAATAGCCTTTATGCTGCATGGTTACCCGAAAATTAGTGGAGGGATGGAAACTTGGACTAAGATTGGAGGTTCAATGGGTAACATCGGTATTCATTTTGCGCCGGCAGTTTGGGGTTTTCTGGCAGCTTTGGCAGAATTTGGCGGTGGTATTTGTCTTGTCTTGGGCATTTTCTTTCGTCCAGCAACGGCAGCACTTGTTTTCACCATGTTTATTGCAGGACTTATGCATTACACCAAAGGAGATGGATTTGGAGGCTACTCTCACGCCTTAGAAAATGGCATTATCTTTTTAGGATTATTTTTTGCAGGACCGGGAAAATATGCAATAAAAATTGTTCGCAGATAAAATTGAATAATTATTCATAATCATTAACAAAATTTATTCCCTTTTATTCAATAACTATTTCCTACTTTTGCTCGATAAAATAACATTATGGAATTCAGAGAAATTATTGCCGTAACCGGGATTTCAGGTTTGAAGAAACTGGTAGCTAACCGAAATGATGGATTAATACTATGCGAATTAGATGGTTCGAATAAGAAATTCTATTCTAACCGTCAACACATGTTTTCACCTTTGGAAAATATTGCTATTTATACAGATAGCGATACTGTGCCATTGTTAGATGTGTTTATTGAGATACAAAAACAAAAAGACACTAATCCTCCAATAAATCCAAATGCAACAAATGATGAACTAAGGGGGTATTTAGGCACAATATTACCAGAATTTGACAGAGATAGAGTAAATATCTCCGACATCAAGAAATTAATTAAATGGTATGCCATTTTAGAAAATTTAGACGTGTTTAAAAAGCCTGCAGAAGGAGAGGAAAATAAAGTGGCTGGTAACAAATCAGCAACACCACTACATCATGCTCCGGCAAAAGATATGAATGTACAACAACAATCGGTTGCTAAACCTCGTATGACAAAAAATAAAGTTTAATTGAAAATATTTAGGATGCGGGAAATTAGCTTCGCTAATTTCCCGCATTTTTCATTTTTAAAACCTCTTTCTATGAAAACAATTACCCGAAATAAAAGGAATTTTCTTGCAGAAGAATTAGTATTAAATACGTGGGAAGATGTACAATCTTACTTTGATGCTCTATTAAACAGAACCATCAACAGCAAAGATGATTTATTAAAATGGATAGCCGACCGCAGTGAAACGGATGCCGTAGTAGATGAAGAATATCGTTGGAGATATATCCGACAAACTTGTGATACAGAAAATGAAATATACTCCAAAACGTATGAAAATTTTATTGAACACATCATGCCAAAATGGATGTCTGTTTCCAACGAATTAAATAAAAAAATAGCCTCTTCAGAATATATCTCTGCCTTAGATCAAGAACGCTTTTTTATTTATTTGAGAAATTTAAAATCACAATTGGAATTATTCCGAGAAGAAAATATTCCGCTTACACAAGAAGTTCAATTATTGTCACAAGAGTATGGAAACATCATAGGTGCAATGACAATTGAACAGGAAGGAAAAGAATACACCCTTCCACAAGCAGGTGCATTGTTGCAAAACCAAGACAGGAATTTGCGAAAAACAATTTACGAAAAAATCAGTCGCCGTAAATTTCAAGACAAAGATAAATTGAATGAACTTTTTTCTAAACTATTAAAAATACGGCATCAAATTGCATTGAATGCAGGTTTTGACAACTTTCGGGATTATATGTTTGCCGAAATGGGTCGCTTTGATTATGATGTAAAAGCATGCGAACAATTTCACGAAGCCATCAAATCAGAAGTGATTCCATTGGTTAATAAATTTCATCAAAAAAGGAAACAAGAATTAGGGGTGACCTCTCTCTTTCCTTATGATTTAGAAGTGGATACCAAAAATTTGCCTCCACTCCAACCATTTAAAACACAAGAAGAATTAATAGAAAAATCTGTTGCCTGTTTGCATACAGTAGATCCATTTTTTGGTGAATGTATTTCCATTATGGATAACATGAAATACCTGGATTTAAATTCTCGCAAAGGCAAAGCACCGGGCGGATATAATATGACTTTACCAGAAATTGGAGTGCCGTTTATTTTTATGAATGCCGCTGGCACACACCGCGATTTGGAAACCATGGTGCACGAAGCCGGTCATGCGGTTCACTCCTTTTTAATGCGTACACTTCCGTATAATTTCGACCAAGAGATTTCTTCGGAAATGGCAGAATTAGCCTCTATGAGTATGGAGTTAATGACGTTTGATGGATTAGACGCCTTTTACAATAAAGAGGATAAAAAACGTGCTATCGAAACCCATTTAGAAGGCACCATCACTGTTTTACCTTGGATTGCTTTAATCGACAAATTTCAACATTGGATATATCTTCATCCAAATCATACAACAGAAGAACGAGAAAATAAATGGATGGAATTACACCAAGAATTGAGCAGTGATGAAATAGATTGGTCTTTATATGAAGATTTCAGAAGAGTATTTTGGCATAAACAATTACATCTTTTTGAAGTTCCATTTTATTATATCGAATATGGTATTGCTCAATTAGGAGCTATTGCGGTGTGGCGTAATTATAAACAACATAAACATCCAGCAGTAGAAAACTATAAAAATGCGTTGAAATTAGGCTACACTAAAACGATTCCTGAAATGTATAAAACGGCTGGAATTGAATTTAATTTCTCCAAAGAATATGTGAAAGAATTGATGGAATTTTTGAGTAAAGAATTAGATTAAATTATCTTTTCTCTGCTCTTATATTTCTTTAATAATTTTATCCCGATACTTCTTCGCTTATGTAATATTTAAACATAAAAAAAGTGGACAAGCCGCACAGCAAGTGCCATACTCCATGCCATTGGAATAAGGAGTTGGGATTGCAAAAACAATGTCCATCCCAGCCAAAATGCCATACATAAAATGCTATTAAAAAACTAAGCGAGCAATACACGGCATATTTAAATTGTACTACAGGACGATGTTTTCTATAATTTAAAAATTCATATAGCATCCCCAAACAACAAACCAAACCAAAGGCGGCACTTCCTGGAAAAAAATCAAACCCAAAAACGGTTTTGTAAGTGCCTGCAATATTACACAACACGATACTCACAAGATAAATAGTAACAAAAACAAACGAATTTAATTTATAATAACGAGCCAGTGCAAATGAAAACATAAACGCACCAAAAAGATACATGCTATTCATATCAAACAACCCTCCAATAGGTGTTTCTGTAGCATGCATTGCCATGGAGCACGGTCCTAATAACACCGTTATTAAACAATAAAATAAGGGAATAAATGGATGCTTAAAAAAAAATCCTGTTTTATTAATGCTGCTATGGCTTAATATCCACGCACAACTGAGCCCAGAAATAATAAATCCAATATTGGAATATGAATTAGCCGGCTGCTTAATAAATCCAACCCTGGCGGCTTCACAAAAATTACCACCAACACCATCCGACACTCCAAACCAACCAGAAAAAATGGCTATGTAAAATATGATTAAAACAAAAACAGTAAATATTACGGTGATACGAAATGTGTTTTTTAGCATTTACTTTTTATTGATAAGAAATTTATAAAAATGGTAATTTTGTTACTTTAGCTTTCAATAATTTGCCTCGAATATCGATATAGATTTCTGAATCAACTGCACTGTGTGCAATAGTAACATAGCCCAACCCTACTCCATATCCTAGCGAAGGAGATTGTGTGCCAGAAGTAACATGGCCGATTTCATTTCCGTCAGCATTTTTTATTAAATAATGTCCGCGCGGAATTCCTCTGTCAATCATTGTAAATCCTACTAATTTATTTTTTAAACCCGCTGCTTTTTGTTGTAATAAAATATCTTTCCCTATAAAATCTTTATTGAGTTTTGTTACCCAACCTAATCCTGCTTCTAAGGGCGATGTGGTATCATCAATATCATTGCCATATAAACAAAATCCTTTTTCCAATCTCAATGTATCACGAGCACCTAAACCAATTGGCTGCAAGCCTAGCGGTTTTCCTGCTTCAATAATTTTATTCCATACCTCCACTGCATGATCTTTATGAAAATATAATTCAAAACCACCAGCGCCGGTATATCCTGTTGCAGAGATAATAACATTATCTACACCAGCAAAATTGCCTCGCACAAAACGATAATACGGAATAGTGGATAAATCTATAGAGGTAAGTGACTGTAATGCTTCTGTTGCTTTTGGGCCTTGAATAGCCAGCAAAGCAGTTTTATCAGAAATATTATGCAACTCCGCTCCTTCTGTATTGTGTTGATTAAACCAAGACCAATCTTTCTCAATATTTCCCGCATTCACCACACACATATAGTGCCCATCATCTAAGTGATATACCAACAAATCATCTATAACACCTCCATTTTCATTGGGTAAATAGCCATACATGGCTTGTCCTCTTTCCAATTTAGAAATATCATTAGATACTATTTTTTGCAAAAAGGGTAAAGCTTTATCTCCTTTCAAAATAAACTCCCCCATGTGTGAAACGTCGAACATGCCAACGGCTTTTCGCACACAATGATGTTCATCCAAATCAGAAGTGTAACGCACAGGCATATTAAATCCGGCAAAATCCACCATTTTTGCTCCTAAAGCTATGTGGGTATCGGTAAGAGGTGTTGTTTTCATGAAAATAAAAAGGAATTATTAAAAATCCAAAAATAGCAAATTCGTAATACTTATTTCTTATTCCTTGCTACTTATTCTTTTAACTCGGAACTTTTAACGAAAAAAAACAGTTATACATGCTCCTGAACATTTATTTTTAATATCTTTAAAAAACAAAATATCAAAATTATGGGCATATTAGATACTTTTAGAAATGAGTTCATTGACATTGTCGAATGGACGGATAACACGCAAGATACTTTAGTGTGGAAATTTCCACGTTTTCAAAATGAGATAAAGAACGGAGCACAGCTTACTGTTCGTGAATCACAAGCGGCAATATTTTTAGATGAAGGAAAATTAGCCGATGTTTATCAGCCTGGTCGATACCAATTGAGCACGGCAAATATGCCGATTTTAACAACTTTAAAAGGGTGGAAATATGGTTTCAATTCTCCATTTAAAGTTGATATTTATTTTGTCAACACCAAGCAATTTACGGATCAAAAATGGGGAACTAAAAATCCAATTACATTAAATGACCCTCGCTTCGGCATGATTGAGATTCGTGCATTTGGAAATTTCTCTTTCCGCATTGTAGATGCTGGGAAATTTATGAAAGAAATTGTCGGAACCGACAAAGAATTTACGACAGATGAAATTACTGGGCAATTACGCACGCTGATAGTAACCAAACTAACCAATGCCATTGGCGACAGTAAATTAAAAATTGAAGAATATGCTTCTAACTTGGAAGCATTATCCAAATTTGCCACGGAAAAACTAACAGAAGATTTTGATGTTTATGGTTTAAAAGTAACTTCTGTTTTGGTGGAGAATATTTCTATGCCAGAAGAAGTGAAGAAAGAAATTTTCGAATTATCTCGGTTGGATAAAATTGACATGCAAAAACTCACCCAATGGAAAACAGCTCAAGGTATTGAGAAGGCAGCAGAAAGTGGCGGTTTAGCTGGTGCTTTTGTTGGTGTTGGTGTTGGTGGTATTATGCAAAACGGAATGGCTAATGCTCAACAAAACAATGTTGTTCCACCACCAGTTATGCAAATTTTTGTTGCTGTAAATGGTGCACAAACAGGACCATTTGATGTAGCTGCATTAACACAAATGGCTCAAAGTGGTCAATTAAAAGGCGATACTTTAGTATGGAAAGCAGGGATGGCTGCATGGGCTCCAGCTTCTACCGTAGCGGAGCTTTCTGCTATATTAGGAGCAGTGCCACCACCAATAGCACCACCACCTTTGTAATAAAAATATGGACGTAAATACAAAGCCTCGATTTTAAAATCGAGGCTTTGGCTATTTAGTGAAATTTGCTATTGTGTTATCACTAATTTTCCGGTATAAACAAAATTCTCAGCATCCTTTCTATATTGCATCGTAATAAAGTAATTTCCCATTGGAAGATTTTCATTTAATGAAATATAACCTGCATTGCCTGCATATTCTTTTGATAGTACTTCTTTTCCCATTAAATCATACATTCTCAATTCCCATTTAGTTGTCATTATATTTTTGGGAAGTTCGATATTAAAATTACCATTGCTTGGATTTGGAAAAACAGCAAGATGTTCTTGCATTAAATTTTGTCGAATGCCAGTAGTTTTTGAGTTGCAATCTAATAAACGATAACAGAAATCACGAATATGGCGTTCTGTACTGTCTAAAATAGGCTGATTAATTAAATTAAAAATCATGTCTGGAAAAGTCAGATTCATAAATGGAACATGCCCTCTACCTGCCCAGTCTTCAAATTCCACATGAATTCCTTGGTTAACAGCTCTTGGATAAAGAGATTTTCCTCCATACAAAACGGGTAGTGTCTGAATATTAAATGGATGACCATACAAATAAGGAACAATATCATCGGCAGAACCGTGATTTAATAATAAATCCATACCATTATTTACAATCCATGAAGTATCTAACAATGCACCTGAAACACTAATTCCTGCTTTAGGTTTTACATGGTCAAATTTAGTTCTCAGAATAGAATCCGCAGCAGGTCCAATTGTTTCTTTCACCCATGTTTGATATTTTACAGGAAGTTGTTGTAAACTATCTAAATACATGATAAATAAAGTAGAAACTGCTCCCGCCGATACACCTCCAATAAATGCTTTTGAGGTATCTATTCTATAAGGATTTCCATTGGAATACGTATTTACTATATGATCTACTGCATCTTTTGTATCAATTAACGCACGAGCCACCGCTTTCACCATTATTTCTTCTGATAATAGCCCTAACAAATTAGGCTCTTGTCTATAATCTATAGAAACAGCCACATATCCTCTTTGTGCAAAATAAGTACTCATTAATACTATATCGGGGCTGTTTTGGTCTAATAATTTCAAATATGCTCCACCGTGTATGAGTAGCATTACAGGTCGTTCACTCACTGTATCTCCCAACGGTTCATATACATCATATTTCAAATCAAACATAGCACCATCGCTTTGACGTTTTGCGCCATATTTAATATTATTGGTGCGTTTTACTTTTGGAAATATGGGATTGAAATATCTTCCATTGCTACAATCCGTTGCGGATGATGTGCTAAAAAAAAGCAAAACCGAAAAATAGGTTAATAAAATTTTTTTCATTGGTTAGATTTAAATGTTTGGTTGGTTAATAATATTTATTTTCTCTGTATTAGAATAACGATTCGTTGTTTTGTTCATATTGTAATTTGACAAAATAAAATCCTTTAGTCATTTTTCGTTTATTTGAATATGGTCAATATTTCTTTGCCACTGATGTCAAATAATTTCATTGTCCGTATGGGTTAAAATATCCATCAAATACTTTTTTTGAATACCATACGTTATGACAATCGGTGGTTTTTGCAGAAAAATTAAAAATAAATGAAGCAGCAAATAGAGTGTAAATAAGATATCTCATTAGAAAACATTTTAATAAAAATAATGAGTTTATTTTACAAATTTTAACATTAACCTAAATAATTCATAACTATTCAATTACAAACATTAAAATACAAACAAAATAGATTCTTAATAATTAACTATTTATCAATTACATACATACAAAACAGATGCTCGCAACTATGCCTATCACATCTTTGTTTTCTATAAAATCTTATCTTTTGTATATCTTTGATAACGTGATATGGAGTTTAAAATTCATTCCAACTATAAACCTTCTGGTGACCAACCAAGTGCCATTCAACAATTGAGTGATGGTATTTCGCATGGTGAAAAATGGCAAACACTTTTAGGAGTTACCGGCTCTGGAAAAACATTTACCATTGCTAATGTAATTGAAAAAGTACAACGACCCACGTTGGTTTTATCTCACAATAAAACGTTGGTAGCACAACTTTTTACAGAATTCAAAGAATTTTTCCCCGACAATAAAGTGGAGTTTTTTACTTCTTATTACGATTATTATCAACCCGAGGCTTATGTAGCTGTAACAGACACCTATATAGAAAAGGACCTTGCAATAAATGCAGAAATTGAAAAACTACGATTAAGTACAACTACTTCCTTGATGAGTGGCAGACGTGATGTAATTGTGGTAGCTTCTGTTTCCTGTATTTATGGATTAGGAAACCCAGCAGAATATAAAAACCAAATTATAAGAATTTCCAAAGGACAAACACTTAGCAGAAATACTTTCTTGTTTGATTTAGTCAATATTTTATACGCACGCACCACTGCCGATTTTCAACGTGGTAATTTTAGAGTAAAAGGAGATAATGTGGAAGTATTTTTAGCGTATGCCGATTATGCTTATCGCATTACTTTTTGGGGCGATGAAGTAGAAAACTTAGAGTCATTTGATCCCGTTTCAGGAAAACGAATGGAACAAATGAAAGACATCGCCATTTTTCCTGCCAATATTTACATTGCTCCAAGAGACCAATTGCCCACTATTATACATGAAATTCAAGATGAATTAAAAGAGCATATTGACTATTTTAATGCTACCGGAAAACAATTGGAAGCCAAACGATTAGAAGATAGAGTCAATTTTGACTTGGAGATGATTCGCGAACTTGGGTATTGTAGCGGCATCGAAAATTATTCACGATTTTTTGACAGGCGACATCCGGGAGATCGTCCTTTCTGTTTGTTCGATTATTTTCCAGATGATTATTTATTAGTAATAGATGAAAGCCATGTTACTATTCCTCAAGTTGGTGGTATGTATGGTGGCGATAGAAGCAGGAAGCAAAATTTGGTAGAATATGGCTTTCGGTTGCCGAGTGCCTTAGACAATCGTCCTCTAAATTTTAATGAGTTTGAATCCGTATTGAATCAAGTTATTTTTGTTTCGGCTACTCCTGCTGATTATGAATTGAAAAAAACACACGGTGAATTTGTGGAGCAGGTGGTGCGCCCTACCGGCTTATTAGACCCACCAATAGATGTACGACCAAGTATCAATCAAATAGATGATTTATTACATGAAATACAATTGCGCATACAAAGCCATGAGCGTGTTTTGATAACTACGTTAACCAAACGCATGGCAGAAGAGTTAGCCAAATATTTAACCAAATTAAATATTAAATGCAAATACTTGCACAGTGATGTGGACACGATGGAACGGGTTGAAATTATTCAAGGATTGCGTTTAGGTGATTTTGATGTATTAATTGGGGTCAATCTTTTGCGAGAAGGATTGGATATTCCCGAGGTTTCTTTGGTTGCTATTTTGGATGCCGACAAAGAAGGTTTTTTGCGCAACGAACGTTCGCTTACACAAACCGCAGGACGTGCTGCAAGGAACGCCAATGGCTTAGTTATTTTTTACGGTGATAGAATTACTCAATCTATGCAACGCACTATAGATGAAACCAATAGACGTAGAGAAAAACAAGTGGCCTATAATATTGAACATCACATAACACCCAAAACTGTTACACGAAGTAAAGAAGAGATTTTACAACGAGCCTCTATCTTAGATATTCGACAGAAACCGGAAACAAAAGAAGATAAAAAATATAGAGAGCAAATAGAAAAGATAGAATTTGCGGCCGAATCTACTGCTGAATATTTCACAAAATCAGATATTGAAAAAAAAGTTGCGCAGCTAAAAAAAGCAATGCAACGCGCCTCTGCACAAATGGATTTTATGGAAGCCGCTCGCCTACGAGATGAAATGTTTAAATGGCAAGAGCAGTTGTAATGGGTTAAATTTATTTTCTTTCATGAAACATCTCACTATCATTCGTCATGCAAAATCTGACTGGAATTTTCCGGAAATAGAAGATATAGAAAGACCTTTAAATGCAAGAGGTAAAAAGTCAATCAAATTAATCGGAAATTTTTTAAAAGATAAAAATATCATTCCTGATTTAATTATCAGTTCTCCAGCATTTCGTGCGCAAAAAACTGCCAAAGGAACCGGAAAAATTTTAAAATATGACATAACGTATATAAAAACAGAACCTGTTATTTATTATGGCTCTGTAGAAGATATTATTGTATTACTTTTGAAAATAGATAATACATTTAAAAATGTCTTTCTCTTCGGGCATGAGCCAATTTTATCCTCTTTGATTTATACATTAACAAAAAAATCTTTAGACAAATTTCCCACTGGTGGTGTATGTAGAATTGCATTTAATATTCAGCAATGGAAAGATTTAAAACTTGGACACTGCGAATTAATGGTTTTTCCCAAGCAGCTTATAGATTTCGTATAAAATAAAAATTATATAATTTATATTTTAATTATATTTTATATAAAGTTGCGAAATTAGTATTATTTAATTTTTTTATTCTAAATTTTATGATAACACATCGCAACAAAAGAGACATCCTTTGGTTTGTTTTGTAACAGATTTGTATTTAAATAGTAACACTAAAATGAAATAATTACATGTATTATTGATATAAAGTAAGTAATTTCATTTATCTAATTTATCATGGCAAAAACACCTCTTATAAATCGTGAATTAAGCTGGCTCTCTTTTAATGAGCGCGTACTACAAGAAGCAGAAAGTGAAGACGTTCCACTGTTGGAGCGGTTGAAATTTTTGGGGATTTATTCCAATAATTTAGATGAATTTTTTCGTGTTCGTGTTGCCACCCTAACACGCATGATGGACTTTGATAAAAAAGCAAAAAAAGAGTTGGGTTTTGTACCATCCAAAGTAATGGATGCTATAAATTTAAAACTAAATAATTCGCAAAAAAAATACACTACTACCTATAATTCTATCATTAGAGCATTAGAAAAGGAAAATATTTTTTTTCTAAATGAAACGCAACTCAATAAAGAACAGGGGGTATTTGTCCGGCAGTATTTTCACTCTCAAGTACGATTAGAAACCTTTCCAATTATGTTGGATAATGCTAAAGAATTTCCAGTACTACAAGATGCTTCCATTTATTTAGCAATTCGATTTTGGAAAAATAGAAGTAAAATTTATCATCATGCATTGATAGAGGTGCCTACTGCTGTTATTTCCCGTTTTTTAGTACTGCCCTCCAATAATGACAAGCATTATGTTCTATTCTTAGATGATGTTATTCGATATAATTTAAAAGATATTTTTCAGATTTATAGCTTTGATAAAATTGAAGCTTACAATATAAAATTCACACGCGATGCTGAATTAGATGTGGACAATGATGTATCCAGAACATTTTTAGAATCCATAGAAATGAGTTTAAAAAAGCGCAAAAGTGCCGATGAATTGCGTTTTGTTTATGATGCTAAAATGCCAAAAGAATTTCGCAACTATTTAATAGAAAAAATGGAATTAGACAATACCGTGCAACTTTATGCAGGAACACGGTATCATAATTTCAAAGACTTTATAAAGTTTCCCCATTTTAATAAAACACATTTACTCAATCCGATACAATCTCCCATTCCGCATCCCGATTTAGAAAATGCTCGTTCCATTTTAGATAAAATTAAAGTAAAAGACATTCTATTGTTTTATCCTTATCATTCATTTGATTACTTTTTACATTTATTACGGGAAGCTGCTATTGACGAAAGTGTTTCACATATTCGTTGTACCTTATATCGGGTTGCCTCTGATTCTCATGTAGTAAAATCTTTAATTACCGCTTTGCACAACGGCAAAGATGTAACAGTATATATAGAATTACGCGCACGATTTGACGAGGAAGCCAATATAGATTGGGCAACTGCTTTGCGAGACGCTGGAGCACGTGTAATTACGGGCATTGCCGGATTAAAAGTACATTCAAAAATATGTTTGATTACGCGCAGAGAAAAAAATATAAAAACCTATTACGGATGCATTGGAACAGGAAATTTACACGAAAAATCTGCCCGCATTTATACCGATGTACAACTGTTGACCTGCAACCAAAGCATCACCCGAGAGGCACGACAATTGTTTTCTTTTTTTGAAAAAAATTATTATGTTCCAAAGTTTCATCATTTATTAGTGGCTCCTTTCAATTTAAGAAGTCGCCTGTATTATCTTATCAACAGAGAGAAGCGCAATGCAAAAGCAGGAAAAAAAGCGGAAATATTTATTAAAATAAATAATCTGGTGGATATAGATATGATTGAAAAATTATACGCCGCCAGCAAAGCAGGTGTAAAAATTAGATTAATCGTTCGGGGTATTTGCGCATTAATTCCAAAACTAATTGGCTTTAGCGAAAATATTGAAGCCATAAGTATCGTCGATAAATATTTAGAACATCCTCGAATATTTATGTTTCACAACGATGGCAAGCCAGAAGTATTTATTGGTTCTGCCGATTTGATGGCACGCAATTTAGATTATCGTGTAGAAGTAGCAGTGCCGATAGTAGATGTAAAACTAAAAAAACAATTAATAGACATTATAGAATTGCAATGGAGCGACAATGTGAAAGCGCGTATATTTGATGCTACTCAAAGCAATACCTTCAAAACAAGAAACGCTGGCGAAATAGCCATACGCAGCCAAGATGCCGTATATGATTTTTTAAAGAGGCTATCAACCAACAAAATGAAATAGAAGAATTTTTTATCTTTATAGAATAATCTTTTATCCATTTTGATTGAAAAAAAACTAACCTACCAATGAAATTTGCTGCAATAGATATAGGCTCCAATGCTGTACGATTAATTTTCACCAATGTATATGAATCGCCTACAGGTCCTCATTTTGTAAAAGATATTATGTACCGTGTTGCCCTTCGTCTTGGGGAGGAAGTATTTTTAAAAGGAAAAATAGCTGCGAAAAAAGAGGCTGAAATGTTGGCTACTTTAAAAGCATTTAAATATTTAATAGAAGTTCATCAGCCTGTGCAAATTATGGCGTGTGCCACCAGTGCCATGCGTGATGCAAAAAATGGAAAAGAAATTGTTGAGAAAATTTATAAAAAAACAGGTATTCAAATTCAAATTATCAGTGGATTAAAAGAAGCCGAATTAATTTTGTCGAATCATGTAGAAAAACTACAATTAGAAGAAGATAAAAACTATTTATATATTGATGTAGGCGGTGGAAGTACTGAATTAATGTTGCTTTCCAAGGGAAAATTAATCGATAAATGGTCTTTTAATATTGGCACTTTACGAATGGCGTTGGGAATGGTAAAACAAAAAAATTGGGAAAAATTAGATAAATGGATAGCAAATTTTAAAGGAAAATATAATCCATTATATGGCATTGGTTCCGGTGGAAATATTAATACCATTCAAAAATTATTTGTAAAAAGAAAATCGCCGGAAGTACATTATAATGATTTGCAACTTGCCATTCATAAGCTAGAACCGCTAAGCATTGACGAGCGTATTTTAAAATATGGATTTCGTCCAGATAGAGCCGATGTAATTGTACCAGCAGCTAAAATTTTTACCTATATCATGGAGCGATTAGATATTGATATGCTGTATGTTCCCAAGGTGGGCTTAGGTGATGGTATGATACATGAAATGTATCAGAAAATGACAAAACAGAAAAAATTGAAAAAATAAATTATTTTTTCAATTTTACTTGAATAGCTTTAATAAAAATTGGCAAAACAGAAAGGAAGACAATTCCTAAAATAAATTTCTCTAAGTTTTGCTCTACGTATGGAATATTGCCCAAGAAATATCCAGCTAAAGTTACAGAGGTAACCCATAAAATTCCTCCAAAAATATCGTACGGTAAAAATACTTTGTAATTCATTTTTGCTACTCCCGAAACAAATGGTGTAACGGTGCGTACTATCGGCATAAAGCGAGCAATAATAATGGTTTTAGTACCGTGTTTTTCAAAATAATGATGTACCTCCTCTATCCATTTTGGATTTACTAAAGGTTTGCCTTTAATTTTCCAACTCAATACTTTCTCACTAAAATATTTTCCTACAAAGTAATTGACATTATCTCCTATTATTGCCGCAACGATTAATAGTGGGATTAATATAAATACACTAATACCAGAAGGCTGTGCACACAATAAACCCGCAGTAAATAACAAAGAATCTCCGGGTAAAAACGGCATAATGACCAATCCGGTTTCTACAAAAATAATTAAAAACAAAATGGCATAAATATAATTTCCATGCGCTTGAAATAACTGCAATAAAACTTCTTTTGTATGTGTTAGAAGTTCTAAGAGAAAATGAATAAATTCCATGATTATATATTAAAATTCTTACGTTGCAAGATAAGGCTTTTATTCTACTAAAAAACATAAAATACTACTGTGTATAAATGTATTTTTGTATCTAAATAAACTTCATGCAAACTATTCTTTTGTTGATTATATCCAATACATTTATGACGTATGCCTGGTATGGTCATCTAAAAAATCCATCTTTAAAAATATGGCAAGCCATTCTGTTGAGTTGGTCTGTTGCCTTTTTTGAATATTACTTCATGGTGCCGGCCAATAGAATTGGGTATAAAACATTTAGTGCTTATCAATTAAAAATTATACAAGAAGTAATCGCCTTATCGGTATTTGTAATTTTTGCCTATTATTTTTTAGATGAAAAATTCAAATGGAATTATGCGGTTAGTTTTGGTTTTATGATTTTGGCGGTTATATTTATGTTTAAAAAATAAATATATTATTGACCAAATAAACCTCTCCTTTCTTGATTGAAATTATTTTGCAGGCTGTTTGCTTTTCCCTCCTGTTGCTTCGGAAGTGAATT
>ERZ724527.629-NODE-629-length-17266-cov-6.551856_pt1 | contig 17266 bp, 14 predicted proteins | sample MGYA00376060_ERZ724527 | MGnify/ENA primary metagenome ERZ724527 (study PRJEB28724, sample SAMN07190886) | activated sludge metagenome | isolation source: activated sludge of sewage treatment plant in Hong Hong | place: USA: Christiansburg, Virginia | collected...
GGAGATATCGAAGCGCACCAGACCCCCAAAAAGTCCTTACAAAATGCGATGTTAGGGTAACCAACCAATAATTCACTTCAGATGCTAGCAACAAGCCCCGGGCATGTAAAGCCTTTTCGCGGACGCCCAAAGCATCAGCGTATAATTGGTACAACGTTTATTTGGCTTGCCAACTATTTTGATTATGCTCACGCCGGCGCTTCGCATCGCCATCTATCCGTTTGTTTTTCTGCTTGGCTTGATCGCCATGGGCCTTGCCATCGCACTCATCATACTAGTGATGGCCTACCCCAACCTGCCGCCGCTTAATGTCCTGACTGATTATCGGCCGAAAATCCCATTACGAATTTATTCAGCCGACGGGCATCTGATCGGCGAATTCGGCGAAGAAAGACGCGCGGTCGTAAGTATTAACGATGTACCGACAGTGATGAAACAGGCGATCCTGGCTGCTGAAGATGATCGCTTCTACCAGCATGGTGGCATTGACTATGCAGGCATACTTCGCGCTGCCGCAACCAACCTGGCTGGCGGAAGCAAGCGCCAGGGCGCATCCACCATCACCCAGCAGGTTGCCCGAAATTTTTTTCTTTCCGGGGAAAAGACCTACACCAGAAAGCTTTATGAGGTGTTGCTGTCTTTCAAGATAGAAAGCAATCTCTCCAAAGACCAGATTTTCGAGCTATATATCAATCAGATTTTCTTGGGGCAGCGCGCCTATGGCTTTGCGGCAGCGGCTCAAATTTACTATGGCAAACCACTAAAAGACATTTCAGTGGCCGAGGCGGCGATGCTTGCGGGTCTGCCCAAAGCCCCATCTGCCTACAACCCTATCGTTAATCCAAAGCGTGCAAAAATTCGTCAGCAATATGTGCTACGCCGCATGCATGACTTGGGTCACATCACCGACGCACAGTTCGAAGAGTCCACCAAGGAACCCTTGGTCATCAAGCGGGAATTGGCTGAGTACTCAGTTCATGCAGAATTCATGGCTGAAATGGCCAGGCAAATTACCGCAGAGCGCTTCCCGGAAGAAGTTTATTCTCGTGGCCTGAAAGTCTACACCACGCTAGTCAAAGCAGAACAGGAAGCCGCCTACTCGAGTCTGCGCAAAGGGGTAATGGATTACGACCGCCGCCACGGCTATCGCGGAGCCGAATCCTATCTGGAAATGAAAGATTTCAAATCGGACCAGGATGAAGCAATTGACCTGGCCTTGCAGGACATCCCTGACACCGGCGACCTCGCTCCGGCACTAGTCCTTGACGCCGACCCGAAGCAGATAAAAGCTTACCGTAAAGGCGGTGAGTTCCTTGTTTTGAGCGGGGAAGCACTGAAATTCGCAGCCAAAATGCTGGATGACAAGGCACCTCCCAATAAGCGCGTCAAGCGTGGGGCAATCATCCGCGTCCAGAAGGACGACAAGGGTGTTTGGCAGATCACCCAACTTCCTGAGGTGGAATCGGCTTTTGTTGCGGTCGACCCAAGAGATGGTGCAATTCGTGCACTGGTCGGTGGTTTTGACTTCAATCGCAATAAATTCAACCACGTAACCCAGGCCTGGCGTCAGCCCGGCTCAAGCTTCAAGCCATTCATCTACTCAGCATCTCTTGAGAAGGGCTACAACCCCAATACCGTCATCAATGATGAACCCGTCGTTATTAACTCGACACAGACGGGCTCCCAAGACTGGGCACCGCACAATTACGATGGCAAGTACGAAGGGCCAATGAAGATGCGCACCGCACTGGCCAAATCCAAGAATATGGTATCGATTCGCATTCTGCAGCATATCGGCACCCACTATGCGCAGGACTACGCCAGCCGCTTTGGCTTTGATGCAGCCAAACACCCTCCTTACCTGACCATGGCGCTAGGCGCTGGCTCAGTTACACCATGGCAAATGGTTACCGCCTATTCAGTATTTGCCAATGGTGGTTACAAAATCAGCCCCTACATCATTCGTGAAATTCGTGACGAGAAAAATCAGGTACTCGCCAAATCCGAGCCGATACCAGCGGGCGAAGACTCGACCCGAGCGATCGACACACGCAATGCCTTCATGATGGACAACATGCTGCGCGACGTCACCATTTACGGAACCGCAGCACGGGCTTCGGTCGCACTAAAACGTCAGGATCTCGCCGGAAAAACCGGGACCACCAACGAATACATGGATGCCTGGTTCTGCGGCTACCAGATGACAGTTGCAGGTTGCGCCTGGATTGGCTTTGATCAACCCAAAACGCTGGGCAACAAGGAAACCGGTGGCGCGGCAGCCCTCCCGATCTGGATCGGATACATGAACCGGGCTCTGCGTGATGTGCCGGTTGAGACGCCGAGCACTCCAGAGGGCCTGATCACCAGCGGCGAAGGACGCGGACGCAACTTTATCTATGCCGAGAATGCGACCAAGGCCCCCCCTCCTGAAGAAGGCGCAGGTACCGGCGAGGAAGCCACTGACAACGCCCCCCCCAAGCCAGACCTGAGCACTCCACCAAGCGACTAATCGCTGAGAGCGACCGACTCGCCAGCCTGCAGGCTGGCGAGAGCAGAAAGTTTGGCAAACAATTCTGCCCCATCACGCGTATCGATCCAGGCATCGTTTTCACGACGGAAATGGAAGCCCCCGGATTTCGCCGCCACCCAGATTTCCTTGGCCACGCCGTGCCGATTGACAATAATTTTGCTGCCGTCAGCAAACTCTATCTCCAGCACACCGCCGTGCTGAAGTTCAAAATCAAGATCAGCCCCGCTCGCCTCCAAGGCTTCCTCGATACGTGCCAACGTCGCATCCGCCAAGCGGTTGAATTCCTTGTCATCCATGGTGTGCTACCATCTTGCCCTCTACTGACCGGTCCGTCATTAATGTCCAGAATATTCGCCATTACCCTGGCCCTCTCGCTGGCCGCCTGCGGCTTCAAAGGCCCACTAGAAATGCCGTCAGGCCCCGTACCGGAGCCGCTGCTTGGCAACCCCAAGCCAGCCAAGGCAACGCCTGCAGCAAAAACCAATTCCGATGTTAGCACGGACAAGAAAGCCCTTCCCCAATGAGCCACTTCTCTCTAATCAATGGCGTTCTGCACGCCGAATCAGTCGCCCTGCCGGTCATTGCCGAACAATATGGCACCCCGGCTTACATCTATTCTCGCGCGGCACTTGAAGGCTCGCTGCAGGAATTTCTCGACGTACTCGGCAAGCATCCGGCTGGCGCCGGCGCACTGGTCTGCTATGCAGCCAAGGCCAATTCCAATCTCGCCATTCTCAATATTTTCGCCCGTATGGGTGCAGGGTTTGACATCGTCTCAGGCGGGGAATTGCAGCGTGTGCTGGCTGCGGGGGCTGATCCCAAAAAGATCGTGTTTTCCGGTGTCGGCAAGACCGCTACCGAGATGAAAATGGCACTTGATGTCGGGATCCTCTGCTTCAACATCGAATCCGCTGCCGAATTGGAGCGCCTCAACGAGGTCGCCGGCCTTTGCGGCAAAAGGGCGCCAGTCAGCCTGCGCGTCAATCCCAATGTCGACCCTAAGACTCACCCTTACATATCGACCGGTTTGAAAGAGGCCAAGTTTGGCGTCGCTTACGACGATGCGCTGGCCCTCTACCGCCGCGCCGCTGCATTACCCAATATTGACGTCACGGGCATAGACTGCCATATCGGATCACAACTACTCGACCCAGCGCCCTTTGTTGAGGCACTCGATCGGATTTTGGCCCTGATTGAGCAGTTGACCGCAGAAGGCATCCACATTCACCACCTGGACCTCGGTGGCGGCCTCGGCATCAAGTACAAGGATGACCAGGTACAACCATCCGTTGCCTCCTACCTTAACCCGCTGCTCGACAAACTGGCTGGGCATGGCCTCAAGGTAGTCCTTGAGCCGGGGCGCCGCCTGGTCGGCAATGCAGGCTTACTGCTGACCCGCGTTGAGTACCTCAAACCCGGCGAAGGAAAGAGTTTTGCCATTATCGACGCCGCCATGAATGACCTGATGCGGCCGGCGCTCTACGAAGCCTGGCATGACATCCTGCCGGTTGTACCGCGTAGCGGCGAAGGCCGGGCTTATGACGTCGTTGGCCCGGTCTGCGAAACCGGTGACTTCCTCGGTCTGGCACGTCCACTCACCATCGCCGCCGGCGACTTGCTGGCCGTCATGTCGGCCGGCGCCTACGGCATGGCGATGAGCTCCAACTACAATACCCGGCCGCGTGCCGTTGAAGTCATGGTCGATGGCGACCAAATGCACCAGATCCGCCGCCGTGAAACGGTAGCCGAGCTATATGCCGGCGAAAAAATCCTGCCAACATGATCCAGCGCTTCCCTCTGCTGCTTCTGGTTACGCTGATCCTGACCGGTTGCAGCGAAAAGCCCCCCGAAGCCAAGGGGGCACCGGCCACGTTGATCACGACGAGTACCGTCAAAACCACTACGCTGGAAATCAGTGAGCGGACCCTGGGTACGCTGACGGCCGTCAAAGACCCGACGATCAGCGCTGAAGTTGCCGGCAAGGTCGTCAAGATTGCCGTACGCACCGGCGAACCCGTTAAAAAAGACCAATTGCTGGCGCGTATTGATCCGAGTGATGTTGAACTGCAGGCCAGCGCTGACAGTGCAGAAATTGCCCGTATCCAGGCCTTGCTTGCCCAACAGGAACGAGTGGTCGCCCGCCAGAGCGAACTGGTCCAGAAAAACTTCATTTCAAAGAATGCACTGGATGATGTCACTGCCCAGCGCGATGCCCTGAAGAACCAGTTGCTCAGCGCCCGCGCCCGTGGCAGCCTGTCGCGCGACAACGTGAGCAAGACAACGATTGTCGCCCCCTTCGATGGCTATATCGTGCAGCAGATGTCGTCGACCGGCGACTACCTCAAGGTTGGCGATCCGATTTTCCGCTTTGTTTCCAATGATCGCCTGCGTGCCTACCTGCCCTTCCCCGAGTCTGCTGCGCCCCGCCTGAAACTCGGCATGCCGGTGCGCATTGTCAGCCCGCTGGCGCCGGACACCGTGGTCACCGGTTTTGTCGAAGATCTTCGCCCGACCATCGGCGAAGGCAATCGCGCCGTCGAAGTCATTGCGCGCATCGAGAACCCCGGCAGCCTGAAAGGCGGCGCCTCGATCGATGGCGCAGTCGTCACCGGCCAGAAGGAGAACGCGGTCGTCGTACCGGAGCAATCGGTCGTGCTGCGCCCTGCCGGCAAGGTGGTTTATCTGGTTAGCGACGGCAAGGCCAAGCAGCAAATAGTCCAGACCGGCAGTAAGCAGCACGGCATGATAGAAATTCTTGGCGGCTTGCAGGGCGGTGAAACGATAGCCCTTGACGGTGCCGGTTTCCTGAGCGACGGCGCTGCGGTGAACGTCAAGGAAGCACCGCAAACTGCAGCCAAGCCTGACACAAAAGTCCGATGACCCTGCCCGAGCTATCGATCAAGCGCCACGTCCTGGCGTGGATGCTCAGCGCCGTGCTAGTCCTGTTTGGCATCATCAGCTACGACCGGATCGGCATGGATCGCTATCCGTATATCGAGTTCCCGGTCGTTTCGATCACCACCGCCCTCAAGGGCGCCAACCCCGACATTGTTGACGCCTCGATCACCAACATTATCGAAAGCTCGGTCAATTCGACGCCGGGCATTGAGCACATCCAGTCCACGTCGTCACCCGGCGTTTCGGTGATTGCCATCACCTTCAACCTGGAAAAGAAGATCGACGTCGCCTTCAACGAGGTCCAGGCCAAGGTCAATCAGGTGCTGCGCCGCCTGCCCAAGGATGTCGACCCACCCGTCGTTGCCAAGGTGGAGACCAACGCCCAGCCGATCATGTGGCTGGCCATCCAGGGGGACCGCACGCAGCAGCAATTGAACCAGTACGCCATCAATGTGCTGAAGAAGCGCCTGGAAACCATCGACGGGGTGGGTGAAGTCCGCCTCGGCGGCCGCCGCGACCGGACCATCCGCGTTGAACTTTTGCCTTTGCGCATGGCTGCTCTCGGCGTTACCGCCAAGGACATTTCCGATGCCTTTGAGAAAGAACACGTCCAGATGGCCGGCGGCTTCGTTGTCGGCGAAAAAACCGAGAGTCTGGTCAAACTCGATCTCGAATTCCATTCCATGGATGCGCTCAAGGGCATGGTCATCAGCTGGAAAAACGGGGCTCCAGTTCGACTGCAGGATGTCGCTGAAGTGATCGATGGGCTCACCGACAACCGCCAGCTCGCCCGCTTCAACGGCGAAATGACGATTGGCCTCGGCATCGTCAAGGTCACCAATACCAACACCGTGGCCATCGTCGACAAGGTCAAGGAAAAGATCGAGAAAGAGCTGCGCCCGCAACTGCCGCCTGGCCTGCAGCTTCATGTTGTCTCGAACGATGCGGTGTATATCCTCGAGATCGTCAATGCGCTGAAGGAGCACCTGCTCGAAGGCACCCTGCTCGCTGCGCTGGTGGTCTGGCTTTTCCTGCAATCGATCCGCTCAACCCTGATCATCGCGCTCGCCATCCCGGTTTCGCTGATGGGCGCCATTTCGGTCATTTACTTCTTCGGCTACACCCTCAACTCGTTAACCCTGCTCGGCCTGCTGCTCCTGATCGGGGTTGTTGTTGATGACGCCATCGTCGTGCTCGAGAATATTTTCCGCCACCGCGAAGAACTGGATGCCGATCCCGTAACTGCTGCGGTCAACGGCGCAAACGAGGTGGTTTTTGCGGTTATCGCCGCCACTCTGTCGCTGGTTTCCATTTTCGCCCCGGTCATTTTCATGAGCGGCATCATCGGCCAGTTCTTCCGTTCCTTTGCCGTCGTGGTCACTTTCGGCGTCCTCGTCTCACTTTTTGTTTCCCTGACGCTGACGCCGATGCTTTGCTCGCGTTTCCTGACCATGCGCGAGAAGGGCCATCAGCACGGCCGTTTTCTGAGCGCCATTGAAGGCGCTTTCAAGCATCTCGATGCCTTCTATCGCCACCTGCTAGCCTGGTCACTGCTCAATCGCTGGAAAATCGTGCTTATGACGGTTTTGACGGTGGCGGCCAGCAGTTTTTTCTTCGCCAACGTCGGCAAGACCTTTGCGCCAGATCAGGATGAAGGCCGCTTCCTCGTCTACCTGCGGGCGCCGCTCGGCTCATCGATAGAGTACACCGACAGTCGCCTGAAAATGGTCGAGGCCGTCCTCCGGCAACACCCGGAAATCATCACCGAATTCGCCTTGATCGGGCTCGGCTCGGCCGGCCAAGTCAATCAGGGTACGGTTGTCACCCGTATGGCGCCACGCGAGCAACGCAAAATCAGCCAGCAGGAGGTTCTCCCCATTTTGCGCAAGGAACTGGCGCAAATCCCCGGCGCCCGTGTCTTTGCCGCCCCTTATCCCATGGTTCAGGGGCAACGCGGCGAACCGCTGCAATTCGTCTTGAGCGGTGAAAATCTGGCCGAAGTCGGCCGCCTCGGTCGCGCCCTGCAAGGCAAGCTGGCCGCCGAACCCGGCCTTGGCGGACGAATTGACACGGATCTTCAGCTTGATTTGCCGCAACTCGTCTTCCAGCCGGATCGCCTGCGCATCGCCTCATCCGGCCTCACCACCAGCGACGTGGCGTCGGCCATCAACATGCTGACCGGCGGCATCGACCTCGCCAAGTACAACGATGAAGTGGGCGATGGTCAGCGCTACGATATTCGCGTCAAAGCTCACGAAGGTGAATTTACCCAAGCGGCTGATCTGTCAAAAATCTTCCTGCGCAACAAGGCTGGCCAGCTGGTGCGCCTCGACTCCGTCGCCAGCTTCTCGGAAGCGCTTGGCCCCGCCGTCATTGGCCGCTTCGACCTGCAATACGCCGCCACCTACTTTGCAACCCCGACCATCCCGCTCGGCGAGGCGGTCGCCAAGCTGCGCGCGCTCTCGGCTGACCTGCCCCCCGGCTACACCGTCAAGCTGATCGGCCAGGCCGAGGAATTTGCCAAGACCACCAAGTACATGACTTTCGCCTTCGTACTGGCCATGCTGCTGCTCTACATGGTGCTGGCCAGCCAGTTCGATTCCTTCCTGCAACCGCTGATCGTCATGCTCGCCCAACCGCTGGCCATCATCGGCGGTGTCGCTGCCTTGTGGGCAACCGGGCAAACCCTGAACATTTACTCGATGATCGGCTTGGTCCTGCTCATCGGACTGGTCGCCAAAAATTCCATCCTGCTCGTCGATCTGACCAACCAGCGCCGGGAAAGCGGCATGGGCATTGACCAGGCGCTAACCAATGCCTGCCCGATCCGCATGCGTCCGGTGCTGATGACCTCGGCGACCGTCATTCTCGCCCTGCTGCCTGCCGCCCTCGGCCTTGGCGCGGGGGCCGAAACCAATCAACCGCTGTCGGTCGCCGTTATCGGTGGCATGATTTCATCGACATTACTGACCCTCGTGGTCGTCCCTGCGGTCTACTCGCTGGTCGAGAATTATCTGAGCCGGCGCCATGCGTCTCGATAAATGGCTGTGGGCGGCACGCTTTTTCAAAACACGGACATTGGCCACCGACGCCATCAACGGCGGCAAGGTTCAGGTTAACGGCAGCCGCGTCAAAGCGGCGCGCGAAGTAAAAGTTGATGAACGGCTGGAGATTTCCAATGGCGAAGTACGCTGGGAAATAGTCGTTAAAGCCTTGTCTGACAAGCGTGGCCCGGCGCCTGAAGCACGTTTGCTTTACGAGGAAACGCCGAGTAGTATCAATGCCCGCGAAGCACAACGTGACAACCGGAAGTTACAGGTCGACCCTGCCGCCGACCTGCATGGTCGCCCGAGCAAGCGCGACCGCCGACAACTCAACCGCATCGGCGACTCATAACACCAGCGCAAGTGCCAGCGGCAGGAAAATCAGCGCTGCGATATTGCCGATCAAGACAATCGACGCCACGCGCTGCGGCTCCTGCTGGTAGCGTTCGGCAAACAGGAAATTAAGGACGGCCGGCGGCAGCGCACCAAATACAATCAACATCGCCGCCTCCCGGCCTTGCAAGCCCAGCAACTGGACAACCCCGGCGGCAATCAGCATACCGGCCAGCGGGCGCAACACCGCGCTCCCGGTTGCAACCTTCCATTCACGGAATGAAACATCCGTCATCCGCACCCCAAGCGAGAAGAGCAACAAGGGCACCGAGACATCACCAAGCATCTTGATGGCCATGACCAGCGGGGTCCAGATGGGTATTTTGAGCATTGCTACGGTCAACCCGGCAATTGCCGCAAAAACTACCGGAATGCGCCACAAAGTCAGCAAACGTGTTTTGGGATCAAGCAGCCGTGCACCGAAGGAGAAATGCAGGGTGTTCTCAACCATGAACAGGACAACCGCTGCCGGCAACGCTTCCTCGCCCCAAGCCAGCACCGCGAGCGGCAGGCCGATATTGCCGGAGTTGTTGAACAGCATTGGCGGCACCAGCGTCTTGGGCTGAATACCAACGAGCCGGGCCAGCGGCCAAGCCAGCAGACCGCAGGTGGCGAGCACCAGAAAACCACCCAAAGCCAACGGTGCGAAAGCCACCAGGTCAAATGATTTACCAGCCAGTGCGGCAAAGACCAGTGCCGGGACGAACACATCCATATTCAGCCGGTTAGCCACCGCCATTTCCGGCTTGTGGTGACGAGCATAAAAGTAACCTGCCGCAACAATCCCGAAAATCGGGAAGAGAATGGCGATTAGGCGCACAGCCAAGCCGCCATCAGCCATCACAGCACGTAGCGCGACAAATCTTCGTCGGCAGCCAGTTCGCCAAGACGCTTATTGACGTAATCCGCATCGATGATGATCTTCTCCTGCCCGGCTTTGCCGGCAGCAAAGGAGAGTTCCTCGAGCAGCTTTTCCATGACCGTATGCAGACGGCGCGCGCCGATGTTTTCGGTTTTTTCGTTCACCTGATAGGCAATCTCCGCCAGCCGCTTGATGCCTTCATCGGCAAACTCCAGGTTGACGCCTTCGGTTTCAAGCAGAGCTTGATACTGGCGGGTCAGGCACGCATCGGTTTGCGTCAGAATGCACTCGAAGTCAGCGACTGACAGTGAATCCAGCTCAACACGAATCGGGAAACGGCCCTGCAACTCGGGGATCAGGTCAGAAGGCTTGGAAAGATGGAATGCACCTGACGCAATGAACAGGATGTGATCAGTTTTGATCATGCCGTACTTGGTCGACACCGTGGTGCCTTCAACCAGCGGCAGCAGGTCACGCTGTACGCCCTGGCGCGAGACATCGGCACCATGGCTGTCGGCACGACTGGCGATTTTGTCCAGTTCATCGAGAAAAACAATGCCATTCTGCTCGACGGCTTTGACCGCCTCCAGCTTCACTTCCTCGTCGTTGACCAATTTGCCCGCCTCTTCGTCGGCGAGCAGCTTGAGCGCTTCCTTGATTTTCAGCTTGCGCGATTTTTTGCGACCCTGACCCATGTTCTGGAACATGCCCTGAATCTGCTGAGTCAGCTCTTCCATGCCCGGCGGTGCAAATATTTCTGCCTGCATGCTGGGCGCGCTGAGTTCGACGTCGATTTCCTTGTCATCCAGCTCGCCCTCACGCAATTTTTTGCGGAATTTCTGGCGCGTGGCACCTTCATCTGGTGAGGCATTATTTTCGGCAAAGAAACCTGGACTACGTGATGGCGGCAGGAGCACGTCAAGAACGCGATCCTCTGCCGCATCTTCTGCCCGCACGCGATTCTGCTTGATGGCGCGGTCACGAATGCCCTTGATGGCGATCTCCATCAGGTCGCGGATAATGGTCTCGACATCGCGCCCGACATAACCTACTTCGGTGAATTTGGTCGCTTCGATCTTGATGAAAGGCGCATCGGCCAGACGAGCCAGACGACGGGCAATTTCCGTCTTGCCAACGCCAGTCGGCCCGATCATCAGAATGTTCTTAGGCGTGATTTCCTGGCGTAGCGGCTCGGCGACCAGCGCCCGACGCCAGCGATTGCGCAGCGCGATGGCGACCGCTTTCTTGGCGTTTTGCTGTCCAACAATGTGTTTATCGAGTTCCGAAACAATTTCTCGCGGAGTCATTGCGCTCATTCCAGAACCTCGATGGTGAAATTGCGGTTGGTGTAAATACAGAGGTCGCCAGCGATCTCCAGTGACTTGGTAACGATGTCGCGCGGTGCCAGATCCGTGTTTTCCAGCAAGGCACGCGCGGCGCTCTGGGCGTAGGAACCGCCGGAGCCGATGGCGACGATACCGTATTCTGGCTCCAGCACGTCACCATTACCGGTAATGATCAACGAGACCTCCTTGTCGGCCACTGAAAGCATGGCTTCCAGACGGCGCAGGGCACGGTCGGAACGCCAGTCCTTGGCCAGTTCAACCGCTGAGCGCAGGAGATTGCCCTGATGCTTGTCGAGCTTGGCCTCGAAACGCTCGAAGAGCGTGAAGGCATCGGCTGTACCGCCAGCAAAGCCGGCCAGAATGCGGCCATTGTAGAGACGGCGCACCTTGCGTGCGGTCGCCTTGATCACGATATTGCCCAGCGTAACCTGACCATCGCCCGCCATGGCGACGGAATTTCCCCGCCGCACGGACAGGATAGTCGTGCCGTGATATTGCTCCATAGTTTTTCCTAACGCTTAAGTCTTGGGAACGAGGATACGTGAAACCTTGTTGAGTCCAACCACGCCCATCAGTTCCGCCACCAGGTGATTCGGGCTGCGAATGATGACATCGCGCCCGGCATCCTTGAGCGGGGCGATACGGTTGGCCAATTGACCAGCCGAGAAAAAATCCAGTCGGCGTACCGCTGAAAAATCGAGGACGGGTACATCCATGAGTTCGAGTATTGCCGGCAGTTCGTCAAAGCGGGCGCTCTTGATATCACCACTCAAATAATGCGCATCACGCTTCACATTTTCCTCTGAAGCAGGCAATACCGGCTCTTTGACCACTTCCCAGGAGGGCGGTGAACGCTCAAAGGTGACGGCAAAATCAATGGCACATTCCTCAAACTGCTCTTGAACACCATGACGCTGCAGCAACTCCAGTGCCAGCAACCAGACCCGGGCATGATCCTTCTCGCCAACCACAAGACGGCTACGCAGGCGTGGAATGAAGTTTTCGATCTGGTCGAGGATAACCACAACACCTTTGCGCCGCGCATCGAGTAGCAAATCGGCAAATTGCCCGGCTATATCATCATCACAACCGACCAGCTTGCTACAGTCGATACGCGCTGGACGTTTGTCGGCCAGCGAGGCAAGCAAGGGTTCGAGAACCTTGGCATGTTCTGCGGTCAACACGCCCTGCAGGGCAAAACTGCGCACCCCGAGACTGGCAGGTCCGGCTACCGGAGCGAGATTGCGCCAGGTCGGCGCCGAGGTTTCGCAGGTTTCCGCGAAATCCATGCCCAGTTTGTCAAAGGCGGCACGATCCCCGGTCAGCTGCAAAAGGTCAAAGAGCATTTGCCAAATACGCAGGCCATCGGCATTTCGGTAAAACTTGACGAAGGCCTCGAGTAATGCGCGCGCCGCTGCATCCTGGCCGTTACTGTAGAGGACGGCAACCTGTTCGATGTCGGCCTGCATGGAATCAACATCATGGTCGACATTGATACCCATTACGCTGGATTCGGAGTAATTGCGATCAAACTGGGAGATGGTGAAATCAAGCTCGAAACCTTCGTCATCCAGCGCTGGGGAGGGAACGGTTTCAGGTGTGCTTTGCCCCGCCGACACCCCCTCAGGGCGTGAGCGCGCAAATTCGAGTTCTGGCAAATGCTCGGCTATCTTTGGCGCAGACTCGACGGGCGGCGCCGGCTTTGGCACGGCGGGCGCTTTAGGCTTGGCCGTCGCGCGCTCCGGCATTTTCTCCGGCGGTTTTTTGAAAAACGAAAACACCATAAACACTCAAAAAGCAGAGCTAACGTTTTAGCATGTCATCCTGCATCACGCAATAAGCAAGCCCACGGCGATCAACAAGACAGCCAGTACCGGCCCAAATGGCTGGTCCAGACCCAGGGCAATGGCGAATGCGGCAACGTAGGCCAACAGACCAATCAGGGCTGAAAGCAGCAGGCCGCTACGCCAGCTGCGCGCACGGCGAAAAACGATCCACGGCGGCACAAAAATCAGCGCGAAACCGCCCATCACGCCCAGCGTCATGGTCGCCAAAGCCAGGGTCAATGCGGCCAGGAGATCGAAGCCACTAACCACCGGCCAAACCGGCAGGTGTTGCGCGTGAAAATAGTCCGGATAAATGCGGGCCAGCAAGAGTTGGCGCGAGAGCCAGGCAAGAAGCGGGACAACCAAAACACACCAAGGTAAAACCAGGTAAAAATTGTCGTTACCTGAAAAATAGAGCTGGCCGTCAAAGAGGGCATGCCCCAGACGCTCGGCCAAGGGCTGGTTGGATGCCAGCAGTACAGAAACCGCCCAACCACCGAGCAGCAGCATGGCAAAAGCAGCGCCACCCGCCAGGCGGGCAGCAAAGAAGCGTTTGCCGATACCCGCCAGCGCCGCCGCCCCCATGCCGCCCAGCGCAGGAGTAAAGCCGGCCACCAGCGCCAGCAAGGCACCTGCCGCCGCAACATGAGCGTAGGCCAGAGCAGCCAGCCACTCGTCACGCAGGCGCAGGAAGCAACCCAAAACCGGCAAAGCCAGCGCCAGACAAAGCCCGGTCAAAAAGGGGATGAGAAACAGCTCATTCCACATGTTGCACTCCCTGGAGCACCAGTACCTGATCACAGACGGCGCTGACGAAAGCATCGTCATGGCTGACCAGAATAATGCCGGCACCGCCGACCACGCGGCGACGCAGGGCCGAGGCCAGATGTTCGACGCCAGCCGTATCGAGATTGTTGGTTGGCTCGTCAAGCAGCACAACATCGGCCGCCGCCTGCAGGATGGCCCATAGTGCAAGATAATGGCGCTGACCACCGGACAGACGATCAAGGCGCCAATCGAGACGATTGCTCAGCCAGGGCGGCAAACCGTCGGCACTCGCCACAGTCAATGCCAGCAATTCACGACCACTCAGCGGTAAACCGGACAAGGGCGGAACATCCTGCGTCTGCAAGGCCAGCTTGAGAGCAGCGCGCAGACGAATTTTGCCGGAAAAACACCTGGCGCGACCCGATAGCGCACTCAGAACCGTCGTCTTGCCGACGCCATTGGGGCCGGTCAAACCAAGAATCATCCCGGGTTTCAAATCGAGATCAAGCGGCGCCGTGGCCGGCTCTTGCCAGCCAGCCACCAACTGCTCGGTACGAATCAAGCTATCGCTCACCGATTGGCCTTCAATAGACGATTGATCGTGTCATCAAAGAGACTGAAAAGGCTACCCGCTTCCGGCGTACCGCCGACGCTAAACGGCAGCATGACCGCGGGGATACCCGCCTTGCCCGATAGCCACAGGCTAGGCCCGTCGCTCTGATAGGCAGCACGCAGGACCATACGGGCTGGCGCCGATTTCTGCCGCTCCAGCAGACTGCTCAGATGACCACTGGTCGGTTCAACGCCAGGCTTGGGCTCCAGCACACCAAGCTCCTTCAAACCTAACCAGGCGGCGAGATAGACAAAGGAGCTGTGATGAACGAGCACCGATACCCCGCGCAACGGCGCTGCCTCGTTTTCCCAGCGGACAATGGCCGCCTGCCACTTGCCGGAAAAGGCCTTGAAGCTGGCCCGATAGGCTTCGGCATTGGCTGGATCAAGCTCGCCCATACGCGCGGTCAGCGCCTCGCCAACCTTCTGGATATTGCGCGGATCAAGGTGAAAATGGGGATTGCCAGCGGCGTGGACATCGCCCTGCGCCCGATCAAGAACTTTTGGCACATCGCGCATGGCGACAACGCTGGCCGCTTCAAAATATCCCGGTCGACCGGCCTGAATCGCTGAATTTCCGGAATCGCGCACGACCAGCGGTAGCCAGCCAATTTCCAGCTCGGCACCGGTTGCCACCACCAGTTGAGCACGGCGTGCCTGAGCCAGCAGCGACGGTTTGGCCTCAATGCGATGCGGGTCTTGCAGAGCTGTCGTTGCGTTGTAGATGCTGACCTTGTCGCCGCCGATCTCCTTGGCCAAGGCACCCCATTCGGGGACCGTCGCGAAGATGTTGAGATTGGCCAAGGCCGGCAGGGAAAACAGGCTGAGCAAGGAAATGCCCATGTATTGGGTGATTTTCTTCATCATATTCCCCTTAAAACTTGTGCCCGCCGTGAGCGCCGAGGCTCATGACGTATTGCAGCCAAAGTTGATTATCGGTTGCCTCCGGACGCGTCTTCTCCTGTGCATACTGCAGGCGCACTCGCGAAAATTCGCTCGGGCTCCAGTCCACCATCAGCGTATTGCGGCTCGGCGAGTAATTTGCCAGCAAAGGCAGATCAGCCGCCGTCAGCGTACCGTTGTTGATCAACTCGATATTGGCCGAGCCTGAACTCAGTCGGTCATAGCGATAACCGACGCGCCAGTTCGGCATGAACTGATAGACCGCCTGCGCGTAGTAGCCCGACTGGGTATTGCTGAAACCGCCCTGTTGCGCACTGCCAGCGGTGTCATAAACCAGATCACCCGACTCGGTGCGCCGGAAGTATTCGCCCTGCAGCTTCAGATTGGTCTGTTTTGCATTCCCGTTTGGCGACCATTTCCACAGCAGATCGGCAATCCAGGTGCGACTGGCGCCACTGAAGCTGTTATTCACTCCATTGAGCGGATCCTGATATTCACGATCTTTAGGCTGCGAGGCAAAATAGGAAATGCCGCCGCGCCAACTATTCGCTACGCCGAGATCGCCACCAAGATGGACAAATGCAGAGGCCGACATCAGGCCATTCTTGCTTTTGGATTCATCCGTGGCCGGAAAACTCATGGCACGCGCTGTTTCTGCGCCAAACTCGAGGAAAATCGGCGTCGGCGCCAACCAGCGTGCCTGCACGCCATCCATCCCTAACGCATTGCCAAAGAAGGCCTGGTAAGGCAGCGGAGCGTTTGAAAAATCCCATTCGTGCGGATGCAGTTCATTCAGGTAGCCGATGCCAGACAGGAAGCGCCCGACCTTCAGGTTGAACCCGTTGCCCAGCCCCAGGGTCTGGACGCTGGCCTCCTCGACGCCCAGCGTGTTATCCGGCGCCAGCGCCAGACGCAGGGTGCCACGGAACAACGGGTCAATATTGGCAGCGATCATCAACTCGGATTCGCCGAGAGTGAAACTGCGATTTTCGGGCATCAACTCACCATTGGACGGGATAAAGCCCTGCAAACGGCGCTCGCCGGGATTTTGCTTGAGGTTGGTATAACTGCCGGAAAGAATCAGGGAGATTTCCGGGTTGAAGGCCGAGGCGGAAGTCTGCGGCGGACGGACATTCAGGCGCGCTTCATTGGCGACCACTTCGGCGTTGGTCGCCGTGATTTCGGCCTTGCTGGCCTTGCTTTCGGCTTGCGCCAGTTTTTGTTCGAGCGCGGCGATACGCTGCTCATAGGACTGCTTCAGTTCATTGATCTGGCTGCGAATGGCCGCCAGATCGGCATCCGAGGCGGCCTGCGCGGTGCACGAGGCAGCGAGCAGGACAGCCACGGCAAATGGCTTGTGGGACATGGAATTCTCCTGAAAAAACGCGATGGCGCCGACCGCAGATTGAATCTGTTGCGGTCAACGGCTAAAACGAGGCGATTTTTTCAGGCGAGAGGCGGGGCGCGCTGGCTTGCAACCGGGGCAGGGAAAACTGTGCGCCCAATCGAATCCAGCGATTCAGGGACGAACTGCGGCGTAACAACAGGCAGCAATGCAACCACAGAGGGCAGCGCCGAACCAAGATCGTGCGCCGCCAGACAGAGTTCGCAGGTATGCGTTGGCAACCCACTCTCGTTATCCGCCGCATGGCCAATGGCATGCGCGCCCGCCGCCAGTTGGGCGAAGAAAAGAACGGCAACGAGAAGGAGATGGCGCAAGGAATTCACAGCGTGAGTTTAGTCGACCTGGACGAGCAAACCTTTGAGATATTCGCCTTCCGGGAAGTTCAAGGCAATCGGGTGATCCGCTGCGCCGGCCAGACGCCGGACAATGCGCGCCTCACGGCCGGCATCGTGCGCCGCATCGGCGATGATTTTCTGGAACAACTCAAGCCCAACACCGCCGGAGCAGGAATAGGTCATCAGCAGGCCACCCGGCTTGAGCAAACGAAAACCCAGCAAATTGATGTCCTTGTAGGCGCGCGCGGCACTCTCGGCATGGGCCGCGGAGGGGGCAAACTTGGGCGGGTCGAGAACGATCAGATCAAACAGGCGACCGGCCTTGCGGAAATCGCGCAGCGCCT
>ERZ724527.630-NODE-630-length-17256-cov-8.760828_pt1 | contig 17256 bp, 15 predicted proteins | sample MGYA00376060_ERZ724527 | MGnify/ENA primary metagenome ERZ724527 (study PRJEB28724, sample SAMN07190886) | activated sludge metagenome | isolation source: activated sludge of sewage treatment plant in Hong Hong | place: USA: Christiansburg, Virginia | collected...
CAAATGTGGATTACCTTAAATAAAAAAAAAAGCTGCCCTTTTAAGACAGCCTCTTATACTAACTAACCCACTAAAAAAACTAGTTTAATTTCTTATTAATATTGGCAACTTGTTCTTGCAAATTGTTTACCATTCCTGCAAGTTGACCAACATCCCAACGATTGGTTAAATTGGCTTTTTGTAAAATATAAACAGCCTTCCAAACTTCTAATACGTCTTCTGAATGTAAGTTGTAAGGTTCGTAAACAGGATTATCGCTTACTAATGTTAATGTATTTTTGGGTTTTGCATTTTTTACAATACGCTTGTACACAATGCCATCACTTTTACTTAGCAAAACATAAGTGTTGCTGTTGCGTACATCATCTAATGCTTCAATTTTTTCGCCAACTATTACACTACCACTTGGTGTAGGCATCATACTATCTCCAACTATTTCAAAAGCTCTGTATTGCCCAGGTGCTAACATGGGTAAAGTAAAAGTGTTTAGCTCATCTAAAAAATCGGGATCGGCATAACCATTTAAATAGCCAGCAGCAGCTTTTAATGGTACAAACTGAATTTCTACACTGTTGTTTCCTCCAGCAGATTTCATACTTCTTCTCTGCTCCAAATAATTGGTATTGCCTTTTACTGCAGTCATATCCTGCAACAGCAATTCATCTAAACTCAATTTAAAAATTGAAGACATTACTTCTAATACTTCTAATTTAGGTTCGGCACGTTCTTCTTCATAAGCTCCAATTAAAGAACGTTTCACACCCAACTTATTGGCAAACTCTTCTTGAGTGTAACCACGAAGTTTACGTAAATAACGAAGATTTTTTCCTGCGTAACTCATAACTAATTGATTTAGCCGCAAAATACTAACATTTTTAGTTTTATCAAAATTTATTTTTTATTTTTTTGAAATATTTATCGAATGCCTATTAAACAGATCAGCAAAATCATTATATCCTTCTTAACATTTAATGAAATTTCTGGCATCATATTTCGATATGGATTTGTATAAAAATCAATTGCCATGAAACAGCATTACCTTTTTGCCACAGCAGCCATTTTTGTTACACAGTTAGCAATTGCTCAAGCAAATAAAACAGAAACAAAAAAAGACCATCCTTCTAGACATGCAAGAACAGAGCAAACTTTAAAAGTTGATCGTTCAGTTAGTGAAAAACAACCAACTAGAGAAACTCAAAAACCTACTATTAGACAGCCACAAACAAATAATTCTGGAAACACTAGAAAGGTAGAAGATAGAAGAACAAGTGAGAATACTTTCTCTATGAACTCACCTAAAGATGATAAAACGAGAGAAACTAAAAAAGATTTTACAACAAGAGTTCCTAACAACAATGGCAATAGAAGTCCACAAAGAAATGATGTAATTACCAACGACAGAAAAAAGAACAATTCTGACAATAGAAACTTTGACCAATCTCGTAACAACAATAATGATCAATCAAGATTTGGAAATACTGGTAGATACAATAGAATAGATAGAAACTATTATCCAGATTATAGAAGACCATACAGTTTTATTGGCGTACGTTATACCAATTTTTATCGTCCAAGATATATTGTTCCATATAGAGGCATGAATTATTATTACAGTGGTGGTTTCTTTTATCAGCCTTATCAAAATTATTTTCAAGTAATTATTGCACCAGTTGGTATTAGAACTTTTGGTTTGCCTTGGGGGTATCGAAAATGGTATATTGGCCCTAGCTTATACTATTATTATGGTGGTACATATTACAGAAATGTAAACAATTATTATGAAGTAGTTGAAGCTCCTTTAGGTTCAATTTTACCAGAGTTACCAAACAGTGCTACAAGTGTTGTAATTAACAACCAACAATACTTTCAACTAAACGGAACGTACTATAAAGAAACAATAAGAAATGGAGAAACTTGGTATACTGTTGTAGGAAAAAATGGACAATTAAGTACTACTACTGAAACCTTGAATGAAGTAAACGTTTTAGTAGGCGATATTGTAACTGAATTACCAGACAATACAAAAACAGTTATACTGAACAATCAAAAGTATTTTGTGTCTGAAAATGATGTTTATTATCAGGAAGTAATTGCAGAAAACAGCCTATATTACAAAGTAATTGCAAAGCCTCAATAACCCTTTTAAAAATGTATTTTGAGCAGCTTTACAAGATTTATTCACGAAAAAAATTAATCATGACTGTACAAGTAAACACAGACAAACACATTGAAGGAAGTGAAAGATTAACCAACTTTATTAAAGAAGAATTAAACGGTTCCTTAGAAAGATTTAGTAGCAAGATTACTCGTATTGAGGTACACTTAAGCGATGAAAATGCAGGCAAGTTTGGCAACGACGATAAACGCTGTTTATTAGAAGCTAGAATAGAAGGTTTGCAACCAGTTGCAGTTACCAATTTCGATGCTACAATAAATAATGCAATTGTTGGTGCAATAGAAAAGTTAACCTCTGCATTAACTACGGTTTTTGGAAAAATGCAACATCATTAATTTATTACCATAGTTGCTTTAATAAAAAACAGGATTTGAAATTTTCAAATCCTGTTTTTGTTTTTATACTTTCATCATTTAAACAAAAAAAATATTGCTTAACACTATTTCATAACACTTCTATATGCCTCAATATAATTGTTTACTGCACTCTCCCAACTATGGTCAATGTTCATCATAAATCTACGCATCCATAACATTTGTTTTGTATCGTTATAAATACTTATAGCTCTATATACACTGTGATGAATATCGGCAACAGTTGCATTGTTAAACCTAATTCCAAAGCCTTCCCATTCTCCCATATCTTTTACAGTATCTTGTAAACCACCAGTACTACGAACCATTGGTATTGTTCCATAACGCAATGCATATAACTGATTTAATCCACAAGGTTCTACCCTACTTGGCATTAATAAAAAATCGGCACCCGCATACATTTTATGGCTCAACGCTTCGTTATAACCAATTACAGCATGATAGTAACCAGCAAAATGATTGTTAAATGCTTTTAATTGAAATTCAACTTGTGGGTCGCCACTACCTAAAATTAAAAAGTTCATTTGTCCATGCAAAGCATACATGCAACTCATAATAGCTTCAGGTAAAATATCAGCTGCTTTTTCTCCAACTAAACGTCCAATAAAAACAATCAAAGGTTTGGTTGCATCTAAACCAAACTGCTCACACAGCTCTACTTTATTTTTTTGTTTCCCACTGGTTACTGTTCTTGTTGTAAAATGATTTGCAAGAAAAGCATCATCTTTCGGATTCCACACTTCATTATCAATTCCATTTAAAATACCAATGCATTTTCCTTTTTCGTATTCAAATAAATTTTCTAATCCGTTGCTGTTGTACCTCAATTCCTCTAAATAACTCCAACTTACAGTAGTTACTTTCCAAGCACATTTAACACCACTTGCTAAAGGATTTATTGTACCACCCCATTCCAATAAACCACCTTTCCAACTATCATAAGCAGGTATATAATGATTCTTGTTCCAATTCATCCACCCTTGATATTGTGCATTGTGAATGGTAACAATACTTGGCACATTGGCCAACTTTTCTTTGTAAGCAAAACAGTGTTGCATCATAAAAGGAATCAATGCTGTATGATGATCGTGGCAATGCACTACATCTGGTAAATGTTCCCATTTACTTAACCAATCCATCACTGCAATTTGAAAAGCCATAAAACGTTCAGTATCGTCATCGTAACTATAAATGCCAGTTCTATCCAATAATCCTTTTATATCTACCAGGTATAAATCAAAACCAAGTTTGTTATTTTTCTCTTTAATAATGGTATACGGCAATTCAAAATTTCCTAAATAAATTGTGCCTTTATAATCGTCAACAAATTCATTGGTCTGCAAAAATTTTGTTTCGTACATGGGCATTACCACTTTAGCAAAATGTCCCTCTTTGCATTGATATTTTGGCAAAGCACCAACAACATCGCCCAAGCCTCCAGCTTTTGCTACAGGATAACATTCGGCACTTACATGTATTATTTCCATTACATTATTTTTTATGTTACCAGCAAATGAATTACTATTTAACTTTCTCGGCGTCGCACCTTTCAAGGTTCATATTTTCAATCATCTAGCTACTTGTAAAAATATGAAATTAGTAAGCAGTTAAAAATTTTACTTTCAATTGTATTAAATATTTTCTGAGCATAAACACTTTAAGAATGTTTATACCAAAGCCGTTTAAAAACAATTCTAGAATTTAATAAATGAATTACTTGTCTTGTATAAAATTTTTATAGCATTCTTTTCTTCTTCAACTTTTCTATTTTTCATTAAGAAAAAATGAATACTACAAAGCAGTTAAAAATTTAAAAAAACGCTTCTTTAAAATAAAAAAGAAAACATTTGGTTAAAAGCAATAAATAAAACACGTACATACTTATCTTGCAACCATGGCAAAAACAAAACAAAAAGAACAACCGATTATATTAATTACCAATGATGATAGCATTTTTGCTCCTGGTATAAAAGCTCTTACAGAAGCTGTATTAGATTTAGGACGAGTAGTTGTTGTTGCTCCTGATAAACCTCAAAGTGGAATGGGACATGCAATAACAATTGGCAGCCCTTTGCGTTTACAGAGAATTCCTTATTTAGATGGTGTAGAAGCTTATACCTGTAATGGCACTCCTGTAGATTGTGTAAAACTTGCTGTAGATAAAATACTGCATCGCAAACCAGATATTTGTTTAAGTGGTGTAAATCATGGTGCCAATCACAGCATTAATGTATTGTATAGTGGCACAATGAGTGCAGCAATGGAAGCTTCAATAGAAGGTATACCTAGCATAGGTTTTAGCTTATTGGATTATAGCATGGAAGCCGATTTTAGTGCTACTAAAGTATATGTACGTAAAATCACCTTACAAATGCTTGGCAGAAAACACACCAAACATATTTTACTGAATGTAAATATTCCTGCTGTGCCTGAAGCATTGATAAAAGGAATTAAAATCTGTCGTCAAGCCAAAGCTAAGTATCAAGAAGAATTTGTAGTTCGTAAAGATCCGCATGGCAAACAGTATTACTGGCTTACTGGCGAATTTATTAATTTTGATAAAGGAAAAGACACGGATGTTTATGCATTAAAACACAATTATATAAGTGTTGTTCCTGTACAATTTGATTTGACAGATTATGATGTAAAAGAAAAATTAGCCACTTGGAATTTTGATTAAAATAAATTTTTTTTCTAAATACTTATTTCAAAAATAGTTGTAAAGTTATGTTTAAAAATTTTAAGAAAGATAATTTAACATTGGGTATTGTAGTAGGTTTTCTATGTCCTTTAATTGGCATGATTGGATTTTATTATTACAAATTTAGCTTGTTATCTCCTATAGAATTTATTCAATATTTAGGTATTGAACAAAAGCTAATTACCAGCATGGTAAGCTTCTCGTTGTTGGCCAATGCAGTTGTATTTACTATTTTAATAAACAACCATATAGATAAAACTGCAAAAGGTGTTTTTGTTTCTACTTGCTTTTATGGATTGGCTGTTTTAGTATTAAAATACTGGTTTGTATAAATTATTTGTTGCTAGAGTATAAATTTCTAGAGCTAAAACAATTCATTGATTTTATTCTCTTAAAAGTTTAGCAGCATGTGATGGTTTTCGTTAGAATGCGTTTCTGTAACATTAAATCTGTGGCTACCAATAATTGTAAACCCTGCTTTCAAATAAAAATTAACGGCTCTTTTGTTGCCAATCCACGTAAATAACCATATTCCTGATTGATGCTGTTCTTTACAAAATTCTATGTTATAATTTAAAAGTGCAAGTCCGAGTTTAAGATTGAAAAACTCTTTCAACAAATAAATACGATCTAATTTGGCTGTATTTTTTTGGTGAATATTTGGATGATCTTCATTCAAAATAATTTTTGAAAAACCAACTGCATTTTCATTGTACTGAATAATGTGATAAATGTTTTGAGTATTGCTAAGTTCTTCTTGAATTGCAGCAACTGTGTAATTTTTTTCAAGATACTGGTTCAATGCTTTTTTTGGAGAACTATCTCTATGAGCTTCTTCTACAGATATTTTACCAATATTTACAATTGAGTTAACCTCTTTTTCAGTTGCCCTAAGTATAGAAATCATACTCAATTTTTTAAAAATAATTCAGTATTTACAAGCATTTCAACCAATACAAAAATTACGAACCTAAAATAATAAAACCAATATTTACTTAAAAATGTAACCAATTCCATTCAACACCTTTTTTGCTAAAACCAATACTAGGTAATGGAAACTTGAATGAGTTGAAGAAAAATAAAGCTACTTTTAAAAACTTACTCTTCGTTTTTATTTTGGTTAAATTAATATCTGGTGCAATAAACCATTGTCTATAACGTGGAATATCGGTTCTATCAATTTTCACTCCATTTCTATTAATCCAAATGTTTTCATCAGCATCTAACAAACCTTCTGCACCATACCCAACTGCAACATTTAACCAGGCAGGCAAATTACTTTTAGGAAAAAAAGATTTCAAATTAGCACTCAACCAATAGGTTTGTCCATTGTAATCTTTCAACATTCTGCTCAATAAATTTTTACCAAAAATGCTGTCTGTCCTTTCTTTCAAAACTGGTTCATTATATGTTTTTTTATGAAAAGAAAACTTCAAATCAACTCTTTGTTCATCCCACAATAATTCTTGACTAATGAGTAATCCACTGCCCAAAATATTGGCAGTAAAATCGCCCCAACTCCAGCCCCAATCCTGGCTAAAACCATCTAAAGCCTCAATCATTGTTTGGTAAGCAACACCACTTAACCCACCTACCCAAATTCTTTGCTTTCTGGGTAATCCAGCCCATCGCCACATTTCCATGCTGCCTTTACTTTCAATGTATGCACCATACATGTGGCCAATTTTATCTACTTGCAACCACTCGGCATTGTCGTTAAAAAAATGAAATTTGGATTTTGGATAATCTTTATACCAAGCTGTATAAAACCCATAAGTTGCAATTCCATAACCAACAATATTGCCAATAGTAATTAGTTTAATCCGTTTTTTATTTTGAATTGAAGCGATTGTATCTAAAATTTTTAATGGTTGTATTTTAGTTACGTAAGTAAATGTGTTTGTGTTGTAAGTATCAATATTTTTATTGTAAACTCTTCCAGCTAAAAGTTCTGATAAGTTGGCAACTTGTATGCTTTTTAATTCAGCAGCATTAATTTGCCTTACATCGTAAACAAAAGCTTTATTTGGTTGAGTAATTTTTTTTGAGATTGAATCATTTTGTGCCTGAACTATGAATGAATTAAAAACAATTATTAAGCATGCAATAACAATCCTTAAACCTTTAACTTTTAGCCTTAAACCATATTTTCTCCCCTTCATAAATCAAACTTACGAATTGATTTAATTTAAAGATGTTTGGGTTATATATTTAATGATTATTTATGCTTAAAATTGCGTTTCGAATAACAGAAAAATAGAGCTATTAAGTTTACATTGAACAATAATACACAGTGCAACACTAAAACTTTTAATTCTGTGGTTCAAAAAATGTTCAGCAATGAACAAAAAGTACAAGTGTGCGACGCAACTGAAGCTAAATATTTATTCTTCAGTTCATTTAAAAAATCATTCTTAACTCTTAATTATTTATTACTATGGATGCTGAAATTTTAAGTAAAGTAAATCAGTGGTTAAACGGCAATTACGATGATGCAACGAAAGCTGCAATTAAAACAATGCAAGCCGAAAATGAAAACGAATTATTGGAAAGCTTTTATAGAAATTTAGAATTTGGTACAGGTGGCTTACGTGGCATTATGGGAGTTGGTACAAATAGAATGAATAAATATACTGTTGGTATGGCTACACAGGGATTTGCCAACTATTTAAAAAAGGTATATGGAGATGAAGAAATTAAAGTTGCTATTGCACATGATTGCAGAAATAACAGTCGTTTTTTTGCAGAAACAACTGCCAACGTTTTTGCTGCCAATGGCATTAAAGTTTTTTTATTTAGCGAATTAAGACCAACACCTGAATTAAGTTTTGCAATTCGCCATCTTGGCTGTAAAGCAGGTGTAGTATGTACTGCAAGCCATAATCCTAAAGAATACAATGGGTACAAAGCTTATTGGAATGACGGAAGTCAGCTAGTTCCTCCACACGATAAAAATGTAATTAAAGAAGTTGATGCCATTGCAAGTGTTGATGATGTAAAATGGGTTGGCGGAGAAGCCAATATTACTTTATTGGGCAAAGAAATGGACGATGCTTATATGGATATGGTTAAAGGATTGAGCATTTATCCTGAAGCCATTGCTAAAGAACATGATTTAAAAATTGTGTACACATCAATACATGGAACTGGTATAACAATTGTACCTGAAACTTTAAAACGTTTTGGTTTTACCAACGTAACAATTGTTGAAGAACAAGCTACGCCTGATGGAAATTTTTCAACAGTAATTTACCCCAATCCAGAAGAGAAAGAAGCTATGAGCATGGGCTTAAATAAAGCCATTGCAATAGATGCTGATATTTTGTGTGGAACAGATCCTGATGCTGATAGAGTTGGTGTTGGTGTAAAAAATCACAAAGGAGAATGGGTTTTAATGAACGGCAATCAAACTGCAGTTTTAGCTTTTGCTTATATGATTGAAGCAAGAAAAAGAAAAGGCATTGCCAAAGAAAATGATATGATTGTAAGTACCATTGTAACTACAGATATGGTACATGAAGTTGCTAAATTAAACGATGTAAATAGTTACAGTGTTTTAACAGGCTTTAAATGGATTGCTGATTTAATTAGAGAAAAAGAAGGTGAAGAAAATTACATTGTTGGTGGAGAAGAAAGTTTTGGTTTAATGATTGGCGATAAAATTAGAGATAAAGATGCTGTGAGTGCTGTTGCATTATTGTGTGAAATGGCGGCTTATGAAAAAGCACAAGGAAAGAGTTTATTTGATAAATTAATTGAACTATATATTGCTTATGGTTTTTATTATGAAAGCTTAATCAGCATTACCAAAAAGGGCATGAATGGCCAAAAAGAAATTGCTGAAATGATGGAAGGTTATAGAAAAAATCCTCCAACAGAAATTAATGGTAGCAAAGTAGTTGAGTTAATTGATTACGAAAAACAAATTGGTAAAGATTTTGAAAGTGGCGATAGTTGGGAAACTGGTTTACCTAAAAGCAATGTATTGCAATTTATTACTGAAGATGGAAGCAAAATTTCGGCAAGACCAAGTGGTACGGAACCAAAAATTAAATTTTATTTTAGCGTAAAGACTAAAATAAGTAATAAAGCTCAATTTGATACCAAACAAGCGGAACTTAAATCAAAAATTGAAGGAATTATTGATAGTATGAATCTAAAATAAGACAATAACTGATTTGAGATTTCTAGTTAGATATTAAACGCTGTTAACAGAAATGTTTGCAGCGTTTTTTAATGTATAATTTCATTGAATTTAATGTTGATAGCAACTAAAACTATACCCTAATTGGGGTATTTTAGAGTAGAAGCTATTTGTTTACTTTTGATAAAAATTCACGAATTAACGATTTAATAAGTTTCAAATTATTCAAACAAATAACAAATGAAATTAAAATTTATACCTCTAATATTGGTTTTATGTATATGCTTATTTACTAATAATGGCAAAACACAAATTACAAATGGTATTGCTTTTTTAGATGACTTCAATTTTATTGTTGAAGATGCTAAAATGGGTTTTTCAAAATGTACAGGTGGAATAAAAGAAAAAATTGATTGGTATGGTACTAAGTATACTTCAAACAAATCCATTTTCAATATACCCAACAGTGCAAATTTGCAATATATAAAAGGGCATGAACCAACTAAATATGTGCCTGAAGCTACGCCAGAACTTTTTTACTTTGGTCAAGCCTTTAAGGTTGGAAATGTTGGATTCGAGTTTATCAAAGATTCGTTAGAAATATTTTTAGATGAAGCAGCAAAAGAGTTAGGGTTAACCAAGAAAATAATTAAACTAACAAAAGAATATAAAAAAATACATAGAAAAATAGAGTATCAAAAAAATGGCAAAGCTGTTTTTGCTATTTTTAATTTATTAGATGCTACTTATTATGAAGTGCAAATTTATTCACCTTATCGTCCTGCCGATGTTCCAAAAGCTCAAAATAAATTAGGTTGTGTGGTATTTAACTACCCTCGTGTTGTTTTTGCTTATATAGTTACAGTTTATGGAGATAAAATTGACAATATGGATCAAATGATTTTAAAAGCATTTAAGTCAACTGGGCTTACAGACAATGGTTATATCTATAGTTGGTATCCTAATAAATCGGTTGAAGAAGTGAAAAAACAAATTGGCAACAGCATGTCTTTTCGTGAAACTGGTAGTATAACACTTAATTAAAATGTTGATCCGATTTCGTGATATGAATAAAAAAGAGGCTATAACAAAAGAAAGCTTTTGTAATCCCTTTTTTGTAACTAGTCATTTAGTAAAGTAGAGAACTTAAACAGCATTAATTTTTTCTTTTGCCCACTGCATAACAATTGCCAATTGTTGTTCTCTTGTAATATTGCTATTGTTTAATACAATTGCATCATCAGCTTGCTTTAGTGGACTAAATTCTCTGGTGCTATCAATTAAATCTCTTGAGGTTAAATTTTCTTTAACAGCTTCTCTGGATACAGTTTCGCCTTTTGCCAATAATTCAGCATATCTTCTTTCAACTCTAACATCTACATCGGCTGTTACAAAAATTTTCAATTCGGCGTTGGGAAAAACAGTTGTACCAATATCTCTACCATCCATTACAATCCCCTTTTTTTCGCCCATTTGTTGTTGTTGAGCAACTCCAAATTCTCTCACCATTTTGTTTGCACTTATAGCACTAACACTTTGGCTAATTTGCATTTCTCTAATGAATAGCTCAACATTTTCATTATTTAAAAATATATCACTAGTACCATTTGTAAGATTGTACTCAAAATGCAGTTGAACATGACGCAATGCTTCTGCTACAGAAATATCGTTTTCTATATTAATATTATTTCTTAAAAAATACAATGTAATGGCTCTATACATTGCACCACTATCTACAAAAACATAGTTCAATTCTTTTGCCAATTGTTTAGCCATGGTACTTTTACCACAAGAAGAAAATCCATCAATAGCAATAACAATTTTTTTCATGAACTAATTTTTTGCAACTCAATTTTTAAATAAGTATTTAGCAATACAAAGGGGAAATAAAACATTAAAGTTGAGCTAAAAATGCTTTTACTTTTTGTTGTGTTGCATTGCTTAATGGTGTAACAGGTAAACGCAATTCATTTTCTATTAAACCCATTTCATACAAAAACCCTTTAACACCTGCAGGATTGTTTTCTACAAATAACAAATCGTATGCTTCTAATAATTTGTAATGCAATTTTCTAGCTGCTTCAAAATTGTTGTTCAATCCAAACTGAATCATTGCAGCAAAATCTTTAGGAAAAGAATTGGCAGCAACACTAATAACGCCATCCATTCCACAAACCAATTGAGGCAATATCAAAGCATCGTCTCCACTTACCACTAAAAAACTTTCTGGTCGATCTCGTAAAATTTGCATTGCCTGATTCATATCATCACTTGCTTCTTTAATACCAGCAATATTGGCTACCTCATTTGCCAAACGAATGGTAGTTGATGCAGCTAAATTTCTTCCTGTACGTCCAGGTACATTGTACAACAAAATTGGCTTAGGACTTGCGTTGGCCAATGCTTTATAATGCTGAAATAACCCTTCTTGAGATGGTTTACTGTAATAAGGAGAAGCACTTAAAACAGCCACAGCTTTATCTAAGGGATATTGCTCCAAATCGTTTATTAGTTCTTTAGTATTGTTTCCTCCAATTCCTACAACAATTGGTACACGATTGTTTACCTTTTCGTAGGTATAGTGTATTATATCAAATTTTTCTTGTTTATCAATAGTAGGGGTTTCTCCAGTTGTACCAAGGGTAACTAAGTAGTTTACACCACCATCAAGTACATAATTTATCACTTTTCCCAAAGCATTAAAATCTACTGCTCCAGTTTTTGTAAATGGAGTTATTAATGCAACTCCTGTACCACCTAATTGAGAACGTAAAGACATTTGTATATATAAATTAAACTGTATTAATATAACTTTTTTAGTAATTCTTAAGAGACAACTTCATCAAAAAAGCCCATTTTTTCATACTTTGAAATTCTGTTGTTTATTCTTGTTGCGGGGTCTTGTTGCTTAAATTCTTTGATGGCATTGATGATGCATTTTTTCAATCTTTCAGCAGCATCATCATAATCCCAATGTGCTCCACCATCTGGTTCAGAAACAATTTCATCAACCAAGCCAAAACCTTTCATATCGTTTGCAGTTAAACGCAATTGTTCTGCTGCTGTTTCTTTTTTATCCCAACTACGCCATAAAATTGAAGAGCAACTTTCTGGAGAAATTACAGTGTACCAAGTATTTTCCATCATCAACATTTTATCGCCAACACCAATGCCTAAAGCTCCACCACTTGCACCTTCACCAATTATTACACAAATGATAGGCACTTTTAAACGTACCATTTCATAAATATTTCTTGCAATTGCTTCCCCTTGTCCTCGTTCTTCTGCTTCCAATCCAGGAAATGCTCCTGGAGTATCAATTAAAGTAACAACAGGTTTATTAAATTTTTCAGCCAATCGCATTAATCGTAAAGCTTTTCTATATCCTTCTGGATTTGCCATACCAAAATTGCGTAATTGTCGAGATTTAGTATTAATACCTTTTTGTTGACCAATAAACATAACTGTTTCACCATCTAATTCGGCAAAACCACCTACCATTGCTTTATCGTCTTTCACATTTCTATCACCATGCAGTTCTAAAAAACCTGTGGTCATTTTTTGAATGTATTTTAATGTATAAGGTCTATCTGGATGACGACTTAATTGAACCCTTTGCCAAGGTGTAAGGCTTTGAGTTATTTCAATTCTTTTATCGATAATAGATTGTTCTAATTGATGTATAGTACTAGTATAATCTATTTTTGGATTTTTATCGGCCAATTTTTTGGTTTGGTCAATCTGTTCATATAACTCTTTAATAGGCTGTTCAAATTCTAAAAACTGTCTGTTAGGGTATTGTGGCATACAAATTTTTATTGGAACGTAAAAATAACACTTTGCAGCTTTAGGTGCATCAAAAACTAATAAAAGCCAAATATTGTGGAAAAACAACTTTATTGAATGAAATATTAAACATAAAAAAGCCGAATAATAAAATTATTCGGCTTTTAAAAATGATTTAATTGTATTAAGCTACTTTATTTTTTCTTAATTGATTTTGATTGATACTATAATATCCAAATACTAACGCAATACCCAATAACAATACAACTCCTGTATCAAAAGGAACCGGATCAATATCATCAATATCTCCACCAGGACCACCTGGGTCTGTTGCTGGATCTAAAGGATCTGGAGTTGGGTCTACAGGTGTTGGATCAAAAGATCCGGGATTGTCAATTTGTCCTCCGTTTCCAAAACTACCACCTTCACTGGTATTATTTTGTAACGTATTGTTACCGTTGCTAGATTGTGAAAATGTTGGTGTACCAGCGAATAGAAAAATACATAATGTAAATAAAAGTAAACGCTTTAAAGAAATATGCTTCATATTATATTATACGATTGAATAAGAATGTTGGTTTTGTCTAACGGTCTTAAATTTATTAATCTGCTACTATTATTTGTTTAGTCAATTTCATGCCAAACTCATTAGTAATCATAAGTGAATAATTACCAACTGGCACTTGTTGTTGTTTACAATCTACAATTACTGAAGCATTTGTAGAAGTTTGCAAAGTTATAAATTTATTTAATACAACTTGACCAGATTGATTGAATAGTTGAATTGTGTAATTTCCTTTTTCAGCAACTGCAAATTGAACTGTAAATACTTTTCCTTTAACAGGGTTTGGAAATACAACCAATTCACTGTTTTTAGTATTTAAATTAATTGTAACAGTATTGCTGTATTTGAAAGAACCATCTTTTTGAATTATTTTAATTCTAAAATACCAAATTCCGTTTTTAATATTGGCATTAAAAGTTGAATAGCTGTTTGATGATTCGTTTTTAGCAGTTACTGTTGCTTGCTTATCAAAATTTTTGCCATCTTGAGATTGTTCTACTTCATAATTTTTTAAATCAACCTCATTGCTTGTTTGCCAATTCACTTCTACCCCACCATTTTTTTCGATAGCTTGTAAATTAATAGTTGACAATGGTAAAGCTGCACTACCACGAAATACAATTTTAAATCGATTTGCAAAAGTTGATGTATTGGCCGTTAGTGCTGTAAATGTTATATTTGTTGTGTCTCCAATTTTCACCAACCTTTCTGTATTGGTATAAGCATCATAAATGTATGCAGGAATTGAAGTATTAAAATCGCCACCAAAAACCGTTAATGTGTAGCTGGTATTATTTACCATTTGCCACATTTTTAAATAAATGGTATCGCCGTTTACTGGCAAAGCTTTAGACTCAATAGATAAGTTTTTTTCGTTCTTTAAAATTGAAATATTTTCTCCACTATTGGTTAATTTAGTAGCATCTGAAGTATCGATATCATTTGTTTCTAAATCGCCAAAAACAACAGTACTACCATCTACATTTCTAACCCCTAGGTTTGTAATGTTTTTACTAATACCAAAGCCTAATTTGTTAATTGTATTACTTGATCTGAACACAGCTGTTTTATTGGTTGTACTTTTATTGGTTTCACTAATTACCAAAACTGGACTACCTCCACCATTTGCCTCTACAAAGAAAGCCTGACCAGATTGAATATATTGGTTAGCATTAGATGAAGGATTGCTATTTACGCCTGCAGTATTGCAAGTAATATATGCTCCGTTAGCACCTAAAGTAGGATCCAACATTGTGTAACTAGTTGTAAGATTAGTTCTTGTAACCAAACTCCAATCAATTGCACACAAATACGGATTCGCTAATAAACTAAAACTTCCAGATGAAGTTGTAGTATTTAATGTAACACTAGTACTTGGTCCCCCTGTATTCGTTATACCAGAAGTGTTGTATGTAACTGTTCCTGTAACAGGTGTTCCATTTGCTCTTAATTTGGTTGCAACATTCATACTACTTTGGGTAATATATAAGTTAACATTACGGTCGCCTCTTACAAAAGTTCTGTAACCTTGATATATATCAGGTTTGGTAGTTTTAGTATTGGTTACACCAGTAGACCAAACACCGTTTGTGTAAGTAAATACAGATTTAGCTCCAGTTCCAGTTAAATCTAAACCAGTAGTAGCATCGTTACCACCTGGTGAAACTCCAACAAGTCCGGTAATGTGAATCCCCAAACCTGCAGTAGAACCTGCATTTTCTTGCCAAGTATGAAAAAAGTTTACACCAGATGCAGTATTTACTCCAACTGCAAAATCTCTGTAAGAACGATTTCCTTGTGGAATAAAACGTTCTGTAGTAAAACTTCCACCACCAGTATAACTTATACTTCCTGCTACTTCAGCAATTTGTGCAGTGTTTGCAATTGATGAAGATTTTAAAGTAACAATTTTACCGTTCATGCTGAACACACCATTGGTAATGGTTAATAAATTAATTAGAGCAACATTTGTACCTAATGTAACACCTGCACTTGCACCAGTTCTATTTAGCGTAAAATTATTTAATAAAGAGTCCGTTGCAGCTGCATTAAAATTAACAGTTGGGCTTCCACCTGTTGTTCCAGAAATAGTTAAATTAGAAGTAGAAGAACCTGCTAAAGCACCTGTCATACTTGAAGACCCTTGCATGGTTAATGTATTTCCGTTTATCGCTAAAATACCTGAAGCATGCCCTATAGTAAGGGTACCATTTGCTTGTACATTAGCATTCATGGTTTTTGTACCTGCATTGCTAATGGTTAAATTATTGTATGTTGTAATATTGGCAGGTAAACTTTGAGCACCAGAACCATTATAATTAACTGTTGAACCTGTAACAGTGTATGTACCTGTACCTGCAGTGATTGTACCTGATATTGAAACAGTACCAGTGCTACTAAAAATATTACTCCCAGCACCTGTTGTAGTTCTTGCAATAATATTTGTGTATGTTCCAGCTGCAATTGTTTGACTTGAAGTTGCTGAGGCATTCAGTTCTACTGTACCTTCCCAAGTAACCCCACTAGGTATTGCTGCACCAGATGTTCCAACTGTTCTAAATGTGCCTGTACCTAATTGAGATGTAAAACCAGCAACATTTACTAAACTTACATTTGAAGTAATTCTTAATATAGAGGTTCCACTTAAAGTTAAAGTACCATCAAGTGATATTTGCCTTTGACAGGTAATTGTTACACCTGTATTTACAATTAAATTGGCGAAAGTTAGATTTGGGTATAGAGAGTTCCAAGTTTGATTTGCCCCAACAGTAATAGTTGAACCAGAATTGATACTTGGGTTATCAAAAATATCTCTATCCATTACTACTGTACTATTATGTATGTAACTTCCATCTAAAATAAAGGAACCATCGGGAGGAATTGAAATATTAAAAGTTGCACTAACAGTTAAACTTCCAGATTCTTCAATTTGAATTCCACAAATACCATCGGGTGCATTAACATTCCAATTTGTAGAACTTACTGTCATATCATGCCCATTAGTAATAATAAACAAATCACCTTCAGCAAAAGTTGGAGGGTTTGTTCCAGAACCATCACCAACATCATCCCAATTAGCTAAATCAGCGGCATCACCACTTGTGTTAGAGTAATATGTTAAGCCCTGTGCATTACTTACCTCTGCAAAAGAGAATAAAATGACCAATAAAAAAAAGGCTTTTAAAAGTTGTTTCATATATAAAAGTTGTGAGTATTAAGAGTTACTTAAATTATTTTTAAGGCAACAATTGTTAGTGGGGGATTCAAACTAAATTAATACGATACTTTATTTGTAGTTTATGCTGCATTAAATTCTTCAAATGTTAATCATAACAATAATAAATTACAAAAAAAAGTTAACGTGTTTTTAAGGTTGAACTCAGCAAAAGTACATTTAATTTTTTAAATATACTATTTTTATTATAGCGAAAAAATGAACTATTTAGCAATAATTGATATTTTTTTATAAACAATCTATTAGGTGCTATTGTTGTTGTTTCCGCTAATAAT
>ERZ724527.632-NODE-632-length-17234-cov-4.158682_pt1 | contig 17234 bp, 11 predicted proteins | sample MGYA00376060_ERZ724527 | MGnify/ENA primary metagenome ERZ724527 (study PRJEB28724, sample SAMN07190886) | activated sludge metagenome | isolation source: activated sludge of sewage treatment plant in Hong Hong | place: USA: Christiansburg, Virginia | collected...
CGTCATCGTCGGCGACGCCAGCATGGCGCCCTACGAGATCAGCGAAGCAGGCGGCAGCATCGAGCACTGGAACGAAGAGTCCGGTGCCACGTGGATGGCGCGCGTCGCCACAACCTGGCCGAAGCTGGTCTGGCTGAATCCGGTCGCCGAAGCGACCTGGGACTGGACACCGAGTATCCAGATGACGAAGCAACTCATCGGAGAACGCATGTTTCCGTTGACGCTGGCCGGGCTCGACCGGGCGATCGCGGCGTTGCGGCGGTAGCGATCAGCCGTTCGGCACCACCACGATCTTGCCGGACCGCTCGCCTGCCGCGGCCGCGGCGACGGCGTCCTTGATCCGGTCGACGCCGTAGGTCGCATGCACGCGTGCATGCAGTTCGCCGCTGGCGATGCGACGCGCGATGTCGCCGTACACGGCCATCTGCTGTTGCGGGGTCGCTTTTCGGAACCAGAGTGCGAGCCAGAAGCCGCGCAGGGTGAGGTCGCGGAACACGAACGAGGCCGGCGAGATCGAACAGGGTTCGCCGCTCATCGCGCCATAGTTCACCAGGGTGCCGCCTTCGGCCAGGCAGCGCGCGAGATTCTCTGTCGCCATGCCGCCGACGGCATCGATGCCGAGACGGATCTTGGCGCCGCCGGTGGCCGCACCCACGCGTTTCGCGAGATCGGGACCATCGACCAGCACGATCTCGTCGCCGTGCTGGCGCACATCGGCGATCGCCGATTCGCGCCGCACCACATTCACGGTCTTCAGGCCGCGGCTGCGCGCGAGCTGGATCAGGTAACCGCCGACCGCCGAATTCGCGGCGTTCTGGATCACCCATTCACCGGGCTGCAGGTCGACGAACTCGCTCAGCATCAGCGCCGCGGTCGGCGGGTTCACCGTCATCATCGACAGCTGCACCGGGTCGGCCGAGTTCGGGAGCGGCATCAGCTTCTTCGCGTCGGCGACCACATGTGTGCTCCAGGTACCGATGCCGACCGGCAGCAACACGCGTTGCCCGACCGTCAGGCCGCTCACCTCCGGACCGAGTGCTTCGATGTCGCCCACACCTTCGTTGCCACCGATCGCCGGCAGCGGCGGCAGCATGCCGTACTGACCGGTCAGCGTCAGCACGTCGGACGGGTTGATCGGTGCCGCCAGCACCTTGATCAGCACCTGTCCCGATGCAAGTTCCGGCGTCGTGAACTCGACGGCGGCGATCACGTTCTGCGGCACCGGGCCGCGTTCGCTGTACTGGGCGCGCTTCATGGGAGGGCTTCCTGCGGATGGGATGCCGAGCATAGTCGCGGGCGACCCCGACGACATGCGCCGGAGGTTAAGCTCGCCGCATGAAGCCGCTCGACATCGCGATCATCGGATATGGCACCGCCGGGCAGGCGGCGAGCCTGTACCTGCAGCGCCAGGGGCATCGCATCCATCAGGTCGAGCAGGCGCCGGAACTGCGCCCGGTCGGTGCCGGCTTTCTGCTGCAGCCGACCGGGCTGTCGGTGCTCGATGAACTCGGTCTCGGCGAGGTCGCCCGGCTGTGCGGTGCCCGCATCGACCGCCTGCACGGCGAGAACGAGCGCGGACGCACGATCATGGACATGCGCTATGCCGACCTCGATCCGCGATCGAACGGACTTGGCATGCAGCGTGGCGCCTTGTTCGAGGTGCTGCGCAGTGCCGATGCGTTGGCTGGGTCGGTGCAGACCGGCGTCCATGTCGCGTCGGTCGATGCCGAATGCGGTACCTACTGCACGGACGATGGCCGCAGTCACGGACCGTTCGATCTCGTCATCGTCGCCAATGGCGCGCATTCCGCGCTGCGCCAGGCGCTGGCCGAACACGTGCTGCGCGATGCGCTGTATCCCTGGGGCGCGATCTGGTGTCTGGCCGACGACCTGCACCACCGCTTCCACCACGATCTCGAGCAGCGCTATCGCCGCGCCCGTGAAATGTGCGGCGTGTTGCCGGTCGGCACCTTGCCCGGTCAGGCGCCGGCGGCGCGCAAGCTCAGTGTCTACTGGAGCGTGCGCACGACGGATCTCGACGCCGTGCTGGCCGGCGGCATCGCACCGGTGCATGACGCCATCGGACGCCTGTGGCCCGATGCCGAACGACTGATGCGCGCGATGACCGATCTGTCGGCCTGGCGACGCGCAAGTTATCGCGATGTGGTGCTCGCGAAGCCGCATCGTGGCCGGGTCGTGCTGATCGGCGACGCAGCCCACGGCATGAGTCCGCAGCTTGGTCAGGGCGCGAACATGGCGTTGCTGGATGCGCAGGCCTTGTCGCAAGCGCTGGAGCGCGGGACGACGATCGCATCCGCGCTGGACGACTATGCGCGCACCCGCGCCGCCCACCTCGCGATCTACCAGTTCCTGAGTCGCTGGCTGACACCGCTGTTCCAGTCCGATCTGGATGCGCTGGCCTGGTGGCGCGACCTGCTGTTCCTGCCGCTGAGCCGGATGCCGATCGCACGCGGCGAGTCCTTGAAGATCCTGACCGGGCTCAAGCGCGGCTGGTTCGGGCGCCTGCCGCTCTAGCCGCTCAGTGTTCGGCCCAGTGCACGCGGTCCCCGCCCGAGACCTTGGCGGCATACATCGCGCGGTCGGCGCGCATCAGCAGGTCGCGGGCATCGGCGGTGTCGGTATCCAGTCCGGCGACGCCGATGCTGGCGGTGATGCGGACCACGCCGTCGTCCAGCGTGATCGGCACCGCGACCGCATCGCGGATGCGATCGGACAACACGCGAACGGCAATCTCGCTGCGCGCGTCCGGGGTCACCACGACAAATTCGTCGCCACCCAGGCGCGCCGCGATGTCGTCGTGGCCAACGCAGTCGCGGATGCGTTGCGCGATTTGCGCCAGCACGCGGTCGCCGATGCCATGGCCGTAGCGGTCGTTGACGTGCTTGAAGCCGTCGAGGTCGATCAGCAGCACGCGCAGATGGTCGCGGCGCTGGGCGAACGCAGCGGTGAAATGCGCGTCCAGTGCGGTGCGATTGGCGAGGCCGGTCAGCGGGTCGTGCAGGGCCAGTTCGCGCAGCCGCACGTTCGCGGCCTCGAGCTGTTCGGTGCGCTCGGCGACATGACGTTCCAATGCCGATTCATGCTCCCGCACCTGCCGCAGCGCGGCCTGCTGCGACTCCAGCAGCAACGCCTGCGCCTCGGACTTCTGCCGCTTCAGTTCATTGAAGCGCGCGGCGAGACCGAACGACAGCAGCAGCATTTCCAGACCCGAGCCGATCGGCATCGCGTTGGCCGTCAGCAGATTGTTCGGAATCAGGCCGAAATTGCGCAGCGACGTCAGCAACGCACCGAATAACAGCGCGAACCAGGCCAGCACCAGAATCCGCGCGCCGGGAACGCCACGCCACGCACAGACGAGGCCGCAGCTGAAGATCAGGATCGCGTTCAGCACGCCGCCCGCCGACATCAGCTGGAAGGCGGGACGAATCGGCCCGACCATTGCCACGACCAGCACGACGGCATGGGCGCCGCTCAGCACGCCGAGGACCCGATGCCAGTGCGGCGCGTGGCGCGCGGTATCGAGGTAGACGCGGGCATAGATCGCGGCCAGCAGGCTCGAGGCCGCAAAGCCGATGCCGAGCATGCGATTGCCGAGATCGACGGCGTTTGGCCACAGGAACTGCGCGCCGAGACCGGTCATGGCGGCCACGGCCGTCGCGAAACAGAGCACGAAGGCGACGTACAGCAGGATCGAGCGCTCGCGCAGCACCGCGAACAGCAACAGGTTGTACAGGGCCAGCGCCAGTGCGGCCCCGACGTACAGGGCATTCGCCGTGTACTGCGCCTCGGAATGCGCGCGGAAGGCCTGCTCGCTCCAGATCGCCGACGACAGCGTCATCGTGCCGAGCGAGCTGGCACGCAGGTACAGCACGCCGCGCTCGCCCGGCTTCAGTCGCAGCGTGAACACGGCATTGCGGTGCGGATAACTGCGCGCCGCGAACGGCACGCGATCGCCGCTCTGTTGATGATCGGTGCCGCGCGCGGAAACGAAATAGGCGTCGATGCGGTCGACCGTGGCGTATTCGAATTCGATGCGCCAGGCCTGCTCGCTGGTCGCACGCGACTGCACCGGCAGCCGCAGCCAGATCGTGTCGGTGCTGTAGCCGAAGCTCAGATCGGGATGATCGCGAGGCGGCGCGAACTCGGCCGTGCGATCGATGACGTCCTGCAGATTTCGACGACCCTCGGCGTCGCGCAGGACCGTGACCACTTGCCCCATCCTCAGGTCGCGCTCGTCGCCGACCAGATCAAGGGCGCGCGCGTGACCGGTCGGCAGCAGCAGGATGCAGGCCAGCACGAACAGGGCGGCGCGATGCATGACGCCTACAGGCTCGCCCAGCACACCCGATTGCGCCCGGCCGCTTTGGCGCGGAACAGCTCGGCATCGGCGGCGCGCATGAACTCGGCGCTGGTCTGGTAGCCGACCTGCCACTGCACCACGCCAATGCTGGTGGTGATGCGTCGCGGCATGCCCGCCGATTCCGGTTTCAGGGCCTCGATCGCACGACGCAAGGCTTCGCTGTAGTCGATCGCTTTTTGCAGCGTCGTGTTCGGCAGGATCACCGCGAATTCCTCACCGCCCAGCCGGCCCGCGAAAAAGCCGGCGAGCAGGGCATTGCGGATCACCGTCGCAACCGCACGCAAGACATCGTCGCCGGCGAGATGGCCGAGTTCGTCGTTGATGCGCTTGAAATGGTCGAGATCCACGAACGCCAGAGACAGCGCTGCCCCGGACTGCGCGGCGATCACTGCCTTTTCCAGCGCTTCGCGCCAGACCCGGCGATTCGGCAGGCCGGTCAGGGTGTCGACGGTGGCGCGCTCGACCATGGCCTGGTGATAGCGATCCTCCAGGCTTTCGCGGCGCATGAACTTCAGCACCGCGTCGCCGACCGCGATCTGGTCGCCATCGTGGAGTTCGATGCGCGTCACCGGTTCCTCGTTGACCAGGGTCTGGTTGGTCGAACCGAGGTCTTCCAGCACGTAATGCTCGCGCTCGAAGACGATGCGGCAGTGCTGGCGCGACACGCTGGCGTGCGGAATCTGCAGATCGCACGAGACCGAGCGGCCGACGACCACGGCGCTGTCGCCGACTTCGATCTGTGCACCGAGGTTTTCGCCATGGATCACGACGATGCGCGCACCGGGGCGGCCGCCGCTGTCGCCGAGATTCAGGCGCAGGCGTTGCGTGGTTTGCGGATCAGGTCCGGACATGGCCGAAAGTGTACGCGTTGCGCCGCGATCCCGCACCGCGCCACGGCTCGTCACGTCAACACCGGATCGGCATGGCTTGAACGCGGCGGCGCGGCTATCGTCGCCGTCCCGCTCCGGAGTCCACCCAGATGCTGCGAACGTCCCTGTCCATTTTCGTTCTCTTGGCGGCCGCCACGGTCCAGGCCTTCGACGGTCGCGATGCCGCCGATCCGCGCTGGCAGGCGTGGTCGCAGCACGAGGCGCTGGAGCGCGCGTCGCTGTTCCATGGCCTGCAATGGCGCGCGCTCGGGCCGACCGTTCAAGGCGGGCGCGTGGTCGACGTCGAATCGATCCCCGGCCAGCCGTACGGCTTCTACGTCGCCTACGCCAGCGGCGGCGTCTGGAAGACCACGACCAATGGCGTCGGCTTCGAGCCCTTGAGCGATGCGCTGCCGACGATGATCACCGGCGATATCGCGGTCGACCCGCATCGACCCGAGCGCTTGTGGATCGGCTCCGGCGAGCCGAACTCGTCGCGATCGAGTTATGGCGGCATGGGGGTGTTCCGCAGCGACGATGGCGGCAAGACCTTCGTCCACCTCGGCCTGACCGATGTCGATCGCATCAGCCGCGTGCTGGTCGATCCCAGGGACGGCACGCACGTCTGCGTGGCCGCGATCGGCAGCCTCTACTCCCGCAACGGCCGTCGCGGTGTGTTCTGCACGCGCGACGACGGGGCCAGCTGGACCCAGGTACTGAAAGGCGAGGGCGATACCGGCGTGATCGATCTCGTCCTCGATCCGACACAGCCGGGCACGCTGTACGCATCGACCTGGGAGCGCTCGCGCACCGCCTGGAACTTCGTCGAGTCGGGCGCTGGTTCGGGCATCTGGAAATCGGTCGACGGTGGCGCGACCTGGGCGCGGCTGGGCGGCGGCCTGCCGAGCGGCCCGCAGGTCGGCCGCATCGGCCTCGCGACCTCGGCCTCGAAGCCCGGCACGCTGTACGCCAGCATCGACAACTGGGCTGAACTGCCGGCCGACCAGCAGGACCTCGGCGATCGACCACTGTCGGCGCGGCGCCTGAAGCGCATGAGCAAGGACGAATTCCTCGCCCAGGACCCCGAGGAAATCGAGAGCTTCATCCGCAGCAATGATCTCGACACCGAACTGGATGCCAAGACCCTGATCGCGAAGGTCAAGGCGGATGAGGTCAGCGTGCAGGATCTGGTCGATGCGCTGAACGACGCCGAGGCGGCCTTGTTCAATACCGACATCCACGGCCTCGAAGTCTGGCGTTCCGACGACGCCGGCGCGACCTGGCGCAAGACCCACGCCGACGTGCTCAGCGAGGTGAATTACACCTACGGCTACTACTTCGGACAGATCCGCGTGTCACCGACGAATGCCGACCTGATCTACCTCCTCGGCATGCCGGTGATCACCTCCAGCGATGGCGGCAAGACCTTCACCGGCATGAATCCGCCGAGCGTGCATGTCGACCACCACGCGTGGTGGATCGATGCCGCGAATCCCGAGCGCATGATCGGCGGCAACGATGGCGGTCTCGACATCAGCTACGACGGCGGCAAGACCTGGCTCAAGCTCGATGCCCAGCCGGTCGGGCAGTTCTACACGGTCGGCGTCGACATGGCCGAGCCCTTCAACATTTATGGCGGCCTGCAAGACAACGGCACCTGGAAAGGCTCGTCCGAGGCGCGCTGGGACGACGCCGACGCATGGTCCTTCATCGGTGGCGGCGACGGCATGCATGTCGCGATCGATCCGCGCGACGCGACCGTCTACACCGGCTACCAGTTCGGCTTCTATCGCTCTTCCGCCGGCCACGAAGTGCGGCCGCGCGAGAAGCTCGGTACACCGGCCCTGCGCTACAACTGGAACACGCCGGTGCTGCTGAGCCCGCACAATCCCGATGTCGTCTATTTCGGCGCCAACCAGCTGTTCCGTTCCTTCGATCGCGGCCGCACCTGGGGCGCGATCAGCCCCGACCTGACCACCAGCACGCAGCGTGGCGATGTGCCGTACGCGACCATCACCTCGGTCAGCGAATCGCCGAAGCAGTTCGGCCTGATCTGGGCCGGCACCGATGATGGCCATGTCTGGATCACCACCGGCGGCGGCAACGACTGGCGCGAGGTCTCGGCGAAGTTGCCGGAACGCTGGGTGTCGCGCGTGTTCGCCTCGCAGCACGTGCGCGACCGCGCCTACGTCAGTTTCAACACCTATCGCAACGACGAAGCCATTCCCTACGTGTTCGTGAGCGAGGATCTGGGCAAGACCTGGCGCTCGATCAGCGCGAACCTGCCGGCCGAAGCGGTGAACGTGATCAAGGAAGACCCGCTCAATGCCGACGTGCTGTACGTCGGCACCGACCGCGGCGTCTATGTCTCGCTGGACCGCGGCGCGGCATGGCAGACCCTCGACGCCGGCCTGCCGAACGTGCCGGTGCATGACCTGGTCGTACATCCGCGTGATCGCCAGCTGGTTGCGGCGACGCACGGACGCAGCGTCTGGATCGTCGACGCGTTGCCGATCCAGGAACTCACCGCCGAAGTGCGCGCGAAGCCCGCACATCTGTTCCATGTCGATGACGTCGAGGGCGACCGCGGCTGGCGTTCGCGGCCATCGCGCTGGTTCGACGAAACCCCCGACCTGCCGACGACGACGATCCACTACTGGGCCAAGGCAGCGGGCACGGGCAAGCTCTGGGTCCTGAATGCCGACAAGCAACTTCTGAAGGAGATCGTGGTCCATGCCGAGCCCGGCATCAACCGGCTGGAATGGGACCTGTTGATCGATCCGGATCTGGCCCTGGCAGCGGAGCAGGCGAAAAACGACAAGCTCGCCGAGGACGCGCGCGAGGCCGCAGCCAAACAGCCGAAGGACGCCGATGCCAAGGCCGCGGATGACAGCGGCCGGCTGGCCAAGACGCCGTACGCCGAGTCCATCCGGCTCGGGCATCGCCTGTACCTGATGCCGGGCGAATACACCTTGCAACTGCAGTTGGCCGACACCACTTCCGACACCCCGTTCACCATCACCGCACCCGAGCCGCGCAAGCCGCGCGCGGTCCCGGCCATGAAGATTCGCGGAAAAGAGGACTGATCCATGAACCATCTGCGTTTTGTCGCACCGCTCGCGGTGCTGGCCGCTGCCCTGGCGGGCGGTGCCGCCGCCGAAGAGGCCTGTCTCACGCCGGGTGCGGCGGGCCAGACGCTTGGCGGCATCGTGCACGGCATCGATGTCTACGGTGCTCGTCGCTACGGCGACAAGCCGAAGTCCGATGCGATCGACCGCGTGATCCTGCTCGCCCTGGATCGCGCCACCTGTGTCGCATCGAAGGACACTGCAGCGGGCGGTGCGATCAAGGCCGTGCAGCTGGTCGCGGACGAAGCGCTGCAGGCGACCCTGCGCGCTTGGGTCGGCCGCCATGTGACGATCGATGGCACGCTCGCAGCCGCGACGTCGAACCTGCACCGCACCGCCTGGGTGCTGGAAGCGACCGCCGCACGTGAAGTCGCAGGTGGCAGTTCGCTGTCGCGTGCGCAATCGGCGGACCTGCTGGAGAAGGGGCGCGTGCCGGTCCGCATCGGCGCTCGCGGCTCACGCTTCGACGCCTGCACCGGCATCGCGCAGCTCTCGCGCTCCTCGCCCGGCATCGTGCGCGAGCGCGGCAGCAATGCGGGTGCTGCGGTCGCGACGATCCAGCATGCCGATGTCGTGCATCTGTGTGAAACCTCGGCCGATGGCGAATGGTTCGGCGTTGTCATCCGGCCGGCGAACAAGCCGAAGCTCGATTGCGGCGTCATGCAGTCGATTCCCGGCGCGGAACCGTATCGCGGCCGCTGCGTCTCCGGCTGGCTGCGCACCGATGAGGTCCTGATCGAAGCGGGTTGATGAGCACGGCATGCCGCGATACCGGCCGTGACAATTCGCTATGCTCGCGGCCCATGAAGGGAGAGAGCCGATGAGCACGCCTGCAGATCGACTGGCGGAATTGTTGCCGTTTGGACCGCGCAAGGGTCGTGGTGGTGGAGGGTCGGGGCAGACACCGTCCGGTGGCGGCGCGAAGTTGCCGAGTGGCCTGATCGGAGTCGCGGTCGTCGCGGCACTGCTGCTGTGGTTGTTCTTCAGTTCCTACTACACGGTGCAGCCGGAAGGGCGCGCGGTGGTGAAGCGGCTCGGCGCGGTCATCGCGATCACCGATCCCGGACTGCATTTCAAGCTGCCGTTCGGCATCGACACGGTCGAATTCGTCGCGACCGAGCGCGTGCTCAAGCAGGAGTTCGGATTCCGCACCCTGGCCACCGAGGGCGAGCGCAGCGAATACGCACCGGAGGATTTCCCGGAAGAGTCGCTGATGCTCTCCGGCGACCTCAACATCATCGACGTCGAATGGGTGGTCCAGTACCGCATCAGCGATCCGATGAAATATCTCTACGGCATGCGTGATCCGACCCGCACCCTGCGCGACATCAGCGAATCGGTGATGCGCCGTGTCGTCGGCAACCGCATCGGCAGCGAGGTGCTGACCACCGCGCGCGTCGACATCGCGAATCTGGCCCAGCAGGAAATCCAGGAAGCGATGTCGAAGTACGACGTCGGCATCCACGTGGTCACCCTGCAGTTGCAGGACGTGGTGCCGCCACGGGCGGTGCAGCCGGCCTTCAACGAGGTCAACGAAGCGCGCCAGGAGCGCGAGCGCATGATCAACGAGGCCACCAAGCGCCTCAACCAGGAAATCCCCAAGGCCAGCGGCGAAGCGAATCGCCTGATCGCCGAGGCGGAAGGTTATGCGACCGAACGCGTGAACCAGGCGCTGGGCGAAACCGCGGCGTTCCGCTCCATCCTTGCCGAATACCGCAGCGCACCCGCGGTGACGCGTGCCCGCATGTACATCGAGACCCTGCATTCGGTGCTGCCGAACATCGGCAACGTGATGGTGGTGAAGGACGGCAAGACCGCACCGCTGCCCTATTTCGAGCTGCGCAAGCCGCAGGCCGCACCCGCCACGGAGACGCCGCAATGAAGTCGACTCTCGCGTTGATCTTCGCCGTGCTGGCCGCGATCGGCCTGCTGCAGTCGACCTATGTGATCGACCAGGCCGAACAGGCCATCCTCGTGCAGTTCGGCGAACCGGTGGGCGAGTTGGTGAACACGCCCGGCCTGCACTGGAAGCTGCCCTTCGTCCAGGATGTGCGTCGTTTCGACAAGCGCATCATGTCCTGGGACGGCGATGTCACCCAGATCCCGACACTCGGGCGCGAATTCGTGCTGGTCGACACCACGGCGCGCTGGCGTATCGTCGATCCGCTCAAGTTCCTGCGCTCGGTGCGCGACGAGGCCGGCGCACGCACGCGCCTCGATGATCTGATCGACTCGGTTGCACGCGACATCATTTCCGGGACCAATCTGGAAGAGATCATCCGCTCCAAGGACTGGACCGTCGACGTGAAGGCGCTGGGCGAAGAAGGCCTGTCGCTGGAGCAGGTCGACCTGACCCGTCCAAAGAAGGGCCGCGCGGTGCTGGAAAAGGAAATGCTGGCGGCGGCGTCGAAGCTGATGCCGGAACTCGGCATCGAGCTCGTCGACGTGCGCCTGAAGCGCATCAACTACATCGAGAGTGTCGGCCGCCAGGTCGAGACGCGCATGATCTCCGAGCGCCAGAGCATTGCCGAACGCTTCCGTTCCGAAGGCCAGGGCAAGAGCAGCGAAATTCTCGGCCAGATGGAGCGCGAGTTGCGCCAGATTCGCTCCGAAGCCGAACGCAAGGCGGCTGAAATCCGCGGCAAGGCCGATGGTGAAGCGACCAGGATCTACGGCGAGACGTATGGCGCCGATCCCGAATTCTTCGCCTTCCTGCGCACGCTGGACAGTTACAAGGCGATGGGCGAGAACACCACGCTGGTGCTCGATGCCGACTCGGAGTTCTTCCGCTACCTCGATTCGACGCGCGCGCGCTGAGGGACGGACTGCTTGCGGGTGCGATCGTGCATCGCACCCGCGAGGCGGTTCAGTGTGAACTTTCGGCGCGACGCCAGGTATTGCGGCCGGCGGCCTTGGCCGCATAGAGCGCGCGGTCGGCATCGGCGATCAACGCATCGGCATTGTTCAGCGATTGCGTCACCGCAATCCCGATGCTGGTGCTGATCCGGAGCGTCATGCCTTCCAGGGTCACCGGCGCCACCATCGCCGCGATGACGGCAAGGGCAGTGCGCTCGGCCGCGTCCGACGCCAGTGTCGCTTCGACATGCTCGGTCAGCACCACGAACTCGTCGCCGCCGATGCGGGCCACCAGGTCGCTGTCGCGCACGCAGCCGACCAGGCGCGTGGCGAATTCGCGGATCACCACGTCGCCGACGGCATGGCCATGGCGATCATTGATCTGCTTCAGATAGTCGATGTCGAGGTAGAGCACGGCCAGCGCCGTCGGCTGATGGCGACCGCGCGCCACCGCGAGCGCCAGACGCTCCTCGAAGTGACGGCGATTGGCGACACCGGTCAGCGTGTCGAAGCGGGCTTCGCGTTCGAGCTGGGCCTCGGCCAGCTTCATGCGCGTGATGTCGAACGTCAGCGCGAAGAAGCCGCAGACCTCGCCGTCGGCGTCGCGCTCCGGGATGTAGCTGGTCTGGTAGTGGAAGATCCGGCCAGCCAGTTCGGCCTGGCCCTCGAAACTGACGGCCTCGCCTGCCAATGCCCGCTGCATGTTCGGCGCCAGCGTTGCGTAGAGGGTGTCGCCGCGCACCTCGCGCACGCTGCGGCCGATGATGTCGGCCTCGTTCACGCCGGTCAGCCGGTGCATGTAGGCATTCGAAAAGGTGTAACGCTCGTTGCGATCGACATGGGAAATGATCGCCGGGATGTTGTCGGTCACCGAGCGCAGACGCTTCTCGCTGGCGTCGAGCGCCGCATCGCTGCGCTGCAGTCGGTCGTAGGCCGCAGCCAGCCGTGCCGTGGCACGGCGGCTCAGCTGCAGGAACACCGCGATCACCAGCAGGCCGGCCACGGCGGCGCCGGCCATCAGCAAGCGCAGGCGATTGCTGGTCTGCAAGGACTTCTCGCGCTCGGCGGCCAATTCCGATTCCTTGGCCAGGCGCTGCAGCTGGAATTCCTGTTCGGCATAACGCAGGCGTGCGTCGAGGTCCTCGCCGACCAGGGCGCGGTCCCGCCGATCGACCACGTCATCGAGTTCGAGCAGGCGCTGCAGGTCCGGTCCGAGGTCGCTGCGGTTCGGCAGGCGCATCAGCTTGACCCGGATCAGCGCGCGCAGGACGCGACGCTCCTCGGCGTCGAGACCGGCAAGGTGGAACTGCGATCGCGACAACTGGAACGACTGCTCCGCTTCAGCGAGTTGTTTGGCCTCGAGCGCCACTTCGCCCAGGACTTCATGACCGAGTGCGCGCAACTGGGCATGACCGAACTGCTCGGCCAGTGCCAGCACGCGCTGCGCGCTGGCACGCTGGGTGGCAACGTCGCCCTGGTCGCGGGCGATGCGTGCCAGTTCCAGGTCGAGTTCGGCGCTGAGCTTCGGATCCTTGACGGCCACGGCCACGTCGATCGCCTCGCGCAGCGAAGCGCGTGCGGCCTCGACCTGACCCAGTCGCGCCTCGGCGCGGCCGCGATTGCGCAGCAGGCGCGCCCGAATCAGCGGTTCCGCGATCTCGCCCAGCACCTGCAGTCCGCGATCGGCATAGGTACGCGCAAGTTCGTGGCGCTCGAGAAAATTGCTCATCGACGAGTAGCCGAGCTGCACGTCCGCCATCAGCGCCGGCGACGGCGTGCGACGCAGGCGGCGCTCGGCTTCGGCCAGCAGTTGTCCGCCCGGACTGTAGTCCTGCTTGGCCATCAGGCCACGGCTCTCGGCGATCAACGCGCGGATGGCGAGCAGCGGCTCGCCGGCCTCGTCGGCCGCCAGCTGCGCCGCACGGCCGGCATCGCGCTGGCAGTCCCAATTCGCGACCACGCGGCAGGCATTTGCATGGGCGAGTTCGAGCAGGGCCAGTTCGCGCTGGTCGCCGCGCTGTCGCGCGGCCTCGAGCAGCGGCGGCAACTGCGCCAGCACCTGGTCCGGATGCGCCAGGGCTTCCGATTCCAGCGGGTGGCGCTCGGTGTCATCGAGCATGGCCTGCGCCCAAGGCGCAGCGAGCAGCAAGGTCACCGCGACCAGGCAAGGCCAATTGAACGCGCGAGGGGTTCGACGCGGCGCGGCACTCATGGGTCGATCCTGGATCCGGTGCGGTAAGCGGCATTCTGCCACCGCCCCGGCGTGCGTGGCGGATTCAATGCGGTGCGGCGTGCCGCCAGGTACTGCGGCCGGCGGCTTTGGCCGCATAGAGGGCCTGGTCGGCGTCGGTCATCAGGCGGTCGCGGTCGCTGTCCGGTCGCGACACGGCGATGCCGATGCTGGTGCCCAGCGGCAGGGTGTGGCCATCCACCGTGAGCGGCTCCGCCATGGCCGCACAAACCGATGCCGCCATCGCATCGGCCGCTTCGGTGGCCGCGTCGGCGCCCGCCTGTTCCAGCAACACCACGAACTCGTCGCCGCCGATGCGTGCGACCAGGGCCTGCGGGCCGACGCACGCCGCGAGGCGATCCGCGAAATTGCGGATCAGCGCGTCGCCGGCGGCATGGCCGCGGCTGTCATTGACCTGCTTCAGGCGATCGATGTCGAGGAACAACAAGGCCACGGCCGACTTCTGCTGACCTGCACGCGCCAGCGCCTGCGACAGCCGTGCCTCGAATTCGCGCCGGTTGGCGAGCCCGGTCAATGCATCGAAGCGCGCCTCGCGCTCCAGTTGCTGTTCGGCGCGGCGCAGGCGGTCGTTGGTCGCGGCCAGACGCTGGTTGGCGCGGCGCTGCAGCAGCAGGAACAGGCCGGTGACGACGACCCCGGCGATCGCGACGGCCATCAGCAGCGCCCGCTGGCGATTGCTGGCCGACAGCAGCTTCTCCCGTTCGCTGGCCAGATCCGATTCCCGCGCCAGGCGCTGCAGCTCGAATTCCTGCTGCGCATAACGCAGGCGCGCATCGAAATCTTCTCCGGCCATGGCCCGGTCGCGGCGATCCATGGCCTCGTCGAGCGCCATCAACTGCAACATCAATGGCGCGGCGTCGCGGCGGTCCGGCTGGCGTTGCAGGAGCGTCCGCAACAATTCGCGCAGGGCCCGGCGCTGTTCGGTCTGCATCGAAAGCGTGTCGAAACCGCTGGTCGCGGCGCGCAGTTCGGCTTCGGCGACGGCGAGGTCGCCGGTGTCGCGCGCGGCGAGGCCGAGGACCTCGTGGCCGAGCGCCGCGATCTGCGGATTGCCGAGACGGTTCGCGAGCGCGAGCACGCGCTCGCCGGCCGCGCGCTGCTCGCTGACGTCGCTGGAATTGCGTGCGATACGGGCCAGTTCGAGGTCCAGTTCCGAACTCAGCTTGGGGTCGTCGAGTGGTGCGGCGACCGCGGCGGCCTGCAACATCGCCGTGCGCGCCACCTCGGGGTGGCCGAGTTCGAGCTCGGCGCGGCCGAGATTGCGCAGCAGCCGTGCGCGCACCACCGCCGCACCCTGGTCGCCGAGTGCATCGAGCCCTCGCTGGGCATAGTCGCGCATCAGGCTGTGCCGGCCGAGCTGCAGGGCCATCGATGAATACGCCAGCATGACATCGGCGAGCAAGCCGCCATCCGGATGTTGCGCGAGGATCGCCTCGGCCGCGCCGAGCCGACGCTCGCCATTGCTGAAATCCTGCATCGCGATGCGTGCTCGCGCCTCGGCGATCAGGCCACGTACGCCGAGATGGTCGGCACCGGCCTTGCGGGCCGCGACGGTGGCCGCGGCCGCGGCGTCACGCTGGCACGACCAGTCGGCGATCACGCGACAGGCGTTCGCGCGCGCCAGTTCGAGCCGCGCCAGTTCCTCGGCCTGACCGCGCGCATCCGCGTCGGCGATCAGTGCCGGCAACTGGGCGAGCACCCGATCCGGTTCGGACAGCGCTTCCAGCTCCAGCGGATGCCGTTTCGAATCCGCCAGCGCCGCATGCACCAGCGATGAGACGCACCCCGACAGCAGGAACAATGCGACGAGCCGGCCCGGCCTGGGGCGTACAGCGCGGTGTCCGGTTGGTCGCAAGGGCATTGATCGATCCGCGGCGGTGGTCAGCCCGTCGATTCTGCCACCGCACCGCTCGCTGTGCCCGAATGCCGCTGCATTGCCCGCAAACGCAGGCCAAGTGTGAACTTTGGGCCGGGTCGCTGCAGCGGGCTTTCGGCCGCCCGGGCGTCAACACTACGCTCGGGCCAGCTGCATCGCCGATGCACGCGTTCAATCCAATCCTTGGGGGATATGTCGTCATGGCCGAAAACGAAGCTGGAAAACCATTCGATCCGTTTGAACTCGCTGCCGCGATCCTGCTCGGTCTCGGTGCGGTCGCATCGGCCGTGGCGGGTTACCAGTCGGGCCTGTGGGGCGGCGCCAGCGTCGAGGGCTACGGGGAGTCCTCGTCGATGACGACCGAAGCCGCAGCGACCTTCAACGATGAATTGACCTCCTACATCCAGGACGCGCAGGTCGACGTGCGCGCCAAGGAGATGATCTGGGAAGCCAGCGAGATCGATGACGCGGCGCGTGCCACGCGCCTGCAGGAAATGGCCAGCTGGCTGTACACCTCGCAACTGACCGAGCACGCCTACCAGGGCCTCGAACTGCCGGTCCCCGAGGCAGACCCAGAAACCGGCGAAGCGGGATGGAACCTGTCCGTCGATGCGCTCGAAAAAGCCCTGAACATCGATCTGGGCGAGGACTACGTCGAAAAGCTGTTCGCCCCCAGCAGCGAAGAGTTCGCGGCCGCAAAAGAGCGCTTCGAAAAGGCGCGCGTGGCCAACGAGATCGGCGACAAGTTCTCGCTCGCCGCAGTGATCCTCACCATCTCGCTGTTCTTCGGCGGCCTCGCGCTGGTCTTCAAGACCAAGGTGCGCTGGGGCTTCCTCAGTAGCGGCGCGGTCGTGCTGGTGGTCGGCGTCGGCTACATGGCGACGCTCACCTGGGCCTGACCTGACACGTTTGCGATTCAGGGCGCAGCTTCTGCGCCCTCGTTCGACGGGTAGAGCGTGCTGCCGGGTTGCAGCGGCACGGTCAGGGCACCACCTTGTTCGAAACCGTCGCGGTGGATCAGATTGCCGGGTGCGACGACCGGGTCGCTGTCGGTGGCGGCATTGTTGCCGGGGTCGATCTCGGACATCGCGCCGACCACGCTGATCGTGGCGCCATGTTGCACCGTGGCGCCGATCGCCGCGGAGATGTTGCCGGTGACGAGGAAGCGCAGCGCGCCACCGCTCGCCAGGTCCAGCGCCAGGTCGTTGATGTCGCCGCTGCCACCGGCCTGCGGGCAGTTCGCCAGCTGGAGGCTGTTGCAACTCCACAACACGCCGGACAATCCGGCCGGCACGGGCACGTCCAGCAAGGCGCCGCTGACGGCATAGGGCCCGGCATTCGCCACCAGCACCTCGTAGACGACGGCCTGCCCCGGCGCCACGCTGGCCGCACCATTGCTGTCGCTGACTTGCAAGTCGCTCGCATTGCGCACGCTGATCGTCAGCATCTGCGGATCGGAGCTTGCCGTGCCGCCATTGGCGTTGCCACCGGAGTCGACCACCGTGACATTGACGCGCGCCAGCCCGGCGTTGCCGGTCAGCGTGTAACCGAGTGTGCCGGCGGTGTTGATGCCGACGGCCGACAGGATATTGGCAGGATCGAAGATCTCGAATGCCTGGACACTGGCGATGGTCTGGCTCGCATCCTCGTCGGGAGGACCGAAGTCGACCGATCCGAGCACGCCATTGCGCATCTGCGCGCCGCTGCTGCCGGCGGCGTGCTCGGGCACGATCGCCGGATTCAGCACGAAGCTCGGCTTGTCGTTGACCGCCGCGATCACGATGTTGACCGTCGCGACGTTCGAATCCTGCACGCCGTCGTTGATCTTGAAGGTGAAGCTATCGCTGCCGTTGGCATCCGCATTCGGCGCGTA
>ERZ724527.633-NODE-633-length-17224-cov-6.418429_pt1 | contig 17224 bp, 13 predicted proteins | sample MGYA00376060_ERZ724527 | MGnify/ENA primary metagenome ERZ724527 (study PRJEB28724, sample SAMN07190886) | activated sludge metagenome | isolation source: activated sludge of sewage treatment plant in Hong Hong | place: USA: Christiansburg, Virginia | collected...
TCCAGCGCCAGTAGCAGTACGCGTTCACCGTTATTGTTACTGTTGGTATGCCGTATACGGCTCATCAGGTCTGTATGTAACTCGCTGTCAAAGAAGATTTTTTCAGCCTGGCCGCCAAAGCGCTGTCTGGATTGTCTGTCCAGGGCATCGCGGATAGGTAAAAAATAGTTGCTGGCCAGCGTATCGAGTGGGTAGTTGCCAAACAGTTCACTGATCTGTTGTTCCAGTTTTTCGCGCTGGAATTGTTGGGCCAGCACCAGTGAATGATCAACGGTTTCCTGCCAGTGGTTGTTGACGCTGTTGCTTGCATCAGTGGTCAGTTGTTCGTTATTGAGTAGTGGTCGTACTTTGCTGATCGCCAGGCCGCGCTCCAGCCAGATCAGGATATTGCGGACAGTTTCAATATCATCTGCAGTATAGAAACGATGGCCTTTTGCTGTTCTACTCGGTTTCAGGAGTCCGTAGCGTCTCTCCCATGCACGAATGGTCACAGCATTTACACCACTGATTTCCGAGAGTTGGCGAATAGAGTATTGGTCTACCACATTCATATCCATTATTTTTTATTCCTCAAACCCAGTGTGTCGGGATATGGATTCAGGAATCGCTGTTCATTGGCATACGCATCAGGATACCGGGTCAATAAGTGGCGCAACATCGACAGTGGCACGATGAGCGGCACTACGCCGGCTTTGTACTGGTCTATCAACACGTTCAGTGTGTTTTTTTCTATCTCATCCGTAGCGTTCCTGATGAAGCCGCGCAAATGCTGCAATGCATTGGTGTTGCTTGCGCGCGTGGAGGGTTTATCCAGTGCGTGCATCAGCAATGCAAAAAAGTCAGCGGCGAGTGCAGGCAGGTTTTCAACAGCAAGATTGCCCAGCAGCGGGCCTATCTGGCGATAGGTTTTTTCATCGTGTGCCAGCACCAGATATTTGTAGCTGGACCAGAAACGCAACAGGCGGTGGGCTGTTAGCGAAGGCAACACATCGGTATGCCATTCATGCCAGGCATAGACACGCAAGATAAAGTTCTCGCACAGATCGGCGTCGTTAAGGCGACCAGATTCTTCCACCGGCAGCAGCGGCCAGCGTTCAGTGAGTCGACGGGCAAAAATGCCACGGGCACTGTCACTGAATGGCTGCCCCTTTTCGTTATAGGCCCTTACCCGGAACAAGCCGCAACTGGGGGATTTTTCCGTGAATACGAAGCCGCACAATTGCGGGTGGCCTTGATAAACGGTGTCGGCATAGGCTGCCAGTGCGTCGGTGACATCACGCGGCGTTGCGGTGGACTGGATAGCGTGTAAGCCGTCGGGTTGGCCCACCAGTCGGATAGTGGGGCGGGGCGCGCCCAGACCAATGGCCATCTCCGGGCAAAAGGGTTTGAAGTCAAAATACTCAGCCAGCACCTCGTTGCAGTAGTTTGAGCGCTTGTGCTGGGCGTCATAGCGTACCTTTTCCCCCAGCAAGCAAGCACTGATTCCTACAGGAATCCTTTTTGTATCAATAGGTTGTGCTGCATGGCTCATGTTGTACAAATCCGGTTTTCTGTATACCTGATAGATAAACTAGGCTAATTAATTGTACAAGTCAAATGTTTTGTACATGTTGGAGAGGTGGGGTGGAGTGGGGTTGGGTAATCGGGTGGCATAAGATAGGGTTGCCCAAGGGGAGAAGCCCCCCCATGCAGTCATTAGGCCCGACACCATCACAAGGATATTTTTTGCATGCTCCCATCTGCCAAGGTTGAATCCGGCCACTCTGACCAGCGTTTTATCCGGCTCACGATGATTATTTATGGCATCTTTTTCCTGTCCGGTTTGTCGGGGCTTATTTACGAATCTATCTGGTCCCACTATCTGAAATTGTTTCTTGGCCATGCAGCTTATGCGCAGACGCTGGTGTTGATTATTTTCATGGGTGGGATGGCAATCGGCGCCTGGTTGGCCGCGAGGCTCTCCCACCGATACCCCAATCTTCTGCTCTGTTACGCCGTGGTTGAAGGCGTGATTGGATTGCTCGGCATTATTTTCCACCAGGTGTTTGTTGCATCAACCCATTCGGCTTTTGAATATGTGATTCCTGCACTAGGGTCTTCGTCACTTATAACAGTGTTCAAGTGGTCACTGGGAAGCCTGCTGATTCTTCCGCAATCGATTTTGTTGGGAGCTACATTCCCGCTTATCAGCGCAGGCGTCATCCGGTTAACACGTGAAAATCATGGAAAAACACTGGCAACCCTTTATTTTACCAATAGCCTTGGCGCTTCTATCGGGGTTTTATTCAGTGGATTTTATCTGATTGATAAATTAGGGCTGCCAGGTACGATAATGACGGCGGGCGTTATCAATATTTTTCTCGCCATTTTTGTATGGCAGCTGGTGAAATCCCACAATGTGCGCTTGCACGCCGATGAAAATTCTCATCAGGGTGACAAATATATACCTGTGCCTGCTGCATCAACCGTGCAGTTGTTGCCTGATCAGAAGTCTGCGTATCAATTGCTGCTACTGACTGCTGCGCTCACCGGGTTATCTTCTTTTATATACGAGATATCCTGGATACGTATGCTCAGTATGCTGCTTGGTGCATCTACGCATGCATTTGAATTGATGCTGAGTTCTTTCATTCTTGGATTGGCTATTGGCGGTAGTTTGATCAGGAATCGTATAGACAAGCTGGTAAATGCATTTTCTACACTGGGATATATCCAGGTATTGATGGGCATAGCGGCTGTTGGCACGCTGGTTTTTTATAATTCACTGTTTGAGTGGATGTCTTTTATTGTCAAGGCATTGCAAAACAATGACCAGGGCTATGGGCTTTTTACGTTATACAGTCATGGTTTTGCATTGCTTATGATGCTGCCAGCAACTATTTTTGCCGGTATGACATTGCCTGTTATTACCCATATTCTTCTGAATACTACCAAAGATGAAAAGACAATTGGCTTTGTGTATGCGGCCAACACGGTTGGTTCGATAGTCGGCATTATTGTGTCTGTCCACGTGTTAATGCCTTTGCTGGGATTGAAATCACAGTTACTGATTGGTTGTGTAGTAGATATTATCCTGGCCTTCTGGCTTTTCCGGCAAGCGGATCTACGTGACAAATCGTTTATGCGGAAAACAGCAGCGATATGCGGGTTGTTGCTGGTTTCAGGTATTGCCATCTTTGTTGATATTAACCATCAATATGGCGCATCTGGCGTGTTCAGGCACGGATTGCTACGCGAAAAAACCATTCTGTTTCATCGCGACGGAAAAACATCTACTGTAGATGTAACGAAGTCAGATTCTTTTTTGTCGATTGTTACCAATGGCAAGCCCGATGCTTCAGTGGAGCTTGATATTGCAAAGGCAAGGGGCGGCGATGAATTTACCATGGCGCTGCTTGCTGTAATTCCGATGTCTATCAACCCGATGATCAAGGATGTAGCTGTAATAGGTATGGGGTCTGGCATCACAGCCCACACGCTGCTTTCCAATCCTTCCCTGGTGGCGGTGGATACTATCGAGATTGAGCCGGCAATGATTGAAGGTGCCAGATATTTTGGAGAGCGATCTGAAAATGTGTTTTCTGATCCAAGAAGCCATATCTATATTGATGATGCAAAAACATTTTTTACAAAAAACAACAAGAAATATGATCTCATTGTTTCAGAGCCCTCTAATCCCTGGGTAAGCGGGGTATCCGGGCTGTTTACGGAAGAGTTCTACAAACACATTTCGCGACATATTAGCGAAAATGGCATGTTTGCCCAGTGGATCCATCTATATGAAATGGATGATCGGCTGATTGGTTCTGTCATCGCAGCTTTATCGGATAATTTCAAGGATTTCACCGTATACCAGATGAATAGTGCGGATGTGCTGGTTCTGGCTTCTAACCAGACGATGAAAGATCCATGGAGCGATGTATTTTCTGTGCCATCTATATTGCGTGAAACCGAGAGGTTGGGCATTAAAAACCTGGATGATCTAAGGATAAGAAAACTTGGCGGCAAGCAGATTTTTTCCCCTGCATTTCTTGGTTATACATCGGCCAGGAATTCTGACTATTTCCCCATTCTGGATCAGAATGCCACGCGTGCAAGATTCAAGAAAACGAGTGCAGAGCTACTCACAAGATGGCGGGGCATCCAGTTTTTTATGGATGATACATCTGCTATTCCACAGCCTACGCCTTACGCCATCAATGCCGATACAATCAGTTCGCAGCAGGTATTGATTGCAAATAAAATGCAGGATTTTCTTGCATCCGTTAACTATAACGACCTTTTTTCTGAGAACTATTATGAAAGTATGATTGTATTTGATGATGAGATGTCCAGGTTTGTGGAGGGGGTAAGGTTTTGCCGGACTGCAGACAATGCCTGGGTCAGGAGTGCTATCTGGGTAGCAAATAACGTCACCAATTTTGTTTCTGCTGAAAAGTCTGCAGAGGTGTGGAAGAACGTTTCAGGGTTTTCATGTCCCGATGAAAGCGCTGAAAAAATGAAGTGGGTTTCATTGTTCTCGGCGATAGGCGTGCGGAATTATGGAAGCATTTATGCCATGACAAAGTCGTTGTTAGATGATCCTTCTGTTGTTGATCCTGCTATTCGTCGTTATCTGGTGTTTATGAATATTGCCTCCAGTGTCAAGCGGGGTGACTTTGTGGCTTCTTACAATACATTCCTGCGTTATCACCCTAATCTGAACGAGCTTACAGTGAACGAGAGGACACTGTACAACTTGTCAGTGCATGGGATAAATGAGGCGAAGCATGGACGGGTGTACCGTCTCTGAATGATCGTCTGGTGGTGTGTTGTTTTTAATGTCATGGATCAACTTCAAGGTTTCTTGGTAGGGATAAAATTGGAAGACAGGTTTATGTATCCGGGTTATGTGAAGTATGAGTAATATCTGTTCAAACCGCGAAGAATTGAAGGTCATTTTGCAAAACAGCGAGGGGGCGCCCTGTGATATCCGTCACTTGCTCGTTGAGGGAAGTTTTATTTCCAGAGACCAACTGGATGAATTGATGCAGGAGCATGGTCTTACCAACAGTAACCATGCGGCACTCGGATCCTTGTTGATCCAGCAAGGATTGATAGATGACGAGGACTATTCTCGCTTGTATGCAGCCAGCGTCGGGCTTCCATACGTACGCCTGCAGTCTTTTGACATTGATGCAGAGTTGTTGGAGCTGATACCTGCAGACATTTCCCGCCAGCATATTGTGATGCCGTTGATGGTCTGTGAAGAAAGACTGGTGGTGGCGATGCATGATCCGATGGATCATGATACGGCTGCCTTGCTGGGCTTTCTTTCACGCAGGCTCGTGACAGAAGTGGTCGCTTCCAGCATCGATATAGAGTCGGCAATTTCCCATTACTATGGTCCGACGGATGATGAAGATGTCCTGAATGACATGTCCATTCTGGGGGCGCATCGCGGGCAGGATATTACCGAGGCAGAAAGTCTGCGTCTGGCAGAAGATATGCCGACAGTGCGTCTTGTGCAGCATATTATTGTGGATGCAGTGAATAGTCGCGCTTCAGACATTCATATTCGCCCATGCGAAGACCGTGCTGATTTGTTGTTCCGGATTGATGGCAGCCTCGTCCATATTCGCAGTTTCAGCAAGGCGCTGTTGCCAGCTGTTGTGTCGCGCATCAAGATTCTTTCGGGCATGAATATTGCGGAACACCGGTTGCCGCAGGACGGTCAGGCACAGGTTGATCACCATCACCGTATTATTGATATGCGTATATCGGTGATCCCGTCGATCTACGGTGAAAGTACTGTGATCCGTATTCTCGACAAGAGTATGAGTTTGCGGAAAATGACAGACGTGGGATTTACTGAAAAAGACCAGCATGTTTTTTCAGGTCTCTTGCGTAAAAGCCATGGCTTGATTCTGGTGACCGGGCCAACGGGTTGCGGAAAGTCCACCACATTGTATGCAGCCTTGCAGGATGTCATCACCACGGGCAATAACATCATTACTGTTGAAGATCCGGTGGAGTACCACGTTGACGGATTAATGCAGATCCAGGTTAATCCTGTGATTGGCTACACGTTTGCACGTGCGTTACGGCACATTCTCCGCCACGATCCTGATGTGATCATGGTCGGGGAAATTCGCGATCTTGAAACAGCCCGCATGGCGGTAGAAAGTTCATTGACTGGCCATATCGTATTGTCCACCTTGCATACCAACAGTGCAGCCACGTCTGTAACGCGATTGATTGAAATGGGTATTCCGCCGTATCTCGTCAATACATCGCTGCTGGCCATTCTTGCGCAGCGTCTGGTGCGCCGTAACTGCCAGTACTGTATGACGGAAGATGAAGTGCCGGAAGAAGTGCGTGAAGTGCTGGGCATCGGCGTGGACGAGCAATTTTTTCATGGGGCCGGTTGTGAGCATTGCCACAAGACCGGCTACCACGGACGGATGGCAGTGTATGAGCTGCTGACTGTCACGCCAGGCTTGCGCAAGCTGATTGAGCCGGATGCCGTGGCGGCGGATATTGAGAAGCAGGCCGTGAGTGATGGCATGGTGACATTGACGCAGATGGCCTTGCAGGCTGCGCGTGAGCGAAAAACCTCTATCGAAGAAGTGTTCCGGGTGCGGCTGACATGATGGACCAGTGTCTGCGTTGCCAGATGTGTAGCGGGTTTCCTTGCTGCTGACAAGCCGGTTTGTGTCAGGTTGACGCTCACGGGCGCTATAGATCATAGTCCTGCCCCTGTATTGCCCTTAGTGGATAGCGGAGCAGGCATATGAACCGGACTATTGTTATCACCGGCGCAACTACCGGCATCGGCGCTGCATTGCGAGAGCAATTACAGGCGTCGGGAGACACGGTGATCAACGTAGATATACGTGATGCCGATATCGTGGCGGACCTCACCACGGCAGAAGGTCGCCAGCTCGCATTGGCTGCCATCAGGGCGCGCTGTCCTGACGGTATCAACGGCTTCGTGCCCTGTGCTGGACTCGGGCCGCAATATCCCTCCCTGTCGCGCATTACATCCCTCAATTTTTTTGCGGTGCGTGAACTCACCGAATGCCTGTTGCCGCTGCTGAAGCTGGCGAATGGGCATGTGGTGCTGGTGGCTTCCAACTCCGCCAGTCTGCCGGGCATCAACCAGGATCTGGTTCAGGCAATGCTGGGTAATAATGAAATACTCACGTGTGAACTGGTAGAAAAACTGGATGGTTTTCAGGCATACGGCGGTAGCAAGCAGGCATTGGTGCGCTGGATGAGGAAACTGACACCCGTATGGGCAAAAGAAGGTGTGCGTATTAATGCAGTAGCACCGGGCACTACCCAGACGCCGTTGTTGCAAGCAGGGTTGGATGATCCTCTCTGGGGTGATGCGATCCGTAACTTTCCGGTGCCACTGGGCGGGTTTGCTGATCCCGCGCAAATTGCCTCTGCCCTGGCATTTTTTCTGGGCAATGACGCTTCATTCTGTACTGGTAGTGTGCTGTTTGTAGATGGTGGAACGGACGCATTGATGCGTCCGGATCAATTCTGATCCAGATGATGAAATTTGGATGATGAAACTTGTTGAGGTAATCCGTTGAAACCGAATGATCCAGAATGGTTTTCCGACATTGAACCGGCTATCACCGTTGCCAGTGCAGACGCTTTGCAGTGGGATACAGAAACGGATGTGGCGGTAATTGGCGCAGGGTGCGCAGGCGCGGCAGCTGCACTGGAAGCTAAAGCGAATGGTGCAAAGGTATTGTTGCTGGACCGATATATTGGTGGCGGTGCATCAGGCATGAGCGGCGGCATCATGTACTACGGTGGAGGCACAAAGTACCAGCAGCAAGCCGGTTACAACGATACGCCGGCCAACATGTTCAATTATCTCAAGCTGGAAACGCGCGGTATTGTCAGTGATGAAACACTGGAAAAATTCTGTGACGAGAGCGTAGACAATCTTGAGTGGCTGGAAAAGCATGGTGTCCGGTTTGAAGCCAGCATGAGCCCCGTAAAAACGTTCTACCCTACCAATAAATATTTCCTGTATTACTCAGGCAATGAGCTGGTGAAAGAATACAAGGATGTTGCGGAGTCTGCGCCGCGTGGTCACCGCGTCAAGTGGAACGGATTTTCTGGCGAAGGGCTGATGCAAGCGTTGCTGGATAGTTGCAAGGATTATGGCGTTGACATGTCTATGCACAGTCGCGTCACGCAACTGATACAGGATAACGATGGACGTATCCTCGGTTTCAAGATGTTGCAAGTGGCTCCCGGCTCAGTGGCAGAAAAGCAATTTGTGCGCTATTACCGCTGGTTCAGCAAGATCCGTATGTATGTGCAACCACTTGCCAACCGTTTGCGCGCCAAACTGGATGAGATCGAGCAAGAGCACACCGTGACCAGATTGGTGCGTGTCAAAAATGGCGTAATACTCTCTGCGGGCGGTTTTATTTTTAATCGCCAGATGGTCAGGCATTACGCGCCAAAATATTATCCAGGCGCGCCACTGGGTTCGCCGGGTTGCAATGGCAATGGCATCAGGCTGGGTGAAACTGCCGGTGGCGTCACGGGCAATATGGCTCGCGGCTCCAGTTGGCGTTTTATCAATCCGCCCAAGTCATGGGTTGAAGGATTGATGGTCAATCAGGATGGGAAACGTTTTGTCAATGAAGCAAGCTATGGTGCGCGCATTGGCGAAGCTATGGCCGAGCACAACCATGGCAAAGGTATTCTGGTTTTCAGTCATGCCATGTTGAAAGATGTATTGTTTCAACTCATGCCTGGCAAAGTGTGGCTCTTGTTGCAAACGGCGCCCGCTGTGTTGAGCTTGCTGTTTAATACAAAAAAAGCTGCAACAATCGATGCGTTGGCACAACGTAGCCAATTGCCAGTTGAAGCCTTACGGGAGTCGGTGGCACGTTACAATATCCTGGCTGCAAAAAAAGAAGATGATGATTTCCATAAAGCGGCAGAATATTTGCGTCCATTGGAGCAGGGGCCGTTTTATGCGATGGATGTGTCGGTCGGCAACAAGCTGTTTATTTGCCCGACCATCACCTTGGGCGGCCTGGTGGTGGATGAGTTAACTGGCCTGGTCAAACGGGAAGATGGCAGCACAATCCCCAACCTGTATGCGGCAGGGCGTACAGCCATTGGCGTAGCGTCGCATTCGTATGTGAGTGGTCTTTCATTGGCGGATTGTGTTTTTTCAGGTCGTCGCGCCGGAGCGCATATCAGCACTATTAACCAGTAATTTTTAATGAGGGCAATATGATGGTCGAACAAAAAGCAACCAACGTACATTGGCATTCCGGTGAAGTGACGCGTGAAGATCGCTATAACGTTCTTGGCCATAAAGGTGCCACGCTGTGGTTCACGGGTTTGTCAGGCAGTGGCAAGAGCACTGTGGCTGTTGCACTTGAAAAAGAACTGACTGCGCGTGGCAAGCTCTGTTATCGACTGGATGGCGACAATATCCGTCTGGGTATTAACAAGAACCTGGGTTTTTCAGCAGAGGATCGCACCGAAAATATCCGGCGCATCGGTGAGATCTCCAAATTGTTTGTCGATACCGGCGTCATTGTATTAAGCAGTTTCATCAGCCCTTACCGCGCTGATCGGGATACTGTTCGTGCTTTGCACGATGCAGGCGATATGGATTTCCTTGAAATTCATGTTGACTGTGCACTGGCCGAAGCTGAAAAGCGCGATCCCAAAGGTCTGTACAAGAAAGCGCGCGCTGGTGAAATCAAGGGTTTCACAGGCATCGACGATCCGTATGAAGCGCCTGTCAAGCCGGAAGTCCATCTCCACACGGATGAAATGACGCTGGAGCAAGAGGTGGCTATCCTGATCTCTGAGCTTGAAAGCCGCGGCATCCTTAATTTTTCAATCTGATCTGGAATGTCATTATGTTGATGAAAGATAAAGTAGTAATTATTTCTGGCATTGGTCCTGGTCTGGGTGTGGAGCTGGCCTTGCTGGCTGCACGTGAAGGGGCAGAAGCAGTGGTGCTGGCTGCACGAACTGCATCAAAACTGAGTGATGCTGCAGCACAAATTGCAGGCCTTGGACTTGGTACCCGGACACTGGAAGTGCCGACCGATATTGCAAAGCCGGAAGATTGCAGGAACCTGATTGAAAAATCGGTCGCTGCTTTTGGTCGCATTGATGCGCTGGTGAACAGTGCCTATATCCCTGGCAAGTTTGGTTCCTGGGAGAAATGGGATTTTGATGACTGGCGCAAGACACTTGATGTGAACCTGTTTGGTTCGCTCACCTTGTCGCGTGAGGCAGCGAAGGTGATGAAAGACCAGCCAGCACGTGGCGCCATCGTGATGGTCAATTCGATGGTGACCAAACAGGTCATCAGCGCCCAGGCCGGTTATGCAACTTCCAAAGGTGCACTCGCTACAGCCACTACAGCGATGGCGCAGGAACTGGCGCCACTGGGTATCCGCGTCAACAGCTGTTTTATGGGCTGGATGTGGGGTGCAAATGTAAAAGGTTTTGTGGAAGGTATGGCGGCGAAGAGCGGTGTTGATCCGTCTGTCGTCAAGAAAGGCTTCGAGAAAAATATTCCGTTGGGTGAAATGCCAACCGACAAGGAATGTGCAAAAGGTTGCCTGTTTCTGGTGTCGGATTATGCAAAAGTAATCACCGGTGCGTCACTGGATATCAATGGCGGCGAATACATGCCGGTTGGCTGAGGAGAAAACCTATGCGTTACACAGCAGAGATGGTGGCGGACCGTCTGGAAATTGAAGACTTGATCACCGATTACGCTGCGATTATCGACAGCGGTGAAGTAGACAAGCTTGACGATATCTTTACGCCGGATGCAGAAATTGACTATTCAGCCATGGGTGGTGCAAAAGGTGCGTATCCAGAAGTGAAGGAGTTCCTGCGTAAGGCGCTGAAGGGGTTTAAAAATACACAGCACTTGATCAGTAATTTTGAGATAAAGCTGGATGGTGACCGCGCGACTGGCAAGATCATGTGCTTTAACCCGATGGAAATGGAAACCGGCGAAAGACCTGCCATTCCTGTGTTTTTTATCGGGTTGTGGTATCACGATGAGTATGTGAAAACCCCGGCGGGTTGGCGAATTGCCAAGCGTTCAGAAACCAAATCCTGGACGCACAATTTGCCGTCATTTATGACGTTGTAGTCGTTATATTTCGAAAGACAGGCTTTCAGCGGAGGCTATTACCTCCGCTTCCCCTTTTACCACGACGTCACCATGCTGGTTGCGGCCTTCGCATTCTAGGGTAACCAGTTTGACGCGATCTTTCTTGTCACTGACCGTCAATGTAATGGTAATCGTGTCTCCCAGTTTCACCGGTCTGGAAAATTTCAGTGTCTGGCTCCGGTAGACAGAGCCGGGCCCCGGCAATGTAGTCGCAATAGCTGCTGATATGAGTGCGCCGCTCCACATCCCGTGTGCAATGCGCTCGCCAAAAGCAGTGGTGGCGGCATATTGCGCATCCAGATGCACAGGGTTGTAGTCACCAGATGTTTCAGAAAAAAGCAGCAAGTCCCGTTCTGTCAGTGTTTTGCTGTATTGGCGTTGCATGCCAGTCTCGATATCAGCAAACGGAATGTTATGGATGGTGGTCATGCTGCGGGTTTCTCCTGTGGAAAACTGGAATGGGCAAGCTTGATAAATGTCATCAGGATGATGATGGGCACCCAGAGCCGGATTTCCCATGGGTAGGCAACCACCAGCATGGCCAGCCAGTAGGGCGTGGAAGCCAGAAGGAATATTCCCAGCGTTTTTCGTGCATTCCCGTCGGTAAAAAACAGTGAAACCAGCGCCGGGAAAAAAATGGCGCCGACAATCGGAAGTGGGTCATTGCTGAAATTCTGGATGAACCGGATACTCCGGTGGGTGGCATCCTCCAGCCCCAGTTGCCAGCGCAGCAGGCTGTAGCACAGGATAAAAACCAGTATTTGCATCAACAAGCAGGTTTGTTCGTTGTTCAGCCATTTCGTGCGGGATCTGCTCAGGATTGTCTGGTGATGAACGGCAAAATAGAAAGACAATATCAATGCAGCTGTTTCTCTTGTGAGTGTTGCGAGTGCGACAATGATGCCAAGGCATATTCCATTAAATACGGAGGGTCTTGATTTCATCGCAGGCAGTATGGCCAGTGCAAGCAAACAGTACGACAGTGTGTCGTACGGGGTAATGACAAATTGTGCGAAACTCATGAACAGGGCGAGACTGAATACCGGTAGATCAATATGTGCAAAATCTTTTTTATCTGCATGCCTTGAAAATGCAATCACCAGGGCAATACAGGTAATACAGAGGAAAAATGTGTTCATCAAAAAATAGGCATAATAAAAATTGGGATCACCATTCTTGTCCAGAACTTTAAGCGCGTATGGCGCAAAATCAGCTATAGGCCAGTCTTTCATCTGCTGGTATGTCCATAACAACAGGTGAGAACCCAGTATGCGAAAGCGGTAGATGCTGCTTTCAAGGTACTGGTGTTCAAATCCCGCCTGGGAAAAAACGCAGCAGGTATAGTTGGTAAAAAATCCTACGTAGGTAAATATGCCCAGAAGTACAGGTATGATGATGCCGAGGGATAGTAGTCTTATCAGTATGGCGGGTGTTGTTTTTGTAATGTGCGACACAGCTGTTCCTTGGTGATATCCAGCAGATCAGGCGGCTACTATAATCAGCAAGTGTAAGTCAGTACAACAGTCATGCGGCATGATCGCCAACGAAGAGGGTGTGTTATGGCATCGCCAAAAACATCAGCTGTAATGCCGGCCATAGAGGCTGCGCGCGCTGCACTGGGTTATCCAGATGGGCTAGTACTGCAGGAGGGAACGATTCCTGATGTGCTTGCAAGATCTGTGCTGCGCTATGCCAGCAAGCCAGCATATACCTGCATGAACCATACGCTGAGTTATGCAGCCCTCGACGCACTTTCCCTGCAATTTGCTGCCTATCTGCAAAATTATACCGACCTTCGGCCGGGTGACCGTATTGCTATCCAGCTCCCCAATATCTTGCAATATCCTGTTGTCGCATTGGGTGCATTGCGCGCTGGTATGGTGATTGTCAATACCAATCCATTGTATACGGCGCGTGAAATGGAGCAGCAGTTTACTGATTCAGGTGCCACAGCCATTGTGATTCTCGCCAATATGGCCAGCAAACTGGATGCCATTATTGGTAAAACAGCTTTGCGTCACGTGATTGTTACCGAGCTGGCTGATTTGCACCCTGCGCCACAGCGTCTTGCGATTAATCTTGCTGCCAGATATATCAAGAAAATGGTGCCGCCTTATCACTTGCCGCGCGCTATATCATTACGCTGGGCCATAGGGCGTGGCGCGGATTCCCGTTTCGTTCCTGTAAAAACGAATGCAGATGATGTGGCTGTATTGCAATACACCGGCGGCACAACCGGTGTTGCCAAGGGAGCCATGCTGACGCATGCAAATTTATTGGCAAACACTGCGCAGTGTGCTGTTTTTATGGAGAAAGCCGGTATTGGTAACGGAATTGAAACAGCTGCGGCGCCTCTTCCGCTCTATCATATTTATGCATTTATGTTGCACTGTTTGCTGATGCTGGAATCCGGTAATCATTCACTCCTCATACCGAATCCACGGGATATAAACAGTTTTATCAAAACGTTGGCAAGGCAGCCCTGCACAGTATTCATTGGTATCAATACACTATTTGTGGCGTTATTGAACAATGACCGTTTCAGGCGGCTGGATTTTTCTGCTTTGAAAATTACGTTTTCAGGTGGCATGGCACTCACGGAAACGGCAGCAAAACACTGGGAAGCCACTACAGCCTGCCCGATACTGGAAGGCTACGGGTTAACAGAATCTTCACCGGTATTGACCATCAATCCACCGGGGCATTTACGGCTTGGCACTATCGGTATTCCTTTGCCAGACACGGCTATCCGCATTATTGATGAGGGTGGCGCTGAATTATCACCTGGTGAAGCTGGTGAGTTGTGTGCGTATGGGCCCCAGATTATGAAAGGCTATTGGCAGCGTGAAGAGGCAACCCGCGATACGGTGGTTGATGGCTGGTTGCACACAGGCGATATCGCTGTAGTCGATGACGATGGTTACATCCGCATTGTCGACCGCAAGAAAGACATGATTATTGTGTCGGGTTTCAATGTCTTTCCCAATGAGATTGAAAACGTGATGAGCGGGCATCCGGATATAGTCGAATGCGCAGCAGTGGGTGTGCCCGATGCGGATAGCGGAGAAGCGGTGAAGCTGTATGTGGTGTCACGCAGCATCATGCTGGATAGCGAGCAAGTGCGAGCTTATGCGCGGGAACAATTAACGGGCTATAAAGTGCCGCGTTATGTGGAGTTTCGTGATGAGTTGCCCAAATCCAATGTGGGCAAGATTTTGCGGCGCGAATTGCGCGATTGATGTTGGACGGTATTTATATCCGTTCCCAGCGTCCATTGCCCGCGCAGACGGCATAGCGCGCCCAGGCAGCAAACAGTGCGCGATTGACCACATGGATTTCACCCTTGTTGGCACCGGCAATGGTTTTGTAAATGACTTGTTGTTTGCGTGCCGTAGGCTCGCTGCTGTCAATAATTTGCCGGATGCACCATAGGTCACCGGACAAACCATTAGAGTAAAACGCTCCGGTTACCAGTTGTTCTTCTGTGAGATGTGTATTCTCCTGTTGGCGTGCCAGTGCCTGATATACCTGTTGTAACTGATCATCACTGATATCAATCACTGCATCTATATCATCCAGTGCCCGCGCGAGGTGCCGTTCAGTAAACGGCATTTCCTGTTCCAGTTGCGTGGTATTTATTGGTTGCACGGCAAGGTGCGTGTGCATATTGGCTGGATAGCGCCGCCATGGAAAAGGCAAGTTCAGTATGTAGGTCAGTACGATAATCGGGACTACATTGAGCCATACAGGATTGAGCACAAATGTCCATGGTGTCAGCGAATTATCCTGTGTTGCCAACACAGCAGATAGCGCAGTTGCGCCGCCTGGTGGATGTATACATTTGAACAGGTGCATGGCGCCGATGGCGAGTGCAACGGCCAATGCAGCAGAGAGATTTCCTCCGCCTAGTGTGTGTACTATCGCGAGCCCGACCAGTGCGGAGATCGTGTGTCCGCCGAGTACGGCCCAAGGCTGCGACAGCGCACCGTGTGGCAGGGCAAAGACGAGCACAGCTGTAGCGCCGATAGAAGCAATCAGTACCGGATGATTATTCTCCGGCTGTATCAGCTGCGTGCTGATCCAGGCAACCATTGCGATACCTGCAGCAGACGTTAACACTGCAGCCATTTGCTCGCGCCATGATGGAGTATGTGCCGGCACACCCATCACGTGCTTTATCGTCCACCAGATTTTTTTCATCGGTTTTTCAGTTGTTCCAGTTCTGCGCGCGTTTGTTGTTCGCGTTGCACAACATGCTGCGTGCCTGTCAGGATGCCGCGCAAGATGCTCAACTCCATCTGGTCAGGCCGAATACGCGAGAAAAGCCTGCGCAGTCGCGTCATGGTCTGTCGTGGGTTGCTACGGTTGTGAAATCCTATATCCACCATTGTCTGTTCGAGATGCTGGATGTAGTACTCCAGTTCCTCGGCCGTGGCAGGCGCAATATCCCATTCAGCCCATGCCGGTTTTGCGGGCGATTCGGCTTGTACCAGCGCGGCCTGACGCACTTCATAACTCACCACTTGTACGGCGGTGGCGATATTCAGCGCACTATAGACAGGGTTGGCAGGGATGTGCAGATGCGCGTGGCAGCGCTGCAGCTCTTCATTGGTGAGTCCGCGGTCTTCGCGACCGAACAGAATGGCGACAGGATGTGCGGATGCTTCACGCACTGCATGTTCACCCGCTTCACGCACCGTATGCAATGACCACGGAATGGTGCGTTCTCGTGCGCTGGTTCCCAGCACAAGACCACAACCGGTAATGGCTTCATCCAGTGTCGCTACTACGCGAGCCTGTGACAGCACATCCGTGGCATGGCCTGCGCGCCATACAGCTTTGTCAGCAGGAAAATCCTGCGGATCCACCAGGTACAGTTGGGATAACCCCATATTCTTCATTGCGCGTGCAGTTGCGCCAATGTTGCCAGGATGCTGGGTGTTGATCAGCACAACTCGGATATTGGCCAATAGCGGAGCGAGTGGGTCAGAAAGTGTTTGTGTGGTCATAACAGTCGGGGTGTTTGCAATAAAAGCGGCAGTCTAGCAGAAGATAAAAACGTGCCGGACCATGCGGCGGATTCCACATTGACGGTCAGAAGGGCAGTCAGTAGAATGCGCCCCCTCAGTGAGGCGCTTTTGGCCGGCCTGAGCGTCTTTATATCGGGGTATAGCGCAGTCTGGTAGCGCGCCTGCTTTGGGAGCAGGATGTCGGGAGTTCGAATCTCTCTACCCCGACCATTTTCCACCAGCCATTTTGTTGTCTTAAGGGTTGTTGCCCCTGATTTTGCGCCTGTAGCTCAGTCGGATAGAGCATCCGCCTTCTAAGCGGATGGCCGGGGGTTCGAATCCCTCCAGGCGCACCATTTTTCTTATACATCAATAAGTTATAGCATTAATCCCGCTCTGGAATTAATGCATATGTTGATGGCCAGCATGCAGCCAGCCTGCTGTCATGGTCCACACTGCGCAACCAGCCAGTAACAAGGCAGCGCTGTAGCGCCAGACTTTTTTCTGCATCAGCGTCTGAATATTTTGTGCAAATATGCCGCTAGCAAATAGCGCCGGTGTAGTGCCTAAGCCAAAGAAAAACATCAAGCTGGCTGATTGCTTAGGGTCAGCCTGAGAAGCGGCCCACGTGAGCGTGCTGTACACCAGCGCGCAGGGTAGCCATCCCCATAACACACCCAACAAAAAAAACTGCCAGTAGTGTTGCGCAGGCAATAATGGTTTGGTTAATGACTGCAATGGTTGCCACCAACGCTTGCCCAATTTTTCCAGTTGCACGATACCGCTCCACCATTGCGCTATGTGCAGTGCCATACCCAGTAGCAATAAGCCTGCAATTGTTCTGAGCCAAGGGGCAAGCAGTGGAAATTTGTGCAAGGTATGTTGAAGTGAGGCGCCGAAAAGTAATGCTAATAATGTGTAGGTACTGATGCGTCCCAAATGGTAAAGCAGTAACGCCATTTTTTTTTGCGGATGATTTTGTAAACCCAGAGCGCAAGATATTCCGCCGCACATCCCGATGCAGTGGCCGCTGCTC
>ERZ724527.634-NODE-634-length-17216-cov-6.692792_pt1 | contig 17216 bp, 13 predicted proteins | sample MGYA00376060_ERZ724527 | MGnify/ENA primary metagenome ERZ724527 (study PRJEB28724, sample SAMN07190886) | activated sludge metagenome | isolation source: activated sludge of sewage treatment plant in Hong Hong | place: USA: Christiansburg, Virginia | collected...
TAAAACCTTGCGGCGCTATGGTTAATCTTATATATATACCAGCCATCGTTAATGCCTGTCGTGATTTCAAGGTGTTTGCGGTAAACGGATCACAGTATAAAAATCCGAATGAGTGAAACATCCATCAACATCACAGACATCAACCTAGGTTGAAAGGAACTGAAAATGGCCGCCAAAAAAGCCCCTGCAAAAAAAGCCGCTGCGAAACCTGCAGCAAAGAAAGCTGCTCCTAAAAAAGCCGCCAAGCCAGCAGCAAAGAAAGTTGCCGCCAAGCCAGCAGCAAAGAAAGCCGCTCCTAAAAAAGCTGCAAAACCTGCCGCCAAGAAAGTTGTAGCCCCTAAAGCAGTTGCCAAGCCATCCGGCCCGGTGAAATCCCGTTACAGCAAAAGCCAGATCGTGCAGGAAATTGCAGACATCACGTCCGTAGCCCGTAAAGAAGTCGGCAAGATGCTGGAGCACCTGGAAGACATTATTGCCCGTCACCTGTCACCTAAAGGTCCTGGTGAGTTCGTGTTGCCCGGCATCCTGAAAATCAATGCAATCAAGAAGCCAGCGAAGAAAGCCCGTAAAGGGATTAACCCGTTTACTGGCGAAGAAGTCATGTTCAAAGCCAAGCCTGCTAGCACAGCAGTCAAAGTGCGTCCCCTGAAAAAATTGAAGGAAATGGCTGCTAAATAAGCCTTATCGCTTTATGTGATAGCCCTTCAAAAAAGAAGCCGGGATGGCTAAGCTGTCCCGGCTTTTTTTATTTCACCCCAGAGCCTGTTTGCCACTTATTTGGAAGAACCCCATGCGCGCCAGCCAGTACCTGATTCCCACCCTGAAGGAGACCCCGGCTGATGCAGCGGTTGTCAGCCACCAGTTGATGCTGCGTGCAGGCATGATCCGCAAACTGGCATCAGGGCTGTACAGCTGGCTGCCATTGGGGCTGCGTGTATTGCGCAAGGTAGAGCGTATTGTGCGGGAGGAGATGGACCGCAGTGGTGCGCAGGAAGTCTTGATGCCAGTCGTGCAGCCCGCTGAGTTATGGCAGGAGTCGAAGCGTTGGGAGCAATATGGTCCGGAGTTGTTGCGAATCCGGGATCGCCATGACAATGCTTTTTGCCTCGGACCCACCCATGAAGAGGTCATCACGGATCTGGTGCGCAACGAGATCAGCAGCTACAAACAATTGCCAGCCAATTTCTACCAGATACAGACCAAATTCCGTGATGAAATCCGCCCGCGTTTTGGTTTGATGCGTGCCCGGGAATTCCTGATGAAAGATGCCTATTCTTTCCACGCCAATCAGGCATCATTACAGGCTACATACGATGTGATGCATCAAACGTATACGGCTATCTTTACCCGATTGGGGCTCGACTTTCGTCCGGTGTTGGCGGATACCGGTTCCATCGGCGGCAACAGCTCGCATGAGTTCCATGTGTTGGCGGATTCAGGTGAAGATGCGATTGCATTCAGCGATGGCAGTGATTACGCCGCTAATATTGAAAAAGCAGAAGCGCTGGCGCCAACAGGTGAGCGGCCTGCTGCTACGCAACAGCGGCAGGAGGTAGCCACGCCGGATCAACGCAGTATTGCTGAAGTGTGCGCTTTCCTGAATGTGATACCAGCGCAAACAGTCAAAACATTGGTTGTTCTGGCTGATACGGAAGAGGGCAAGCCAGTAAAACTCGTTGCACTGGTGTTGCGTGGTGATCATGAGTTGAACGCGATCAAGGCAGAAAAACTGGTGGGCGTAAAAGCGCCACTCACAATGGCCAGTGAATCGCAGATTGAGGAAGTGGTGGGTTGCAAGCCAGGTTCAATCGGGCCTGTTGGTCTTGCAATTGAAACGATTGTTGATCGTAGTGCTGCGCAACTGGCGGACTTCATTTGTGGTGCAAATAAAGAAGGCTTTCACCTGGCTGGCGTTAACTGGGAGCGAGATGCGTCATTGAAGCGCGTGGAAGATATCCGCAATGTAGTGGCAGGCGATGCCAGTCCTGATGGAAAGGGCTCGCTGGTTATCAAACGCGGTATTGAAGTAGGCCACATTTTCCAGCTGGGCACCAAATATTCCGAAGCGCTGAAAGCAACTTTCCTGAATGATCAGGGCAAGGAAGAAATCATGATCATGGGGTGCTATGGCATCGGCGTGTCACGTGTAGTGGCTGCTGCCATTGAACAGAATAATGACGCTAATGGCATTATCTGGCCAGAGGCTATTGCGCCGTTCCAGGTGGCGCTGGTGCCGATCAACAAGCATAAGTCGCAAGAAGTGAACGACGCCTGTGAGCGACTGTACGCTGAATTACAGCTTGCGGGGTTTGACGTGTTGTATATGGATGAAGACAAGGCGCGTCTTGGGGTGATGCTCGCGGATGCAGAATTGATCGGCATCCCTCACCGCATAGTAGTGGGTGATCGTGGCTTACAGGAAGGGCAGGTGGAATATCGCCATCGTCGCGCCACAGATAATGAAATGTTGCCGCTGTCAGATATCGTGGCTGAGCTGAAGAAACGCAGTGGTCATTAGTCGTTGCTAATCAGGAAATATCGACGGCATTAACCAGCTGAGGTTTTTTTTCGCTGCGATCAAGCGTCAGGTTAACAAAATCAAACAGCGTTTTATCACCTAGTTGGGAAGGCGCAACGTTACAGACTGCCGAGAAAATGGATTCAATACGGCCTGGGTGCTTTTTGTCCCACACCTGCAGCATTTCCTTGATGGCCTGGCGCTGCATATTCTCTTGTGAGCCACACAGGTTGCAGGGAATGATGGGAAACGCTTTCAACCCGGCGAACTCGACGATATCTTCTTCGCTGCAATAGGCCAGAGGGCGGATGATAATATTGCGCTTGTCGTCTGCCAGTAATTTTGGCGGCATTGCCTTGATCTTTCCGCCGTAAAACATATTCAGGAACAAGGTTTCGATAATGTCATCGCGATGGTGGCCGAGTGCAATCTTGGTCGCGCCGATCTCTTCTGCAAAGCCATACAGGGATCCCCGGCGTAAACGCGAACAGAGGCCGCAGTAGGTTTTACCTTCCGGCACGATATCGGTCACGATGCTGTAAGTGTCTTTTTCAAGGATATGGAATGGCACACCGATGTTGCTGAGGTAGGCAGGCAAAACATCTTCTGGAAACCCCGGTTGTTTCTGGTCCAGGTTGACGGCGACCAGCTCGAAGTTCACGGGCGCGGTTTTCTGCAGGTTCAGCAGTATGTCCAGCATCGTGTAGGAGTCTTTGCCGCCAGACAGACAGACCATGATCTTGTCGCCTTCCTCGATCATGGCATAGTCGGCAATGGCCTGACCCACCAGTCGGCGCAGGCGTTTTTGCAACTTGTTGAATTCGACGCGATTATGGCGCTCGTCAGGCATGGCAATGTTCTCCGCAAGGGCAGACATTCTAAAGGCTGTAACGCGGTTTTCCATTACAATCGACGGACTTCCAACCGATCCGACAGTTCCTATGACGTCTTTCCATATTGCGCTGGCCCAGATTAACCCCGTTGTCGGCGATATTCCCGGCAACACTCGCCTGGTATTGCAGAATATTGCTGCGGCAAAAGCGCAGGGCGCACGCGCTATCCTGTTTCCGGAGTTGGTGTTGACCGGCTACCCGCCAGAGGATCTCTTGTTGCGGCCTAGTCTTGAGCAGCGTATCGCTGCTGCGTTACAGCAGGTGGCTGTGGCAGAGCCAGATATGTATGTGGTTGTGGGCTATCCGGCGCTGTGTAATGGGCAATTATTCAATGCGGCGGGCGTGTTTTTTGCTGGAAAAAAACTGGCGGAGTATCACAAGCAATGTTTGCCAAATTATCGGGTATTTGATGAGAAGCGTTATTTTTCCGCAGGTGATACGGCCTGCGTATTTGACCTGGATGGCGTGCCAGTAGCGCTGACTGTTTGTGAGGATATCTGGCAGGCTGAGCCTGTGATGCAGGCGCGTGCAGCTGGTGCGCGAATGATGCTGAACCTGAATGCATCACCATTCCACGTTGGTAAGCAGCAAGAGCGCGAGCAGATATTGTCGCAACGAGCCGTAGCAGGTGCCATGCCGATATTCTACTGCAATATGGTCGGCGGGCAGGATGAACTTATATTTGATGGCGGTTCCTGTGTGATGTCGGCTGATGGCACACTGTGTACTCGATCAGAATTATTTTCAGATTCTCTGTTGTTTGTAACAGTGGAAAAAGCAGGGGAAGCATTGCAAATTTCTGCTGATGCACTTCCTGCAACAGTTCCCGATCCTGATGAAAGCATTTATCAGGCATTGGTATGCAGCGTTAGGGACTATGTTAATAAAAATGGTTTCCGTAGCGTGGTGCTTGGCTTGTCCGGCGGAATAGATTCCGCGCTGACATTGGCTATTGCTGTGGATGCTCTAGGTGCGGGGCGTGTTGAAGCGGTTATGATGCCATATCGTTATACATCATCGATGAGTCTTGAAGATGCAGAAGCTGAAGCGCATGCGCTGGGTGTGAAATATTCTGTGATTCCAATTGAGCCTGCTGTGAATGCCTTTGCCGCTATGTTGTCCGGCAGTTTTGCAGGAGAAAATAATGCAGCTGTGCATGATGCGACAGTGCAGAATTTACAGGCGCGTTGCCGCGGCGTGGTCTTGATGGCACTTTCTAACAAGAAAGGCAGTCTGGTGCTGACAACAGGTAACAAGAGCGAAGTGGCAGTGGGTTACTGTACGTTGTATGGCGATATGGCGGGCGGTTTTGATGTACTGAAAGACGTATTGAAAACACGCGTCTATGCTTTGTCCCGTTACAGGAATGCGTTATCGCCGGTAATCCCTGCACGCGTGATAGACCGTCCGCCGTCAGCAGAGCTGGCGCCTGACCAGACGGACCAGGATAGCTTGCCCCCTTATGATGTGCTTGATGCAATTCTGCAGCGGTATGTTGAACAGGATGAAAGTGCAGAGCAGATAATGGCTGCAGGTTTTACCGTAGAAGATGTCAACCGCGTGATCCGGTTAGTGGATCTGAACGAGTACAAGCGGCGTCAGGCTGCTATAGGCCCGCGTATCACGCAACGTGGATTTGGCAGGGACAGGCGTTACCCGGTGACTAACGGATGGAAGCCTGGCGTCTGATGCATCAGCCGTACATTGCACCACAAGTGTGATGCATTACTCTGATGCGGCGTAACCTTTGCCTTCTTTGGCATATACCGCCCGGGTATCGAAGCCGATCGGTTCGCTATATCCCAGTAGCCCTGCAGTGGCAATATTCAGCCATGAGCGTTTTTCATTTTCCATATCTTGCTGGTATTCAAAGTTGCCATCTTTATCCAGATAGGGATAAGTCGGGTAATTGGCCTTCAGTACCAACAATGCCTGATCAGACAAATCATACAGGCCAAGTGAGTGGTAGCCCTGCACCATCACCGCCAGACCATCAGGTACAGCAGGGGATTCCTGGAAGTTCTCCACGACATAACGCCCACGGTTTGCCGCCGCCAGCCAGGCGCCGCGTTTGAACAGGTAATTAGCTGCGTGGATTTCGTAGCGTGCCAGCAGATTGCGCAAATAGATCATGCGCTTGCGGGCATCCGGAGCATATTGGCTATTGGGGAAACGTGTGATCAGATCCGAGAATTCGGCGAAGGACTTACGTGCCGCGCCGGGGTCACGTCGGGTCATGTCGGTTGGCATGAAGCGCTCCAGTATGCCCTGACTTTCGGTAAACGATGACAAGCCCCTGATGTAATAGGCGTAATCAACCTGGGGATGCTGGGGATGTAACCGGATGAAACGGTCTGCAGCGGCGCCGGCTGCTTCATGTTCACTGCCCATGTAGTAGGCGTAGATAATATCGAGTTGGGCCTGGTCAGAATAACTGCCAAATGGATAACGGGCCTCCAGCGCCTGGTAGTACTCGACAGATGTGTCGTATCGGCCTTTTTCCATGTTCACACTGGCCTTCTCGTACAATTCTGCCTCGGTCAGGTTCGGGTCGATTTCGTCCTTGCCGGCACAGGCGGCCAGCATGATCGATAACAGCAGGATGACAGTAAATTTGCGCATGGAATCCGTACAGTTGCTTGTAAAGAGGCGCTATTTAACCACACCCCCCCGATGAACACACCACATCAGAAGCGATCAATGAGGGCTTTGCGTAATCCGATCATTGTGTGCTTGTAGCCAATGGTCATAAAGCCCGAGGTTAAAAGCGGCAATCGTACGCAACCGCTCCGCACTCAATAATGGTTCAGAGTGCGTGAGAATGAGCAGTTTACTGTAGTAGCGGGCCAGGTCCGGGTCTTCAATCTTGTTCTGCCCTTCCACGACAGAGGCAATGTACCCGGCAGGGACTATCCGGTTGACGCCGCCAGACGCCCATATCGCTTCCGGGCTTTTGGGCATGCGGGTGAGCAGTGGATCGGTAATAGCTTTTACGTCGATGGCAATCTTGTCTGTGCCCATACAGTAAGGAATCATGCCAGCCAGTCCTAGTACTTCAACCTGTGGCATCGCCTGTCCCTCCCGACACCATGGGTGATCCGGGAATTTTTTGCTGTGGTCTTGGTGAAACCAGGCGTAAAGGGAAGTCCAGCGATAAATCCAGTAGCGCTCGCGTGACACGTTATTGATATTCCACCAGATGTCATCAACCCTGCCCCAGTTTTTGTATGAGGTTTGCCAAGGGCTATCAAATTGTTGTGTGCTGATGGCCAGTAGCAGTGCCAGTAAAGCAGCCATCATTCGGCGATTGGTCAGGCTGAAAAGCCCGATGACAAAAAGCGAAAAGCACAATAATGCGAACGTCGCCTGTACCTGCAGTTGTGTCGGCGGTGGCAGCATGGCCAGTAATTTGCCCAGTGCCGGATTATAAATATTCGCAGCCAGCATGTAATACGACAGGAAAGTAAGGCTTGCCGCGAGAGGTAATACGGTCATACGGTGTGCAAGGGGTTTATGCCAGTGATGCATAACCAGCAATATCACTGAAACAATATAGAGCGGCGCAAAGAAGCGGCCCATCATATAGTCGGCGCCTATCCAGATCACATACAGCAAAGCCAGTGACAGGCTTGTTCCCAGCATTTTGTAATGTGTGTTATGCGAACAGAAACCTTGCAGCATGGCAAAGCCAATGCACAGTGGGGTGATGGGGTCATATCGAAGACTGACAGAAAGATAGATCAGCCCGCGCTCCAGCCGTTCTATTCGACTCACGCCACTGATGCCCAGCTTTGCATAAGCGGTGTTAGGAAAAGGCATGCCGTAATAAATGAGAGAAAACAGTGTCCAGCAGAATAATGGTGCGATAAAAATGGCAGCAACAGCAAATTGCTGCTGTCGTGTGAGGCTGTGTCGATAATTCCATGCCAGGTGCAACAGCATGGGTGTGAGAATGAATAAAAGATCGTGCCGTGTGATCAGGGCAAGGCCGCCGCACAGTGCTAACCAATAACGGTCTTCAATGGGGCGGTCGCGCAGGTAAAGCAGTACAAAAGCTGCCAGCAGCAGATATACCAGCGGATACTCCAGCCCTGATGCGGTAAAGTCAAAAAATCCCTGTGACAGCGTGAGTAGTAAGGCCGCAGCCAACCAGCGCCAGATATTTTTGATGAATACAGCCATTGCAACCAGCAGTGCAATATGCAGTAGTAGCGACAGGCTGATCAGGTTCAGGTACAGCGTTTTGCAAAAAAAGGTACTGGCAATTATCAACAGATACCAGAGTGGGCTGGTGTAAACCTGTACACGCTCGTGCGGATTCCAGCGAAAACCATGCCCTAGTAAAAACTGGTCAACGCTGCGCAGAATAATAAATGCATCCTCTGTGACCCAGGCGTTTTTCAGGAATATCAGTAGCGAAAAAAGCCCCACTAGCATATAGAGCAGTGCGCTAATCTTTTTATTATTGGTGAACTGGTTCGTCATTGGATTCAATTGCTTGGTAGACTGTCATCATGAAACAGGCATTTAACCACCTATCATGAACGAGCGCATCCGTCACAGCGCCACGGTATCGCCAGAACAGGGCGGCCACCGCATTGACCAGGTGGCCGCAGAACTTTTCAGTGATTTTTCACGTGCGCGCCTACAGGAGTGGATCAAGTCAGGCCATCTCACTGCAGACGGTGCGGTGGTGCGATCCAGGGACAAGGTCAAATCCGGCACGGTGCTGATGCTGGATGCTGAACTGGAATCACGCGAGAACTGGACGGCGCAGGAATTGGCGCTGGATGTGGTGTACGAAGACTCTTCACTACTGGTGATCAACAAACCTGCTGGCCTCGTCGTTCATCCTGGCGCCGGCTCACCGGATGGCACGATGCTCAATGCGCTGTTGTTCCGTGATCCGCAACTGGCTGCGATACCGCGTGCAGGCATCGTCCATCGGCTGGATAAAGACACCACTGGCCTGTTGGTGGTAGCGCGTACCTTGCAAGCGCATGCTGATCTGGTGCGGCAATTACAGGAGCGCACCGTCAAACGTGAATACGAGGCGGTAGTGTGCGGCCTGTTTACCGGTGGTGGAAAAGTGGATGCAGCGATGGGTAGGCATCCGCGCGATCGTGTAAAAATGGCTGTGGTGGCTGGCGGTAAGCCGGCGGTGACACATTTTCGCGTTTTACAGCGTTTCGAGACGTATACGCATGTGCGTGTCCAGTTGGAAACGGGGCGCACACACCAGATTCGTGTGCATATGGCACACATCGGACATCCCTTGCTGGGTGATACGCTGTACGGTGCCCGATTGCGTTTGCCAAAACATGCGGATGAAGACCTGAAAGCAGTCCTGTCTAATTTCCAGCGACAGGCCTTGCATGCTGCGCAACTGGGTCTGGTGCATCCTGTCTCGGGTGAATACATGCAGTGGCAAGCTCCCCTGCCTGATGATATGCGCGATCTTCTAAAAGCGTTGGCGGCACATGGAGAGGTGACCTGATCATGATTGAGCCCATAATTATTGTCCCGGATTGGCCTGCTCCCACGAATATCCGTGCGGCAGCCAGTACGCGTTCGGGTGGTGTATCGCATATCGAGTACGCCAGCTTCAATCTCGCCAGTCACGTGGGCGACAGTGCAGAGGCGGTTGCCACCAATCGCGAAATCCTCCAGGAATTCTTGCAACTTCCCGAACAGCCGGTGTGGTTAACGCAGGTGCATGGTGTTGACGTATTGCGCCATGACGGTGAGACACCAATGACGCCTTCACACGAATACGATGCCTGTTACAGCAACCAACCTGGCAAGGTGTGCGCAGTGCTCACTGCCGATTGCTTGCCTGTGTTGTTTTGCAGTCGGGATGGTGTGGAAGTGGCAGCGGCGCATGCGGGTTGGCGTGGGTTGGCAGACGGCGTGCTGGCTGCCACAGTGGACGCGTTTGCCTGTCCCCGCAGCGATATTCTGGCCTGGTTGGGGCCTGCCATCGGCCCGGGCAGTTTTGAGGTGGGTGCGGATGTCTACCACCGGTTTCTGGCGCAGTGGCATGCCTATGGTGAAAAAGCAGTGGCTGATTGTTTCGTACCTCACAGGGAAGAGCGCTGGCTGTGCGATATCTACGCATTGGCGCGATTACAGCTGGATGCGCTGGGTGTGACAGCGGTATACGGTGGTGGCGAAGACACATGTGCCAACTGGCAGAATTTCTATTCATTCCGACGCGACGGGGCAACCGGACGAATGGTGTCACTGGTATGGCGAACGGATTGATGCCTGTTTTACAGCCCTGGTGATATTGCGCATACTGATGCTTGAGGGAAGATCAAAATACGAACCGGACAGGGATATGATGGTTAGGATTCTTTGCTCCATATTCACGGTGTTATTGGGGTTGCTGGCATATCCTGCTGCCGCCTCTACGTTGGTAATCCATCCGGACAGCCAATTCAGGCAGCTGAACGCCATTCCCTACATCAGCCAATACCGGGGTCAGCCCTCCCTCGAAACTATCCAGCAAGCCAGTACGCTGCCTGATGCCGCTTTCTCCCCTATTGGTTCAGCTTCCCCCCTGCGGCTGATGGAAACAGCATGGTTTCGTCTGGTTATCCAGAATGATTCTTTACAGCACAGGACGCTTATCCTGGACCTGGACCAGGCTTTGCTAAGTCGTATTGAGTGGCGAGCCAGCAGTGCCTCGTCCTTGAAGGAAATATTGACTGGGCAGAGTTATCCGCATGCCAGTCGTGATGTTGATTACGATTTTTTTGCATTCAGGCTGGATATCCCGGCTGGCGAAACATTGACAGTCAATTTTTCTATCCGCACACCCTATGCTGCGATATTTGTGCCCAAGTTGACGGATAGTGAAAAGTTTATCAGTGAACTGACATTTTCCAGTCGCTTCGCAGGCGCCATTATGGGCATGCTGTACGCTATCGTATTTTTTCTTTTTTTATACATTCTGCGTATAAGAAAGTTTGGCATAGAACATGCGATGTTTATGTTTTCCTTTGCATGCCTGTTGTCTGTCTTGTACGTTGGTGGTGCTATTCAGCGTTACTTGCCAGATTCTGGATTTCCGCTGCGTGATGTTGCCTATATTGCTATCCATGGCTCGCAAGGTATGGCCTTTTGTATGGTGTTGCGTGGATTTTACAAAACAGCACTTAATTACAAGCTTGTCGACAAGTTGTTATTGGCCCTGATTGCAGGGGAGTTGGTGGTTTTTCTACTGGTGCCATTTGCAAATGTCGACTATCTGCTATTGGTAACTTTGTTCTTCAATTCCCTCATGATGTTGGGGTCTGTTTGTCTGGCACTTCTGGCGCTGGTGCGGAGACACACAGAAACCTACCTTTTTGGCGTGGGGCTCTTGCTGTTTATTGCCATGGCTATGACCTCATCCCTTGCAAGCATTGGCATCTTGCCCATTTCATTTCTGACGCGCTATGGCTATGAACTGGGTTTAACCATATTGGTGGATTTTATTTTTCTGGCAGTGGTGTCACGCATTTTTTCAGCAGAACGTGAAAACCTTGCGATGGAAACAGAGATGATCCAGCTTGATGCCGAGATGAAAGCGCGTAGTGAGTTTGTTAACAGAGTTACGCATGATATCAAGTCGCCATTGTCAGCTGTATTGGGTGCGGTGCAGTTGTTGCGGCAGAAAGGTGTTAATGAAGGCGCTGAGGCGTATCTTGGCGTTATACAGCGCTCTTGTGGTGCGGTCATCAGCATTGTTGATGATATTCTCACGCATTCCCGCATGAAAGCTAACCAGATGTCGCTGCGTGTCCAGCCGTTTAACCTGCAGGAATTATTAATTGATATCGAATCTTCGATTAAAGCCAGCCAGCAGCACAGGCATCTGGTTTTTTCGCTGACTGTGGGTGATGAGCTCCCTTCTGTCATCAATGGAGATAAACTTAAACTATCCCAGTTGCTGCTCAATTTACTGACCAATGCGTTCAAGTTTACCGATGAAGGCAGGGTCGGCATCTCGGTCGATCTGGCTGAAAAAAAACAAGACGGGATACTTGTCCGGTTTGTCATCCAGGATACGGGTATAGGCATGTCGGAAAAATTTTTGCAGCATGCCTTTGAACCGTATGCCAGGGAAGATGGCCGTGAAGGGTATAGGCCCGGTTTTGGTCTGGGGCTGTCAATTTGCAAGCAGATTGTTGACTTGATGGGTGGGTCAATTGATGTCCTGAGCGCAGTGGGTCAGGGAAGCCGTTTTACTGTGTTGTTGCCATTCACGTTGCCAGAATAGTGTTTGTCTTGATAAATCATTGCGCTCCCTTGAACTGCTGACAGGCAGCCCCATCTAGTCTCCATCTGCAATAAATTTCATGAGGTTTTTTTATGCGTATCGACAAGCTGACCAGTCAGTTACAGACGGCGCTTTCTGACGCCCAGTCATTGGCGGTGGGCCGGGACCACACCCAGATCGAGCCGGTTCACTTGCTGGTTGCGCTGCTGGATCAGCAGGGGAGCAGCGTAAAGCCATTGCTGCGGAAAGCGCGTTACGACGTAACCGGTTTGCGCAAGGCGCTGGATGACGAACTGCAGAAGCTGGCGGCCATCGGCAGCCCAACGGGTGATGTGCATATGTCACAGGAGTTGGTAAAGCTTCTCAATCTCGCTGACAAGCGAGCACAGCAGCAGAATGACCAATACATTGCGTCTGAGTCCGTGCTTCTTGCTGCAGCGCAGGATGGCGGCGTGCTGGGTGTATTGTTGAAAAAGTTCGGTCAGCCCGCTGCTTTGCAACAGGCGGTGGATGAATTGCGTGCAGGCCAGTCAGTAGACGATCCTAATGCAGAAGCGTCACGTCAGGCGCTGGATAAATACACCATTGATATGACCGAGCGGGCCGAGAGTGGCAAACTGGATCCGGTAATTGGACGCGACGATGAGATTCGTCGCACGATTCAGGTCTTGCAGCGCCGCACAAAAAATAATCCCGTGTTAATTGGTGAGCCCGGCGTAGGTAAAACAGCGATTGTCGAAGGCCTGGCGCAACGCATTGTGAACGGGGAAGTGCCTGAGGGTTTGAAGGGCAAGCGTTTGTTGTCCCTGGATCTTGGCGCATTGTTGGCCGGCGCAAAATTCCGTGGCGATTTTGAAGAGCGTTTGAAGGCTGTCCTGAATGAACTCGGCAAGCAGGAAGGCAATATCATTCTGTTTATCGATGAGTTGCACACAATGGTTGGCGCTGGCAAGGCAGAAGGTGCCATGGATGCCGGCAATATGCTGAAGCCTGCATTGGCACGTGGCGAGTTGCATTGCGTCGGCGCAACGACACTGAACGAATACCGCCAATTCATTGAGAAGGATGCTGCACTGGAGCGCCGTTTCCAGAAAGTGCTGGTAGATGAGCCGTCGGAAGAAGACACCATTGCAATCTTGCGCGGCTTGAAAGAGCGTTACGAAGTGCACCATGGCGTAGATATTACGGATAGCGCCATTATTGCTGCTGCAAAACTGTCACAGCGTTACATTGCTGATCGCCAGTTGCCGGATAAAGCGATTGACCTGATTGACGAAGCGGCATCGCGCATCCGGATGGAGATAGATTCCAAGCCGGAAGAGATGGATAAGCTCGAGCGTCGGTTAATCCAGTTAAAAATCCAGCGCGAAGCGGTGAAGAAAGACGAGGATGAATCAGCCAAGAAACAGATGGTAATCCTGAATGACCAGATCACCAAAGCGGAACGTGAGTTTGCAGACCTGGAAGAAATCTGGAAAGCAGAAAAAGCATCATTGATGGGGTCACAGCAAATCCGCAGCGATCTGGAAAAAGCGCGGCTGGATATTGATGTGGCACGTCGGGCGGGCGACCTGACGCGCATGTCGGAATTGCAGTACGGTGTGATTCCCGCGCTGGAAAAACAGTTGGCGACGGCGGATGAATCACAGCCAGTAGAAATGCAGCTATTGCGTAACCGTGTAACGGATGAGGAGATTGCCGAAGTCGTATCAAAGTGGACGGGCATTCCTGTTTCCAAAATGCTGGAAGGCGAACGCGAAAAACTGTTGCGCATGGAAGATGAACTGCATCGACGTGTTGTCGGCCAGAAAGAGGCGGTAGTGGCGGTGTCGAATGCTGTTCGGCGATCACGTGCAGGTTTGTCAGACCCCAACCGCCCTAATGGTTCGTTCTTGTTTCTCGGCCCCACCGGCGTGGGTAAAACAGAATTATGCAAAGCATTGGCGATGTTCCTGTTTGATACCGAAGACGCAATGATTCGTCTCGACATGTCTGAATACATGGAGAAGCATTCTGTTGCGCGGCTGATTGGTGCGCCTCCGGGTTATGTTGGCCACGAAGAAGGCGGTTATCTCACAGAGGCTGTGCGCCGTAAGCCTTATTCGGTGCTGCTGCTGGATGAAATTGAAAAAGCGCATCCAGATGTTTTCAACATTCTATTGCAGGTACTTGACGATGGCCGTTTGACAGATAGTCAGGGGCGTACGGTTGATTTCCGCAACACGGTTGTGGTGATGACATCCAATCTGGGGTCCGACCGGATCCAGGATCTTGCGCATGACCATTCGTATGACACGGTCAGCTTTGACGGGCTTGCCTTGCAGGATGATTCCACCCGCAATGAAAACCGGTATCAGGCAATGAAAGATGCTGTGATGGATGTTGTCAGTAGCCATTTCCGTCCGGAGTTCATCAACCGTATTGACGAAGTGGTGGTGTTTCATCCCTTGGGCAGGGAGCAGATTCGCAATATCGCCGATATCCAGCTCAATCTTTTGCGGAAGCGTCTGGGCGAGCGGGAGATGGTGATTACATTCAGCGATGCCATGATGGCGCAACTGGTCGAGACCGGCTTTGATCCTGTCTATGGCGCTCGCCCGTTGAAGCGCGCTATCCAGCAGTTGGTGGAGAATCCACTGGCCAACGAAATTCTGGGTGGGCATTTTGCGCCTGGGGATACTATCGCTGTGGATCTGGCGGAGAATCACAAGGCCAGTTTCAGCAAGGCGTAAACGCCCATACTGGTCAAATGAGAGTTGTAGTTGCCTGCGCCCCGGGTTTATGATGGCGCAGGCATTTTTTTCTGGTCCGGAAACACCATGAGCATCATTCAGATAATCAAGACATCGCGAGTACGACTGTGGCTACGACCACTGTCGCGGTTTCTTGTGTCTGGCTGAATGCCATCCAACCACAAAAAGCCGCTTGTAGCGGCTTTTTTTTGTTTTTCGGTTCCAGTTATCCCCCCCGAATTCCTGATTAATCCGCTGCCAGCATCGTCTGCAAGTGTTGCAAGGATTTAACGGGAGTTAATCATGAAGACCATTCCAGCATTCAACCAGTCAGGCATGACCCTGGTGGGCGTGTCTGCGCTGTTGTTTGCCTGTAAGGGAACCCTTATCAAGTTTCTGTTTGCGCAGGGAGCGACAGTGGCGGATATCATGCTGCTGCGTATGTTATTTGCGTTGCCTGTCTACGGGTGGGTAGGCATTGTGTATGCGAAAAAGGAGTTTCATGCCCTGACGGCAAGTCACTTTGCAGGCGCAGCCATCATCGGAATTGCTGGATATTATCTGGCCAGCTATCTGGATTTGCGTGGCCTGCAAACCGTCAGCGTGGGTCTTGAGCGGATTATTCTCTACACGTGCCCGGTATTTGTCCTGATCTTGTCTATGATTTATCCGGGTAAGAAAATATCGTTGCCTTTGTGCATCTGTATTGCCGTTATTTACGCAGGTTTGATCATGGTGTTCTATGCGGATATCCGTTTGCAGCCTGCTGTCTCGCTGGCAGAAACGGGCAAAGGTTCGGGCTTCGTATTGCTGAGTGCAATTGCCTTTGCTGTATATGTGATTGGCAGTGACTACTACATGCGTATATTTTCCAGCGCACTGTTTACGTCGGTTGCTATGGCGGCTGCGGCGTTGGTGATGATCCTGCATTACGCTGTCAGTAGCCCGATTTCACAATTGCTGGAATTGTCGCCCGGGGTATACGCCGGTTGTGCAGTGACTGCATTGTTATTCACTGTGTTGCCATCATTCATGATGTCGGCAGGGGTGAAGGAAATCGGGTCAGCGAAGGCTGGCGCTGTTGGTATGGTCGGGCCTGTAGCCACCGTGCTGATCGCTGGCAGCGTGCTGGGTGAGCCAGTCAGCGGTCTGCAGATGGCGGGTTTGGCTGTGGTAATGTTGGGCATTCACAGGCTGCACCGCAGCTGATTTGTGGCAGAATGCCGCCTTGCCGGAATCGATTTCAGTAATTAAAGAGAACATCTGTCATGTCTGAACAGTTGCCCTATGATCACGACCTGTTTGAACGCTGTGCCGAGCGTATTATTGCTGCCAGTCGCGACATTTATAGTCGTGGCTGGTCGCCTGCAACATCCAGTAATTATTCTGTCCGCATCAATGCACAGAGCTGTGCCATCACAGTATCGGGAAAACACAAGGGCAAGCTTGGGTTGCGCGATGTAATGGCTGTAGATTTGCAGGGAAAGGCGTTGATGGATCGTAAGCCATCTGCTGAAACGCTGTTGCACACGCAATTGTATGCACGTGACCCGGATATAGGTGCAGTGCTGCACACCCATTCGGTTCGCGCCACGGTCCTGACCATGGAACAGCCCGGGATAGATACGCTGGTGCTGCGTGACTATGAATTGCTCAAGGCATTCAGTGGTATAACGACGCACAATACAGAAGTGCATATTCCTGTTTTTAATAACACGCAAGATATGGTGGAATTATCACGGCAAGTGGAAAAACGGATGCAGTGTGATGGAGCGGGCGTCGCCTATCTCATTCGTGGCCACGGCCTTTACACGTGGGGAGAAGATCTGGATGCTTGCATGCGGCACCTGGAGGCGCTTGAATTCCTGCTGGATTGTGAATGGCAGCGCTACGCTATTCATGCCAATAAAAGGTAATACGAATGAGTGAATTAATTGTTTATTCTGAATCTGCTGAATTGCAACGGCAAACAAAAGATCCCCGGCAGATTGCGTCTCTGCTGAAAGCGATTGGTGTTCGTTTCGAGCAGTGGCAACCTGATGCGCCAGTGAAAGCTGGTGATAGCCAGGATGCCATCCTGCAAGCTTACCGCAAGGATATTGACAGCATCGTTAAAGAGCAGGGATTTATTACTGTTGATGTAATCAGCCTTGATAAAAGCAATCCAGACAAGGATCTGTTGCGACAGAAGTTTCTCAGTGAGCATATCCATACTGAAGATGAAGTGCGTTTTTTTGTTGCGGGCTGCGGATTGTTTTATTTGCATGTTGCCGACAAGGTTTATAGCGTATTGTGTGAGAAAGGTGATTTATTGAGTGTGCCTGCCAATACTCCGCACTGGTTTGATCTTGGTCCTGCTCCCGATCTTGCAGCCATTCGTTTTTTTAATAATCCTGAAGGTTGGGTGGCGCAATATACTGGTAGCGCGATTGCTGATCTGTTTCCAAAACTGGATAGTTGAGCATAAAAATGATCAAAGCTGTTCTTACAGATATTGAAGGCACTACCAGCTCGATTTCTTTTGTGCGTGATGTGTTGTTTCCCTATGCGGCGCAGCATCTGCCAATGTTTGTGCGCGCGAATGCACAACGGCCTGATGTAGCAGAGCAGCTGCAAATGGCAGCAAAAGAAGCTGGTGTTGCGGAAAATGACTACCCGGGGATCATTTCGGCATTGCAGCGATGGATTGCAGAAGACAAGAAAATTACACCGCTGAAAGCGTTGCAGGGCATGTTGTGGGAGCATGGTTATCGCCATAAGGATTATCGGGCACACGTGTATCCTGATGCGTACCAACAATTAAAAAA
>ERZ724527.637-NODE-637-length-17170-cov-216.565819_pt1 | contig 17170 bp, 23 predicted proteins | sample MGYA00376060_ERZ724527 | MGnify/ENA primary metagenome ERZ724527 (study PRJEB28724, sample SAMN07190886) | activated sludge metagenome | isolation source: activated sludge of sewage treatment plant in Hong Hong | place: USA: Christiansburg, Virginia | collected...
GCGGCTGACTGCGCCGCCGGACTGCCTGGCCCTTTCGACCGATGAACCATTGTACCATCGTTCGGTGTCGTGGTACATCAATTATTTCTATGGTCCGCGTGCCGTCGTTTATACCGTATGCCATTGGCAATCACTATGTATACGCGACGCGCCTCGGCCAACTCCCCGCCTCCCGCCTCCGCCTCCACCAGCGACAAATCCCCATCTCTGGGGATCTGCCGTTTGGCCGTAGGTTAGTCGGGTGACGGGCCAGCCGCTTGACGTGCCAGCCGCTCAATGAGCCAGCCGCTCGACGTGTGACTTGGCGCCTTCGTCAGGCGGACTGACGGAGAACTGGTATCTGTCAGCCTCCCTCTTTCCACCGCCGAGCTTCCCACTGCCCACGCCTGACTTGGCGCCTTCGGCACCTTGGCCGTCTGTCACCCGGCCCGGTCAGCCTAGCAGCCGCGCCACGTCTCCGTGACGAAGGGCATGTCATTGTGCCAGGCCTTGGCCATCCCGCCTGCGGGCATCCGCTCCGGCGCGTCCATCTCCAGCCCGTGCCAGTCCCTCAGCCCATCTCGCTGGCTGAACGCCACATCCACCATCTCTTGCATGTCAGTTCCCATCCTCGTCACTCCCGCGAGATGCCACCTGGCACCGCACAGCCGACTGTCACCCGGCTGTAAGCTGCCTCTACCCCCGTGCCGCTCGGAACGCAGCTCCTCTCCCGCCGCCTGCCTCTCCTTCCACAAAGTGACGCACTCAAGCCGAATGCGTCTCCCGGTGGAGTCTCCCCGCGTGGCCGCCTGCCCTCTCCATCTCCAGTCCTCGGCCCTCTCCGCTCCACGCCAGCCCTCTCCCGCCTGGCCGCCTGCCTGTCGCCGCGCAGGTCCGTCTGACTCTCCCGCCGGGCCGACCGCGAACACAGAATAACCGACCAGACCACTCCCCCTCCTCCCCCTCCTCTAGGGAGTGGCAAACGTCTGGGGGTTGGTTTGCTGTGTTCACAAAATAAAAAAATTTTATGAACACCTTATCAGACAACCCTCAGAGAAACACGTCCTACCCTAGAGGAGGAGGAGGAGGAGGAGGGGTGGTCTCGAGTGGATAGCGGGAATCGGACGGCACGGACCGACCGGGAATGCCTCACGCGGGGGCCGTGGCGGGCCGTGGTGGCTCGATCGGGGACCGGGTGTCACTACCCTATGTCCGGGAAAACAAACGTCCCCCAGGAAAACGTGTTCATGAAACCCCGGCCCGAAACGCCCAAAACCGGCCCTCAACGCCCGCAGCCCGCTGGCCCGCTGGCCCTCGACCCTTCCTTCCAGGCCGGGGCCCTCGACCGCCTCAATCCTCCATCTAGGCAAAGTCGCCCCGCTAGGGGACTGTCACTCCCCTAGCAGCGGACTCTACTTTTCGCGCAGCCTGCCGTGCTCATCAACGTAGAGTTCCGCATCCGGCTGCGTAAGTGGTGAGATATATCCCCACTCCAGACCAAGCAGGCCTGCGCAGATCTCCACACACTCCGCCGGATTTTCCTTAATCGCGGCCAGCGTGTCATCAATCATACCATCCCGATCCTGCTTCGAGGCGAATCCCTGCGAGGTCAGTACCTTATGAATTTGAGTTCGCGCAAATCCGTGCTTTGTGATCATCTCTCAATCCTCCAGTTATCACTGCAACATTGCAGCATTAAGCGGTCTGTCACCCCGCTTCGTTGCTACAGGCTGCTACTACTCGGCCCAGGCGTTCGGGGTGTAGTGTTCGTCCAGCCAGTCGATCATCGCCAGCTTTCGGCGGCGGGACGTGTTGATGCGCTCGGACTCGGCAGGGTCTTCGGCAAACTGCTCACGCAGCTGCGTCCAATCTCGGCCCATTGCCAGGCCGTACCCGATTGTATCGTACCAGCCCCAGAGCCACCGAACCTCGTCCGGCTCTTCACCGAACTCGACTCGCATCTCGTCGTCGATAGCCTGCAGACTCGCAGGCTTGCTTTCACCCTTGCGGGTCAGCGTGAAACAAGCAGGCATCTCTCAATCCTCCAGTTATCGCTGCAACATGCAGCCTATAGGCGACTGTCACTCGCCTATGGGGCTAGATGCTACAAGTCCAACAATTCGAGTGCGTAGTCCGGTTCGAGACCGAACTCTTCCAAGCACACTTCCTCGGGATCTTCCCCGTCTGCTATGCACTCTCTGGCGTACTCAATCAGCTCGTCAGCCTCATCAGCCGACAGGCCATCTCGCCGCATGAGTACCTGCTTGATCGTCTCAGGCTTGTTCATCGGGATTACCCGCATTTTACCGCTCAGTTTCAGTGTGCTCATGCTCAATCCTCCAGTTTGTTCCCTCTTTCGAGGTACCGCAACATGCGGTCTGTAGCAGGCTGTCGCCAACCCGCTACGTGACTGCATACTACAGGGGCAGTGCCTTATTTCCAATTCTCATTATCGGCTTGCCTTCGCGCTCGCCGAGTCTAACATTACGGTAATAATCGCTGATCACATTGACCCACTCAGCTTTTCCGGTGACTAGCACTTTCCGCTCGAACCTGATGGACAGTTCCTGCATTTTCAGCCTGTAGGTCTGCCCGTTATGCACAGTCTGAAAGTGTCCATACCTATCCCGCTTCCACACATCCGACATCTCGAGCGCAATGGTAACTTCCGATTTATTACTCATTTTCAATCCTCCAGTTTGATACCACTTTGGCATCCTCAAGGAGACTGTTGCCAATCTCCTTTGAGCTACCTTATTCGCTGAGAGCGCTGAACATGTCGTCCATGTCAAGCTCTTCCGGCTTTGGTGCCCGTTCCATCTTGCGCTCTTGAATGATCTTTGCGATCTCAGACGCCACCGCCTTTTGGCCCGCCAGGGTGAGGATTGCCATTTCACGGCCCCATTTGTGCTTGGCCATGAGATTCGCAATCCCAATCTCCGGCTTGTAGCCGAGCCGCTCGAGGGCCAGAATCGTATCCGACTCCAATTCCCGTTGCTCACGGGCCAGTTTCTCTTCAGCCGACTCGCGAATGGTCAAACTTGCGGCACCCGACTCGGCCAGGGCGATAAGTTTCCTCATTCCCTCGAGCTTGTCGCTTCCCTTCAGGCTCGATGTCCGATCGGGAAAGATTCTCCCAATCCCGTAATCGAGGCAGAAGTCGAGCAACTGCTTACTCGCCTTGCTGCGGTCGAACGTGACCTTCCCCGTATCCTTTACGATGAAGGTATAGACAGATCCAGCCTTTGTCCAACCAGCGACCTTTTCCTTGATTTCCGTTGCCATTTCCATTTCCTCCAGTTTCACGAGTAACTGCCCGATCATCAGCGCCCGATCATATCGGACGAACTGGAGGAGGATTGAATCCAAATTGTTAAAGAGCGCCCGGTGTCGAGTCCGACTGCTGCCGAGCCATGCCACGCATCCCTGCGCTTGCCACGATTCACATCATACGCCGTTGCCGACGTTTGTCAAGCCCTATGTTACCGGCCCGACCATTCAACCTTGTCAGCCGCCCGTCCGGCTCATAACCGCCCGACCTCCGCCGTTGCGGTGTCCGCCCTCCGTGCTGCCAACGATTCCCACTATACGCCGTTCCAGCCCGATGTCAATACCTTTCCGAAAATAAATCCGCTCCATTCCCAACCGACCCACCATCCACCAGACGCGCAACACGCGGCCCACCAGACGCGCTCGACCCGCGCTCGCCCGGCCCACTGGACGCGCACGCGCAGCCCTTCTGACGCGCGCACTGCCCGCGCTCACTGCCCGCGCGCAGCCGGGGGTGGGGGCAAACTTCCATCCAAACTCCTTTATATACAGCCCTCCCACATTTACGCTGAACTTTGGTAAAGCGTGAACACACAATCCAATTATTCCCTGTACACACAGATTATGCTTGACAGACGGTCCCAACCGGCGTATTGTAGGCGGAACGGTCGACCCCGGCCTCCCCGCGAAACTGAGGACCTTCACCAGCCATGCAACTTTCCCAGCCACCTCCGGTTTCCGACCCCAGAGTGAATGACTGGCTGTATCGACTCTGGAAGGCGGTGAATGAGAACACGCAGGATATCGCGGTGCTCGAGGCCGGCGGGGGAGGCGGAGGTGGCACGGTCAACAATTATGTCACGCAGAGTCTGACGGCCCAGGACGGGCTGGACGGGCTGGATGGTTGGCCGGGGCAGCGCGGGGCGGTCGGCACTACCGGCGGGACCGGACCGGCTGGCCCAATCGGACTGGCGGGACAGGATGGTGAAGATGGGGAAGGCGGACCTCCCGGCCCACGGGGACTTACCGGAGCGGCAGGCACCCAAGGGCTGGCCGGGCCTCCCGGCTTTGACGGCCAGGACGGAGATGCGGGTGAAGCTGGCCCACCGGGGCCTCGCGGTCTTCAGGGTTCGACTGGTCCGGCAGGGGTCGACGGCGGCTCGGGAGTCTCCGGGACAGACGGACTTGACGGGCAGGACGGCTGGACGATCCCCGCTCCGGTGAGCGCACCCCCAACCTGGCTTCTTTCTTTTTCAGCAGCGCACGGCTAACAGGAGCATCTCATGGCAGCAAACAAAAACATTCGTATTGGTCCGGTGGCCCTCACCACCACGCTGACGACGAACATTCTTAATCCGCAGACGCTGACCGGCGGTGTCTCGGCTGGCGGTACCACCAACACGGCAACCTATATTCTGATCCGGCACATTCGCATTGCGAACAAGACCGCCAGCGCGGCGACGTTCTCGCTGTGGATCGGGGCGACTGGATCGAACACTGCAGGCACCGAGTTCATGGGTACGGCGCAGTCGGTTCCGGCTAACTCCTACGTCGACTGGTACGGCATGGTTCGCCTCGACACGGCGGATTTCCTGGTCGGCGGAGCAGGCACCACGACCGCACTCACCCTTGAAGCCGAGGGTGAAATCGGAGTAGCCGGGTGATCAGGCTAATCTCCCCGTCCAGACTGGAAGCAGTCTGCGATTTTGCCGCCAATATGGTTGATCCGACTTGCGTAACTTGCTGGTCCGATCAATCGACTGGCGCTTATCAGGGCGGGGCGCTTTCGCAGAATTTCACCGGAACGACGGCGATTGTGATCGTGGCTGCTCCGGCCAGCGGAGCTGTGCGCGATGTGGATTTCATCAATATTAGCAACGTCGACCTGATCACGCAGTCGATCACGGTCCGGTATTACAACGGCAGCGGCACCTATAACCTCGTCAAGGTGGCCCTGGCTTCCGGCGACCGCCTGACCTACACCCACGCCAGCGGCTGGCAGACCATCACATCTGCGGGGGTGCTCAAATCTGCAGGAGCAACAGGTCCAGCTGGTGCTTCAGGTACGATTGGTCCGAGCATGGCTTGGGAGCATGAGTACCCGGATGAAGGTCTGGCCATGACCTACGGACCAGCAGGTCTGCCGACAATCGCCGGCACGCTGCGCGCCTTCCTGCACACCCCGACTTCCGCCAACCTCGCTGCAGCGGTTACGGACGAAACCGGCAGCGGTGCGCTCGTGTTCGGAACCACGCCGACACTGACCACGCCAGTTATCAACACGGTGGCTTCAGTCGGTGGTGCCTGGACAGCTGCAGCAACCTGGACGCTCCCGGCACACACGCTGGGTGGGGTGGTCAGCGGAGGCGGGCAACAGATCAACAACGTGGTGATCGGCGCGGTGACACCGCTGGCCGGGTCGTTCACGACGCTGACCGCTTCTGGAAGCGCAGCCATTGGCGGCACGATTTCTGCAGACCGCGTTCTGCACGTGAATGGTGTGATCACCGGCGCGGTGAGCGCATACGGCGCGGTGGTCAATGGAGTGATTCAGTCCGGAGTCACGACCAGCGCGCATCTATATCGCACGGCGCTCAACACTCAGGCAACGGCTTTCACCTTGCCGCTGGCGGCGCATTACACGGCGGCTCAGGGAACGATCGGGGCGGGTTCGACGGTGACGGCGCAGGCCGGCTTCCTGGCCGATGCGTCGCTGATCGGTGCAACAAGCAATTACGGATTCCGCGGGTCCATTCCTGCTGCAGCGGGCCGCTACAACTGCTACATGGATGGCACCGCACCAAACTACTTCGCCGGCGACATGCAGTTCAGCAAGACGGTTACGGCTGCTGGCACAACGACGCCGCAGACGATCAACAAAAACGCCGGTGCTGTCAATTTTGCCGCTGCCGACGCTTCGAAGGTTGTCACAAACTCGCTGGTCACGGCTAACTCGATTATCATCTGCACCGTCGCCACCAACGACTCGACGATGAAGTCTGTCCAGGCGGTGGCTGCAGCAGGTAGTTTCACCCTCTACGCGAACGCGGCAGCAACTGCCGAGACCCGCGTCAACTTTTTAGCCATCAACTGAGGCTCATTATGGCACTCATGCAGGCAATCGAGGTTCGTGGAGTCACCCTTCCCGCAGCGTATATTCGTGTGGATCGCATAACTGGCGGAAAGTACGTCGGCTTCAACGCTGAAGTGGGGATTTACGCAGCCGCCGGGGTGAGTCTGCCGCTGGATACCTTCGGACTGGCCTTCACCTTCGTTTCCGGGCAGGATTTGCTCGAAACCGCCTACTTTGCGGTCAAGGCTCTGCCGGATTTTTCGTCAGCAGCTGACTGCTAAGCAGTAACAACTCAGAGAGATAAGCCATGTACCAGAAAATCGAGGCTTGCCGGGAGAATAGAAAGTGCGAGTTCAGCCACTCGGCTGTGATCGACGCTCTTGTGGTCAATCCGAGGCTCCGTCTCAAGGATCTGGCCCAGATGTTTGGCTACAGTGAAGGCTGGCTATCCGTCGTCTTGAGTAGCGACACCTTCCGAGTGGCCCTGAGGCAGCGAAAAATCGAGGTTCTCGACCCAACCATGCTCGCAACGCTGGAGGACCACTACAAGGCCCTCGCAATGCGCAGTGTGGCCATTCTGCAGGAGAAACTGAAGGGTCCTGCCGAGGGGATTTCGGATGACTTGGCACTGAAAGCAGCTGCACTCGGCGCCTCGATGTTCAAGCCCACTATGGCAGCCCCTCCAGCTCCGGTTGAAAGCTCGATTGACCGCTTGGCTGACAGGCTGATCGCCTTGCAGCAAGGTTTTCGGGGAACTACCCTGACGACTGGCGAAACTGTGGACGTGACACCAGCGTGAACGCCACCGCACGAGGGCTTGCTGAGCCACCGCACGAAGCTAATCGGCCCAGTCACGCCGATCAAACGATCTACCAGCAAAGTTTTAACAAATTTATCCGAGGACAGACAATGAAAAACGAAATCGAGCAGGAAATCCAGGACAAAGGACTGACGGCGCCGCGCGTGACGCTTGAGGATATCGAGGCGAACATCGCAGCAGAGTGTTTTTTTGTCGCCGCTGACGCGCCTCGATTCGAGTGGCTGACGCGCGACGATCAGACCGCCAGCGATGCGCAACGCAGCGTTCTAGGGAGCATGGCGACCAGATCGTACAGCGGAGCGTGTATCGACATCGACGCAAACAATCCGATTCCCGATGCTCTCAAGCTCCTGACCTTCTGCGTTCTCGTCCTGCGCAACGGATTTACCGTCACCGGCGAGTCAGCGTGTGTCAGCCCGGAAAACTTCAACGCTGAGCTTGGCCGGAAGATCGCACGGCAAAACGCCATCGCCAAGGTCTGGCCGCTGATGGCTTACGCGCTCCGCGAAAGTCTCTGTACAGCAAACGTCTAGGACAACTTAGATTCCACCACTTTAAATGGCCGTCAAGCTCACAGCCCCCCTGGTCGAAGCGTTCGCGGGAGCCTTCCTCTCCCCGATGTACGACGATCCGCAGCCTACGCCGCAGTGTCACCGCGACTGGTGGGAGCTGTATTGCTCGCCCGAGCAGTTTGTCGGACTTGCAGCGCCTCGGGGACACGCCAAGTCGACTGCCCTTACGCACGATTTCGGACTGGCCAGCGTGTGTTTCCGCGTAGAGTCTCACGTGCTGATCGTCAGCGCCACGGAAGAGCTGGCTATGGCTCACCTCTCCGACATGGCGACGGAACTGCGGGACAACGATGAGCTACGTAAGTCCTTCGGCATCAGCAAGTTTCTCATCGACTCCAAGGGTGAGATCATCATCAAATGCGTTCCCGACGGAGACTTTCCCGCTGGCTACCAGTTCCGAATCATCGCTCGAGGCGCGGGGCAAAAGCTTCGCGGCCTGAAATGGAGAGGTCGTCGCCCAGGTCTCATACTCTGTGATGACATGGAGGAGGATGAACAGGTCGAGAACTACGACCGTCGCCGCAAGTTCCGTAAGTGGGTCATGCGCGCACTGCTTCCCCTCGGCCGACGTGAAGCTAAAATCCGCTGGCACGGAACCATCCTGCACGAAGATTCGATGCTCCAGCGTCTCATGAATGACCCCACCTGCAAGAGCGCCCTCTACCGAGCTCACAGAGACTTTGACGATTTTCGTGATATTCTGTGGCCGGAGATGTGGAACGAAGCCAGACTCCGCCAGATGCGCCAGCGTTACATTGAGCAAGGGGACTCGCCCGGCTACTCCCAGGAACTGCTCAATGACCCCTTCGCTCAGGACTATGCTTACCTGCGCAAGGCCGACTTCCTCCCAATGTCAGACTCTGACCGCGAGACGGATAAGCGAGTCTGCGTTGGTGTCGACTTCGCAGTATCCACAAACTCCCAGGCTAATCGTACCAGCTTCACCATTGGCGGCCAAGACGCTCTTAACTTCATCCACATCATAGACCAGCGAGCAGACCGCTGGGATCCGCTCGAGTGGATTGACGAGATGTTCCTGATCCAGCGTACACACGACCCAGAAGCCTTCTTTGTTGAGGACGGAGTTATCTGGAAGTCTGTGCAGGGCACAATCTATCGTGAGATGACTTCCCGAGGAATCTGGATGAACTTGGTCCCCCTCTCCTCCACCAAGGACAAAGCCGCTCGTGGCCGTCCTCTGCAAAAGCGGCATCGCGCGGGCAGCATGAAGTTTGACAAAGAAACTGACTGGTACGACATATACGAAGCCGAGCTACTCCGCTTCACGGGAACAGGCGATGCCCGCGAGGACGATCGTTTCGACTCCACCTCCATCCTGGTCCGTGGGATTGAGTCACTCAGCGAGCTTGACAAAGAGGACTTCTACGATGACGAGGAACTTGATCTACTCTACGGCGGCCCTGAGAAGTCAGTCGGACGCTCCACAGTGACTGGCTACTAACATGGTCAAGAACTTCCGTATGTTGTCTGACCGCGATCTAATTGCCCAGGTCTATTGCTGCACCGCCAGCACCGAACTGGAACTGGATCTGATCCGTCGCCTGGAAGCTGCCATCTACCGTTCCCAGAATCGGGACGAAGAACTCAGGCACTATCACAGCAAGCTCTCCGAAGCACTGGCCAAAACAACCCAGGTATTGTCATCATGCTAAAGCTCGAAACGAAACTCGATCTCCGCGCCATTGTCCGCGACGATAATCTGGCGGACAGCCTCTCGGAGAATGACTGTCACACCATCGCCAGTCATGTCTACGACACCTGGCTGATCGACCAGCAAAGTCGCTCGGCCTGGGAAGCAAGCATGTCCGCTGCGCTCAAGCTGGCCACCCAGGTCTCCGAGGCAAAGAATTTTCCGTGGCCGAATTGCTCCAACGTGAAGTTCCCACTTATCACGATTGCCGCTCTGCAGTTCCACGCCCGAGCCTACTCAGCTCTGCTCCCCGGCCCGGACATTGTGAAGTGTCGCAACTACGGCTCAGATCCCGAGGGTGTTGAGGCTGCACGCGCTCAGCGCATCAGCGAGCATATGAGCTACCAAGTCACGGAGGAGGACGAGGCCTGGGAAGAGGTCCATGACCGTATCCTGATCACTGTGCCTATTGTCGGCTGCGCCTTCAAGAAGGTCTACTTCAGTCCCGAGCTTGGCCACAACGTCAGCGAGTTTGTTCCCGCCAAAGATCTGTATGTGCCCTACTTCGCCGCCACGCTGGAGACCGCCTCACGCCTGACGCAGGTGATCGAGTGCCTTCCAAACGCAATGGTCAGCTATGTTCGCAAAGGCCTGTATCTCCCCGACGTACTTGACACCGACCCGCAAAACTCTGGCGATGGCAGCGAACTGGATCAGACCCAAGACCGCATCCAAGGGCTAACTGAAGGTCCCCAAGACTGTGATCGTCCCTACGAGTTGCTGGAACGTCACGGATGGCTCGACCTCGACGGAGATGGATATCAAGAACCCTACGTCATAACCATTCGCAAAGACACCAAGCAACTCTGCCGCATCGTTGCTCGCTTCTATAGCCGAGACATTCTCCGCAACCGCAAAGGGGAAGTTACCTGCATCAGCCCGAGTCACCACTACGAGAAGTATTCCTTCATCCCCTCCCCGGATGGAGGCATCTACGACCTCGGCTGGGGCATCCTGCTTGGTCCGCTCAACGAGTCAATCAATACCGCAATCAATCAGCTCATCGACGCCGGCACTCTGGCCACAACCGGCGGAGGTTTCCTCGGACGTGGTGCCCGTATCCGCTCAGGCAACGTAGCACTCAAGCCGTTCGAGTGGGTTCGTGTCGACTCAACCGGGGACGACCTCCGCAAGAGCATTGTCCCGGCCAGCTTCAAAGAACCCTCGATGGTGCTGTATCAACTGCTCCAGCTCCTCATCAACTACGGGGAGCGTGTCGCTGGCGTAACCGACGCCCAGGTCGGCATCACCCCGGGCCAGAACACCCCCGCCGAGACAACCCGCACTGCGGTGGCGGAGGGTCAGAAAGTGTTCCTCGGGATTCTGAAGCGCCTCTACCGCTCCATGAAGAAAGAGTTCCAGAAGCGTTACCTGCTCAATCGCCGCTTCCTCGACTCCGAGGTCCAGTACTGCAGCCCCATGTCCGGGGAAGCTCGTCGGATTCTGGCACTCGACTACGCCCCGAGCGAGAAGCTCATCTGCCCGGCAGCCGACCCGAACATGCTCACCGACTCCCAGCGCCTCCAACAGGTCCAACTCCTGAAGCAATCGGCAGCCACCACCCAGGGCTACGACTTGGCCGCGGTCGAGCGTCGCTTCCTGGAGGCAATCCGGGTGTCCGACATTCCGACGGTCTTTCCTGGACCGGACAAAATCCCAGCGCAGCCTCACTACCGCATCCAGCTCGAACAGCTGCGCAGCGAGACCCGCCTCCAGGAAGCCAAGATGCAAACCCAGATCGAAGCCCTCAAGCTTCTCGGGGAAGCCGACCTCAACCAAGCGAAGATCGCCAAACTGCGGGCAGACGCCACCGCCATCCTGCAAAACGCGCAGAACTCTTCGACCAACCAACAACTTGCGGTCATCAATACGCAAATTGGGGCTGCCAAGGCCCACCAGGACAGCCTCCTCCGGGCGGCTGAAATTCTCCAACGTAGTATCCAACTAGGCAAGGGATCAAATGAGTCAAGTTCCGAAAATAACGGAAGCAGAGTGGGAGGAGTGGAAGCTCCATCCGGTCACGAAGCGATTTCGGCAGTTCTTGAAGGAACAGTTGGAGGAGCTCCAGCAGCAATGGGTGGAGGGTAATTTCACCTCCGACACAAGCGACGCAACAGCGCAGATCAACGCGCGCAGCATAGGGAAAGCTCAGAATCTGGTCGATATCATTGAGCTTTCGAGTGAAATCTTAAACGAGGAAAACGCATGAAAGTGGGAATCAACCCGACAGGGCACATCGTTCTGGTGCTGCCCGAGGAAGTCGAAGTAAAGTCGAAAGCTGGAATCATCCTATCCACGGCATCGCAGACTCAACGCGAGTTAATGGCTCAGACCGAAGCCACGGTCATCGCGCTGGGAAACACCGCCTACTTGGATCAGGACTTCCCCTGGTGCAAGGCAGGCGATCGGGTACTCTTCTCCAAGTACGCCGGAACGATGTGCCAGGGCCAAGACGGAAAGACCTACCGCCTGATCAACGACCTGGACGTGAAGGCCATCCTGGATCCGATTGAAGGAGACTCCAATGCTTGAAGCCACGGTTCAGACAGAGACTCCTGCCGCCAGTTCCCCGGTGGAGGCTGAAGCTCGCATGTTCGGGTGGAAGCCTCTGGAAGAGTTCAATGGATCTCCGGAACGCTGGAGAGACGCGGAAGCCTTCCTCGAGAAGGGACGGCAGATCAACGGCTTTCTCCGCAAGGACTTCGACAAGCTGCGGGGCGAACTCACTGCCCGCGACACCCGGATAGCTGCACTCGAGGAAAGTATCCAGGAGTTCGCGAACTATCACAAGGAAACGGAGGCTCGCGCCTACCAGCGTGCGGTCGCCCAGCTCAAGAATGAGCGCAAAGAAGCGCTGCGGATGAACGATGGTGAGCGGGTTGTGGCCATCGAAGAGCAGATGGACGAGCTGCAAGAAGCCTCCCAGAAAAGTAAGCTTGCGCCGCGAGCCGTTGCGCCGCGAGCCTCCGATGAGCCAGACCCTGCATTCGTGGCCTGGGTCGACAGCAACCCCTGGTACAAGGAAAACCGGGTGCTGCGCTCTCTCACCCACGACTATGCCGAGGAACTCAAGCGCGCCGAACCATCACTGGTCGGCCCGGCTTTTCTCAATCGGGTGAAGGCCCTGGTGCAGGAAAACCACCCGGAACTGTTCCACAACCCCGAGCGTGCTCGGCCTGGAGCGGTTGCCGGGGGAGCCGAGACTCGTGGGTCCCGCTCCAACGGAAAGACCTACCACGACATGCCGGCTGAAGCCAAAGCAGTCTGCGACAAGTTTGTAGCGAAGGGCTTCCTCAAGCGGGAAGATTACGTCAGAGATTACTACCAGGATAGCGCCGAATGAGCACTCCAGTCATCACCCAAACGCCTGCCACTGAGCAGGTTCGTACCCAAGCCGACCGGCCTCAGCGCGCCACTCGCATCCCCTTTGGGGCTCCGCAGACGAAGCTGGCCGTTCGCATGGAATTGCCGGGATACTTCCTCTACTGGACCAACGACCAGGACGGGAAGCTGGAGGCTGCTCAAGCCGGCGGTTACGAGTTCGTTACTCCCAAGGAAATCGGAGAAGCTCGTGACGGAACTCAAGTCAAGCGTCTCGTCGGATCAACCAAGGACGGATCTCCTCTCTACGCTTACCTGATGAAGATCAAGCAGGAATGGCACCAAGAAGATCTGGATCAACTTTCCGCTGTCGACGACAAGTTCGAGTCGGCCATCCGCGAAGGTTCCCTGCTGCAGAAGCCGGGCGAACAGCGGTACAACGCCGGAATCAGTCTCAAGACCAACAAATCTTAACGTAGGAGCTTTATAATGGCAAATGCTGCCGCCCCCTTCGGGCTTCGCCCGTCCCACACCGTCTCCGGGAGTGCCTACAACGGGCAGACCCGACTCTACTACATCCCGAGTACCGACACGATTGCCTACAGCGTCGGCGATGTTGTCGTCGAAGTTGCTGGCGGCGATCTCGTTACCGGTGCCTCGGCCGTCATCCTCTACGGTACGCGTGGAGCGACCTCGACCTCCGGCAACACTCGCGGAGTCATCGTTGGCTTCGGCGTCGCCGCTGGCAACGGTGAAGTCGTTCCCCTGGGCGGTGATCCCGACAACCTCGGATCGATGATCATCCCGGCCACCAAGACGAAGAACTACTACGCCTACGTCTGCGACGATCCGCACATGATCTACGAGGCCCAGACCGACACCATCGCAGCGACCGCGTTCAACAAGAACACCGGTCTGGCGGTTGGCGTTGCCCCGACTCTGACTTCTCCGAATTGTAAGACCGTCATCAACGGAGCGTCGGCCACGACCACCTCCACCCTGCCGATCAAGATCATCGGCGCTCCGCAGCGTGCCGACAACGACCTGACCTCGCCGGGCACCAACGCCTACATCTGGGTGATGCTCAATACCAACTCAGTTGGCGGTGCGAGCGCCGGCGTTTAACCTTTCACCCTTTAAAGGAGTATCAAAATGGCTGGAGTTATCAGCACCTCGAACCACCCAAAACTGCTTTGGTACGGCGTCAAGGGCATTTGGGGGAATGCCTACAACGAGCACTCGACCGAGTACACGGATCTGTACGACACCGACACAAGCGACAAGGCCTACGAAGAGTTCGTCCAAGTCACCGGCTTCGGGCTGGCCCCGGTCAAGGCCCAGGGTGCTCCGGCTGTCTATGACACCGAGACCCAAGGTCCTATCTCCCGCTTCGTGCACGCAGCTTATGCCCTCGGCTACATCGTCACGCACGAAGAGCTGATGGACAACCTCTACATGGAGGTCTCCGGCAGTCGTGCGCCGAACAACGCTCGCGCCTTCCGTCAGACGAAAGAGCGGGTGGCCGCAGCCCTGTACAACCGGGCAACAAACGCCAGCTACACCTACGCCGACGGCAAGACCCTGCTGGCCACCGACCACCCCAACACTTCCGGCGGAACCTTCAGCAACAAGCTCGCCGTTGCTGCCGATCTGAGCGAGGCCTCCATCGAGGACCTGTGCATCCAGATCATGCAGGCCACGGATGATCGCGGCAACCTGATCAACCTGATGCCCAAGAGCCTGCACGTTGCTCCGGCAAACTGGTTCGAAGCCACCCGCATCCTCAACACCACCCTCCAGGTCGGCACCGCCAACAACGATATCAGTGCCATCCGACACCTCGGCATCTTCCCCGACGGCGTGAAGCTGAACCACTACTTCACCTCCCCGAAGGCCTGGTTCGTTCGCACCAACATCAGCAAGGGCAAGGGCCTGATCTTCCTGCAACGGGAAGCCATGTCCTTCGAGCGCGACAACGACTTCAACACGAAGAACGCCCTGGCCCTCGGCTACGAGCGCTATTCCTGCGGCATCGTCGATCCTCGCGCGATCTACGGCACCGAGGGACCGTAACATGGCAGCTCGTAAGAAATCCGCCAAGAAGTCCCCGGCACCGATGCGAGCACCTGCCCGCAAGTGCTAAACAAAAATCTCCGGACTGTGGCCTGTCCTCAAGCAGGCCCTTCCGGGGTCCACAGCTAGGAGATTTTAATGCCCTCAATCGTTTCTCAAGGTCGCGTCTCGACCTTTCCCGGCGGATTTCCCGCTGGTTTGTCAGTCCTCGGTATGCCGCTGGTTTTCCCGCAGGCACGCGGAGAGGTCTACTACGTCAGCAACAACGGAGCGTCGCTCGCAGCCGGTCAAAGCACAGGCAGTGACGGCAACAAAGGCACCTTCAGCAAACCGTTCGCAACACTGCAGAAGGCACTCGATGTTTGCGTTGCCAGTCGCGGTGACATCATCATCGTCGGCCAGGGCCACGCGGAGAACATCGCTTCGGCAACCGCACTCGCAATCAGCAAGGCCGGCGTCACGATCCTCGGTCTCGGCACCGGCGATAACCGCCCGACCTTCACCCTGACCACTGCCAACACCGCCAAGATCGTCGTCAGTGCCAGCAACGTGTCGATCTGCAACTGCGTGTTCGTCGCCAACTTCCTGAACATTGCAGTCCTCTTCGACCTGACCACGGCCACCGGCTTCAACTTCGATTCATGCGAAGTCCGCGACACCAGCGCCATTCTCAACTTCCTCAACATCTTTCAGTTGTCGGCAACTACGGCGGCGAATGACGGTCTGCGCATCACGCAGAACCGCTTCTTCCTGCTCGCAGCCTCCGGTGTCTGCAACATGGTCAACTTCCGGGGCACTATCAACCGCGTTGTGATCAGCGACAACTACTACTCGGCTCGCACGACCAACGCAGGTGCGGTGCTCATCTTCGCCACCACGAAGTTTGCCACCAACTTCCTGCTGCTCAACAACATCTTCAACTTGGTCAATGCGGCTGGCACTGCCACAGGTTTCCTGATCACGTCCGACACCGCGACTCACGTCGGCTACATCGACGGCAACAAGGACTTCTGCTTGGCTAATACCACCTACGCCAGTTCCCTGTTGGTGACAGCCGGTTCCGGTCTGCGTTTCGGGCAAAACTGGCACAGTCGTACAGCTGACAAGTCTCCCGGTACGGTCCTCCCGGCGGCTGACTCTTAATCACAGCAGTTTGTTACATTTGTCGGGATTGCGCGAACACGCAATCTCGGCATTTCCTGTTCAAGGAATCCCCCAATGGGCCGTGCAGATCACTACTCCCCAGGCGACAACAACGCCATCTGCGACTCCTGTGGACGGAAGCGCAAGGCCAGTACCCTCAAGAAAACCTGGGACGGATTCTACGTCTGTCCTGAGCACTGGGAACCGCGCCATCCCCAGGACTATGTGCGCAACGTCCCGGAGAGTCTCCCCGTCGCCATCAACCGCCCGGCAGTCGAGCCAACCTTCACCGCCGAGGCTGAGGCCATCCCCCTCCCACCGAACCCTCTAGGAGTCTGACGTGGCTGTATCAGGAACCACCACCTTTACACTCACCAGGGACGAGATCCTGGACTCTTCGGCCCGGGTCACTGGTTACCTGGCAGCCGGCGAAGTACTCAGCGCTGAGGACAAGACGAACCGTTCCCAGGCTCTCAACATCATGGTGAAGAACTGGGCCCGGAAGGGTCTTGCTCTCTGGGTCACAGTCACGGTCGAAATTCCGCTGGTGGCTGGGGACTATGACTACACTATTGGGCCGAGCGGCAGCGACGTTACAGCCAACCGACCACTCAAGATTCTCGACAGCAGCTTCGTTCGAGATCCCGATGGGAACGATATCTCGCTGCGGCAACTCGCCCGCTCCGACTACAACATCCGTAGCCCCAAGGGGCAAGCTGGAGTCCCGGTCGACTTCTACTACGATCCCGGCAGAGACTACGGCACCCTCTATCTGCTGAATGTTCCAGCCACCGCCGGCTACGTGTTCCATGCGGAGACCCAGCGCCAATTCTTCGACATGGTGGCTGGCTCCGACAACTTCGACTTCCCCACCGAGTGGCTCCTCCCCCTCAAGTGGGGACTGGCTGCGGAAATGGGCCTGGAAGATGGCGTCGAACTGGACAAGCTGGACTACATCGAGCGCAAGTCGCAGGCTCACCTCGAGGCCTGCTTCGACTTTAGCGTGGAGGAGGCCAGCACCTACTTCACCGTCGATACCCAAGGGATGCGCTAGTCGTGGAGACTCCGGCCAGCAAACACGTCCGTACCCCGCTGATCTTTCAGTCGGTCACTCGCGATGCTGCGCGAACCAAGGGGGCTTGGCTCACCAACATGTGGGTCGAGGGCTCCCGCGTTCGCAAGCGTTTCGGTCTGACGCTCGACACCGC
>ERZ724527.641-NODE-641-length-17095-cov-5.701995_pt1 | contig 17095 bp, 13 predicted proteins | sample MGYA00376060_ERZ724527 | MGnify/ENA primary metagenome ERZ724527 (study PRJEB28724, sample SAMN07190886) | activated sludge metagenome | isolation source: activated sludge of sewage treatment plant in Hong Hong | place: USA: Christiansburg, Virginia | collected...
ATCAACCCCTACGGTAGTTGCTCTAGACAATGAAGAGGCAAAAATTCTGGTGGGTGAAAGTGTGCCATTTAAAACAGGAAGTGAACAAATCAACAATACAACTGCCACCGGCAATAACAACAATTCTTTCTATAACAACGATTTTGTCCAGATAGAGCGAAAAGATATCGGCGTGGAATTAAAAGTGACGCCACGTATTAATCAGGAAGGGGTTCTAACTCTGGAAATTGAGCAAAAAGTAGAAAGTATCAATGAGTCGGCCAATGTTGGGGGCGAAACCGGTGCTGCAGATATCATAACCAACAAGCGGGAAATCAAGACAACAGCTCTGGTTAAAGATGATGGCGTATTGGTTCTTGGTGGATTGATTAGGGATGAGATGGAAACATCAGATAGTGGTGTTCCTTATTTGAGCAAAATTCCTTTTCTCGGACGATTATTTCAGGGTACCTCCAAGCGCGCTGTTAAAAAGAATTTGATGGTTTTTATTCATCCTCGTATTCTGCGGGATGATGCAGACGTTGCTGAAAATACCGGACGTTATTACAAAAATATGCGGAATTCCCAAGAGTCGTTTAATCAAAATGAATTAAATGATTACTTGCGCATAGATAAATCTGCGCCACAGCTGGATCCATGGGATGGGAATTCAGGTAATACAAAGCCAGTGGCAGTGCCAAAACCTGCAGTACAGCAGCCTGCTGCGACGCAGATGCAGTGATCGACAATGGAAGATTTGGCGCAAATGGTTGATCCTAACCCGGGTGACGATAGCCTTAATGAGTCTGTTGTGCGTCGCTTGCCGTTTGGATTTTCGAAGCGCTTTGGTGTGTTGGTTGTACCGGGCACTTCCAGTCCTGTAAAACTGCTATGCCGTGATGATGCCAGTCCACAATCCTTGCTGGAAGCGCGGCGCGTTGTCGGGTTACCAGTGGTTTTTGAAAAAACAGATGCGGCACACTTTGATGTGCAGCTGTCGCGTGCATATGAAAATAATTCTGGTGAAGCCATGCAAATGGTGGAAGGTCTGGGGGATGATATGGATCTCGCCAGTCTTGCAGATTCTGTGCCGGAAACCGGTGACCTGTTGGAACAAGAAGACGATGCCCCGATTATTCGCCTGATTAATGCGTTGTTAACCGAGGCAGTCAAGCAGGATGCTTCTGATATACATATTGAAACTTTTGAGAAACGTTTGATTGTGCGTTTGCGCACTGATGGCATATTGCGTGAGGTTGTACAGCCCAAACGTGCATTAGCGCCCTTACTCGTGTCGCGCATAAAAGTTATGGCCAAGCTTGATATTGCCGAGAAGCGCGTGCCTCAGGATGGACGTATTTCTTTGCGTGTCGCTGGCCGTGAGGTAGACATTCGTGTGTCGACAATGCCATCCAATAATGGTGAGCGTGTAGTGTTGCGTTTGCTCGACAAGCGCGCAGGTCGTCTGAATCTTAATGTGTTGGGTATGCAGCCGCGCGATCTGGAACTGTTTGCAGAGTTGCTGAAACGTCCACATGGAATCATTCTGGTCACTGGCCCAACCGGTTCAGGCAAAACCACATCGCTTTATGCTGGTCTCAGCAGCATTAATGATGCAACAAAAAACATCCTGACAGTGGAAGACCCGATCGAGTACAACCTGGAGGGAATAGGGCAGACTCAGGTAAACATCAAGGCTGAGATGACGTTTGCGCGTGGTTTGCGTGCCATGTTGCGTCAGGATCCTGATGTGGTGATGGTGGGTGAAATTCGCGATCTGGAAACAGCAGAAATTGCCGTGCAAGCCAGTTTGACCGGCCATCTTGTCTTGTCTACTTTGCACACCAATACAGCTATTGGTGCAGTGACGCGTTTGGTGGATATGGGTGTTGAGCCATTTTTATTGTCATCCAGTCTGGTAGGTTTGTTAGCTCAGCGTCTGGTGCGTGTATTGTGCCCGCATTGCAAAGAGGCGCATGTTGCCGATGCAGGTGAATGCGCCTTGTTGCAAGCAGATGCTAACAATCCACCAACGATTTATCGCGCGAAAGGCTGTGCGATGTGCAAACAGCAAGGTTATCAGGGGCGCACTGGTGTGTATGAACTGGTTGCTGTGGATGAAAAATTGCGTGAGTTGATCCACAACCGCGTATCGGAAGCTGAATTGACTGCATATGCCCGCACCAGAGGCCCTGGTATTCGTGACGATGGTCGCGTCCGAATCCTGGCAGGCCAGACTACGGTGGAAGAAGTCTTGCGTGTGACGCAGGAGGAATAAGCGCATGGCAGCTTTTGATTATGTGGCGCTGGATGGGAGAGGCAAACAAACCAAAGGTGTGCTGGAAGGGGATAGCCAGCGGCAGGTGCGCCAGCATTTGCGCGACAAGGGACTTGTACCTCTGTCAGTCGAGATGGCTGCCAAAGCAGCGGGACATGCATCGGTAAAAAAATTCAGTTTTGGATTTGGTCAGGCGATCAGTGCACGTGATCTTGCATTGCTGACACGTCAAATGGCGACATTGGTGCAAGCTGGCTTGCCGATTGGCGAAGTCTTGACCGCCGTTGCACAGCAGACTGAAAAGCCGCGCATCCAGAGCATGATGATGGCTGTGCGTTCGAAAGTTCTCGAGGGTTACACACTGGCAGATAGTCTGGCTGAGTATCCGCGTGCGTTCCCGGGTTTGTACCGCGCCACGGTTTCTGCTGGTGAGCATTCCGGGCACTTGGATCTGGTATTGAATCGTCTGGCGGACTACACAGAGTCAAGTAAGGAAACCAAGCAGAAGATACAGGGTGCAATGGTGTATCCAGCTTTTCTGGTTGTATTTTCTATCGCAATTGTCTCTTTGTTAATGATCAAGGTAGTGCCTAATGTCGTGGAAGTATTCAGTGGTACAGGGCAAGCGTTACCCGGCATTACCCAGGCTTTGATTGCAACCAGTGGGTTTTTTGTAAACTGGTGGTGGTTGGTGTTGCTTTTGCTTGCAGGTGTGGTCATGGGGCTGAATGCCTTGCTGCAGCAGCCAGCTATTGAATTGTCATGGCATAAAAAAATTCTGGTATTGCCAATGTTTGGCAAGTTGTCGCGCAATATCAATACGTCCCGTTTTGCCAGTACGCTCAGTATTCTTACGAGTTCCGGTGTGCCGCTGGTTGAAGCAATGCGTATTGCAGGTGAAGTTATGGCCAATCGTTGGCTGCAGACACGGGTGCGCGAAGCAACCCAGAAGGTCAGTGAAGGGGCGAGTTTGAAAAATGCTTTGCAACATGCGGGTTACTTTCCGCCGATGATGCTGCATATGATTGCCAGTGGGGAATCGAGTGGAGAGCTGGACACGATGTTGTCGCGTGTTGCCACCAGTCAGGAGCAGGATTTGCAATCATTTATAGGAATTGTAGTGAGTATTTTGCCGCCAATCCTGCTGGTCGTAATGGCGGGATTGGTGCTAATGATTGTATTAGCTATTCTCTTGCCTATCATCCAGATGAATAATTTAATTACATAAATACATTATTTTTGACCTGAGGAATATTGATATGAAGTCTGTTAGAAAAGCGCAAGCGGGTTTTACCCTGATAGAAGTGATGGTGGTTATTGTTATCCTCGGCATACTGAGCGCATTAGTGGTGCCCAATATTCTCCACAAAGCTGGTGATGCACGCGTTGCGGCGGCAAAAAGTGATCTTGCAGCGATTGGCCAGGCATTGGATATGTATAAATTGGATAATTCCAGCTACCCGACCAGTGACCAAGGTCTGGAGGCATTGGTCAGCAAGCCTTCAGGTACGCCCGAACCACGGAACTGGAATGCTAATGGATATCTGAAAAAACTGCCGGAAGATCCATGGCATCGCCAATACCAATACATTAGCCCGGCAGAAGGAGCGCCATATGAAATCAGTACACTTGGTGCTGACGGTCGCGAGGGTGGTGAAGGTGAAGATCAAGACCTCAGCAGTCTTGATCTGTAAATAAAGCGCGCACTTCTGTGCAATATCCCAGCAGGTTTGAATCTGGCTTTACTCTGCTGGAATTGATGATGGTGGTATTTGTGGTCGGCATTATGGCCGGCCTCACTGTTATGAGCATTGGCGGCAATGCAGAGCGTGAATTTTTGCGCGACGCTACCCGTATACAACAAATATTAATTATGGCTCAGGACGAAGCGCCTTTTGCGGGCGAAGAAATTGGTTTCTGGCTTGATCCTGAAGGTGAGTCGTACAGTTTCCTGGCATTTGATGATAAAAATTTTGGTTGGGAGCCGCTGGAAAAAGAGGGATTCACCGAGCATAAACTGCCAGAGCAATATGAAATCAATCTTGAAATATCTGGTGATCGTGTTGATCTCACCCGTATTTATAAAGAAGCTTACAAAACGTCAGATAAACTGGATAACTGGTTAACGGAAGAAAAGCCGAAAAAAAAATCTCCTGTGCCGCTATTGGTATTCTTTTCAGATGGACATTACACGCCGTTCAGCTTGCAAATCACTAGTCCGCATGTAAAAGACTTTTCTTACATTATTGAGGGTGATGGATTGGGAACTATGCATATCCGCCAATCGCATTCCGGTAAAAAAAAGAGAGCTTCTCGTGATTAAAAGTTTCTCTGTTGTCAGGATGCGCGGTTTCACGCTCATTGAAATCATGGTCGCCCTGATCATTTTTGCTGTGTTATCAGTCACGTTGTTGGTGAGGCTGGGGGACAGTATTCGTAGTGAACAATATCTGGAGAGCAAGACGTTGGCCAGTTTGATGGCGGAAAACGTATTGGCGGATATGCGTATCAAGGAAGAGTGGTCTGATGTTCGCAGTGATAATAGAACGGTGAATATGGCAGGTCAGCGTTGGGAAGTTAAAATAACAGTGACAGATACTGAAAATGAGAACCTGAGGCTTGTCAATGTGCAGGTTGGGCCTGACACAGGCCGCTCGCGGAAGGATAATTCTGTGTTTTCGCTCACTAGCTATATAGGGCGTTACTGATGTTGCCCCGGTTTTATTCCAAAAAGGGATTTACGCTAATCGAGGTAATGGTAGCCATCTCGATTTTTGCAGTGGTTTCCGCTGGGGTATACCGTGTTTTGTCTGCTATGGTGGAAACGCAAAGTAAGGTGGTGGCGCATTCCGAATCACTACGTGACTTGCAGCGCGCCCTGTGGTTGATATCAGTGGATATGAATCAAATGGTAATGCGTGATGTCCGCAAGCCAAACGATAATCGCTCACCGGCTTTGATTGCGGATGATGATAGTTATATTGTGCAGTTTACTCGGCAAGGTGCGCGTAATCCCTTGTTGTTGGCTCGTAGTGATATGGAGCGAGTGGCTTATTCAATTGGCCAGGATCCTGATAAAAATTCCCATAAAAACAAAAGCAAAAAATCGCGTCATCTATTGCGCCATACCTGGAGTGCGGTAGACAGAAGAGATAATGCCAAAGAAACAGTGCAAATGCTGTTTAAGGGTGTTGATGAGGTTCGTGTCGAATTTCTTGATGAAAAAGGCAATTGGAAAAGCGATTGGCCCGAAAAGAAAATGGACGACAAGGCGCATACCCGTAATTTACCAGCGGCTATAAAGCTGTTTATAAAGACAGAAAAATATGGCGATCTGGAAAGAGTATTCCAGATAGGAAATGTAATACACAAGCAGAAAGCCAAGCAAGATGGCGTGCAGCAGGATCAGGCGCCATGATAGACATAAAATTTCAGCGTGGCATAGCAGTGATTACTGTCTTGTTAGCACTGGCCATTGGCGTATTGATCTGTTCTGAAGTCATCATGCGTGTTTACCATGGTGTTAAACGTTCTGGTAATCATTTTAATACCCAGCAAGCTTGGGAGTATGCGCTTGGAGGAGAAGCATGGGCTCGCCAGCAGTTAAACGAAGATATTGAAAAAGATAAAAAGACGTCAAGAGTTGACCATTTGCTGGAAAAGTGGGCTGTAGCCGGGCAGAAAATGGATATTGAAGGCGGATCAATACAAATTGACATTTATGATATGCAGTCACGTTTCAATCTCAACAACCTGATAACTGAAGATGGGGCTATTGACCCTGTTCAAGTGAACATCCTGAAAGAAATGTTCTCTTATCTTGGTGTGCGTCCTGCATATGCAGATATGGCAGCCCGGTGGGCAAGCTATGCTGATGACACTGATAATATGTACGATTCTGACAAGAACCCGTATCGTGCTGGTGATACGCAGTTTGGCAGCGTATCTGAAATGCGTCAGCTGAAAGATATCGAGATGAAAGAATACCGGCGTATGCAGCCATTTCTATCGGCGCTGCCTGTGCCAGTTACGATTAATATCAATACGGCACCTGGGCCGGTGCTGGCCAGTATGACCGATAACTCTGAGCAGACTGTTGAGCGACTCAAGTCTTTTATTGAACAGCGCAAGTTACAGCTTAATGGCTATTCTTCACCTGACAACTTCATTAGTGGAATGGGCATACAGGATGAGGAAATTGTCGACATGTTGGGCGTCAGTAGTGAATATTTCGAGGTGCGTGTCATTGTCGAGTATAACGGCAGGAAAGTATGGCTGGTCTCGACACTTTTCCGCGATGATCAAACGGGTGAAATCAGCTTGTTGTCACGTGACACCAGCCAGCGGTTTTCGTTGGGGAACTCCCTGCTGATTGATGATTCCAATTCAACAGATACTGCCAAGGATGCATCCAGCAACGAAGAGGCTGAAGAGCAGGCGGATGAGGGTGATGGTGAGGATAAACAAGATGGTCAATAATGCCGTTTGCTGTAGGGCGATATGAAGCAGGTGTGTAAATGAAGCAATTGGTGATTCGCGTGCTGTGGCCGCAAGCCCGGCAATCCGTCGAGCAGTGGCAATGTGAATACTGTCTTTTGCCGCCAGCTGACGGCGAAGATAGCCAGGTTCTGTGTCTACCTGAAGCCTTCCAACAGGCAGCTGTCAGACAGTTGGAGGGTGATATGGATGTTACCGTATTGCTGCCTGGAGAACTGGCTATCCTGAATTGTGTGCAATTGCCAGCACGTAGCCAGCGCCAGGCTTTACAGGCATTGCCATTTGTTGTTGAGGAGCAGCTGGCAGATGACATAGAGAAAGTGCATCTCTCTGTCGGGCATCGTCTGGATGACGGTCGTTGGCCTGTGCTGGTGGTAGATCTTGCCATTATGGCGTCATTGATGGACATCTGTGACCAGACAAATCTTCGCTTGAAAGCAATATATGTTGATGCGCAAATGTTGCCAGCCAGTAATGGGCGATTGTCAATTTTGATGCATGACGACCGTGTCCTGTTTCATTCTTCACAGGCTGCTGCTGTATTTGATCACGCAACTGCTGCCAGCATGATCCACTTTTTACTGGGCGAATCAGTCGTCAGTGATGTGCAGATTCAATTTCAGGCCGAAAATGAACAGCAGGCATTATTGGCGCAACAATTATCAACTGAATTCAGTGCATTGGGCGAAACACAGGTGGCTATGGAAGCTACAGTAGTGCCAATGCTAGCGGCATCACTTTTGCCTGCTAATGCATCAGCTATCAATCTGTTACAAGGACGTTTCACAGTCCGCCAGGTGTCCAGCCGATTACCCTGGTGGCAGATGGCTGCAGCGATGGCACTCTTCCTCTGGATTGGGCAGCTGGCTTTGCAGATAGGTAGTGGTGGGTATTTCAATTACCACGCCAATCGTCTGGAAAAATCTGCCGAGGAGCAATACCGGAAGTTGTTTCCGGATGCGCGCCATGTCAGCAATCCGCGCAAGCGTCTGGAGGCGCGTTTGTTGGAGGGTGCTAATACTGCGGGTGAGAATTCGTTTGCGAGATTATTCAGCAGCAGCGTTCAGGCACTCAATTCTTTACCGGATCACGAAGGTCTGACGATTGAAGAGTTACGCTATGAAAGCGAGCAGGGACAACTGGAGCTTGAGCTGAAAGCCAGCTCAATTGATCAACTTGACCAGCTCAAACAGGCGTTGGGCAAATTGGGGCTGTCTGGCAGAATTTCCTCTGCAAACGATAGTGATGGCAGCATCAGTGGTCGTATGCAAATTGGTAAAGAACTATGAATATGAACGCTGTGAAAGCATTAGGGCAGAAGCTTCGCCAACGCTTTGAAGCCTTGCCCACCAATGATCAACGTGCTTTAGCAATCATGGCGGCTGTCGTTGGGTTGACGCTGCTGTATTTTTCCTTGTCCTGGACGCGTGATTACCAGCAGGCCGCTATTCTGCATTATCAGGATATGAGCGAAGACAGCCGCTGGATCGAGCTTAATCTGCCGCAGCTCCGCAATCTGGCCAATGCTGCTGTGCAGCCAGGTGCCGCCGGCGCGCCAGATGCCTCGCTGATTAACAGGGCAACGACTTCCGCCAAACCTTTCGGCATTGTTTTCAAGCGCTTCCAGCCTGAGGGTGAAACCGGCTTGCGTTTATGGATAGAGGGCGCAGAGTTTGATCAGTTAATCCGTTGGGTGGCTGCATTGGAACAGCAGGGTATCCAGTTGGACCAGCTGGATATTGATAAGCAAGCCAAGCTGGTAGGTGTGGTGGACGCGCGGGTATTGCTGTCTTTAAAAATGTGATGCGCATCACATTTTTCTGCCTATGGGTTGTTAGCTTCCGGTAATGCCTATCTTTTATAGTTCCATAAGCCTATAAAGATTGGGTCATCATCAGGAGCAATTACCATGAAAGTTTTTAGCAAGAAAATATTGGCTGTATCAGTGTTATTGGCAGCAGCTGGCCCCGGTACAGCTGTGATGGCAGGCACTACTGCAGCGGTTAGCGTGACGCCACTAAAAATAGTCGGGAATGCTGCTAGCGCAGATGTCTCTCTTTCAAAAGGTGGGCTGCATTCAGCGTTTGAATCTGATGCTACTAATCTGGTATTTGGTGACAGTAATTTTGCGCGTGATATTTTCTTTCGTCTCGGTGTGTCCACCATTACAAGAATCAGTGTGAACAGTCTTGGGCAAGAAGCAAAAAACACTGATGTGGCAGTCAGCTGGTTTGATAATGACAACCATGCCGACAGCAATAATCCGGCAATATCTTCCGATGGCAAGTTGGTGGTGTTTGAGTCCCAGGCTAATAATCTGGATAGATTGACCCTGGACACCAATAACGATGTTGTCAATAACGCTAATAACAACACTGGTGTAGATATTTTCTTGCGTGATGTGGCCAAGAAAAAAACTTACCGCTTGAGTGGTGTTCTTGATGGCGCTGATGGAGTAACACCGGGCCAGCTTGATGTAGATGGCAATCCAGTTTTAAGTATTGATGCGCCATGGAAGGTAATGGTGCAGGGTAATGAGCGGAGTAGTAATCCTGCTATTGCTGGAACTGCAAAACAAGCGTGGGTGGCTTTTGAATCCAAGGCAACCAACTTGAGCAGTTTGACGACGACTACGGGGCGTACACATATATATGTGGTTGACCTTAAAACCAAAAAAACCGAGTTAATCAGTGCTACGCATGATCCGGTAACTGGTGCTCCATTGGTTGAATCGGGCACGAGTGCATTTGCGCCAGCTATTTCTCCAGATGGACGTTTTGTGGTGTACCAGAGCACATCAACGAATCTGGTTACTTCGCCAGCTACGCAACCCAATGGATCAATCGATATTTTTATTTATGATCGCAAGCTTTTTGCTACGTATCAGCTGAGTGGTCTTGTGGGTGCGGTTTCGCCTACCGGTGGTTATACCATTGCAACAGAAGCAGATGATGATAGCAGTGCGGCTTCCATTGCCGGTGGTGGAAAAAGTAAAACCAAGAGCTACATGATAGCGTTTGAATCTCGTGCGACTGATCTTGATGTTATTCCTGGTGCGGATACAGATGGCGACAGGGATGTATTTGTGGTGGAGTTTGCGGCTATTGATCCCAAGAATCTCAGTTCAGCTTTTGAGATCAAATCAGTCAAACGAATTAGCGCACCGGTGGATAGCGTGACGGGCTTGATTAGCGGCCCAGCGGCCGATCAGGGTGATGATACAGCGGCAGACAACCGTGCTCCTGTTATTGCTGGCACTAATTTGGCCTACAAAGTGGCATTCCGATCCACGGCAGATAACCTGCTGTCGGATCCGCTGTCTTTGTACTGGAATATAGACAGCAACCAGACTGAAGACACCTACGTTTATACCAACACTACCCGGACATTTGATCGGGCTAATGTGGATGTTGCTGGTGTACAGGGTACAGTTAATGCCAATAACCCGACTATATCCCCGGATGGTAAAGCGGTAGGCTTTGATACATCTGATGAATTTCTTGTGCCTGAATTATTCGGCAATGATGCCACTTTTACGCAGGCTTATGTCCGTAAATTGTAAGTAGCACTATGAAATAAAAAAGCCCGCAACAGCGGGCTTTTTTATTTAGTAAATATTTATGGTTTGTAACCAAAGCCTTCAGGCATGCTCCGCAAATATATATCTTGCTGGGGAAAAGGAATGCTGATTCCAGCTGCCTGAAATTGTTTATAAATTCCCAGACAAAGTCGGCTATTGATTTCATTGATAATCTCGCCGTTACTGACCCAGGCTCGTAATTCAAAATCCATACTACTGGGTCCAAAACGCACAAAAAAAGCTACAGGCTGTGGATCGTCCAGCACATCACTGTTTTCCTGCGCCACTTTGACCAGCGTATCAATAGCCAGCTGGGGGTCAGTGCCATATGCAACACCGATAGGAATAGTGATGCGTCGCTCCTGATCTGAATGCGTCCAGTTAATGACCTGTGCAGAAACCAGTTGCCCATTCGGCACAATTACTTCAGCTCCATCAAATGTGCGCACAACGCTGCAGCGCATACCAATATTCGCCACTTTTCCATTAACGCCGCTGCACTGGATAATATCCGCCTGCTTGATTTTTTGTTCGAAGAGTAAAATCAGGCCAGAAGTGAAATTATTGACAACATCTTGCAAGCCAATTCCGATACCCACGCCCAATGCGCCAGCCATAATAGTCAGTCTTGACATATCAATGCCGGCAATGCTGATGGCTGTCATGAATCCTGCCAATACAATGCAGTATTGTGTCAGTGTTGCAACAGCTTCAGGTACGCCGCGTGCCCATTTGGCACGTGGTGCAATATCTTCTACAAGCACAAAGCGCAGTAACTGTGAAATTTTGAAAGAAAGCCAGATAGTAAATGCGACTGACAACATGTCGCCGAGAGAAAAGGAAATACTGCCGATACTCAAGTCTTTATTAATGATTTGCTGGGCGGTGTCTACAATGCTGTCGCGAAGAGCTAAACGCTTTAATGCAAAGTTTATCCAGCTGAACAGGCAGACTATATTTGTTAACTTGCGCATAAAGCGAAGAATAGTAATGCGGTTGCGGCTGATGAGCAGGCTGGAATTGCTGCTCGGCATATAAATAGCAGCAGTCATCAAATCGCCAATCACGCCAGCCACCACCACCAGCCAAAGGCCTGCATAAGCTGAGTAGGCTACGCCGGTTAGAAGAAATTGTGCTAATGAAACTGCGCCGGTAATACAGCCTATTACGGCAGCCAATGTGGCAAACAGTGCTAACCAGACAGCTGCGCGTAAAAAGCGCCACTCAAACGACTTTCTTTCATCGGAAGCCGTGAATTTTATTAGCGCATGGCTGCAGCCTATCAGTCCAATAGTGGCGCTTACTAAAAGCCAAAGTCTTTGTAATCCTGGTATAGAGTGGGTATGTATAGACAGTGTGTTGATAATAAAAAAAACAGAAACAAGCCAGGCAAGAGGGTGCATTATAGGCAATAGCCGTGGGAACCCTAGTCGGATGACAGGAACAAATAAAAGAAGAGACATGCCGGTATAAATCAATTGTGGCGGATTTGGAAGTATCAAAGTTGCAGAGGCTACTCCGATACTTATCATGGTTGATATAGGGCGATCCACTAGTGGGAGTTTCATCGCCAATCCCATTTGTGTTTCTTCTTTTCGCTTGGTGTTAACTCTAACTCGCCAGATGAAAAAACCTACCATTAAAACTATTGAAAAAACAATGGCTATCCTGTTGGTATTTTGTTTCATGTAAAAAATAGCCAACTTTTCCTTGTTGCTTAACGATTGTTCATTGTTAGATTGTGGTTTTAAATCTTCCCCTGACATTTCCCATATTGGATGTTGGAAATTTCTAAAAAGATTGTCACGTAAATAGCTCTCACTACCTTTAAGGGCTATTAATTCCTGGTCAATAATATTGATTAGCTCTTGGCATTCCTTGTCCATGCTAATTGTTTCTTGAAGGGGTGCGGTAAGAAATTTCCTTGCGCGATAAATGCTATTAATTGAGTTGTTTATGTCAGATCCCTTGTAATTTAACTCGGAATTTATTTCAACCTGTGTTTTTATTATTTTCCAGCGATCTTCTTCGCTGCTTAATTGAGATAATGCGCTTTCCAGTTCAGATGCTCTTGCTTTGAATCTTTGTTGCGCCTTGAGTAGTTGCTCATTGATAAAGCGCCATTGGTTCTGGTTGGCGTTGAGCTGGTCTATATTTGCTCTAGAATTATTGATCAGGGAGGCAGCATCAACTTGCAGTGACAGTATTTGTTTTCTTGCATTAGTCAGTTGGTCTGCAAGTAATTCCAGGTCCAATGGTTGTACGGCAATGCCTGAGAGTTGCCCGATCAGTTTCTCGGTAGTGGCTGCTTGGTCGGCAATTTGTGTCAGTGAGATATTTTGTGCTGAGACGGATAGAGCAGCGGCTTCTGTTACTTTCGTGGGTTCTTGTGCGGGCAATAGAGAAGGCAGCACCAGAGTAAACAAAGCGACCAATAGCTTTAGCAAAGAATGATGTGTCATATGGGCCTCGCGGCTGGAACAATATACTTGGGTAATTGTAGCAGCAAGGGTCGTTAATCGGGCTTGCCTGCGTCTATGGAGTGCAAGAATGGCCTGGCGGCCTCTATCTCGGCGACAAGGCTGGGCTGCTCTTCGCGAAATCTTGCCTCAAAGGTCAGATTGACCCCTGATCCTACTTTGGCATTAACGTGGGGTTTTCCGCTTCTTTCTGCAATGCGTGTGCCGGTGATGTATTCTGCAATCCGGTCGACAACTTCTTCAGGGGATTTCTGCAAGTCTTCATACCATGAAATAAGATACGGCGTCTCTTGCCGGTTAAGAAACTGGCAAAGAAATTTTTCCTGTTGCAATAGTTTTTTTGCCCAATTTTGTATTTTTAAGCCATTGTATTCGACGGTATTATTGCTGTTGATTGTATTGCTTGCATGAAAAAAACCCGTTTCTGTGGCTAGAAAAAGAGATACAGCCTGAGAAATAATATTTTGGCGAAGTTGCAAAATATATATTGGATTATTAAATACAGCATTTATATTAACTAGCTCAATTAGTAGAGACAGGTGTTTTGCGGTGAGTTCTGCGCCGAAAAATCCTTCTGCGCTTTTATGACGATCTTGCAGGGCGGAGCAGTATTCATAAATATTTTCGCTTTTTCTATAAAATCCATTCATGGCAGACTGCATAAGATCCGGATTGAACCATTCGCTTGGTCTCCCCAGTGTTTTTCTGTCAGAAATTAGCTCGGTTAGCCAGCTGCTGCCTGATCTGGGTGTAAAAAGTATGATGTAGTTTTTAATATCCTGAATGTTTATATCTGAATTCAAATATTTTGTTGCAAATATATCGCTGATTCTGTTTCTTCTTGATGGCAAGCCAGTTGGGTTGTTTCTTGCGTATTCTTCCAGTGTGCTGCATTGATATTTTTCTTGTAGCAGTGTTTTCCAGTTTGCAGGATAGAGCGGGTTGGGGCGGTTGCCCTTTCCCTCTCCAGCGGTCAGGAATTCAATCAACGGATTGACATTATCCAGCCGGCCCTGCATATAGGTATGTCGATACCACTGTAGGGCAAAAAGTGCATGTGGAGACTCCCCCATCTTGTATCCATTCATTACAAAATGTACTAGAGGTACGCAGCCTTGTCCTTTTAGTCTCTCAAGATCCCGGTTTCGCCCTAGATACCATTGTGTATTAAATAGTGGGTGAGGATTGCGATAGCGAAAATTGTATTCTATATATTCTGCAAGTGGCGATTTATCGGTTACCTTTCCAGAGTTTTGCGCAAGATAATACTGGCTATCAAATAGAATGTGTGTGCTTAGCGCCCAGTTTTCTGGCTTTAAAAGGTATTCTTTAATGATGGTGTTATAGGGTCTAGTCTTTGAATTTGTTGGTACTTGCCTGAAAAAATATTGAGGTGAAAATAATGGGTGGCATGAAATGTCAAATGAGCTGGATGTTACATAATGTAGCAGAAGATCCTGATTGGAAGTGCCATCTTTTAGTAAAATGCCTGCCTGCTCTGCATAGTAAAAAGCGTGGAAAAGAGGATGGGTGGATGCGGCAGCCCGGTAACCTATCTTGAGGTAGTGTAATAGTGCGCAGTGGCGCTGCATTTTTTTTAGCCCGGGATAGCTGATGAGATACCACGTGCGCTGGAACAATGGATGCGGATCGAACTGGAGATGCCCTTCATCGAGAAAGTGAAGTAGGGGTGGCATTTCCAGAGGGGGGCTAATCTGGTTGGTATAGAAATGCGTGTCAAATAGTGGATGTGTGTCTACGTGCCAGTAGCACCTGTCTCGCAAATAGGTCTTTAGTGGATTTTTGGGTGCAGCCAGGCCAGCTTTCTCACATTGTTCTACAAAATACTCAGGACAAAATAACGGGTGACTTCTTGCTGTTGCCCGATGGCTGAATAGCAGGGCATGTACTAGAGCAAAACGTTGACAGTAAGCGTTTTGTAAATTCTGTTCGCGATACCATTCGAGGTCTATAAGCCTTCCGCCCCGCCTCAGGAGGAGTGTAGCAAGTCCGGTTTTCAAGGCTCGATAAATGCGCTTCATCTGTACAACATTGCATAGATTGAAGGCTCATTATAGGCAGTCATGCCGTGATTCCGAAGACAGTAGTGGCGATTTTGTGGAGTGGTTTACATCTTTCGTGGTAAATGTTTAGCGGTATAGTGTATCCAGCTGGTTTTTTTCTTCTGTTCCATTGCTGTAGCCACGTGCAATCTTCTCCAGTTGCGCCGGCAGCTCTTTTATCGCATTGGGATCCGGGGCGCTGCCGTCGCCATACAGGTGTTTTTCCAGTGCTAGCAGAAGTGGGGCAACTGATGGGTCATGCAGTGCAGCGCTATTGGCTGGCAGTTCTTTGGCCCATGCAGATAACTCTTGATGCAAATCCTTCAAATTCCCCTGCTCTGCAGTGCGCAGCAGGGCTGCGCTACGGCGTGGTTTTACCACTGCTAACGGTTGGGATGCTATGGAGTTTGCCTGGTCGGGTGACTGTATGCGGCGATAAAGGCGATACCAGTAGCCGGTAATTGCTATCACTAGTATGAGCAATAGCGCGGTGCTGATCTGCCAGGGATTGGGCATGCCCGAATCGGTTTGGGTCCCGTCGGAATTTTGCTGCTCAGTGGCTGAGACAGGTGAGTGCATGGTGCCCGACGGGGCGCTCACCGCATCCGCGGTATTCCTTTCTGTTTGAGTGCTGCCAGCTGTTGAAGCGCCCGGCAGCACATCAATGACCGTTTCAGGCAAAACGGATTCACGCCATTGGCTTGCATCTACGTCATACCAGGGAATGGTAATGGCAGGAAGTGTCAGCTTGCCGGCTTGCGTCGCGATAATGGCGGCACGGTCTTCACGCAGGCCTATAACCCCCCGCGGACTCTCTTTATTGCTGAATACGGGGTTTTCACTGTAGAACTTTATCCCGGTTGCTTGCATGTCGGCAGGAGGAAGTTGTTCTGCGCTGAGGCCTTCAGCGCGAATCCGGATCACCCTTGTAAATGCAATGCCTGCAGTCGCTTGTTGTGCCTGATTGGTGCCGGTGATTTCCTGCGAAATTTCAAGTGCAGAAGCCGGTAACCAGTCAGTAGATGCCCGGGTATCTGCAGGCATGACCGAGATTGATTTTTCATCCGTTCCGAGCCGGACTTGGGAGCGGCTAGGGCGGAAAAAACCTGAGGCGGTGCGTTGCGGCGTATCAACCACGGCCTGAAATTGTTGCGGTGGAATAATAATGTTTCCGCTTTGCTGTGGAAAAATGGCGTAGCGCTGTTCAATAACCCGTTCAATGCTGCCATCAGCGCCTGGGCGATGGAATCCCCGGATGCCAAGATCCTGCACCAGCGCGCCATCAATTTTGGGTGGAAGAAATTGTGGTTCGCTGATATTGAATCGTGAAACCAGCCGCCAGGTAGCAATGACCTGTTGTTGAACATAAACGTTATCTTTATCCAGCAAGGCTTCTGTATAAATATTCTGGGACGATGAAGCCTGGGTGTCAGGCTTTGTAGTGACTTCTATAGTGATTGCTTCACTGGAATCACCATTGACAGTAAATGATGGAATCACCAGCGTACCTGATTTTCTTGGGGATAGTTCGAAGTACCAGGTAGTGGTGCTCGATGCGTCGCCATTGATAATGCGGATACTGGATGATTTATTGCGGCTGAGTATCATAAATTGCTGTTCCAGCTCGCGCGTATCAGGTTCATCATCCGCTGTTTCATCATACTGGATCGACAATGTCAGCGTTTCCCTGGCGCTGAGATTCGCTCTATCTGTCGTGGCAGACAATGTGCCAGCTTGTAAATTAAATACAGCTAGCATCATCAGCATAAGAAACATGCAGAGATTTTTCACCAGCGTTGCTCCTCGTTGTTATCCAGCCCAGCTCCGCGCCCAAGTGTTTGCTGTTGTCTATTCAATTGGTAGTAGTATTCAAATTTGTTTTTTAGTAATCCGCCCGGGTCATCAGGAACCTTGCGCAACCACTGTTCTGTGGCTTGCTGTTTTTCTATATCGCTGCGACTTCTGCCATCATCCATAGCGGATTTATCTTTGATGTTATCCTGGTTTTTTTCATCAGGATTTTCTGGATCTGATATTTTCCTATCTTCTGTTTCATTTTCTTTTTCCTTACTTTTTTCGGTATCTGATCCTTCTTCTTCAGACTTATCTTGGCCAGTAGATTTTTCTTCGCCGCTGCTTTCAGTGTTTTTTTCCTGGTTATTCTGTTGATCCTGCTGTTGTTGATCCTGCTGTTGTTGATCCTGCTGTTGTTGATCCT
>ERZ724527.642-NODE-642-length-17036-cov-7.814204_pt1 | contig 17036 bp, 16 predicted proteins | sample MGYA00376060_ERZ724527 | MGnify/ENA primary metagenome ERZ724527 (study PRJEB28724, sample SAMN07190886) | activated sludge metagenome | isolation source: activated sludge of sewage treatment plant in Hong Hong | place: USA: Christiansburg, Virginia | collected...
TCTTTCTGGAAAAATTTCTGTGAAGGCGTTGGCCGCATGGATATGTTTGAAAAATGGCCGGGCAAAAAACTGGCTGACCACGCACCGGGCAACAAGGAAATGCAGCGCGAACTGACTACCATTTTCAAAACCAAAACCATCAAGGAGTGGATGGATTGGGGTGTGAAAGTGAATACGCCAATTGCGCCAGTCTACAATTCAGAAACAGTAATGGAAGACGAACACTTCAAGGCGCGCTTCAAATGGTATCCGCATGAAACACACGGTGCCGACATGATGAGCTATCCGGTGCATTTCGTTAACGAAGAACTGCCTGTGCCGACCAAGGCGCCGACACCAGGCCAGCACCGCGACGAAATCCTGAAGCGCTGCCTGCATTATGATGATGCGAAAATTACAGCTCTGGAAGCTAAGGGAACGTTTGGCGCCAAGAAGTAAGCGCCATCTATTAATAAAAAGCCGGCGCAATGCCGGCTTTTTTATAGCGCTGAAAGTTTCTTCATCAATGCATCGCCGTCATAGCCAATAATTTTATCTGGCTTAAGGCGCAAGATAACTTGTCCCGCCCTGTCCAACATGCCCTGCATAGCGACCTGTGCACGAGGATTATCCGGCAACAGCTTCTGGCAGAAAAGCGGATAAAACCAGTCAGCTGTTTTACGGCCATCCAATACCACACAAGCACCGCGCATCGTCACGCAACGACTATCGCCCAGCCCTGTTCCTGTCGACGAAACAACAACAGTTGCCCGCTGGTGTTTTCTTACTGCAGCAACACGGGGGCGCGAATCATTGGTAGTCAACCATACACAACCATTCGCCCACACAAAACTCATGATAGTGCCTGCCGCTTCTTTATCGGCTTGCCAGATAAATGTGCACTCGCTTTGTTCTTGCAACAACTGCTCACGCAAGGACTCACTCATATGCGTCGAAAACTGTTTCCCATGACTGGCTTCACTCATTCCTGTCTCCTGCTGCATTGGCAATTATGTGGTTAGCAAAAATGTTACCGGGCCATCATTAATCAGTTGTACTTGCATGTCAGCGGCAAAAATTCCAGTGGCCACATCACCGTGTTTTTGACGAATATAGGATACTGAATAATCATACAATTCACGCGCAAGCTCTGGCGATGCCGCACTGGAAAATGACGGACGCAAGCCCTTGTTTGCATCAGCCGCCAGCGTGAATTGCGACACCAACAATACACCTCCTGAAATATCCTGCACCGACAGGTTCATCTTTCCCTCATCGTCAGAAAAAACCCGGTATTGCAGCAACTTATCCAGCAATTTTTCTGCACGCCCTGGATTATCGTCGCGCTCGATACCCAGCAATACCAGAAGACCCTGGTTGATCTCTCCAACCACATCACCATCAACGGTCACTTGTGCGCTACTGACGCGCTGTATCAATGCCTTCACAACCCCTCCTTAATCACCATTCCACGCCTGCATAGTAGCTGGTTAAGCAGCCGCACTTGCGCTAGCATCACAGGATTATTTTATCGTTATCCCGGGGTTTTGCCGCATGAGGAAATCTTTCCACCGCCTGAGAGCAACCATACTGGCGGTTTGCACTGCAACACTGTGTCTTGGCAGCGCCGCAGCAGCGACAGACCCGTCCGCCAGCACCAGGAAAATCCCGACTGATGCACAGAATGAAGGCCAGCTACCACTGGACGATTTACGCACTTTCTCAAAAGTGCTGGAGCAAATCAGGGCAACCTATGTTGAGGAAGTGGACGATAAAACGCTGCTGGAAAATGCTATCCGCGGCATGCTCGGCGAGCTTGATCCCCATTCAGCCTATCTTGATGAGAAGGATTTCAGGGACCTGCAAAGCACGACAAGCGGTGAATTTGGTGGTCTGGGTATCGAAGTGGGTATGGAAGACGGTTTGGTAAAAGTCATTTCACCGATTGACGACACACCAGCCAGCCGCGCCGGGATTAAAGCCGGTGACATTATCATCAAACTGGGCGATAAATCTGTGCAGGGCATGAGCCTTGATGAAGCGGTCAGCATCATGCGCGGCAAATCCGGTGATGCGCTGACATTGACAATATTACGGCAGAACATCGAACAACCGATCGAACTCACCCTGATACGCGATGCCATCAAAGTGCGCAGTGTCAAACAGAAAATGCTTGAGCCTGGCTATGCCTATGTAAGGATTGCACAGTTCCAGATAAACACCGCCAAGGATCTGGAAAAGGCAATCAGCACCATGGAAAAGCAAGAAACACTGCAGGGGCTCGTGCTGGATTTACGCAACAATCCTGGCGGGTTATTACAGTCTGCGGTAGAAGTATCTGATGCTTTTTTGAATACAGGGGTAATTGTTTCCACCAAAGGACGTGCTGCGAACAGCAATTTGCGTTACAGCGCAGAATCTGGGGACATCCTGAACGGCGCTCCCATGGTGGTGCTGATTAATGACGGCTCAGCATCGGCCGCTGAAATTGTTGCAGGAGCGCTGCAAGACAATCATCGCGCAATCCTGCTTGGCACCAATAGTTTTGGTAAAGGTTCCGTGCAAACCGTTATTCCCATCAGCGAGACAAAAGCCATCAAACTGACCACGGCGCTCTACTACACGCCGAGCGGCCGCTCTATCCAGGCAGAAGGGATCAAACCGGATATTGTGGATGAACGCGCCACAGTCACCAGCTTGCAGCCAGGCCTGCACACCACAGAGTCTGATCTGGACAAGCATCTCGACAATGGCAACAGCAAGAAATCCGCAGCAAAAGACTCAAACAAGGAAAAAGCAGCAGCCGAAGATAACAGCTGGAAACAGGACGACAATCAGTTGCGTGATGCGTTGAATGTTTTGAAAGCCATGCGTCTCAGCAAGAGAAACTGAGCCTAACTGACAATCACCCGATATTGCCGGAGAATATTTTCCGGAGCAGCTTTTCTTTGAGGGATGTTGCCTCATCAAGACCCATTCGCTCAAGATAACGCTCAGGCACATCCTTGTCGGCAAAGATAGATGTTATGACAGTTTTCAGCAAATCCAGCGGGCTGCTACTCACTGACTTCAATTTCTGTAATGCTTTGACAATCACCAGCTCATCATCAGTAAAATCGTGGCCAAAAGGAAAATCGGGCAGCTGATCGCGAAACTGCCTGAGTGTTGTATGTATATTTTCCGGTGTATTGCTCCGGAATCTTTCTGGAATTTCATAATCTACAGCTAACTTACCGTGTAATTTCGCCCAATCACACAATGCTTGCTGAAAGCGCGAATCAGCAATGCCGATTAGCGCAGCAATCACCGCAGAATCGCTTTTTCCCCTCAAATCTGCCACGCCATATTCCGTTACCACAATATCCCGCAAGTGGCGCGGAATAGTGCAATGCGCATAATGCGTCACAATATTGGATTGCGGCTTGCCGTCATGCATACGCCAGCTGCGCAACATCAGCACAGAGCGGGCATCCGGCAATTCATGCGCCATCGCAACAAAATTGTATTGCCCCCCCACACCGCTCACCACACGCCCATCATCCAGCGCATCGGAAACCGCAGCGCCAGACAGCGTTACCATCATGCAGGTATTGATAAAAGCTGCTTTGGTGCGCTGTGCACGCTTTGTCACTTCATCAGCGAATGCATCGCCATAAAGATGGTTTATAAACGTGATGCTACTCATATCAATTTTTTCCAGCAGCTTATCTGGCATCTCACGAAGCGCCTGATAAAAAGCAGGAGGGCCAATAAAAAAACCGCCATGCAAAATAGTTTTTTTCTGCGTGACAGGATCAATCACTTCACGCTTGATGATGCCTGCCTTGATCAGCTCCAACAAACCGTTAACAAACATTTCCGAACAACCGTACAGCCCTTCGATGAATTCCCCGGCATATATATGATGCGGGAAATTATCGTTATTCAACGCGCCTAACAATGCACGGTAACCGGTGTTGTTGTTATGCCGCACGATCAAGCTGTGTGCAATGGCGTCCCCCAGTGAACCAATACCTATTTGCAGGGTGCCGCCATCTCTCACCAGGCTACTGGCATGCAAGCCAATGGCATAGTCTGTTGCGCTGACCCGCATATTAGGCGTACAAAACAGTGTGTGGGTGCAAATGGGATCATCAATCACCATGTCGAAGAAGTCTGGCGACACTTCCGCACTTCCCGGCATAAAAGGCAGCGCCCGGTTAATGACCGCCACCAGACAGTTTTTTTCGCCGCTATTACGCTGGGCCCGCATAGAGTTTGCAAGATCCAGCGTCACTTCCGGATTACAGGATAGCGACAACCGCAGCCTGCCATTCTCTTCCCTGGCAGCCACAGCTTGCGCCAGGATTGTTGGTTTGCGGGTGGCAATGTCGCGGGCAATATGTGTGTAATTACTGCTGATGTAGTTTTGTTGCGCATGGCTATTAATAAGCCAATCGCCCGACTTCAGGAAAAACTCATGCACACAAACATTAGGTGGCAGCGAAGATTGCTGCATATCTAACGCATAGTCGAGATCGGGATAATTTCCATATAATCGCGTGGTGAGTGGCTCAAGAAATCGTCTTTCAAGATCGCTGGAAGCCTGGGGTTTCAGCAGACTGAGGGCAGTAAAAATTTCCAGCTTGAGTTCTGGATGTTTTTTTACATGTTGGTACAGCGCATTCGCAAACAGGTTGGGCTTTCCGATTCCCAAGGGCATAGCCAACCGGATGTCCGGACTGGTTTTGTCCATCACCCATTCAATCGCTTCATGCAATGAGGTTGCTATTACCGGCGGCTGCATGTCATTTCCTTGCTACATCACACCAATCTGGCTGTGCGCACGAATCAGGTTCAGTTTGTATTGCATGTAAAAAACCTGGAACAGCAGCGTCAGGATAATATTCATGTGATAGGGAGTTTTAATCTGGCCTAACAAGTAATTCACGCCACGCCGGAAGTGCAACACCCAGATGATGACCATAATATTGAGCGCCATCGATAATATGTTCACTGTCTGCTCCATCGACATATTGTCCGGCTGAAATCCAAGCGCAATAGCCAGTACCATTGTGACAACAAAACCGCCCAGGCATAGATGCATGAAATGAAGGCTTATACGCTGTTCAGGCGGCAGTGCGTTATTAAGGATTACGCTGCGTGAATACATCCACCACCACGTATAAATACCCAGAGTTACTATAGAGATGCATATCAACGGCAAGAGGCCCAGTGCCGGAAATTTCCCAAATGATGACAATTCGCCCTGCGGGCTGGGTGCATTCATCAAATCACCATCACGCCATCCATTTCCACTTGCGCACCTCGAGGCAAACTGGCAACACCTACCGCTGCACGTGCGGGATAGGGCTGGGTGAAATAAGTCGCCATCACTTCATTCACCAGAGAGAAATGTGCAAGATCAGTCAGGAAAATATTCAGCTTGACGATATCTTTCAAACTGCCGCCTGATGCCTCACACACCGCAGAGAGATTGTCGAACACCCGTACAACCTGCGCCCTCATATCGCCCTCTTCCATTTGCATGGTAGCCGGGTCTAGCGGAATCTGGCCCGACAGGTACACGGTATTGTTCACCTTGATGGCCTGTGAATATGTTCCTATGGCTGCAGGGGCTTTTTCAGTCTGGATAGTCGCTTTGTTAGTCATATTTTTTCCGTTGTCGGCTAGTTTTTTACACGCATCGTGCGGATTACAGGTCTCATGGTACGGATACGTCGCATGATATTGGCAAGATGGAGACGGTTACGCACGGAAATCGATAATGTGATCACATTGAATCCGGCATCTTTTTCATCCAGTGTTATCTTGTCGATATTGGCTTCCATTTCAGTAATTTTTGTCGCGAGTTGCGCGATGATTCCACGTTCATTATTTACCTCTACACGGATATCAACGATAAACTCACCACGCACATCCGGCGACCAGTTCACGATCAGGCACTTTTCCGGGTTCTCACGCATCTCTGCAATATTTTTACAATTGTCCGTGTGAACAACCAAACCCCGCCCCGCACTGATATGCGCAATAATCGGGTCACCTGGTATTGGCCGGCAGCATCTTGCAAAACTGATGACTGTGCCATCTGCAACATCGATCATCAGGGGTGCCTGGGCACGCCGCGCAGTCTTGCCACTGGCGGGTTGCTGTTCTTCGTCCGGCGACAATCGTTTGGCGACAACATACGCAACCCGGTTTCCCAACCCAATGCCTTCAAGAATGTCATCAAGATGTTCAACGCCTGCCTGGCGCAACAATTCGTCAATTCTTTCTGCAGGAATATTGTCGAGTGTCTGGTTCATACCCAGCAGTGCCTTTTCCAGCAACCGGCGACCCAGCTCTGTTGACTCTGCATGCCGTTGCGTTTTCAGGAAGTGGCGGATTGCGCTGCGTGCTTTTCCTGTTGTGACAAAGTTCAGCCAGGCAGGATTCGGTTGCGCGCCGGGAGCCGTCACTATCGATACAGTCTGGCCGCTTTGTAACGTTTGTGACAACGGCGCCAGCTGACGATTGATGCGACACGCGACACAATTGTTACCCACATCGGTATGCACGGCATAGGCAAAATCAACAGCAGTTGCACCCACAGGCAATTCAATAATTTCACCTGTCGGAGTGAAGATATATACCTCATCCGGAAACAGGTCGACTTTGACATGCTCAATAAATTCCAGGGAGTTGCCGGCGCGTTGTTGTAATTCCAGTAAACTTTTTATCCATTCCCGTGCACGTACTGCACTGGCTGGCGGCTTGTTGTCATCATCGCTTTTGTATAACCAATGCGAGGCAATGCCGCTTTCGGCTACCACATCCATTTCTCGCGTGCGGATCTGTACTTCAATCGGCAGGCCGTGCATGCCAATCAACACAGTATGCAACGACTGGTAACCATTGGCTTTGGGAATGGCAATGTAATCACGGAACTCGCCATGAACCGGTTTATAGAGACTGTGGACAGCGCCGAGTACGCGGTAACAACTGTCAACACTGTCCACAACAATCCGGAACGCGTAAACATCCATAATGTCAGAAAAAGATTTTTTCTTGCTGCGCATTTTCAGGTAAATACTGTAAAGATGTTTTTCTCGCCCACTTACCTCAGCAATATGGCCTTCCTGCTCGAGGCATCGCTTGATACTGTCTTCAATCTTGCTCACCACTTCCTTGCGGTGGCCGCGTGCTGCACGGACAGCAGCCGCGATGCGTCTGGCACGCATGGGATACAGCGCTTGAAAACCAAGATCCTGGAACTCGACACGCAAACTGTTCATACCGAGACGATTGGCAATAGGCGCGTATATTTCTAGGGTCTCACGTGCAATTCGTCGTCGCTTCTCCGGCTTCAACACGCCTAGCGTGCGCATGTTGTGCAAGCGATCCGCCAGTTTGACGAGAATGACGCGGATGTCCTTCGCCATGGCCATGGCCATTTTCTGGAAGTTTTCCGCCTGTGCTTCTGCTTTGGAATTGAATTCGATCTGGGTCAACTTGCTGACACCATCCACCAGGTCGGCAACCGTCTCCCCGAATTGCTCAGAGAGTGTGTTTTTGCTGATACCGGTGTCTTCGATAACATCGTGCAGCAGGGCTGCAATCAGGCTGTGATAGTCGAGTGTGTGATCAGCCAGGATGCGGGCTACAGCCAGCGGGTGGGTGACATACGCTTCACCACTCCGTCGCTTCTGGCCATCGTGCGCCTGTTCGGCGTAAAAGTAGGCGCGTCGAACCTGCTGGATCTGGGCCTGGGGAAGGTAGGAGGACAGCTGGTGACAAAAAGCGTCTATGGCTTGCAATCAGGCCGTCCTCATAGGCAGATCAATCGGCGTCGTCATCCGGTGCGTTGACGTTTTCAAAGGCTTTCTCTGCCAGATGCTTGAAACGATCTTCCGGCTGCTCTTCGAGGACTTCAGGCGTGACCAGACCGAGTTCGATCTCGCGCAGGGCAACTACAGTAGGTTTGTCATTTTCCCATGGCACCATTGGCTCACGGCCCTTGGTAGCCAGCTGGCGCGCACGCTTGGTGCTCACCATGACGAGTTCAAAGCGGTTTTCTACATGATCCAGACAATCTTCTACAGTGATACGTGCCATGATTCAGCCTTTACGGTGTGCGGCGCCAGAACGGAACCGCTGGTATCAAATCGGTCTGCCAGTTTACGCAAAGCGGGCTGTGGCCACAATAGCGAACCCCCCTGCAGCGCGACACGACCCCCTCATACAAAACGCAATAATTGTTCCGGTGCATCCGTAAAATTACGGTTATTGCTGCCGTAACGTATAGCATTCTGGATCACTGGCTCCGAGTAGCTATAGCACACGCCCTTCGTCATGGGGTCGTCCAGCAAACCCATGCCCTCCATCGGCTCGATCAACACCCGGCGGGTCGTGGACACCAGCATGCCGCGCTGGACGACCAGCGCCAGCTCCAGCTGCACCTGTGGCAAATGCTGCTCAGCCCATTGCGCAAAGCCTTTCTGCACGCTGATGTTTTGCCATATCCCGTCGGTCTCGATCGTATGGCCGCGCAGCTGCCAGTCAAACACCGTCACGCCATCAATCTCGCCCACCACACGCTGCACACCATCAACCGCGTCATGGATGGCGATGTCGTATTGGCGCGTAGCGTCATCGCGCAGGGCATGGGTGACGGCCAGGCCCAGCAAATCAAACTGGTGCGTACAGTGCGAGCGAGGATTGCTGTGTGCCGCCAGTGAACGTGGCGAATCGGATAACGGCACACCTGCCAGTTGCGCCAATACTTTACTCGCGCCGCCACAGGTGGTCATTGGGATGCGCAGACTCTCGACACGGATAGCGTCAATGGCTTGCCCGTCATGGTTGAGCACAATCCGGAAGCCGTGCTGGTCATCTTCCATTTCTGCCAGCACCGTACGCTTGTCTATATTCTGCAAACGCACACGGCGGCGATACATGCCATTGCCGTAATCCGGATTGGCAAACATCTCAAAAGGTTTTGCGGTCACAGGCTTTACCGGAGTAGCCGACATAATGAAACACCCTGCAAATTTATCGTTTCAATGTAGCTGCGTACTGCAGTATTGGCACTAGGTAGCGCCCGCAAATTCGGCAAACAACGGACTATGATCAGACAAGCGTCTCCAGGCCCGGCCATCCAGCCGTTTTGCAGACTTCAACGCAAGATTGCGGTAATAAATCCGGTCCATCTTCAACAGCGGCCACCGCGCTGGAAAAGTTTTTTGCACGCAGCCAGCGCTGTCTTGCATCACTTCGCGCAAACCCGCATGGATTAACGCCAGATGGGATTTTTCATTCCAGTCATTAAAATCTCCAGCCAGCACCACCGGGGCCGTATCAGGAATATCTTTCAACAGTTGCAGCAAACGCCTGATCTGGTGTCGACGCTCCCAGGCCAGAAGACCAAAATGCGCGCACAACACATGCAGGCCATCCTCCGTGACGGCATGTAAAATACCGCGCTGTGAAAATGGCAGCACACTGATATCGTGATTACTGTAATACGAAAATGGCACTTTGCTCAGTATTGCATTGCCGTGATGCCCATGATCGTACACGGCATTTTTTCCGTAGGCGCGATAATCCCAGACTTGATCAGCAAGAAATTCAAACTGGATATCTGCCCACTTATCAAAAACCGCTGCATGCCTTGTATTTTCCCCTACCACCTCCTGCAGACACACCAGATCAGCCTCTGTAGCACGTATAGCATGACGGATTTCTTCCAGCACCAATGCGCGATTGCCGACTGTAAACCCTTTGTGGATATTGTAAGAAAGTATACGCATCAGGCAGTCACAGCCAATAACGCAGGAAACGTGGAATCCGCCCAAAAGCCAGCAGCCAGGCATAGAATCGACTGAGGTTTTCCAGCGTTATTTCCCGGCAACCAACCAGATCATGTAAAAAGCCTTTTTCCATAATCAATCTTGATTCTTCTGAAAACAGTTCAATATCCAACTCAACATCATGTAACGTACTGCGATGATTCATATTGCTGCTTCCGACTATGACTGTTTTATCGATCAGCATATGTTTGCTGTGCAAAATACCGTTTTCATATTCATGAATGTGGATTCCTGCGCGCAGCAAATCTGCGTAATATGTACTTGCCAGAGCAGGAAAGAACCCGACATCTGAATGCGCTGGCACCATAATCCTCACATCCACACCGCGCAAGCTGGCTTTTTTCAACGCATTAATGATGCGCTGTATGGGGGAAAAATAGGCGCTGACAATCCATATGCGCTGACGTGCGCCATGTATATCCTGCAGCAATGTCCTCAACCGCCTTTTTCGCAAAGAAGGGCTAAAATTGGTTATGGGATGGAAAAGAAAATACGGGGATAAAAGATTAATATCATGATTCCATACAGCATTAAAAAACTCATTAAATAAAATACATCTATCACCAGACACACGAACACCGCAATCTTTCCAGTCCAGACCGCGACCGTTATTCTCTATATGATCATAGGTAATATTGAAGCTGCCCGTCCAGGCAACAGAATTGTCAATCAAACACAACTTGCTGTGCTGGCGATTATTCATCCGCATTATGCGTTCGAAGAAACGCGCCAGCCAATCGTCTTGCTCCAAACGATTGGTTATCCAGTTCCATGGCAAGGGATGATAGACATGCAGTGTCGCGTGATTGCCGTGCAATACCTGTTGCAGGAAATCAGTGGCACTGGCAGAGCCAACACCATCAACAATCACGCGCACATCTACACCGCGCTGGCTGGCATTGCACAGCGCCTTTAACAAGGATTCGCCAACAGAATCGATCTCAAAAATATAGGTTTGCAGGTAAATGGAATGCTTTGCAGCATCAATGTCATGCTGCAGACCAGAAAACCACTGCGTGGCAGAAAAATAGATTTGTTCGCTACCCCATTCGGGCAGCGGTGATATGCCTTCCCGGCTGAGGCGCATATCAGGCCAGCGCCAACACCCCGTCAACCAGTTTGCCGATCCCTACATCTGCCTCGGCAATTGACTGCGCCAGCATATAGGCGGGCGTAGTCACCAACTTCCTGTCCCGGTCAATACAAACGTCCTGCACAGTGCATTCACAATGCTTCGCACCAGTGGCGTTGATGGCAGCTGCAGTATCCACATCGTTGCCGATCGTTGTCATGACGCCCGCGCCACAAATGGCTGCAGCCATTGTTGGCGCAATACAGATCAGGCCTACCGGTTTTCCTGATGCGTGCATTGCGCGGGCGAACGCCAGAAAATCTTCCTGCACTGCCAGTGCAGCGCCGCTGACCGCAAAGTCACACAGGTTTTTTGCGGCACCAAATCCACCCGGCACAATCAACGCATCAAAATCTTTTGCTTGCGCTTCGGTGACCGGCTTGATGTTACCGCGCGCCAGACGAGCCGCTTCTACCAATACATTACGCGCTTCACCGGAAACCACTTCGCCAGTCAAATGATTGACTACGTGCATTTGGGGGATGTCCGGTGCAAAACACTGCACCTGTGCGCCAGCTTGCGACAAGTGCAGAAGTGTCAGCGTTGATTCATAGATTTCAGAACCGTCATACACCCCGCAACCGGATAACACCACCGCCACACGCTTGCTCATGCACTATTCTCCTTGTTTCAGAATCTTTTGATCCTAGAATCGCGCTTCGCGCTTCTCGACAAATGCATCACGCGCTTCCTGTGAATCCTTGTCGCTGTATGCCTGCAAGGTAAATCCCTGCTCCCAGCGGTATTTGTCTTCCAGATTGCCATCTTCAATACCCGTCAGGGCTTCTTTGGCCAGTGCAATCATCAGCGGGCTTTTTGCAGCGATCTTGGCTGCAATCTCGCGCGCCACTTCGCGCAACTGTTCTTTTGGCACAACGCGTTCAACCGCACCCAGGCGATACGCCTCCTGTGCAGTAATGGCATCACCCGTGAAATACATATAACGCACTTTCTGCACAGGAAACATGCGCTGCAGATGTGCGCCGCCACCCATTGCCCCGCGATCCACTTCCGGCACTGCAAACGTCGCGCACTCGGAAGCGACAATAATATCGGCCGCACCGGAAATGCCGATACCACCACCCAGCACAAAACCATGTACAGCAACAATGACTGGTTTGGGATTGCGATGGATAGCCTTGAATGTATCGTAATTTCCCTTGTTCACTTTGGTTATCAGGCTGCCATCGGAAGCCAGCTCCTTGATATCCACACCGGCGCAAAAGCCACGGCCTTCAGCAGCAATAATGATGACGCGCACTTTGTCGTTGTGCCCCAGCGCCTCGATTTCAGCTGCAATGTCCGCCCAACCCTGTGACGAAAAAGCGTTGACGGGAGGTTTGTTGAAAACCAGCTCGGCGATACCCTGGCTGTCGATGCTGGTAGTGAATGGCTTGCTCATATTGACTCCTCGTTAGACAGGCAGTGATATTAACAGTCTGGCAGTGACCAGACCAATCCACACGCAAGTTGCGCTATGCTTGGCGTGCTGTTTTTCTACTTACAATTATTCACGCTAGGGATGTGGGCTTGTGTTGCGACTGATGTTTGTCACTCTGGTGATGCTGCTATGCCTGCACACCTCCCTTTCCATAGCTGCACCTGCTGCAGATATCGCAGCCAGCGTGCAACCGCCGCTGTACGCCATCTACGAAGTGCGCCAGTTTGCACCATTGTGGCTGGATAATGGCAAGCCGTCTGCTCGCGCCAGTGAGGCCATCACAGTGATCAGCCAGGCTGCCGATGATGGCCTGGACACTTCGGATTACGATCTACCGGCACTCCGGCAACAGCTGGAAACCTTGCTGCAACAACCCGGCGATGATCGCCAGCAGGCAGATTTTGACCTTGCCTTGAGTCTCACGCTCGCTGCATTTGTAGAAGACCTGAGTGTCGGCCGTGTAGCGCCGCTGGAGCCCGGCGCAAAAACCGATGTCGCTTCGCGGCAGGTTGATTTGCCCGCTCGCTTGCAGCAGATACTGACCAGTGACAATCTACCAGCAGCGGTCGCCGCTGCACGCCCCGCTCTCCCTCCCTACCACGCCCTGCGCCAATTGCTTGTCCAGTACCGTGCGCTCGCCGCGCAATATCCACAAGCGCCTGCCCTGCCTCCGTTGCCTGCCAAAAAACTGGAACCGGGTACGGCATGGGATGGTGTACATCAACTGGCAGACTGGTTGGTAATCCTGGGTGATATGCCTGCCGCCGCGAATACCGCCCAACCACCTCTGATGCATTACGACGGCGCGACAGCGGAAGGCGTGAAGCACTTCCAGCTGCGCCACGGCCTGACACCTGACGGCATTATCGGCAAACAGACTTACCAGAACTTGCTGGTTCCATTACCTGAGCGAGTAAAGCAGATCGAATTGGCCATGGAACGCCTGCGCTGGCTTGATGACAGCATCCCGCGCCGCCGTTTCATCCTGATCAATATTCCGCAATTTACCTTGTGGGCTTATGAACCCGATGCAACCGGGGCAAAAGTGATATTGCAAATGCCCGTCGTTGTAGGCAAAGCGGGCAAACATGAAACGCCCGTGATGAACAAGACATTAAGTTCACTGGTATTCAACCCTTTCTGGAATGTGCCATACAGTATCGCCACCAAAGAGCTTTTGCCTAAACTGTATGAAAATCCCTATTATCTCGAACACGAGAACATGGAGCTGGTTGACACCAGCGGCAGGGCCCATGGCAGCGAAGTCGGGGAATCGGAACTCAGTGGCATTGTGTTAGGCGAATACCGTATCCGCCAGCGATCCGGCGAGAAAAATGCGCTGGGGCAACTCAAGTTTGTTTTCCCGAATGACGATGCGATTTATATGCACGATACGCCGTCCAAAAAATTGTTTGCGCGAGAACGGCGAGACTTCAGCCATGGCTGTGTGAGGCTAGGCAACCCCACCGCGCTGGCACTGTTTGCCCTGAAAACCCAGGGAGAATGGGATGAGCAGCTGCTACAGGCAAAAATTTCCGCCAGCAAAGACCAGCACCTGGCACTAGCCGAAAAGATGCCGGTGCTGTTGCTCTACTTCACAGCCAATGTGGACGCAGAAGGCAATGCGCTGTTTTTACCGGACATCTACGCACGTGACGCAAAACTGACGGCGGCGCTGACGCGTCGGCGGAAATAAATCCCGGACGTTACCAGTGCCGGACGCGGCCGGTATCCAGGTGCACGAAGTCAGAACTGGCGTAATAACCGACACCACCGCGTTTCAATTCCAGTGCAGCATCGCGCACATCCGACAACGAGGAACCGGGCAGGCGAATATCAATAGCTTGCCCTGTGAGGTGCATGCTGTTTTTTGCCACACCAGTGCTCACCGAACGACTACGTAACATGCTGTTGGTTTTCGGCGAGCGGTAAGCCGAAATGATTTCAAACGCGTGGGTGTTCTTCAGGTTGCGTTGTACCTGCCACAACACATCCAGCAAGGCTGGATCGATCGGGTGCACATCTCCGCTACGGAAATCGCGCATCAGGCGGGAAATATTGGCCAGCGAATTCGATACGAACTTGTCGCCCACCTTGTACACCACCGACATGGTTTCGCCGGTATGGGTGTGGCTGAAAGACAGCATGCGCTGTTTGGCATTATCAAGCATGCCGGCATTGCTCAGGCCGGGAGCCGCCATTAACGCTGCTCCGCCAGCCAGACCTTTCAGTAAACGACGACGTTGTTGGCAGGCGACGTCAGTCGTCTCTGCCTGGGAATCCCGGTTGAATCCTGGTAATAAAATCATGCAAAAGCCTCTCTACCGCGTCCGGTGTTTATCCGGAAAGGCCGAATGCTACCCGATGATGCCCCCAGTATCCACCCAAATAAAGTAGGGCTTTAGCTCAGCTGACCCGGCTGGCTAGCGTCGTCAGGCTGGCTTCGGCCTCGCTGACGATGCGCGCGATCAAGTCGGCACAGGTCGGCAAATCATCGATTGTGCCCGCCACCTGACCGGATGGCAGCACGCCTTCAGCGGGCAAACCGTCCACCATCGCTTTCTGGATGATCATCGGGGCGTTGGCGGAAAAGATGGCCTGCGACAGCGTCATGTCATCCTCTTTGGCCATCGCAATCGCCGACTGGAACAGGGACAGGAAGCTCGCACCGGTCAGGGCGCGATACTTCAGGCCATTCTGCGCAGCAAGCACTAACTTACGCAGGGAAGATGCTTTTTCAATGCCGCTGAGGAATTCGTTGAGAATCATGCGCTGTGGCATGCCATCCAGCGCGGTGGAAACAATGATCTCGGCAGGGTTCTTGCACGCCAAGTATCGCTGCTTGGTCGCTTCTGGCACCGGACTCTCCTGCGTCAACAAAAAGCGTGTACCCATGGCGATACCATCGGCACCCCATGCCATTGCCGCCACCAGACCACGGCCATCCTTGAAGCCACCCGCTGCCAGTACCGGCACCTTGCCAGCTACTGCGTCTATCACTTGTGGCACCAATAAAGTGGTTGGAACAGCACCGGTATGCCCGCCGCCTTCGCCGCCCTGGATCGTCACCGCATCCGCGCCCATCTCGATAGCCTTGGCTGCGTGCTTGGGCAGGCCTATCGTCGGCATGCAGATCACACCGGCATCCTTCAACTTCTTGACCATGTCCTTGCCGGGTGAGCGCGAGTAGCTCACAGCGCGCACACCGTACTTCACCACCATGTCGACAATTTGTGGGGCGTTCGGCTGGTACATATGAAAGTTCACGCCAAAGGGTTTGTCGGTCAGCTCTTTGGTTTTTATGATCGCCGCTTCCATCTGCTCAGGTGGAATGGTTGCGCCGGCCAGGAAACCGAAACCTCCGGCGTTGCAGGTGCCGGCCACGAGGCGCGGATCGGCCACCCAACCCATCGCAGTCTGGATGATCGGGTACTGGCAACCAAGTAGATCGGTGATACGTGTATTCAGGGAAACAGTCATAGCAGTGGTTACCAGCAGTGCATTAAAGGTGCGGCATGCTAAGAGCCGCTACCGCACCCTGTCAATTGAGGTAGCATGCCAGAAAAGCCATATCACGAGCAGTATTGTGAACGCAGCCCCCGTTATCCACCCAAACAGTATCGTCCTGCTCCGCCGCGACTTGCGGTTGCATGACAACAGCGCGCTGAATGCGGCACTGCGCCAATCCGGGCAGGTATACCCCTGTTTCATTCTGGACAAGACGTTGCTGGACCAGCTGGATGGCGATCTGCCACGCATCCAGTACATGCTGTGCGCCCTGCAAGAACTGGATGCCACGCTACGTGAACTCGGCTCACAATTGTACGTAGTGTACGACCATCCCGTTCATGGGTTGTCACGCCTGCAGCACACAATCAAAGCGGAGGCGGTATTTTTCCATCGGGATGTCAGCCCGTATGCCACACGTCGTGATGCTGCATTGCAAGCATACTGTGGGCAATCCGCTACACCGTGTCATGTCATCGATGATGTCACGCTGCATCCGCCTGAGCAGACACTGAAACCAGACGGAACACCCTACACTGTGTTCACGCCGTTTTTCCGGCGAGCCTTTTTGTTACCTGTGCCAAGGCCACAAAAAACCTCCCCAGAAAATTTGGCAAAAAATATCAATGGGGATTTTTCACTGCAGCAGGCGCTCGCTGCATCCGGACTAGAAAACACTAGAAGAAAATCCCCGGCAAATGATGCAAAAGCTGCACTGAAAAATATTGGCCAATTACAAGCCTATGAGCAAACGCGTGACATTCCATCATTGGCAGGCACCAGTCGATTGTCTGCATTGTTGCGCTTTGGCGTGATTTCATCGCGTGAAGCGTGGTGGGCTATTGCGCAAGTATTGGGCAATGAACATCCACTACTGCGGCAGCTCTACTGGCGAGATTTCTTTTTTTCAATCGGCCTGTACTTTCCGCGCGTTTTCAGCGGCTGTTTCAACCAGCAGTACAATCGCATCACCTGGCCTGATAAACAGCAATTTATTGCTGCGTGGAAAAATAGCCAGACGGGATTCCCGATAGTCGATGCAGGGCTGCGGGAACTGCAAGAAACGGGCTTCATGCACAACCGTGTGCGGATGATCGTCGCATCGTTTCTAGTGAAGGATTTACATTGC
>ERZ724527.643-NODE-643-length-17026-cov-4.671440_pt1 | contig 17026 bp, 13 predicted proteins | sample MGYA00376060_ERZ724527 | MGnify/ENA primary metagenome ERZ724527 (study PRJEB28724, sample SAMN07190886) | activated sludge metagenome | isolation source: activated sludge of sewage treatment plant in Hong Hong | place: USA: Christiansburg, Virginia | collected...
ATTTCGGTCGGATGATCTTGGATGACGAGCATCGAGACCGATCCCGACCCATGCGCCAATTGATCTCTTTCCGCTTTGCCGCCTACGCTTTGCTTGCGTTGTTCGGTGCCGCCATGCTCTTTCAGGTTGCGGTGCTGTTCGGTCTGGTCCCGATCGAAATGGTCTGGGGTGGCCGCTTGAGGAACGCGGAGGAACGAACGGTGGGCGCGCTCGTATCGCTGGCCGTGTTGCTTGGTGCCACGACCCTTGTGCTGGTGCGCATGGGCACCCTCGGCAAGGGTGTGCCCGCCGTGGGCCGCTGGGGCTTGTGGGTCATCGCGTTCCTCTTTCTGCTGAACACGGTAGGCAACCTCTTCGCCTTGGACGTTCGCGAGGCCGTGATCTTCACTCCCGTCACGCTCCTCGCCGCATTGCTGGCCATGCGGGTGGCGTTGGGGCCTGGATAGCAGTGCGCCTAACGCTGGCGCAACGCGCTCTAGATCCGCAGCGGACACGTCGCATTTCGCGAGCTTTGAAGGATCACAACGTTCTCATGCATCGCGTTCACATCCTCGTGCTGATCTTCTGCTTGGGCGTCCAGCATGTGGCGGCCCAGGATCCCTACGCAACGTTGCGCGCAGAGCTGGAGCGCATCCACGACCTGGATCAGAACGACCGGCATGCGGCGGGCGGCTACATCGGTGCGCAGAAGGACAGCGTGATCGCCCACATGGTCCGGCAAGACTCGTTGGACCTGTTCCGCGTCTCTGCGATCATCGATAGCGCCGGCTGGTTGGGGGAGGCGGAGGTCGGGCGGAAGGCGAATCAGGCCTTGTTCCTGGTGATCCAACATGCTGATCGGTACAAGACGGTGCAAGCCCGTTACCTACCTGTGATGCGCGAGGCCGTGGCCGAAGGAAAGGCCCGACCGGATGAGCTGGCCATGCTGGAGGATCGCGTGCGCGTGAACGCCGGCCAAGCCCAGCTGTATGGGTCGCAGATCGGTTGGAAGGACAACAAACCCTTCATGCAGCCCATCGCGGATGAAGCGCAGGTGAACGAGCGCCGCGCGGCCGTGGGACTGGAGCCGCTGGAGAAGTATGCGGAGCGTTTCGGCCTCACCTGGTCGCCGGCCCCGAAGCAGGAGCGCATCCTGTTCCTGGGTCCCGCGAAATGAGGTGCTGGGAGAGCGCCGCGCAGCGGTTCAAACAAGCATGGTGTATCGGTACGATCAAGCTCGGTGCTGGGTCGACCTCACCCTCTTTCCAAAGTGGTCAACGAACCGCATGGAGTGTGGATGGCGTTCACGTCTTTGATGCAGCCTCCATGGCCAGCAAGCCCTTGCCGTAGTTCCGGATGCTGCCGTTCAGTTGCCTGTAGGGGACGTGCAGGAACTTCACCTGATCGGCCTCCACGATGTACACGGAGCCGCTGTTGCATTGCGGCACATCGGGCATGAACACGGTGCATCGTCCATCCGCTCCCCGCTCGATCAACATGCCCGGGGCCCAACCGTCGTCGATGCGGGCCAGGATGGCGCGATCGGTTGTATCGGCATCGTGGCCGAAGTTCTCGTTCAAGCGCATGCGGATGTACTCGTAACCGGGGATCATGTGCAGCACATGGTTCTCCAACCACTCACTGAAGCGGTTCACGCGGCTTGTGCGCACCAGCAGGCCGGCCAGCGCGCAAGCCACCACCAGCACACCCACCACCAGCAACTGCACGCCTGCCACCGCGTGGATGCCCAGGATGGCTCCCAGCTTCTTCATGATCGGATGGGTGATGGCCATCACTTTGAACAGCACGAGAAGCGTGACGGATAGCGGCACCAATAGAAAGAGGCCGGCGATCATCGTCTGGTTGAACGAGCGGAGCATGGATCGCATGGAGATGGGCTTTGCGGAAAGGTAATCGCCAGCCTCGAGGGAGCCGTGAACGGCGATCATGATCCGGGAGGTAGCAGCGCCATGTTGGACCGCACGCACAAGCCCCACCTTTGCACGTCGAACATCCCCCTTTCCCATGGATCCACGTCTCGTTGCCTTCGAACGCCTGTTGAACATCATGGACGACCTGCGCGCCAAATGCCCGTGGGACATGAAGCAGACCTTCGAGACGCTGCGGCCCCTCACCATCGAGGAGACGTACGAGCTCGGTGATGCGATCCTGGAGAAGGACCTCGACGGCGTGAAGAAGGAGATCGGTGATCTGATGCTGCACATGGTGTTCTACGCCAAGCTCGGGCAAGAGCAGGGTGCCTTCACCATCACCGATGTGCTCAACGGCATCTGCGAGAAGCTCATCCACCGCCACCCGCACATCTACGGCGATGTTAAGGTGAAGGACGATGAGGAGGTGAAGGCCAATTGGGAGAAGATCAAGCTCGCCGAGAAGGCCAAGGCCGGGGCTACGGAGAAGAGCGTTCTGGAAGGCGTACCACGCGGATTGCCCAGCTTGGTAAAGGCCATCCGCATCCAGGATAAGGCCCGCGGCGTGGGCTTCGATTGGGAGCACCGTGACCAGGTCTGGGCCAAGGTGAACGAGGAGCTCGGCGAATTGAAGCACGAAGTGGATAGCGGATCAGCCAAGCAATCCGATGAGCTCGGCGATGTGCTCTTCAGCCTGGTGAACTACGCGCGCTTCCTCAGCATCGATCCGGACGAGGCGCTTGAGCGCACCAACCGCAAGTTCATCCGGCGCTTCCAGTTCCTCGAGCGCGAAAGCACCAAGGACGGACACGCGCTCGGCGACATGACACTGGCGCAGATGGACACGTATTGGGAGCGGGCGAAGACCGAGGTGTGACTTACCTTCAACTCGTGTTCCGCTGCTGCGATGTGTGCCGCCTCATCCTTCACGAATTGAACAGGGATGTACAGAGTCTGTTTGCGCTGGTCCTCACAGGACTGGCAGTAACAACTTCCTCCGCCCAATGGCAAAGCCTTAACGGTGGGGTTGATGAGTTTGTAAAGTGCTTTGCTCTAAGCGCAGATTCTTCCTCTTTATACGTAGGGGGCAGTTTTCGCTATGTGCGCCAAGCTCAGGACAGTCTTGGAGCTTTCGGCATTGCCTGTTGGGACGGCGCCCAATGGGATACGAACGGATTAGCCTCACCAGACCCAATCTCCATGATTGGTAAATACAGGTGGGTCGGAGCCATTCTAGATCTGGCTGATACTATCGTAACCAGCAGCGTAGGTTGTCTACCAAATTGGGATTGTAATGTCATGCAATACGGAACTATGTTAGTCAATGGCGAGTGGGAGCCTTTCGGCGAGCCGAACTATAGCATAGACCTGTTCAGGCTTAATGACAGGGTCTTCATAGGCGGGGATAATACAGATACAATCTTCGGCCAACCGGTAAATGGTATCGGGGAGTATCAAAATGGAAGCGTGTCGGCGCTACCCAATTCACCTTTTCTACAACCACTGGACTTCTATGGTGCTGCCTACTGGCATGGGCAGTACTACTTCGCAGGCAACACATGGGGTGAATTGGGCTCACCAGATATCGTTGCCTACGACGGCGACAGCACTTGGAGTGGTGTAGGTGGGGGGATGGGAAGTGGCTGGCTGCGCACTGTAGCCGGTTTTGGGGATTCGCTCTACGTGGGTGGTTACTTCTTTCCAGGCGGTAACAACCTGAGCACTCATGCCCAGATCTTCGACGGAACCGCTTGGCAGCCCTTCTTCTCTCAAGTGGAGTTCATAGGGCAGGTATGGGATATCCAAACCTATGAGGGCGCCATCTACATATGGGGCACGTATCACTTTCAAGGAGAAACGACGCTGTATGGCTTGCTGCGTTATAATGGGCGGGAGCTCTGCGCGATCGGAGGCCCCATGGATGTTGGAGGGATGGCCTTCTTCCAGAACAACCTCTATGCACCGCTCTATTCATGGTATCCGGGCTTGGAGAATGAGTGGGTCGGCTACCTCCCCTTGGACGGCTTGGTCCCCGACACCTGCATCTCTATTTCGCAGGCTTCAGTGCAGGAGCGTGAGCGATCGGTGCTACAGGTATACCCCAACCCTGGCAACGACCACGTGAGCATTGCGTTGCGCGCGGATCACTATCCGGCACGTGTCACGGCACTCGACATGGCTGGTCGGCGTGTGTTCGAGCAGGTGCTAACACGCAACGAACCGATCAACACGTCCGCTTGGTCGGCCGGCACCTACGAGCTGGTGCTGCACGACTTGCGCGGCGGTGTGCTCGGACGGAGTTCGTGGGTGAAGCTTCCTTAAGGAGTGTTCAATATCGCCTTCGGCATCGGAAAGCTCCACTCCGCAGGTATATCGACCTCGCCATCGCGCGCAGGAAGTCCGGGTGACCTTCCGAAGTCGCTCCACGTCAGCGGTCCATCCACACCATGGGGGATCAGTCGCACGGTGCCTGTGGAGCGTTCCACCACCACTTCGATGAAGCTCTGGAAAAAGGGGGCTTGGTTGTGATCGAAGGCCGCACTGAGCCACTCCGCACTGAAGGGCCAGCCGTTGTACTTCGTGGTCCACACCCAGGCGGGGCGCTTGTACCACGGGGTCAGCGCGTCGATCTTGGCGGTCAGGGGGCCGCGTGCGGGGTAGTGAGCGAAGGTCTTGGTAGGCATGCTGCCTTCGGGAGCGAGCGCAGCGCCCAGGCTGAGGTAGGCGCCACCGCCACCGTTCACGAAGTGGTGCATCGGCGGTCCACCGGCGCTGTCGGGTTCCACGTAATACTCCAGGTCGTGCGTGTCGCCCGCCATGGCGATGGTGACGTGATGCTCCTTCAGCAACTTGTGGAGTTCCGCGAACTCTGGGGATATGTCGCCTTGGTATTCGCCAGCGGCATAGAAGGGGTGACCCAGCAACGCGAAGATGAAGCGGCCCCTGTTCGCCTCCAGCACCTGCTTCACCCATTGTAACTGCACGGGGTCCAGGCGGCGCAGCACACCGGTATCGATCGCGATGAACACGAAGTCGCCGCAACGGACCTGGAAGAACGGAGCTTGTTGGAACCCGGTGGGTATGTGGTAGAGGTCGCGCAGCCGTGCCGCTTCGATCAAGGTGCGTTGCACCTTTTCGCCTGTGGTGGTGGTGAGCCTGTGGTCGCTGCCGATGCGTCCGAGCATGGCCTTCAATGCGGCCTCAGGGGTATAGAAGGTGGCGGTGAACGCATCGAGCGCATCGTACCAATCGTGGTTGCCGGGGATCGCGTACACGGGCTTGGTAACACCCTTGAAGGGCAGCCAGAACTTGCGTTCGTAATCGCGCAGTGCACCGGTGGGATACACCACATCGCTGCTCACCACCACGAAGCGCACATCCGGTTCCTCAACCACAGCAAGGATGCGGTCCTTCAACACCCATTGTGAGGGATCGCCTTCCCCCGGATCACCGATGATCACGAAACGGAAGTCGGCCGTGTCGTTCACCCCCTCGGGCGAAAGGCTGAAGGAGGCTGCTGTCGGTGCGGGTTCCACGGCCTTCACCATGGCCTCGCGCCAGGTGTCGGTGTGGCTGGCGGCCCAACTGTCCCACATGCCAGCGGCCCAGTTCTCGGTGTCGAAGTACCAGCTCATGCCCCACACCGGCATGGTGGCGGCGAGCACCGCGCTGAAGGGCAGGCCGATCTGCAGGCCGTTGCGCAAGGCCGTGCGCAGCGAGTAGGAGGCTTTGCGCAAGCGGATCCCCGTGCGCAAGCGGTGCAGCAGCCAGGCCCGTACCACCGGACGCAGACCGAAGCGAGCGCGCTTTCCCTTCTGGACCTGTTGCACATACCGCCACGCGGCACGTTCAACGGGAGCGCTGGCACGTCGCAGCAGGGAGCGATGCGGTGCGATGATGGCGTAAGCGATGATCAACGCGATGGCGAGGTCGCCCACCACCGCGATGAAGGGGGAGAGGATCCCGAGGGCGGTGCGGTCGAAGCCCATGCGCCCCAAATGGATCGCGAAGAGAATGAGGACCAGGCTGATGATCCAGCGACGATCGATCGGGGCACGTGCGGCCTCTTCATCCTCCATGCGCTGGCCCTCGGCCATCACCTCGACATCGTCGCCCATGCCGATCGAGCGCACCTCATCCTCGCTGGCCTGATCCAATTGACCGGTGCGGCTGCGCAGGATGGTGAAGCCGATGCCGAAGATGCGTGCGGCACCGGCCAGGGCCACGGTCCACTCACGCGTGAAGGGGCTTAGCACGATGATGAAGAGGAAGAGGGCGCTGTTCCCCACGAAGGAGATCGCCTGTGCATCGCTCCGATGCCCGGCGCGCCAGGCCTTCAACCCCTCGGCCGCGTGGCGCAAGGCATCCACCGCGAAGGTGATGGCGAGGAAGAGCACCAGTGCGGAGGTCTGGAACACACCGGCGTTGATGAGCAGGATGCCGAGCAACAGCGACAGTGCGCCGCTCAGCCAGGCGGACCGCCGTTCGGAAGGTGTCGCGCGGCGAAAGCCATGGACCAGTTCAAGGATGGCGGCCCACAGCAGAAGGCCGCCAACGCGCGGTTCCACAGGCGCTTCAGGCCAGACCGGCGCGAAGAGGGCTAGCAGGCCCAGCAATGCGGCAAGCCCCGTGAAGAGCAGTTGTTGGCGCCGCAGCTGCCTGGGTAGCAAGGGCTGTTCTTCCGGGCCCACGGTCGCGGCGCTCATCGGACCGCGCTGTTCACCGGATCGCTTCGAACTTGCGCTTCAAGGCCTCCATCTCGGTGTTCGCCTGGTCCTTGTTGGTCTGCTGTTCGATCTGCTCCTTCTGGGCTTTCGGCACGTCCGCGGCCTGGGCGTTGATGTCCTTTTGGATCTGGCCTTCCTTCTTCAACTGCTTGGACATGTCCTTCTGCACCTTCAGCAATTGCTCCTGCGCCTTGGTCAACTTCTTCAGGTCGTCCTCTTTTTGGGTCAGGTTGTAGCGTGCCTGGTACTTCTGAACATCGGACTGCAGGTCGACCTGTTTCTCGGCGAGCTTGGCTTTCTCCTTCTTGATGGACTCCAGGTCATCGGTGGCACTGGCGCCTTTCTTCTGGGCCTTGGCCTGGTCCTTCTGCGCGCCCTCCACCTTGCCGGTGTACTTGTTCAGCACCTTTTGCTGTTCGTCGATCTGCACTTGCACCACGGCCCGGTTCATGCGCACCGCCAGGCTCTGCACAAAGGCCTCTGCTTTGCCCTGGTCCACCAGCGTTGTGCTGTCGTTCGTGGCGAAGGCGATAGTGAGCGTTGCTGGTGACCCCTTCTTCCCGCTTGCGGCCTGTGCGATCAGCAAGTGCGGTGCCGTGGACACTTCGGGGATGGTGGCGTCGATGCATTTGATCGGTGTGCCGCTCACGTATTTCGCACAGCGTCCGGTCATCTCGGTCTTGAAGAGCGAGGTCACAGTTCCAGCATCCGCCTCGGCGATCTGGATGGTGAGACCAGGCAACTTGAACTTGCCGTTGGTCACTTCGCCCGGCACGGGGCTCACACTACCGGTCCAGTTGAGCAGGTAGCCGCTCGTGGTCTTCTCTTGGGCATGTATTGCGACCGTGACGAACAGGGCAAGGGCAAGGGAAGGAGTGCGCATGTGAAGGACTTGTGGGGTTGAAGATACCCGACGTTGAGCGCGGACCCAGCAGAGGTGGAACGAAAAGCGCCCGGCACCGGGCGCTATCCTAGCATCGGATCGTGTCCTCCCCCGGATCTCCGGGCTCTCCTGGCCGCTTGCAAGGGAACCCTGCCGTTGGCCCCCTTCGATCCGGAGGTAAGACACGTTCATCCAAACACCAACACACGGCAAACGTAGCGGCCTCCATGGGCAGCAGTTGTAGTTACCTGACTACATGCACGCAAGGCGGCTCGGGATAGCGATCTTTGGGGGGTGGTGCCTCTGAATATCCTGATCGCTGACGACCATGTGATCATCCGTCGCGGGCTGCGCAACCTGTTGCAGCAACATATGCGTGTGCGCAGCCTTCAGGAGGCCGGCAGCCTTGCGGAGCTGCAGCGGCAATTACGCGAACATTCGCCCGACCTGCTGGTGTTGGACCTGCAATTGGGTGATGGGCACGGCTTGGACGTTCTTGAGAACGTGCGCCGCGATCATGCGCAGATGCGCGTACTGGTCTACACCATGAGCCCCGAGAACATCTATGCGCCGCGCGTGATGGCCATGGGTGGGGCCGGGTTCCTCAGCAAGCAGGCCAGTGAAGAGGAGGTATTGACCGCAGTGCGCCGCGTGATGCAAGGCAAGGAATACCGCAGTCATGAGCATGAGCTCAAGCACCTGGGGACCACCACCCCGGCTTCCGCAGAGGGGGTCGCGGATCCCTTCGCAGGTTTGTCCGACCGCGAACTGCGGGTGATGAACGAACTGCTGAACGGATCCACGGTGAAGGACATCGCCGAGCGCTTGGACCTGCGCCCGACCACCGTGGCCACTTACAAGGCACGCCTCTTCGATAAGCTCGGCGTGTCAAACGTGCTGGACCTCCAGCGCATCGCGACCCTGCATGGGTATTTCCTCTCCTAAGATCCGTTGGTCACGTGCGCTGGTGGTGATCGGCGCCGTGGTGCTGCTTAGCTGGCAACAGCTTTCGGCCCAGCCCGACTGGCCCTCACAACAATACACGTCGGAGAACGGCCTGCCACAGAACAGCGTATTGAGCCTGGCCATGGATGCCAACGGCTACTTGTGGTTCACTACGGAAGGCGGACTTGTGCGCTTTGATGGCACGGCGTTCCACTTGCCCGTGTTGCCCGGCGGGAGCGTGAACAGCCAGCAACGAATGCGCCAGGTCATTTCAGCTGCAGATGGTGCCTTGTTGGTGGATAACGCCGGAGGCCACCTCTTCGAGGTCCGGGACATGAAAGTCCAGCGGTCCTGGCGGCCTGACGAGCACCATGAACTGGTCCCGAAGATCAGCGGCGGTGTCTGCTCTCCGGAACTACTTCGACGCATGTTCTCTAAGGCTGCACCCATCCCTGGTCGTTCGGATTGGGGCCTCGGCGCCTTACGCATCATGGCCCTCACAACGCACGACTGGTACATCAACGGGCGTGTTGCGCTCATGCAGTATCGGGACACGGTCCTTGTTCGCACCATCCCGCTGCCCCAAGGTCGTCGCGAGTTGTTCCTGTTGAACGGTTCGATCTATGGGTCGGGTCCCGGACAACAGTTCTTCCGAGTGGACCTGCAGAAGGGAACTGTGCATGCCGCCACGCTGGTTGGACTTGATATAGGCGCGATCGAACGACACAACAGGGCATGGTCGCTGAGCCAGCGCCAAGGCGAGCCATGGGCTTACTTGCGAAATGGATCGGAGGTGTACCTGATACGTCCGGGCCCGGACCCCGGGACCTTGCGTGCGGAACGGCTGCCGGTCTCACTGCCCGAAGGATGTGTGGTCAGCGATGTGTTGTGGAGCGAGGAGCATCACTTGTTCGCCGCAGGTACGGACACCAAGGGCCTGTTCATTTACAGGGAACGCCTCATGCGGACGCGCTTGTGCAACGCGGCCGGTTCAGCCTCCAACAACGCCTACTACGCGTTGGCCGCGTACGACAGTGTAAGCATACTGGCCCTTTCGGTGGATCACCGGACGCTGTTCGGTCCGCAAGGCTGCGAACCCTACACGGTGGTGCCTGACCCGGTCAACTTCCAGGTATTGAACGTGCTCCGGGATGGTCGGCTGGTGCTGGCGCGATCGAACCAGTTGGTCTACCTGGATCCGCGTACCGGGACCTCGTCCTCATTGATGATGGACAAGGGTCAGCAGATGTTGTCCTTTCTTGAAAGGGGTACAGAGCAATGGGTGGGGTACGGGCAGGGTTTACAAGTGATCCGGGACGGCCGGTTGACCCCCGTGTTCAAGAGCAGGACCATCACTGTGCTGCGCAGCGTGGGCGATGAGGTCTGGTGCGGCACCTGCCACGCCGTGCTGCGACTGGACCCGGCCACGGGCACCGTGGATACGCTCAAGATCCCTGGTGATGGCTGCTTGCGTTCCATGGAGGTCCATGAAGGTCGTGTGTTCATCGGCACATATGGTGGCGGCGCCTACCTGTATGATCACGGCCGGTTGCAGCGCCTTCCGATGGACCGGCAGGGCTTCCTGACACACGTGCACACCTTCATGCCCGATGGTCGGGGTCGCATGTGGATCAGCTCGAACCGAGGCCTGTTCAGCGTGGCCTTGGGTGACATCGACGCGTACATGGCCGATACCACCACCCATGTCTATTACGCGTACTACGGCCGGAACGAGGGCATCCTGAACCCCGAGTTCAACGGTGGCTGCGATCCCGCTTACGTGCGACTTACCGATGGACGTGCGGTCTTTCCCACGCTCGATGGTCTGGTCGAGTTCGACCCGGACCTGGTGCCTGACCCCGTACCACAAGGGCGTGTGCTGGTGGAAAGCGTGAACATTGATGGTGTGGCGGTGGATCCCCGGGCCGAGCTCGTGATGGAACCAGGCCAACAGGAAATTAGCGTACGCTTCACCCTCGCTTATTGGGGTGCACAGGCGAACGTGCAGCTTGAGTACACGTTGTCCAGCATCCAGGACCGTTGGCAACCCATTGGTTCCGCTGAGCGGGAACTGCGCTTCTCACGTCTTCCGCCGGGCATCTACGCGCTCACCATCCGTAAGCTCGGTGCACGCGCCGATGAGGAGCCAACGCGCCTGCGCTTCCAAGTGCTGGCACCCTTCCACAGGCAACGTTGGTTCCTGGTAATGGTGGCCATGCTCGTGGTCCTGCTCTTCTTCGGGGCCGTCCGCCTGAATGAGATGCGGTTGCGCAACAAGAACATCGAGCTCGAGAACGCGGTGCAGGAGCGTACGCGCGATATGGAGCTCGCCAACGAACGCCTGCGCAGTTCCATGGAGGTGAAGGAGCGTCTGGTTTCCATCATCTCGCACGACATTGTTACACCGCTGCGGTTCATCGCTCGCGTGGCCCGCAGTACCAACCGGACGCCGGAGGTGAACGCCGAGCTCTCGGACAATCTGCGTGATATCGCGCTCAGCAGCGACAAGCTGTACGCGAACGCACGCAACATGCTCAGTTGGATCAAGCACCAGGAAGGACACATCGAACTGCGGCCCCTGCATGTGGCGCTGAATCCGCTGGTGGAAGAAGCGCTGGACATGGTGCGGGAACTGGCGGCCAGTCAGGGTGATGTGCTGATCAACGATGTGCCGCTCGACGACGTGCTGCGCACCGACCGTGATCTGCTGTTGATCATCCTGCAGAACATCATCTCCAATGCGGTGAACTATACCCGCAACGGTGAAGTGCGTGTGACGGGCGGACAGAAGGACCACCACTATGAGCTCTGCATCAGCGACTCCGGGCCGGGCATCACACCCAAGGCGCAGGCGCACGTCAACGATATCCTATCGGGTCAACGCGGTCGGCGCGGCATGGACCACGGTGATCCCGAGATGCAGGGCCTCGGCTACGTGATCGTTGGTGAGCTTGCGACCCTGTTGGGCGGATCCGTTGAGGTGGGCAACGGCTCCAAGGGCGGCGCCATGGTCACCATCAAGCTTCCTTTGCAAGCGGTCGACCCCGGCTGATCTAGTTGCCCTTGATGATGGTTCTGCGGAAGGCGCCCTGCGCGGTGTTCACCAGGATCACATAAGCGCCTGCGGGCAATGCGGCCGTGTTCAACCGGTGCGCAGCCGGGCCGTGTTGCTGTTCGATCATCAAGCGTTGTCCGCTCGCATTGAACAGGTCGATCGAAAGCAGCTTGCCTTCGGGTACTTGCACCATCAACTGGTCCTCGAAAGGAACGGGAAGGACCGCAACGTTCACTTCGTTCGTGCGTGTTAAAGCCACCACGTCCGATCGTGTGCTGGCGCCATCGGTATCGATCTGGCGAAGGCGGTAATACGATGTGCCGTTCAAGGGTTCAACATCCTCAGCGGCGTAGCTCAGCAGCGACTCACTGTCACCCGCACCGGGTCTTGCGGCCACAACGGTCCAGGCGAGCAGATCGGTGGAGCGTTCCACCTCGAATAGGGCGTTGTTCCGCTCCGTTGCGGTCGTCCATTCAAGCCCCACAACCTGCTCCTCGTTCCGTGCGGTGAACGCGATGAGCTCGATCGGCAACGGCGTGGATTCGCGGTTCACGGTGCCCAATGTGAAACGACGGCCGTTCACCAAGGCGCTGATGCCGGTGAAGCGGAAGTTGTTGCCTGAGGGATTGGTCGCTCCGCCGATCGCGGTCTCGTCGGCGAAAAGTCCATCATTGTCCGTATCAACCAGCAGGCGCAGGTCGGCCACGTTCACCGGGCTCAATCCGGTCAGGTCGAAGGTGATGTCGACGCTTCCCACATTCACGGCCACGTTGCTCGCATTGACCTCGCTTACGCGCCATACGCGGGCCAGTCGACCTTGTAGAGCAGGCGGATAGTCGCTGACGCCCCAGGAACCCATGGCCGCATTGTTGTGCCCCCATAGCAGGTATTCATCGTCGCCCAATCCGCTGGCGTTGTTGATCCGCACGATGCCGCTTCCCCTGGAGTCCGTGTGCAGGTCCGTGCTGGTGCGCCTGCCGATACCGGCCACGTCGTGATCGAAGTTGCCATTGGCGGGCAGGTCCTGCGTGTAGAGGTCGTTGGTGCTCAGCGTGGTCCCATACTTCGCCGCGAGGTAGTTGTTCACCAAGGTCTGCTGCACGCTGTTCAGCACCGTGTTGTAAAGGATCACTTCGCTCATGCGCCCATTGAAACGCGAGGTGTTGGCCCCGCTGCCGGTGTGTCCTTGTAGGACACCGAGCAAGAGGTTCGAGCTGTAGTTCGGAATGCTCGTGCTCGTTTCTGCGGCATTGCCGGTGGCGGTGCCCGCGTTGAACAGCACTTGGTCCTGTGCGTTCGAAGGCGTCGCGCCGTGGTAGGTGAAGCCACCGAGGTAGGTCACTCCGGTCGCAAGGTTGTCGCTGCTGCTGGCGCGATTGCCCGTCCCGTCGATGTCGAGGTGCTGCGCGAGGTTGGCGCCGGAATTCCAGAAGAACCAATTGTAAGCCTGCTGTACATCCACGCCGTTCCGCTTGCCGAACACGCAACGCGGTGCGGAGATCGCCGTGCCTGCGTTCAGGTTGAACACCGCGAACGCTGTAAGGCCGCTCATGCCTTCCAACGTGCTGTTGTCGTTCACTTGCAGGAAGTCGGGGGTTGTCTGATCGTTGTCGAACTGGATGGCCGGGTAGCCATTGATCGAATTCGTGAGGTAGATCGGCTGGCGGTTCGAAGTGGACTGGTTCGCGTGGTTCGCGTTCCCCGACCGGTCGGCCCATTGGCTTACCGCCAAGGTGGGAGCGGTAACGCCCTGGTCAGCGGAGAGCCACAGCAAGTTGGTCGCGCTGGTGCCCACGCCACCAGGGCCCGTCTGCGCGGTGACCGACACGATAAGGAGTGAGGATAGAAAAGAGAGGACGTACCGCATGATGCGCACAGATTGCGGCCTTCTACGCGGCTTGGCCGGATGGGTTGGACTATTTTTCATCGATCCTGTCCGACACTTTTAACATTCCTTGACAGCCCTCGGCGAAGAGCCCTTCTAGTTTCGCTTCAGGACCAACACCTCCATCACCATGGCACGTCTTTCCACCTTTTGCGCAGCCCTTGCTTTCACCACTGTCGGCGCTTTCGCCGCTCCTTGTGATCATGTGGAAGGCTCGGGCAGTGTGGTGCGGAAAGCGCTTTCCGTGCAGGCTTTTCATGGCATCGCGGTGGAAGGCTCCATCGACGTGGTGCTGACCCCGGCCGGAAGCCAGAAAGTGGAAGTGGAGGCGCAGGAGAATTTGGTGGGTCTTGTGACCACCGATGTGCGCAACGGTGTATGGACCATCAGCACGAGCAAAGGCTTCAGTACCAGCAAGCCCTTCGTGGTGCACGTCAGCGTGCCGGTGATCGACATGGTTCGGATCGATGGCTCGGGTGACGTGAAGGGAACGGGCGCATTCACGGCCGGGCGGGTGGACCTTGCGATCCAGGGCAGCGGAGACATTGATCTGGCCTTCAATGCCAGCAGCGTGGAAGCCAGTGTGCATGGCTCGGGTGACATCAAGCTCAATGGCCGCTGCACCGATCTGAAAGCCGATGTGCAAGGCAGTGGTGACATCAACGCAAAGGAGCTGCGGGTTGAAAGCGCTTTCGCATCCACGGCCGGCAGCGGCAATATCACCGTGTACACCAGCGGTCGCTTGACCGCCGTGATCACCGGCAGTGGTGATGTGGTCTACAGCGGTGACCCGGCCAACGTGACCACGAGCGTTGTCGGATCTGGCGAGGTGAGCGCGAGCCGCACGAGCGGAAGGCTCTGAGCGAAAAGGGATCAGCCGCCGATCACGCTGGTGCCTGTGAAGGTCACCGGTCGGAGCACCGGGCTGCCGTTCACCAAGGCCTGAACGTAGTAGTGGCCAGGTGTCAGAAGCTCTGCGTTCACACGGATCTCGTCGGACTGGATGTCCAGCTGCAGCGGGATGAACTGACCGCGGTCGTTCAAGAGCTTCAGATCGGTGATGGTTCCTTCCGAGGTCACCAGGAAACGCCCCGGTTCGGCCTGCGAGTAGATGTTCAACTGCGGCATGGGCTGGTGCGCCACGGCGAACACATCGGAGAGCTCGGTCGGCACGCCACCTTCCAACGAAAGCAAGCGGTAATAGGAGATGTCCGTGAAGGGATGGGTGTCCATCACCGTGTAGGTGGTGGTCTCGGTGCGTCCGGTGCCGGCGGTGCCGGTGGTGGTCTCCCAGGTCAGGCCGTTCTGCGAGCGCTGTACCAGGAAGAACTCGTTCGGTCGTTCGGAGACCGTGGTCCAGTGGAGGCGCACGCCATCAGGTCCGGCGCTCTCGGCCACGAAGGAGACGAGCTCCAGTTCGGCCTCCGCAGGTTCAGCGTTCTGAGCGAAAGCTGGAGCGGTGGCCAGCATCAGCACCAAGGGGAAGTAGGTTTTCATGGTCCGTTCGGTTGAGTGGGCCCTTGAACGGAGGAAGTGCGCGGAGGGTTCCAAGGAGCTGTTCCGGGCCACCACACATCGTTGGGCCGGTGGACACACTTGGCTAGCTTGGCGGAGCGATGACCGACCCGCAGCACCCCTCACCCAAGCGCCTCACCTTACCCTTACGCGTTGCCCTCGGGACCGTCGTGATCGGCCTGGTGTTCAAGCTGCAGCATTGGCCCATGGCGATGGCTCTGCTGATCACCGGTGCGTCGGCCATCGTGCTGCTGTATCCGTTCCGCTATGCCGCGAAGTCTACGAAGGCCTTCCTCGATCACGTGAAGCTGGGGCTGGCGATCCTGTGGCCCACGAGCGTGGTGTTCCAACAGATGCACTGGCCCTATGCAAAGGTCATCGGGCTGGTAGCCTCGGCCTTCGGCCTGGTGTGGATCACACAGGCCGGCATCGCAGAGTTCTGGACGGACGAGCGACGGAGCACACCATCGCGCTGGTCGCTCACGCTCTTCGCACTCGGCTTGGTGCTGGTGACCGCAGGCACCTTGTTCCGCATCCAACACTGGCCGTTCTCGACCATCCTGCTGATCGCTGGGCTTGGGTGCTGCGGTGCTTGGGCCGTAGTGGAGTTCCTGCTTCCTAGGAAGCAGTGAGCTTGACTGAACGAAGAAGTAGGCTTAGCCCTTGAGCGCTTCCGCCCCACCCACGATCTCCAGGATCTCGTTGGTGATGGCTGCCTGACGTGCCTTGTTGTAGGTCAGCTTCAGGCCCTTCAGCAACGAATCCGCGTTGTCGGTGGCCTTGTGCATGGCGGTCATCCGGGCGCCGTGCTCGGCGGCATGGCTGTCCAGCAGGGCCTTGTAGAACTGGATCTTCAGGCTCTTGGGGATGATCTCCTCCACGATGGTGGCCCGGTCGGGCTCCATGATGTGGTCCACCTTGGTCGCGGACTTCTCGGTGGTGGCGATCGGCGCAATGGGCAGGTAGGGCTCTTCAGCGATCACCTGCACGGCGGCGTTCTTGAACTTGTTGTACACCAGCGTCACCTCGTCGTAGGTGCCCTTGGCGAACAGCTCCATGATCAGTTCGGCCACGGGAGCGGCCTTGTCGAAGTTGAGGCCATCGAACAGGCGGGCCAGGTCGGTGGGAAGCTCCGGATTGAACTGCGGCGTGCGGCGGTAGGTGTCCAGGGCCTTCTTGCCCACGGGCAGCACATGCACCGTACGACCCTGTGCCTCGTGCATGGGCACCAAGCGGCGGATGCTGCGGTACACCTGTGTGTTGAAGGCTCCTGCGAGGCCGCGGTTGCTCACGATGGCCACCAGCAGCACCTTCTTCACTTCGCGTTGGGCGCTGTAGGTGCCCTCGCTGCTGTCCAAGCTCGCGCTCACATTGCCCAGGATGGTCTGCAGTTTCTCGGCGTAGGGGCGCATGCGCACGATGGCGTCCTGCGCACGGCGCAGCTTGGCAGCGCTCACCATCTTCATGGCGGCGGTGATCTGCTTGGTGCTGTTGACCGAGACGATCCGGTTGCGGACTTCCTTCAGGCTGGGCATCGCGGGTGCTTGCTACGGGCTTAGGCGAAGCTCTTGACGAGGTCGGCGGCCACCTTCTCGATGGTGCCGGTGAGGCTGTCGTTGAACTCGCCCTTCTTCAGCGCGCCGAGCACATCGCTGTGCTTGTTGCGCATCAGGGTGAGGAACTCGCTCTCGAACTGGCGCACCTTGTTCACGGGCACCTTGCTCATGAGACCCTTGGTACCCAGGTAGATGATGGCGATCTGCTCTTCCACGCGCATGGGGCTGTTCTGCCCTTGCTTCAGGATCTCCACGTTGCGCGAGCCCTTGTCCAACACCGCTTTCGTGGCGGCGTCGAGGTCGGAGCCGAACTTGCTGAAGGCCTCAAGTTCGCGGTAGGCGGCCTGGTCAAGCTTCAGGGTGCCGGCCACCTTCTTCATGGACTTGATCTGGGCGTTACCACCCACGCGGCTCACGCTGATACCCACGTTGATGGCGGGGCGCACACCGCTGAGGAACAGGTTGCTCTCCAGGAAGATCTGCCCGTCCGTGATCGAGATCACGTTGGTGGGGATGTAGGCGGACACGTCACCGGCCTGCGTCTCGATGA
>ERZ724527.645-NODE-645-length-17011-cov-6.617363_pt1 | contig 17011 bp, 10 predicted proteins | sample MGYA00376060_ERZ724527 | MGnify/ENA primary metagenome ERZ724527 (study PRJEB28724, sample SAMN07190886) | activated sludge metagenome | isolation source: activated sludge of sewage treatment plant in Hong Hong | place: USA: Christiansburg, Virginia | collected...
CATTACGCGCATATTGAGTTGCCGAAGGTAAAATACTAAAAAACAATTCTTCGTTTTCAACTTTAAAATAATCTTGAACAATAGGTTGTATCATTTTCCATTGATCATAACGTAAATTATCAATTACTAATAAAAATGTACATCCATTATTATCAAAATTATTAAAGAATTTATTTTTCAATAAAGTGTGACTCATGGTTGGAACGTTTGTGTTTGAACCATTTAACCAACTCACATAATTTTTTTCAATAAATTTAAAGAACTGTAAATTAGCATCAGCCTTTTGCATCTTCAACACTTCCAACATTCCTTTGTCTTGGTTTTTATCAATCTCTAATTCCCAATACACAATTTTTTTAAATACCTCTTGCCACTCTTGCCAATTCAAATTATCCGACAAAGTCATTCCTATTTGTCCAAACTCTTTTCGGTACTCTGTATTCGTTTTTTCAGATACTAAACGTTTGTTATCTAATGCTTTTTTAAGTGACAATAAAATTTGATTTGGATTAACTGGTTTAATCAAATAATCAGCAATCTTGCTACCAATTGCGTCTTCCATAATATGTTCTTCTTCGCTTTTGGTAATCATGACTACTGGTAAATCTGATTTTAGCTGCTTAATTTTAGTTAACGCTTCCAAGCCCGAAATACCTGGCATGTTTTCATCCAATAGCACAGCAGAGAGGTTTTTATTTTCTCTCACAATATCAATAGCCTCATCACCACTTAAGGCAGTAATAATTTCGTAACCTTTACTATTTAAAAATAAAATATGCGGTTTCAATAAATCTATTTCGTCGTCGGCCCAAAGAATTGTGATATTTTCCATAAATTAGAGTTTTAATAACTACGAAAATATAGGTTATTTATTGCCTAAAAAAATCTCAAATGCGAATAATTGTTATAAGTTTCCTATTTTCTGCCATAGTATGTATTTCTAGTATATTTATAAAGGATAATTCTGAACCGAATCACGTCATTAGAGGCATGTATCATTGGAAAACTAACCTTTACCTTGACGAAAACGATATTTCGTTTTTAAAACGTCAAAAAATTGAAAAGTTATATATAAAAATCATGGATATTAGCTGGAATACAGTTTATCAAGCGTATCCCACAACTTCATTAAACATTGAAAGAGATATTAAGGACTATTCTTTTTTAGACATAGTACCAGTGATATTTATAACAAATGAAACACTATTACATACTAATAAAAAAGATTTAGATACATTAAGCAAAAAAATAGTTTTGAAAACACAAAGATTGTGTGGAAGTGAATTTGATAAAATAAAGGAATTGCAGATAGATTGTGATTGGACTCCAAAAACAAAAGATTTATATTTTGAACTTCTACAAAAAATAAAACAATTAGTTACTCACAAAACATTATCTGTTACCTTACGACTTCATCAACTAAAAAATAAAAAACAAACTGGAATTCCGCCAGCTGATAAAGTTAGTCTTATGTTATATAACATGGGAAAACTAACTAATTATAATGAATCGAATTCTATTTTAAATATAGAGGAAACCAAAAGATACCTAAGTTCATCATCCTATAATTTACCAATGGATTTTATATTACCATTATTTAATTGGGGAGTACAATTTTCTAATAAACAATTTGACAAGATAGTATATAATATGCCTAAAAGTGAATTAGACACAAATAAGGCATTTATAAAATTACCAAATGGCCATTATATGCTGATAACAGATTATTATAAAGACAACTATAATAACTACTTTACCTATGGCGATGAGGTAAGAATTGAAGAAATAACGAAACAAGATTTGATAGAATTATCAAATCTTTGTAAATCTCAGGCTACCACTCATAACTTTTCTGTTTCTTTTTTAGATCAACATTATTACCATAAAATTGATTCTATGTCATATGAAGAAATTTATCATACTTTTAATTAGCATTTTCATCATACATCCTCAACAATCTTTAAATGGATGCAGCGAAGGTTTTACACCAGAGCAATGCAGAGTCTATTTATTTAACCAATCAATACTCGGCAAAAATGAATTAATGCCCTTATTTTATTCGGCTGAGTATTTTTACAATGAAAGTTGGAGTTGGTACAATAATCAATTGCCCGAAAATGAAGTAAGCTATTCGAAAATTGAGCAAATAAATGCTCAAGAATGGAAAGAACATACAAAATACAAAGGAACACTCAACGATATTGTTAATGTGATATATCGAACAGATATTGACAGTATGACAATTTGTAACCAATCGTTTTTAAAAAAACACCCATTTGCAAGGTATCTCAAACAAAAATATAATGCTGAATATCAGTACTTGATTTATGCGAAAAACTGTGAATACATTTATAACGAAACTGATATTTGGGAACTAGAAAACAATGATGATATGCGTCTAACTGACGTGTACAACGCTGGAAACGTAGCTTTAAAAAAGACAAAAAATGACTTCTTAAAACTGAGATATGCCTATCAACTTCTGAAAATAAACTTCTATCATCCTACTATTGGCGAATCTGTTTTAAATATTTTTGACACTTACTTCAAAAAGTCACAAACTAAAACATGGTTATTTGAGTCCGCAAAGTTTTATTATTATCAAACAAATGATCTTAAGGCAGAAGAAGAACAATATCACTTAACCTTATCTTTTGATAAGAGTGTAGATAAAAAATTTAGATGTGTTCAATTATTTGACCAAAAAAATTATCTGAATATTTCAAAGTATTGTCAAAATAATCATGAAAAGGCTATTGTTCATGTAATGCATGAAATGCAAAACTGGGGACGTTCATTAACAAATCTTAAAACAATTTATCAACTTGATCCTAGCAATGAATATTTACCTTTTTTAATTTCACGAGAAATAAATAAATTGGAAGACTGGCTATTAACTCCTGAATTAACCTACTCGGAACCTTCAATTTTCCAGTACCATAGTGAAATATCAAAATCAATTAAAATCAATCTATTATCTGGGAAAAAATATGCGAATGATTTGTATTCGTTTTTAAATACAATTATTAAACATCAAATCACAAGTAATAAAACTCAATTTCATGTATTAGCATCCAATCTCTGTATATTATTAAAAGATAAGCAAAAAGGCAATCTTCATTTAAAAATTGCGGAAGAAAATAACACCGATCAAAAGATGAAATATCAAATTATGTACAATAAAATTGTATTACATTTTGACGGAAAATCGCTACTAACTGATTCTCTTAAAAAGCAAATATTAAACTTAGTAACATACAATAATCAACATCCTGATTTATTGATTAATCAGGATGTTGCCCTTTCTCAATTATATTTATATATTGGTTCAAGACTCATAACAGCTGGAGATGTGGCTAATGGCACTTTATTTTGCAGTAAAACAACCCGTCCTTACCTCAATCAATTTGATTGGTATGCACAAAATTATTACTTACTACTTCTTGAGAAAGCCAAACCTTATCATTTTGATTCTATTATTTCTCTGATAGACAAACCAAATAAAACTGACTTTGACAACTTTATTCTTAATAGAAAAGATTTCGCTAAAATGGAAATGACTTATTATCCTTATGACGATACAATTTCCATTAATAAAAACAAAGTTCTTGATTACAAAAGCATGTATTATGTTCAACAAGAGATGTTAGATAGCGCTTTAAGTTGTGTAAATAAAATTGATGCAGACTATTGGAATCATTACCCATATAATCTATTTAAATGTTTCCCCTTTTTTACAGGAAATAGTAAAGATTATAGTAGTAATAATGATTTTTGCCCATATAACAAGAGGCAATATCTTCAACGAATGCTCGATTTAAAATATTTGATTGATAATAAAATTGGAGATATAGCAAAGCATTACTACGTTTTAGCTAATGGTTATTTTAACATGTCTTATCATGGCAATTACTGGATTATGAATATGCCTTATAAATATAGTAATGAGGTAGACTATTATTATTACAGACTTACAAGTGATAGTAAAACTTTTTTAGAAAATTATTATGGTTCAAAATTAGCAGAAGTTAACTATCTAAAAGCTTATCAATTAACTTCGGATACAACATTAGCAGCTCTTGCAATTCATAAGGCAGGCTTGTGTAATGAAAATTTACAGGAAATAAATTGGAGACTAACAGCTAAATATGATAATGAAAAATATGAGTGGAGAAATGAACCGAAAATAAAACATGAAACTTACAAGCAATTGTTTATTAACAAATATAAAGAGAAGGACTTTTACACTGATTTTGTATCAAATTGCTACCATTACCAACATATTAATCGTAATTACTATTAAGAATTAATAGAAGCAAATGCTCCACAGGCAAATAATCCTGCTGTTTCGGTGCGTAATCGACTATCACCTAAAGCCACTGGCAAGTAGGATGAGGATAAAGCTAAGGCAATTTCATCTTTTGTAAAATCGCCCTCTGGACCTATTAAAACCGTAAATGATTTATTAGTGGCAATATATTGCTTGATGTGTTGTTTGGATTCTTTTTCACAGTGTGCAATGAGTTTCACATCAGAAGTATCTTTTTTAATAAACTCTTTAAAATCTATTAACGAATTTAATTTAGGAATAAAAGCTTGCTGACTTTGTTTCACAGCGGCTTCTGCTACTTTTTTTAAACGATCGTCTTTTATAACAGTTCGTTCCGAATTTTTGCATTTGATAAAAGAGATTTCGTCAATACCAATTTCAACCGCTTTCTCCACAAACCACTCTATACGTTCAATGTTTTTTGTTGGGGCAATGGCGATATGCAATTTATAATTTCGACTTTGCGTTACAACTTCTTTCTCGGTTAATGATACAGCACATTGCTTGGCATGAGCTGCTTCTATTTTACCAATAGCGCGTGTTCCATTCCCATCTATCACTTGAATCACATCTCCTACTTTATGCCGCAGTACTTTAACACAATGTAATGACTCATCTTCATTTAAAATGGCAACATTGTTTTGTATGATTCCGAAAAAAGTATTCATGAGTTCTAAATAGAGTTCAAAGGTAAAGATTATTGATTAGGAATTTTATACGAATATACGAATCCTTGCAAACACAGATTCATATATTCGTACTGATTCGTTATTATCATCGTATATTCGTACCCCATTCATAATTATTTTTTTTGAACTATCTTGCGCATAGCTATCTGTCCTATCAACAACCCGATTTAATTATTGGCAACTTCATCGCAGATTCAATCCAAGGAAATCGCTTTGATGGATTGACTGAAGGCATTGTTAAAGGCATTAGTCTGCACCGAAAAATTGACACTTACACCGATGCTCACCCTGTATTTTTAACCAGTAAGCACCGTTTTAGTAAAGATTTTGATAAATATAGTGGTGTATTAATGGACATTATTTATGATCATTATTTGGCAAAGAATTTTGAACACTACTCGCCCCTAACCTTGCAAAAACATGCTGATGGCATTTATGATATTTTGAAGAATAACCATGATTTTTTGCCAGAACACGCTAAACGCTTTTATGGTTATATGACAGAGCGCAACATCTTATTTCATTATTCGTCTATTGAGGGCATACAAACCGTTTTAACGCATTTAAGTGGTCGCATAAGAAATAGATTTGAGTTACAGCTAGCAATTCCCATTTTAGAAGCTAATTATCAGGAAATTGAAGAAGAATTTTTTATCTTTTTTGACGATTTACAAGCTTTTTGTAAAGAACAACCCGAATTAAACGGTTTATAAACTATTCGAGTTTTATATTGTTGAATTTACTACTTTTGTACCCTAATTTTTGAGCACAACAATATAGATATGATTACAACCGATTTAGCGATTATAGGAGCAGGCCCAGTAGGCTTATTTGCCATTTTTGAAGCAGGATTATTAAAAATGCGTTGTCACTTAATTGACTACTTGCCTCAAGCTGGCGGACAATTATCTGAAATTTACCCTAAGAAACCTATTTATGATATACCAGGCTATCCAAGTGTGTTAGCTCAAGAATTAGTAGATAATTTATTAAAGCAAGCAGAGCCTTTTCACCCAGGTTATACATTTGGAGAGCGTATTGAAACATTAGAAAAACGTGGCGAACGAGACTTTGTATTAAAAACAAATTTAGGCACCGAAATTCATGCTAAAGTAGTAGTAATTGCTGGTGGTTTAGGTTGCTTTGAACCTCGTAAACCAGAAGTAGCAGGCTTAGCTCAATTTGAAAATGGCAAAGGAATCAATTATATGATTTTAGATCCTGAGAAATACCGCGGACAAAAAATGATTATTGCTGGTGGTGGAGATAGTGCATTAGATTGGGCAATTTACCTAAGCGAAGTATGTTCTGAATTAACATTAGTGCACCGTAGCGAATCGTTTAGAGGAGCGCCTGACAGTGTAAATAAAGTAATGAAATTAGCGGAAGAAGGAAAAATCAACCTATTATTAAATACTAATTTAACAAGTGTTGCTGGTACTGATAAATTAGAATCGGTATCTATGATTAATACTAAAACACAAGAAACACAAACTATTGCAACTGATCATTTAATTCCGTTATTTGGATTAAGTCCTAAATTAGGTCCAATTGAAAACTTTGGATTAAATATAGATAAAAGTGCAATTGAAGTAAACACCGACGATTATTCAACAAACATTGAAGGTGTGTACGCTATTGGTGATATTAATACGTATAAAAACAAGTTAAAATTAATCTTGTGTGGTTTCCATGAAGCAGCATTAATGAGCCACAGCGCATACAAATACATGAATCCTGGCGTTAAGTATACCATGAAATATACAACCGTTCAAGGGGTGAATGAGTTTTAGTTAGTTTTTAGTTTGACTTGGGCGCATTCCTGCAAAGAGGCAGCAGGAACTGGGCTGTCGCTTCAATCTTTTGCAAGATACAGGCAAAAGGATTTTCGCTTGCATCCCTTGCGCGAGCGTGAAATTACCTATTACTATAAATTACAATTTGAATTAATACGCGTGAGGGATTGAAGTGGAAATCCTTTTTTATGAGGTACGAATAAAAAAGATTGTAACGAAAAGCCCTGCCCACAGGGACACGCCCAAATCCTAAAAAAAAAATCTAGCGAATTTGTAAGGAATTTTTATTTTTGCAGTATTATGACAGACATTAACATCAACGTTCAAAATCCAGATAATACCATTACAACCTTAGTTGCCCCTACTGATATGGGATTAAGTTTAATGGAATTTTTAAAAGGAAACGATTATGATATTTTAGCAACGTGTGGCGGTATGGCTTTATGCGCTACGTGCCATGTAGAAGTGATTAGTGGTTTTGATAAGTTACACCCAATATCGGATGATGAATGGGCTATGTTAGATACCTTACCAAATATTACGGATACTTCTCGTTTAGGCTGTCAGTTGAAGTTAGATGATAGCATGAATGAAATTACCGTGAAGATCATGGGTGATGGGAATTAAACCTTAATACCAATTACTAACACATCATCTACCTGTTCTAATTTTCCCTTCCAATTAGTAAACTTATTTTCGAGAATAGAGCGTTGTTCGATCATAGACAAATTTTGATTCTCCAACAAAATATCTTTAAGTTGTTTGTATTTAAACTTTTTGCCTTTGTCGCCGCCAAATTGATCAGCAAAGCCATCGGAAAATAAATACACTAAATCATTTTTTTGTAATTGAATTTGCTTAGAGGTAAAGCTTTGCACTTGCTCATCTACAAAGGCACCCACTGGAAATTTATCTGCCTTCACTTCGGAAATTCTAGTTACTGCATTTTCAATTTGGTGAATGATATATATAGGATTATTAGCTCCTGAGTAATTTAGTTCTAAGGTTTTTGTATTTAATACGCACAAGGAAATATCCATTCCATCCTTTACTGAAGATTCTTGAAAGGTTTGATGCAGCGCTAATGTTAATTGATGATTGACATAATTTAAAATATCGGCAGGATTATTTAAATCTTTTTCGAGTACTGCTTTATTTAATAAATTATAATTGACGATAGAAATTAAAGCGCCAGGTACACCATGTCCAGTGCAATCAGCAGCCGCTACAAAAACCAAATCGCCTTTTTGTTCAATCCAATAAAAATCGCCACTTAAAATATCTTTAGGTTTATAAAACACAAACGATTGCGGAAATATACTGTACCATTGCTTTTCGGGAGGTAAAATAGCATTTTGTATACGTTCGGCATAGCGAATACTATCGGTAATATCTTTATTTTGTTCTTCAACAATATGTTTTTGATGCTCTACCGTTTGTTTTTGTTCTTCAATAATTTTATTTTTTTCTTCTAAAGCAATATTGGCTTTTTGTTTTTGGCGTAAGCCTCTAAAAATAAAGAAGGCAATCACCAATAATAAGCCTGCAGCGATAATAAAAATGGTTTTAATAAATGATTCGCTTTTTACTTGAAGATTTAAAATTTCGTTTTCTTGTTGTTTTTTTTCGGTGGCAAAACGGGTTTGCATTTCGGCTGTAATAGAAGTTTGGTCTTTATTATACAAGGTATCTTTTAAGCTACTGCATTCCATACTGTACTCTAGAGCTTGCGAAGATTTTCCTAGCTGTTTATACAGCAAGGTTAAATTCTCTAAACATAAAATTTTATCAACAACCGATTCTCGGGCTTTGGCAAGCTCGTAGGCCTTATTAAAATAAATTAAAGCTTTATCATAATTTCCTTTTTCTAAATTAATGGTACCTATATTATTACAAGCTGGAAAAATGCTTTTTCCATCATTTATTTCGATATAAATATCGTAGGCCTTTTGAAATTGCTCGAGTGCTTTATCTAAGTCCTCCAACTGATAATAAACAGCACCCAAGTTATTTAAAGTTAAAGCCATGCCCTTTTTGTTGCCAGCTTTCTCTTTTAGCTTAAGCGCCTTTTCTAAATAAGATATAGCTAAGCTTTGTTTTCCTTGCGCAGCATAAATACCGCCTATATTTGTATAGCAGCTCGCTTCTGCCACTTCATCCTTAATTTCTTGAGCCAACTGTAAAGCTTTACTATAAAAATCGAGTGCTTGTTTATAATTAGATACTTCGTCGTACAATAAGCCAATATTGATATATAAACCAGGTAAGGCATTTTTATACTTTTCTTTTTCAAACAATTTAAGCGCCTCACTAAAGTGAGTAAGAGCAGCGTCAATTTCTTCGTTTTTATAAGCTACTTTGCCTATACCTTCGTAACATTCGGCAATGCCGATATTGTTTTTTATTTTTTTATAAAGAGATAAAGCTTCTGTGAATTTTAAATTGGCTTCATCGAAATTAGCCTGCAAAAAATGAGCTTCGCCTTCAACACAAGTTGCATCAGCCATGCCCTTTTTATCATCAATGTTGGCAGCCAATAGATAAGCCGCCGAAGAATAGTTAAAACACTTGGATATATTTTTTTTTTTTTTTTATTTAGCCAAGCTAATATTTGCTTTTACTTTTTGCTGAGGAGTGGCAGCCTCTTTTAAACTTTTAAACAGAGAAAGTGAATCTTGCCCCTCCGAATAAAGAGAGAAAGTATTAACTAATACAATAAAAATAAAAAAGAAAGCGCTTTTTGTAAACATAAATTATTAGACAAGATAGTAAAAAATACGGAAAGTCAAGATGCTTCATCTCAGTTCTTTTTATGAAATAAATTGTATTTTTATAAAACTAACTGGAACAAAAAAACTGGTGTAATATTGCTAAATTTGCAATATTAGCACCATAAAATGGTTCCTATAAGTAAGTTACCAGTAATGCACCCAGAAATCTACGTGGAAAATTATTCGGTTGACAACAATGCTTTTTTCAGAACAATTTAGGACATTTTAGAACAGGGTTTCATAGAAACAGTTTAGGGAAATAGAAACGGTTTTTAGTTTTTTATTTTCCTCCCCTTTTTGCGGGTTTGAAAAACCCGTTTTGGCTATCCCTAATTCAGCACATTTGTTTTTGCAAAAAGGCAGGCAAAAAAACAAATAAGCTAAATTCCTGCCCATTTAAAATAGGTGTACTTTCAGCACTGTTTTGCGCATCTCGCGTCCGCTCGGTCAAAAGCGCTTTGCCACAGGCGTATTGTATTTAATTTGTATTGCTTTATTTTAACACCGTTAATTTACCAGTGATATTAGTTCTACTGGGTTGTTTGATAGTATAATAGTACAAGCCATTTGGTAATGCACTCACATTTAACTTAGCTACATTATTGCTATTGATTTGTAATATATGTTCTCCAATCATCTTACCTAACACATCTATCAGGATAATAGTTGCCTGACTAGTAACCTCATTTTCAAACTTAAAGGTTACCTCATTCTGCGCAGGATTCGGATAAACACTTACCTCTCCTAATTCATAACTTATATCTCTTACACCCGTTGGATACCCACAACTTACAGCGCTCTCACAAAAGGTACTATCTGTTTTTAAAAGCCAAATATCCTGTGTGCCTGTGCCGCCATTTGCAAACAAGGGACTAATAAAACCCGAAAAACAATAACCCTTATCAGGTGCCTGCACCACATCTCTAAAATAATTTTGGCTACCAGGTTGTATGGTATACTCTCTACTAAATAAACTATCACCGTTTTGGTTAATTTCATAAACCATACCTACAAAAGAATTACTAGAATAAGCTTTACAACCAGATACAACAAAGTGCCCTTTTCCATTAATTAAAAAGGTAAAAAAATCGTGACCTTCGGCTATAGCTCCATACTCTTTTTGCCAAATCAAATTCCCCGACGCATCTACACGTATCAACATAGGTCTTCTTAGGGTATAACCGTTTGGCCCCGTACCTGCATAAGCTGAGCCTCCCGTAAATACTATGTCACCGTTTGGCATTTCCATAGCATCAAAACTACCATTGGCATAAGTGGCAGATGGGTAATAATTTTGCCATAAGATGGCTCCACTGGTGTCAAGCCGCATCATAAATGGACCTTGCTGCGGTGAACCTCTTAAATCTTTTAACCCACTTATCAATAAATTACCATTTGCACATTGTTTTATACACGAGCCATATTCATCCCAACCTACAAGACCTATTTTCTTTTTCCAAATTTCATTTCCCGAGGTATCTGTTTTGATTAAAAGAATATCTGAATTAGTATAGCTACTATCAACATAACCAATTTGATATAAATATTTTATGTTGTCGTTTAAAATACTGTAGATAACATTTTCTTTATTCACAAAACCATACTCTAAGTACTTTATACTATCCAAATTATTTTTGTACCAATGAATAAAACTTTTAGAAGTACCTGACCCTACTCTATAACCTGTACTTATCAATACAGAGTCATTTAACTGACATGTGCTATTTCCTAATCCTGTATAAAACCAATTATTAGTTTTAAAATAATGTTTAGATGCAGTGGTGATTCCAAATTTATTTAATTTTAATAAACTTAAACTTAGATTCGACTGCGTTATATCTAAACCACCGCAACTAACAAAATAGCTACTATCTTTACAAAAAACATTAGCAGTAGCGTCTGCTTTAGTAAACAAATCATACCTATTATTAAAATAAATTTGTGCTGTGCATATTTTACAAAATATGCACAGCACAAAAATATATGCAAGTCTAAATTTCATTATTTAATAATAACCAGTTTGTTTTGCACAACTTTATCTCCAGATATAGCTTTATAAAAGTAAATACCGCTATTAATTAAACTAAGCGAAACCGTTTTTGGTGTTTTGTTTTCTGTCAGTTGTAATTCTGTTATTAATCTACCATTAATATCGTAAATAATAATATTGCAATTTTCATTTTCGGTAATTCCATTTACAACAAAATTTATTTCTTGATTGGCAGGATTTGGGAAAGTTATTACCTGTAAATTACCTTCCACTAACTTCTCAGTCACCGTTTCTTGCTGCTGCATGTAGCGCTGGTTTTTAGTCGTGACTGCATCTGCATACACCTGCTCTGTATATCCTTTTCCAAACAATGCTTTATTTAATACCAAAGCATTTACCGATTTGCCCAAAGGCCAGGTGCTTAACAGTGGGTCAAGTTTTGAAGAAATAGCGGCATTCGTTTTATAAGCCTGCACATAGTTAGGTTGTTGCTTTAAAGCAATCATAGCCTCTAAATAATCGCAAGTTCCTGCATTTACTCCTTGCTGTCTCATATTAGCTACTTCTGCTTGCGCTTGTGTAAATTTATTTTGTTCAACTAAAGCACTCACATATATATTACGTGATTGTGGGCTGATACTAAAATTTAATTTTTTGTACAAACTATCATATACATTTGTGTAAGTGGTATCATTTAACACATTGGATAAAATTTGGTTATATAATAACACACGAGAAGTGGTGTAATATTTAATTTCACTTTCTACATAAGTTCGTTGACTCATGCCATTTTGCAAAGCATTCAATTGCCCTTTTGCTTTAGCGTTCATGTTAGTTGTATTAAGCGCTGCTAATACCGAAGCACTAAGTGGACTATTAGCTTCTAACACTTCTTTTAAGGTCGCATCGCTATAATTTGGCAGATGGTTAATTAAAGCCAATAATACTTGGTCGCTTAAATAAGGGCCTTTTTGTAATAAATTTTGTTTTAATTGTTGTTCGCTAACATTAGTTGCTAAAGCGTTATGCAAAGGCTGTGCATTGCCATCATCTAACAATTGTTGTTTAGCAGCAATAAGCGCCGTCATATCTTCTAACTCTTTATCAGGATTAGATTTTGCCATTTTAGAGCCGCCACCACCACCACCGCCTGTGCTGCAAACTACTCCAGTTGGAGCGGGGTTACAAAAATTCACATTAAAATCAGTTAGGTTGTAACATCCCGATTGAGGTACTTCTAATGTTATTGAATTTCTTGTATTATACGTTACTGGATACGCCACATTGCTATTAGTATTCAAATCTTTAGCAGCCGCACAGGTATGACTAAACTCATTTCCTGGTAAAGCCGTTGCATCACCAGGTATACAACCACCCTGTTGCTGTGCTATGGAGCCTGGCATTTGGTCGCCCAAAATTTTAACATCTGCACTGTTAATGCTGGCTGCTGTAAATTTATTACATTTTAATTGTAGGTTGCTGTTAGCTTCTTGTGCTTGTATACCAAACGCTACATTGCTAAAGGTATTTTGCTTTAATACATTGGCATTAGCGCCTGTGTTGCTTACAATAATCCCATAATCCACATCAGCTGCAGAGCCAGTGGCATCGTTAAATACATTTTCTTTTACGTTATAAGCGTCGCATACATCTAAGTACAAGCCGTAAGGACTGTAAACAGTGTTGTCGATATCCGTATAACCATCTCCAATGTTTATGTTGTTTCTAAATACAGAACTTGTAGTGGTCCCTCTTAATATAATACCACGGTGGTTATTAGTAAAAGTACATACATTAATATTATCTATAACGGTTGCTAAACCCGCGCCAGCATCTACACCATAATGTAAATTTTCGAAAGTATTACGAGTGCCATAAGTGCCGCAATCTCCCGACCCTAAATAAGCCAAACAAGGTGTGCCAGTAGTAAAATGTGCATCCCACGCCACAATACCATTACCACGGCGGTTGATAGCATAAGAGCTTGGAGTATTATTTTTAAATGTATTAGATGTAATGGCTACACCGCGAGTTCCCCACATTACTAAATGCCCACTTGGTATAAAATTATGGCTAGCAGTAAGCGCATCAGTTAAAAACTGGCAGGTAGTAAAAAATGATTTATCAGCAATAGGATTATTTAAAGCATTTTTGTTGGTGTAAGGTAAAAACTTAGCACCTTCCACACAATTTAAAAATTTAGCATTGGTGCAATTTATAACACCACCCCCTAATTTTGCCCAGTCAATCGACCAACCGTCACCATTTATAGAAGCGTGGTTTCTAACGCCATAAACGGCATTTTGTATGGTAGCGTTATTTGTCATCACACACCAACCGTGGTTAGGATAAAAACCACCAGATAAAACCTGTTTTTGGTTTATGTCGCCTTGCAACTCAATACCTAACCACAAGTAACCATTACAGCCCGATTCGGAAGTAAGTGTGGCGTTATTAATTACTAATTTAGCTCCTGCTTCAACATACAAACGGCTATTTGGGCCAAATTTAATAGTTGTGTTTTGAATGGTTAAAGTTTTTCCAGCTTTAACTACAACTGATGTGTTTGGGAAACTTTGAGGAGTTGTCCAAGTTGTGTTAACACTAATATTTGTAGAAGGCACTGGTTGAAAGGGCAAGTCAACTTCAAAAGCCCCGCGACCGTAAGTAGTTACAATTAATTTGTTTTTGCAAGGGTTTACTTTTAAGGCGCGTGTTTGCACAGATGGACTATTACCATACCTACACCATTTGCCGGCCATTGTATTATCAGTATAATAAACACCATCCAAGGTTGCCGCAAACACTAAGTCCATAGATCCTTCTACGGCTACCACATCAAAAACTGGAATATTAACAAACGCATCTAAAACATCTGCATCGGTCCAATTAACTCCACCATCAATGCTTTTCCAAATTTTAAACTGCGGATTTAATCCACTTGAACACACCCACACTTTATTTCCATCATCGGGTTTACAAGTAACCCCGGATAATAACGGTAAATCTGAAGTAGAAATCGCATTTGCTAATTTAGCTGCATCGTAAAGTGCGTTAGTGATGGTTTGTACATTTGAAAAGTAATTATCGTTATTTGATACTTGAAAATTAAATCCATTAGACGATTTAAATAAAAAAGAAGGCATTGGATTTGCTACAGAAGTTTCTTGATAACTAGTTCTATTCGTTATACCATATGCGGGTATCGGTGAGCCATAATACCTTGGGTAGGTAACTTTAAATATTTGTTTTTTATCTGGATTGCTACTATATGCATAAACTTTGGAGCTATAATTTAAACTAATATTTGGAGTATTAGGAATGCCCATTGCAAACCATGAAGTGCCGTTACCACTAGTTCGTGCAATATGCCAACTTCCAACCATAATTTTTTCGGCTGGATTTTCAGGGTCAGAAAAATAATAATCAGCACCCACGCCACCAGGAAAAGGTGTAGTAAGAATACCTGTATTAATATTAAATGCATCATATCCAAAACTAGACCCTTTAATAAGAGCATCGTTGGCATTTTTATCCAAAATTTGAGAAGTAAGTCCATCTCCGTTAAATCTAGCCTCTTTCCATAAACTACCGGCAGCGCCACCACTATACATGGTCGCATTATCTTGTAAAGAAGCTATTTTATAGTCTGATTTGAGCTCCGAATCGTCAAAATCCCATAATAATTGAGCCTGAATCCCTTTGTTTTTATAGGTAAAACCCCATTGATTATGTGTTGCTAGCACAGAAGCTACAGATACACCTCCGTCACTAGCCATCCATAACTTAGATGGTTGTGATGGGTGTATATATAATCCTTGAATATCTGCATGATGGCTTCCCGATTGATAATTTCCATAAGTTTCACTAAATGTACCACCAAGTAAAGAACCATAATGCGTGCTACCAAAATAAAAATTATTGCCTGTTGGGCTTTTTACAAATGGGATTTTATCCCCGAACAATCCTCCAGCAAAAGTTGAGGCCGTAGTATTAACAACCGTTTGCCACTGTGTAGCAGAAATATTAGGAACAGCTAATTTATGTATGGCTACATAGTAAAGATAGTCATTTGGGTCAGGCGTAGAGGTATTGGGCTCTCGCATATAAATAAGTGAATACACCATATTATTAGCTTGAAAAGGAGAATTAACAATATTGGTTTGTATAATTTTTTTAGTACTAGAGCCTTGATAAAATCCACTCGTTAGATTCAAATTTTTGGTTGGCCCTGTGGCTAATGACCACACACTAGGAGAGGCTGAAAATGGGTTTGTACAAAAATAAATATTCATTCCCGCAATGTACCATTCAAGATTAGCACCATTATAGGCATAAGTTAATCCTTGTATTTTATCGTCGGCAAAATTGAAATCTATATCTTTTGACCATAAAATACTTCCTAAACCTATTAAAGCTCCGTTTGAATTGGCACTAACGTAAACTCCATCTGTAGAAGTAAAAATTAAGTTATTATGATTTGTCGGGTCCAATTGTAAGTTATAAATCGAACCTCCTGCATTTAACAAACTAGCATTAATTCCATTATTTATCGAGACCCAATTTACACCGCCATCGTCTGTGCCATATATACCGCTTGTGTACAATGGAAAATCCCTTGCAAGCGTATAATAAGCCACATCTGGCGCACCATTTGGAGTACCAGTGGTTACATACATCCTTTGTGGGTTAATAGGGTCTATAACTAAAACCCCAAAAGATGAAAAGGGAATTTGAATATCTGTATTCAATCGTCTCCAACTTTCACCATCGTTTATACTTTTCCAAATACCTCCGAAACCACTCATTGCATAAATAGTAGTAAAAGCTGAATCACTTGCATAAGAAGGGTTACCATAAAAAGGGTGAAAAGTCATTCTATGTATAAGTCCAGCACCTCTGAGTGCGTTGTTTGGGTTATTAAGCTCCATAGTAGGCCCAATTTCTTTCCATTGAGGCTCAACTGGCAAACAATTAGTTGTTTGCGCTCTAAAATTAACCAAGCCCGCACTAAAATTTTTAAAATTTTGCGCGGCGGTCGTGAATGTCCCTTGCGCATTAATTTGACCCTCCCATCTGCGTTTTATTCTATTAACCTTTGCTTTTGGTCCATCTTCACTGGTATCATTTGGAAACATGGCATTTACGGTATTTGCAATAGTCCAAAACCCTTGGGCATTAGTTTCTGTTATACCAAACAAAAACATTAATAAAACGATAATTTTTTTCATAGTTAAATTTTAATTAAATGTAACACATTTTTTTTACTTAATTAATTTTCTATGTTATCAGATTGATAATATTTCTATACCACTTATTCTCAAAATTAAGCCACTTACAAAGTGGCTTTTTTGTTTTAACATTCCTTTACAATTATAACGTACTGTTTGGCATAATCCTTCGTTATAACCCAACAATAAACAAAAATAATATGC
>ERZ724527.649-NODE-649-length-16988-cov-4.448414_pt1 | contig 16988 bp, 10 predicted proteins | sample MGYA00376060_ERZ724527 | MGnify/ENA primary metagenome ERZ724527 (study PRJEB28724, sample SAMN07190886) | activated sludge metagenome | isolation source: activated sludge of sewage treatment plant in Hong Hong | place: USA: Christiansburg, Virginia | collected...
CATTTAGTATTAGTGCAGGCGTAGGTTTTATTGCATTATTTGGCGTCGCCGTATTAAATGGCATTGTGTTGATAGCAGAATTTAATCGACTAAAACAAGAAGGCTGGACTGATTTAAAGAAAATAGTAATCATGGGGACAAAAGTTCGGTTGCGCCCTGTATTAATGACGGCATTTGTTGCCTCCTTAGGTTTTTTACCAATGGCATTAAGTCACGGTGCGGGAGCAGAAGTGCAACGCCCATTAGCTACTGTCGTAATTGGCGGTTTGCTTATTGCAACTTTTTTAACTTTATTCGTTTTGCCAATACTTTACATTTTAGTAGAAAGTGGTTTTAACTGGAAAAATATTTCTGTAAAAACTCCTGCAAGTATCGTATTGTTATTACTGTTTAGCAGTATCAATTCTTCTTCTTTGCAGGCACAATCTATTCATACGCTTCAACAAGCTATTGATACCGCTTTGAAAAATAATTTGCAAATAAAAAATGAACAACTCAAAGCAACGTATAAAGAGAAATTAATAAAAACTTCTGCCAATATTCCGCAAGCACAACTGCAAGTAGAAGCTGGACAAATGAATAGTATTTATGCAGATACAAAAATTGGATTAACACAAACATTTAATTTTCCTACTGTCTATAAAAAGCAAAAAATCTTGATGCAAGAAGAATGGAAAGCATCAAAAATAAGCATTGATTCAAAAGCTGCTGACATAAAACAAACTGTAACAGAATTATATTATTCTATTTTATACTATCGGCAAAAAGAATTATTATGCTTGCGAAATGATAGTATTTACGAACGTTTTTTAAAATTAGCCACACTGAGGGTAGAACAAGGCGAGAGCAATATTTTAGAAAAAACAACTGCTGAAAATCAACGAGGAATTATTGCCATTCAATTATCTGGAATCCGACAAGAAATAAAAACACAAGAAGCGGCCTTACATATTTTACTCAATAACAAGGCAACATTTGAATGGAATATAAATGATTTTTTGGGCAAACAAGAAATACAATTTGACTCAACATTTATTGTGCATCACCCATATTTAAAGCTGATAGAGCAAGAGCAATCTATAGCAAAAGCCAATACGCAATTAGAGCAATCTCGTATATTACCAGATTTATCTATAGGTTACATGGCGATGAGTATTAAAGGTATTGGTGCAAACGATAAATATTACAATGGTGCGCCACGCTTTCAGGCAGCGCAAGTGGGCTTAGGTATTCCGCTATTTTTTGGTGCACAAAAAAATAAAATAACTGCATCAAAAGTAAATGAACAAGTAGCGAAAAATGAATATGAACTTACCTTGCTACAGTGGCAAAGTTTTTTACAACAAATGTATATTCGATATTCAAACACTAAAGAAAAGATTAATTATTATGAATCGAATACTTTAAAACAATCTAATTCTATTGGTCAAATAGCTAGCCAACAGTTAGACGCAGGTGCAATAAATTATTTAGAATGGGTAATGCTCATTAACCAAAGTGCTACTATCCAAAGCGAATATTTAGATGCTTTAAAGGAGCTACATGATTACAAAACAAAAATTGATTATTTAATTTCAAACTAAATTCCAATGAAATATCCTATCATCATAACCATAATTATTATTTCTTTTTTTTCTGCTTGTAATTCATCAAAAAAAGAAATTACTACAGAAACACAAGCAGCAGCAGACAGCAGCATAACGCTTACAGAAGCTCAATTTAAAAATGCTCAAATTACCACCATCAACCCTGAGAAAAAAAATATTTCCAGTGTTTTAAAAGTAAACGGGAAAATTGATGTTCCTCCACAAAACTTAGTATCCATTAGTATGCCTTTAGGCGGTTATCTAAAAACCACTCACCTATTGCCCGGAATGCCTGTAAAAAAAGGCGAAGTACTGGCAGTATTAGAAGATCAACAATACATTCAATTACAAGAAGATTATTTAACCGCAAAAACAAAATTAGTATTTGCAGAAAAAGAAGCTACTCGTCAAAAAGAATTAAACCTAACAAAAGCAAGCAGCGACAAAGTATATCAAACGGCTGAAATGGAATACAAAACCTTACAAATAAACCTAAGTGCTTTAGCAGAGAAACTAAAATTAATAAATATTAATCCAGCTTCAGTTTCTCCAACCAATATTTCTCGTAGTGTTTCTATCTACTCTCCCATCAGTGGATTTGTTTCTAAAGTAAATGTCAATATCGGAAAATATATTTCACCACAAGATGTAATGTTTGAATTAATCAATACTTCCGATATTCACTTAAACCTGACCATCTTTGAAAAAGACATTGAAAAAATAAAAATCGGTCAAAAATTAATTGCTTATTCCAATGCAAATCCTACAATTAAATATCCATGCGAAATTATTTTAATTAGCAGAGATGTTACAAACGACGGAAGTGTTGAAGTGCATTGTCATTTTGAAAAATATGATCATTCTCTATTTCCTGGAATGTATATGAATGCTGAAATTGAAATAAAAAACCAAGCATCTTTTGTAATTCCTGATGATGCCATTGTTAGTTTTGAAGGCAAACAATATGTATTTATTGACAAAGGAAATAGGCAATATGCTTTAACTGAAACAGAAATAGGCGTGGGTGAAAATGGTATGACAGCTATAAACATTCATGGACAGGATAATCTTCAAACATTGAATATGGTACAAAAGGGTGCTTATACTTTGCTCATGCAATTAAAAAATAAACCGGAAGAATAAAATAAGAGTAGTAAGTAGTAAGTAGTAAGTAGTAAGACCACAAGTATTAAGTCACATAATGAAATTTATTTAGAGGTGCGTATTACAAATATTAAAACTATCTTTAACTAATCACAATTAACAAATAACCATTAACATTGCAGAAATAATGGTATTATCCTTATTTTTGCAAGGTGTTAATGGATAAAAAAATAGCATATCATACTTTAGGTTGTAAACTTAATTTCTCCGAAACTTCTTCTATCAGCAGAAAAATGGAGGAAAGAGGATTTTCTACGGTTCCTTTTGAAGAATTTTCAGATGTGTATGTAATTAATACATGCTCCGTAACGGAACAGGCAGATGCCAAATGCCGCAATATTGTACGCAAAGTGATGAAGATAAATCCCGATGCTTACGTGGTAGTCATTGGTTGCTATGCGCAATTAAAACCCAAAGAAATAGCCTCTATCAAAGGTGTTGATTTGGTATTAGGTGCAGCAGAAAAATTTAAACTACCGGAAATTATCACCGATTTAGCTAAAAATCCATGCGGGCAAGTATTAGCTTCAGAAATTTCTAATGCTAATTTTTTTGTAGATGCTTATTCTGTTGGTGACCGAACGCGTTCCTTTTTAAAAATTCAAGATGGCTGCGATTATAAATGTTCATTTTGTACCATTCCATTAGCACGTGGAAAAAGCAGAAGCGACACACCAGAAAACGTATTAAGAAATGCCCGTGATTTAGCCTCCAAAGGAGTAAAAGAAATTGTATTAACCGGCGTAAATACAGGAGATTACGGTACAGGTTTAGAACAAAATATTAATTTCTTAGACATCATAAAAGAATTAGATAAAACAGAAGGAATCGAGCGTTTTAGAATTTCTTCCATTGAGCCTAATTTATTAACCGATGAGATTATCGAATTTGTAGCCAACAGCAAAAAATTCATGCCTCATTTTCATATTCCTTTACAAAGTGGCAGCAATAAAATTTTAGCTTTAATGCAACGCCGTTACAAACGGGAAGTATATCAAAGTAGGGTGGAAAAAATAAAAGCTGTAATGCCTCACGCTTGTATTGGCGTAGATACGATTGTTGGTTTTCCAAATGAAACAGAAGAAGACTTTTTAGAATCGTATAATTTTATTCGTTCTTTAGATGTCTCTTATTTGCATGTGTTTACCTACTCCGAACGCGCCAGCACCAAAGCTATCGAAATGGAAGAAGTAGTGCCGATGCAAGTGCGCAATGAGCGCAATGCAAGATTGCGCGGACTAAGTGAAAAAAAGAAACACTATTTCTATGAGCAATTTTTAGGCACTGCTCGTATCGCTTTGATGGAACAAGAACAACACGGCGAAACCATGCATGGTTTTACAGATAATTACATAAAAATTTCGATGCCCTTCGATGCTACTTTAGTCAATACATTAATTAAAGTACAGCTAACAGACATTGATGCAGTTGGCAATGTAATGGCACTACCTATTGCTAAACCTCATTTAGTATAAAAGCATTTTATGAACCACGAACTACTTTTAAAAAATATAGCTCGTTTTGTAATTCTTACTAAAGCAGAAGAAGACTATCTTATTTCTAAATTAAAAACTAAAAAACTACGAAAGCGGCAGTATTTCCTACAAGAAGGCGATGTTTGTAAATATCAAGGATTTGTAATAAAAGGATGTTTACGTTCTTATGAAATAGATGCTAAAGGAATAGAACACATCGTACAGTTTTGCCCAGAAGATTGGTGGATTAGTGATATCTATAGTTTTTATACAGAAGAGCCATACAAAAATAATATTGATGCATTAGAAGATACTGAACTTCTTATTTTTGATAAAAATAGCTTGGAAGATTTATACAAAGAGATTCCAAAATTAGAACGCTATTTTAGATTACTAATGCAAAATTCACTCATCTCATTATCCCGCAGAGTATTGTCTTCTATGTCCAAATCTGCTACCGAAAGATATTGCGATTTTATTGAACGCTATCCACAAATTGAACAGCGAGTGCCCAATCATCAAATAGCTTCTTACTTAGGAATAAAACCCGAGTCTTTAAGTAGAATCAGGAGAAAATATATAGGAAAATAAAACCCTACTTAGGTTTCAATATTTTACCTATTAACTATTTCCAAAATTATCCACTAAAATATTCAAAAACATTTTCAATAACGCCAAACTATTTTTCCAAAAAATGTCATTATATCAAGATGATTTAAAGAGATAAAAAAGAAGAACTCGCAAAAATAAATTCGAAAAAAGAATTTCATTTTATACCAGCGAACAAGTATAGAGCGACTTTGACAGAAAAAATTTACATATTGTTCCTATGAATAATGCGTGGAACTGTAAAATTAAAAATAATGGTTTTCAATAATATTATCTTTATTCGTAATTTCCGTAATTTGTAATTAAACGCTATGAAACTACAATTTAAACAACAAGATTTTCAACTTCAAGCTATTGAGGCTGTTGTGAAATGTTTTGAAGGACAAGCTTTAAAATCAGGAAATTTTACGTTGGAAAGAAGTAAGCAAATCCTTAAAAAAGCAAGCAATTTAGCTAAAGGAATAATGACTTTTGAAGCGTTAGAAAATGAACTCAATCAAGATATTGGCTATAGAAATAGCGGAATTCGTATTGCAGACGAACAATTACTGAAAAACATTGTTGCTGTTCAACGTGAAAATTATTTAATTGAAAATAAACAATTAGACACTATTTCGAGGATTAATATAGGATACAACCTCACCATAGAAATGGAAACGGGTACAGGAAAAACTTATACCTATATCCGTACCATGTATGAACTCCACAAACACTATGGTTGGAGTAAGTTTATTATTGTGGTGCCAAGCATCGCCATTCGCGAAGGCGTGCATAAATCTTTTGAATTGACGCAAAGTCATTTTCAAGAAATTTATGGACATAAAATAGCGGCGTTTATTTACAATTCTGCCCGACCACAAGACATTGAATCTTTTGCAGCTGACAGCCGTATTTCGGTCATGATTATCAACACACAAGCTTTTGCAGCAACGGGAAAAGATGCTCGTAGAATTTATCAGGAACTTGATCAGTTTGGCTCTCGCAAGCCTATTGATATTATTGCACAAACGAACCCGATTATCATCATGGATGAACCACAGTCGGTGGGAAAAAAGGATTCTAAAACGCTGGAAAGCATGCAGGCTTTTCAACCTTTGGCAACTTTGCGATATTCGGCTACACACATTGAAGAATACAACAAAATTTTCCGCTTAGACGCTTTAGATGCTTACAGTAAAAAGTTGGTAAAGAAAATTCAAGTGAAAGGGATAAATTTGAAAGGAAGTACTGGAACGGATGGTTATCTCTATTTGGAAAATATCAGTTATAGCCCGAACAAACCGCCTTTGGCAATTTTGGAATACGAAAAAAGAACAGGAAATGGCGTGAAAAGAGTGCGTGAAAAATTAGCACAAGGTGCCGATTTGTTTCAACTTTCGGGTGAATTACCTGCCTATCAAAATCATACGATTACCGAAATTAATGGTTTTCAAAATAAAGTAGTCATTGGCAAAGAGGAACTTTATCCGGGTGATGTGCTCAACGACCACGATGAAAACCTTTTCCGCCGTATTCAAATACGAGAAACGATTTTATCGCATCTAAAGAAAGAAAAGGTCCTGTTTGAAAAAGGAATTAAAGTGCTTTCACTTTTCTTTATCGATTCCGTAGAAAAATACCGAGTGTATAATGAATTAGGCGAAGAAGAGTTGGGCGAATATGCTCAAATTTTTGAAGAAGAATATAAATTGGCAATCAACGATTTCATGGATTTATTTTCGCAAGACTACAATGATTATGTTTTAGAAACCGATGCTCAAAAAGTACACAAAGTGTATGCACCGGGAAGTTACTTAGGTTATTTACAGCGTGATGATGCCGACAGAGTTCACAACGGCTATTTTTCCATTGATAAAAAAGGTCGCCCTGTGGATCCAACGGTGAAGCGTGGTTCGGAAGATTCGGAAGATGAATCGGCGTACGATTTAATTATGAAAGACAAAGAGCGATTGCTGAGTTTTGAAGAACCTACTCGTTTTATTTTTTCACATTCTGCATTGAAAGAAGGTTGGGACAATCCCAATGTTTTTCAAATTTGTGCCTTGAAAAATGTGGACGGAGGAAGTCAAACCCGTCGTCGTCAAGAAGTTGGGCGTGGTATGCGTTTGTGTGTGGACAAAAACGGTATCCGTCAAGATTTTGAGCTCATTGGCGAGCAAGTGCATGAAATCAATAAGCTCACGGTGATTGCTTCGGAAAGTTATGAGAATTTTGCCAAAGGCTTACAAAAAGAAATTGCCGATTCGTTGAAAGACCGACCAGTGAAAGCGGATAGCAGTTATTTCTTTGGGAAATTACTCACGAATGAAAGAGGTGAAGAACATCGACTTACGCAAGAAGATTCCAATAAACTCAATAAATTCTTGTACAAAAACGATATTTTAGACGAGGACGATAAAATAACACCCGAAGGCAAAGAAAAAATTGAAAAAGGCGAAGTGCCTGTACCTGAAAATTTGCAAGAATATGCCCTTTCCATCAACAATTTACTCAAAGCGGTGTATAACGGCGAAGCTCCAAAACCGGAAGATGAACGCAAGCAAGCAGAAAATAAACTCAATAACAATTTTGCTAAAAAAGAATTTCAAGAGCTTTGGAACCGTATCAGTATGAAAACGGTGTATGAGGTGAAATTTGATACCGAAAGATTGATTGATGACAGTCGCATTCGCCTAGATGCCGATTTGCATATTTCGGCTAAATCCTACGAAATCAAAACAGGCGAACTCACTTCTTCCGATAAACAAACCTTGCAAGAAGGAAAAGGAATTTACACGACCGAAACCGAACAGCAGAAAATCCGTGCCGAAATTTATTCGGAAACGGCTTATGATTTGGTGGGTGAAATAGAATTCAAAACCAACTTGAAACGAAGCACCATTTCGGCTATTCTTTCCAAAATAAGTCCGAAAACCTTTGCATTAATTCGTCAAAACCCTGAAGAATTTATTGCTAAATCTGCCAAACTCATCAACGAAACCAAAGCAAGCCTCATTATCAACAATATTGCTTATCACAAAACGGAAGAGCATTTTGATGCCAAAACGGTATTTACCAATGAGCAAAATGTTTTACAAACCGATGAAGTGCTGAAAAAACACATTTACGATTTCTTAAAAACCGATTCTGGTATTGAAAAGGATTTTGCTAAAAATTTAGAAGAAGCCGTGGAAGTGATTGTGTATGCCAAATTACCCCGTAATTTTTATGTTTCTACACCCATTGCCAATTACAATCCCGATTGGGCAATTGTTTTGGATAAAGAAAAGGTGAAACACATTTATTTCATTGCCGAAACCAAAGGCAGCGATGATGTAAACGATTTGCGAAGTGTGGAGCAGTTAAAAATCCATTGTGCTAAAGAACATTTCAAAACCATTAGCGGCGGCGAGGTGAGATTTGATGTGATAACGAATTATAGAAAACTTTTAGACGTAGTAGAATTAAAATAAAAAATTAAACCACATAGATACATAGAAAATAAAACCTATGCACCTATATGATTAAAAGAAAAAAAGATGGTTTAAAACAAAAACGATATGGAAATAACAAAAAAATACTTAGACGATTTAACTTACGATGTAATTGGTGCTGCCATTGAAGTACACAAGATTATGGGAAGAGGTTTGCTCGAAAGTGTTTATCATCAGTGTATGTGTGAGGAACTAAAATATAGAAGAATAAATTTTCTTACAGAAATGAAAATTCCAGTATTCTATAAAGAAAAACCACTGGAAATAGATTTTCGTTGTGACTTGTTTGTGGAAAATACATTGGTAGTTGAGTTAAAAGCTGTGCAAGAAATGAATACCATTTTTGAAGCACAATTGCTTAACTATATGAACTTATTAAAAGTGCCTAAAGGTGTATTGATTAACTTTAATTGCTCGAATATTTTTAAAGAGGGACAAAAAACATTGGTAAACGAATATTTCAGAAAACTACCCGAATATTGATATTAACCACCTGAAAAATTTAACCACATAGATACATAGAAAATAAAACCTATGTTCCTATGTGGTTAAAAAGAAAAAAGATGGTTAAAAAAAAGAAATTATATGGAAAAGAATAAACTAGATATGCAATCCCCTGATGGTGTTTCGTTAAACATCGAAAAAATAGCTGCCCTATTCCCCAACTGCGTTACAGAAACCGCTGAGGGAAAACGAATTGATTTTGACCAGCTGAAACAGGAATTAAACAGCGATATAATAGAAGGCGTAAAAGAACGTTACCGCCTCGATTGGCCCGGAAAAAGAGAAGCGATTGTTACCGCCAACCTGCCCACCACCAACACCCTGCGACCGGTGCGGGAGGACAGCGTAAACTTTGACACCACCGAAAACATCTATATCGAAGGTGATAATTTGGAAGTGCTGAAACTATTGCAGGAAAGCTACCTCAACAAAATAAAAATGATATACATAGACCCGCCCTACAACACCGGAAAGGACTTTGTGTATAAAGACAATTTTTCAATGGAAAATGGAAAATGGAAAATGGAAAATGAGCAGGACGAAGAGGGAAATAGAATGGTAGTAAACCCCGAAACCAGCGGCCGCTACCACAGCGACTGGCTCACGATGATGTACCCACGCCTAAAATTAGCCCGCAACCTGCTCACAGACGATGGCGTGATTTTTATTTCTATTGATGACAATGAAGTGCATAACCTCAGAAAAATTTGTGATGAGATTTTTGGGGAGGGGAATTTTGTGGGAAATGTAATAATTAAAAGTAATCCGAAGGGTTCACAATCAGAATCATATTTAGCTGGCTTACATGAATATCTTATAGTTTTTTCACGAGATATTATGCATTGCGATATTATTGGTCATAAACTATCTGATAATATGATTAGTGAGTATAAATATATAGAAAATGATCAAAGTTATAGACTTTTAGGGTTAAGGCAAAGAGGTGGGTTTTGGAGAAGGAGTGAAAGACCAAATTTGTTTTTTAAAATTTATATTAACCCTAAAACAGGAGACGTTTCAACTCAAGGTGATAGTATTTTTTCCGAATTTGTTATTCCTATTCAACCTACTACGGGAGAAGAGGGTACATGGAGATGGAGTAAAGAAAAAATTAATAATAGTTCAGAAGAACTTATAGCTAAAAAAGTTAAGAGAAAAGATATCGAAGAATGGGATATATTCCAGAAGGACTATCTAAGTAAAGGTGGCGAAAAACGAACAAAAGCAAAATCAATATGGGATGAAAAACAAATAAATTATCAAAATGGCACTATTGAAATTAAAAATTTATTGACTAGTGGGAGTTTTGATTATCCTAAACCTGTTTATTTATTGCAACGTTGTATGGAAATGCTCAATTTTAATCATAACGACATCATCCTCGATTTCTTCTCCGGTTCCGCCACAACCGCCCATGCCGTTATGCGACTCAACCAAGAAGATGGAGGCAATCGTAAATTCATCATGGTGCAGCTGCCCGAAGCTACCGATGAAAAAAGCGAAGCCTACAAAGCCGGCTATAAAAATATCTGTGAGATAGGGAAAGAAAGGATACGAAGAGCGGGGAAAAGTCTGAACCATGATTCACTTGATTCTCCTGATGACCATGATTTGAAAAAGGATTCTAATACGCCTAATTTATTCTCCAATAATCAAGGCAATCAAGAAAATACTTCTAATCAAGGTTCAGACAATGGTTCAGACACCGGTTTCCGTGTTTATCGCCTCGATTCATCCAATATGAAAGACGTGTATTATCGTCCGCAGGATTTCCAGCAAGACCAAATGGCACTGTTTGCCGATAATGTAAAAGAAGATAGAACCGCCGAAGATTTGCTCACGCAAGTGATGTTGGATTGGGGTTTACCACTATCGTTGCCTATGGAGCGCAAAACCATTGCAGGAAAGGAAGTGTTTGCCGTAGCTGGTGATTCACTTTATGCTTGTTTTGATAAGGATGTTGATGAAACATTTGCCAAAGAAATAGCCAAAGAAAAACCATTGCGAATTGTATTCAAAGACAGCAGTTTTAAAGATGATACCGCCAAAGAGAACGTGAAACAGTTGTTGAAGCAGTTGAGTGCCGAGACGGAGATGAGGGTGATTTAAAATTTGAAACACATAGGCACATAGAAAACATAGATTATTTTACTATGTGCCCTATGTTTCTATGTGTTTAAAAAAATAACTATGCGTTTAATTGACAATATAAATATCCGTCTCGCCGATGAACTCAAAGTCGGTATTCAAAAGAAGAGCAAATTAGCGATTGCGGCTTCCTCTTTTTCTATTTATGCTTTTGAGGCTTTGCGAAAAGAGTTAGAAAGTGTGGACGAACTCCGTTTTATTTTTACTTCTCCTACTTTTTTACAAGAAAATTTTAAACGAGAATTTCCTAAATTCTATATTCCGCATTTGTTTAAAGAAGCTGATTTGTGTGGTGGCGAATTTGAATTGCGTTTACGTAACCAGCTCACTCAACGTGCTATTGCCAAAGAATGTAGCAAATGGGTAAAAGCCAAAGCGAAGTTTAAATCCAATAAAAATTTGGAATTTCAGCTGCAAGGCATGGTACATACCCAAAATGAAAACCAACAAGATGTGGCTTGGACAAATGTGCAAGGTTTTACCCAACCCGATTTGGGATTAGTACCTAAAAAAGGATTTCCAACTATGATACAAGAATTGGAATTCCCCAACAGTCAAGCGTATTTGGAGTATTTCAATCAGATTTGGGAAAACGAAGAATATTTGGAAGATGTGAGCCAAAAAGTACAACACTATTTTGAAAAAGCCTTTCAAGAAAACAATCCGGAATTTATTTATTTTATTACACTCTATAATATTTTCAATGAGTTTATAGACGATTTGAATTTTGATAATCTGCCCGATGATAAAATAGGATTTAAAGATACTGAAATATGGAACCGTCTATTTAATTTCCAAAAAGATGCGGTGGTGGGTGCTATCAATAAGTTGGAAAAATACAAAGGCTGTATTTTAGCCGATAGTGTGGGGTTGGGAAAAACATTTTCGGCATTGGGCATTATCAAATACTACGAAATGCGCAACAAAGATGTGTTGGTACTTTGTCCAAAGAAATTGGAAGACAACTGGAATACCTTTCGCCACAACGATAAAAACAATATTTTAGCCAAAGACCGTTTTAATTATGATGTGCTTTTTCATACGGATTTATCCAGAGAAACAGGCATGAGCAACGGCAGAAATTTGGCCAATGTAAATTGGGGCAATTATGGTTTGGTGGTTATTGATGAATCGCACAATTTCAGGAATGCAGGATTAACCTTTTCCGACAAAGAAAACCGTTACCAAGCATTGCTTCGCAAAGTTATTCAAGAAGGTATAGAAACCAAAGTATTGATGCTTTCGGCAACGCCTGTTAATAACCGCTTTAACGATTTAAAAAACCAATTGGCTTTGGCGTACAAAGGCGATGCAGAAAATATTAACGGCAAATTGGACACTAATTTCGGTATTGACACGATTTTTAAGAAAACACAATCGGCATTTAATACGTGGTCGAAAATGGACTTGACAGAACGAACCGCCGAAAAACTATTAGATATGTTGGATTTTGATTTCTTTGAAATATTGGATTCACTGACTATTGCCCGTTCCCGAAAACACATTACTTCGTATTACGACACTTCAGATATTGGCAAGTTCCCAGAAAGAAACAAACCACTTTCTTTGCGTTGTGCCTTGACGCAAAATAACGCATTGACCTATGAACACATAGCAACGCAATTGGATTTAATGAATTTATCGGTATATGCGCCTTTGAGTTATTTATTACCCAGTCAAAAGCAGAAATATGCCGATGTGTATGACAAACAAACTAAAGGAGGAAGACTAACACAGACAGATCGAGAAGGTAATTTAAAAATCCTGATGCGCATTAATTTATTGAAACGATTGGAGAGTTCCGTAGATTCTTTTCGAATAACGCTTTCAGGAATTTTAGAGCAGATTAAAAGCACTTTAAAATTTTTAGAAAAAGGAAACAATGAAGAGTGGAGCGGCACGCATTATTCAGCCGAAGAAAACAACGAAAATTTTGATTGGGAAGCACAGTGGGGCGATGAAGAAAATACGATTGGTCGTAAAGTAAAAGTACATTTGAATGATTTGGATAAAATACGATGGAAAGAAGATTTGAATAACGATTTAGAAGTATTCTCAAACTTATTTAAAGAAGTAGAACAAGTTTTTCCTGCCAAGGATTTTAAGCTACAAACCTTACTTTCTGAAATGGAAAATAAGATTGAAAAACCTTTCAATACCAACAATAAAAAAATCATTATTTTCACCGCTTTTGCCGATACTGCTGAGTATCTGTATGAGAATATCCATAAACATTTTAAAGAGAAATATCAATCAAACACGGCTTTGATAACCGGTTCAAGAAGAACAAGTTCTACTAAAAACATTCCTTCCGATTTGAATACTTTGCTTACTTGTTTTTCACCTTTATCCAAAAGCAAAGAACTGCTGTTTCCTAATTTGAAAGAAGAAATAGATATTTTAATTGCTACAGATTGTATTTCCGAAGGTCAGAATTTACAAGATGCTGATTATCTCATCAACTACGATATACATTGGAATCCGGTGCGTATTATTCAGCGTTTTGGGCGTATTGATAGAATTGGTTCAAAAAACGATACCATCACTTTAGTAAACTTTTGGCCCGATATTACTTTGGATAGTTACATCAATCTAAAGCAAAAAGTAGAAGATAAAATGTTGATTACCGACCTTTCAGCAACGGCAGATGATAACATACTTTCAGAAAATCAAAAAGAATTGGAATACCGCAAATTGCAATTGCAAAAACTGCAAGATGAGGTGACAGATTTGGAGGATTTAAGAGAAGGGATTGATATTACCGACTTAGGATTAAATGATTTTAGAATTGATTTATCAAATTTCTTCAAAACCTATGGCGAATTAAAGGATATTCCAGAGGGTTTACATGCTGTAGTTCAATCAACAGAAACTCTAAAACCCGGTGTGATTTATGTGTTGAAAAATATCAATAGCGAAGTTAATATCAATAAATTGAACCGCTTGCATCCTTATTATTTAGTGTATATCGGTGAAGATGGAAAACTAATCCAACGCCATGTGGATTCCAAAAAGACACTCGATGCCATGCGTGCTTTAGCCAAAGGGAAAACAGAACCTTTGATGGATTTATGCAAAAACGTAGAACAAGAAACGGATGATTATCATAATATGAAAAAATATTCAGATTTACTGCGAACCTCCATTAGCACTATTTTAGACGTGGAAGAAGAAAAAGAAGTGTTGAGTTTACTCAAAGCCGGTGGCACCATTTCGAGCAAAAACCAATTTAAAGGCATGGAAGATTTTAAGTTAATTTCGTTTTTGATAGTGAAATGAAACAATTACGAATTACGAATTAAAAATTACAGATTAAAAATTACGAATTAAAAATTACGAGTAGTTTCAAAAGGATTATTTAGCAGATTAAATCATATAATATTATGGCATATCAAATTGAGATATTCAAATCAGAAGAGGGCATTGAAGTAAATATTGCTATAGAAAATGAAATGGTATGGGCTACTCAGAAACAAATGGCTCAAATTTTTGCGACTACGCCACAAAATATTACACTTCATTTAAAGCATGCATATAAAGAAGGCGAGATTGAAATATCGTCAACTTGTAAGGAATACTTACAAGTTCAAATTGAAGGAAATCGAAGTGTAAAACGAAAGCAACTTTTATATAATCTTGATGCAATTCTTTCAGTCGGTTATAGAGTAAATTCTAAGCGAGGCACGCAATTTAGACAATGGGCGACTCAAAGATTAAAAGATTATTTAGTGCAGGGCTTTGCTATCAATGAAAAGCGATTGGCACAGAAAAACCAGGAAGTGGAATATTTGAAAACGGGATTACGGATTCTTAATCGTGCATTAAATGAACAATTGGATAAGGAAGAATTTGAAATGCTTCGTGTATTTGCAAAAGGATTAACATTATTAGACGATTATGATCATGAACAATTAGATGATAAAGGATTAACTAAAACTAAAACGCTCTATCCAAAGTATGAAGATTATATGAAGCTCATTCAGACTATGTATTCAGAATTTGAATCGGGTGTTTTTGCCAAGCTCAAAGATGATGGGTTTTATAGTTCTATTGGTCAAATTGCTCAAAGTTTTGGAGAGGAGGAACTGTATCCAAGCCTAGAAGAGAAGGCAGCTAATTTATTATATTTTATTACCAAAAACCACTCTTTTGTAGATGGGAATAAGAGGATAGCAGCAGCCTGTTTTCTTTATTTTTTAGATAAAAATGATGCTTTAGTATCTAAAAACGGAGAACCGATAATAGATAATGCAAGTCTGGCATCGCTCACACTTTTTATAGCCAATAGCCGAACAGAAGAAGCGGAAGTAGTGAAGAAATTAGTTATTAGTGTGCTGAATAGAAATAAATAGATTTAATTACAAAACAAAGTTCAGCGAAATCAAATAGATTCGTATTTAAAAGATTCGTAATTCATAATTTTTAATTCATAATTGAAAAAATGTTTAATCTCCCAAAATCAACAGAAGTCAATCGTGTTATACCCAAAAACACATTTGATTCTTACACAAATACCAAACAAAAAAAACTGTTTACTGATAGCGTTTTGCGTATTACTTGGAAAAATAAAATTTCCTTAGAAACGACTAATTTAGGTAAAAAAGAGATAGAAGAAATTCAGGTTTTTGATATAGAGTTGAAAGAAAAAAAAGACATTAAAGAACTTTTGAATATCATTCAAAGAGCTATTCCCTATCACATTATTTTTAGAATTTATTTTGACCAAGAGCATTATTTTACGACAGCAGCCAAACATAGCAAAGCCAATAATGAAAACGAAGCGGTGATTGATTATACTTTTACTTCGGAGTGGATGCCAACTGAAGAAAATCCATATTCAATTGAATTAAAGAACGACTTAGATGGGGTGTTTAAGCATTTTTGTGAACATTTTTCAGATATAAAAACTACATCTATCACTCATTTGGTAAAAAAACAAATAGAACAAGATAAGTTATTACGAGAAATAGAACATTTAAAAAGCCAGATAGCTAAATGCAAACAATTCAACCAGAAAGTGGAATTTAGTTTAAAATTGAAAGCCCTAAAAAAACAGATAAATTCTATTTCCTAACTAAGCAACGGTTATTCCTCCCTTAACATAGGTCAATGAAATTTCTTGCAGTAGATCATTGACAACGAGCCTCTATCTGTTGTAATTTTACAATATAAAAAATACACAAACAATTGGAATGAATTTTGTGTATAATTAAGATTCTATTGTAAACATTAAATAATTAGACATGAAAAAAACATTTGTATGGTTGATGGCAGTAATGAGCGTAGTAATGCTGCAAGCGCAAACCCCTAAAACAGTATGGAATTTAGACAAGTCACATTCCTCTGTTTCATTTTCAATTGCTCACATGGTAATTTCTGAAGTAGAAGGAAAATTTACAGATTTTAATGCTGATATTAAATCCGACAAACAAGATTTCACAGATACAAAGGGTTCTTTTACGGTTGTATTAAACAGTGTAAATACGGGCGTTGACAAAAGAGATGCTCATTTGCGTAGTGCTGATTTTTTTAATGTAGAAAAAAATCCGAACATGACTTTCGTTATTAAAAAGATGACAAAAGTAAATAGCAAAGCATATAAAATAACAGGTGATTTGACATTAAATGGAATAACAAAAACTATCACATTAGATGCAAAACACGGTGGTGTTATTAAAGATCCGTATGGATTAACACGTGCAGGATTTACAGTTACCGGTGAAATAAACCGATATGATTTTGGCTTAAAATACAACGCAGTTTTAGAAGCTGGTGGATTAACCATAGGCAAATCTGTGAAAATAAAAATCAATTTGGAATTAACCAAAGCATAAAAATATTTTGGAAATTTTTGTTGTGGCGCAGCCTTCGGCTGCGCCACTTTTTTTATCTTTTAAAAAACATTAAAACTACAATCCAATCTTCTAACTCAATTTTCTTTGCCTTTTATTTTCTATAATAATCAAAATAAGTATGATTCCCAGTGAAACTATAGAGCAGGAATATGTTCCACAAGTCATAACTCCTTT
>ERZ724527.650-NODE-650-length-16984-cov-4.267706_pt1 | contig 16984 bp, 28 predicted proteins | sample MGYA00376060_ERZ724527 | MGnify/ENA primary metagenome ERZ724527 (study PRJEB28724, sample SAMN07190886) | activated sludge metagenome | isolation source: activated sludge of sewage treatment plant in Hong Hong | place: USA: Christiansburg, Virginia | collected...
TGAGGTGGATCTACAGCAGTGTCGCCTAAACTTCTACGTCCCTCATCCTGGTCAGCAGCACGAATCCAACGATTACACTATCAAGCTTCTGCAGCCCGACCAATAGTAGAGATCAACTACGCTGTAAGTTGCAGTAGACTTACGCCCTTTCATCACAGAATTTGTTCTGCAGGGAACCTGTCGCTCTTTGATCGAGTTTCCGCTAGGACGAAATGGTACGTTGCTGGCAGCACTGTTTGTGCACAGTTCTAGGGTGCGGCTGTTGGAGGAGGTCAAAAAGAGCGACATTGTTGAGGACAAGCCAGTGTTGAAAACTCCGTTGCTCATGGATTCCGCCAGCGAACCTGTACTGGTCAAACGACACCCCACTACACCGAAAAACAACCGACTCCTACCCGTTGCAAAAGTATTAGAACGGCAGGACTAGAACGATAGCTAGGTTGTATTACCAGAACCTATCAATACCAAACATAACGAAAGTTCAAATTCTCGGCTCAGAGAACGAGTGAATCATCTACCTCACGTAGAAATCTCGCCGAGTGTCAAGCCCAAATGGTCGTTGGATGCCTATTATGACGATACGTCAAATGGTAAGACTTCGAACGGCATAACCGATAAGAAGGAGTATGGCAAGCATGTAGAATCACCACTCATCAAACTCATGAACAGCCGTGTACCCATAGCCTAACTAAACCCACGCCCTTCTCCTTCCAAAAAAGTTGCGGCGAATGAGCTCATAAAGATTAAGCGAACCGACAGCATAGATGAAGAGGAAGAGATTCGGCAAAGGCGGTGTTTGAAGCTCACGATTATCGGAGTGGTGCTGTTTGTGGTTGTTTTCTATCTGTTCGTTCGCATAATGAGGCCAAATGCAAATGAGAGACTACCCAAGAAGAAAAAGCCAATCCGGGATCGGCACAGCCAAACCAAGCGAAGACACTCCTGACGCGTTTATATTTGCTGCGCTAAGAATCATGGGCAGTGTTTCAGGTGAGCCGTGAAGGAACTGCGGCATTGCTAAGAACAATAGCTAACATATCGGCAGGATGGGCACGCCAGTGTCGCCGGTTTTTTGCAGAATGCACAATGTGCCGGTTTGGAGGTGTCTTGTTAGAAGAGCACTAGATAGAGGATCTTTGCCTGTTTTTGTTCCCATCCAGTAGTTTGAAAGCTTATCTCAAGTCCCAACCGTTCGTAGGTGAGCTGTACGTAGGTAGACTTCCCGCCGTGTTTTGAAGAAGGTTCGCCGAGCCGATAGAGTGTATCCTACATAGTTGAAGTTGCCAGCAATCCATGCGGAAGTTTGCCTGTATACGCGTTCATGTTCTTCTCATTGAGGTACAGAAACGCGCTGTTGAGTTTTCCCTGATCGTACTCCAGCTCTACTCCTAGCGTTTTAGACCTGTAGTGTGTACTGTTTCCAATGACCTTCCTATCAAACAAGTTCCCGGCCAATAGTTTGAGCAGCTCCTCAAACTTTTCAGTGGTAGTGATCTCCTCGAGCTTTACATCCCTTCCCGGCAGCTGCACTGTGTATCTATGGAAATCCACAGCAATAGCCTCCATAACTTAACCGTGTATGACACATAAGTAAAAACACAGGGTCACTGGTGACTGGGACATTCCGTCGTCTCGGACTATTCTTTGAGCTTAAGGTCGGATGTTGTTGGTTCGGTCTTACGCTAGTTTGTTTGGTCGGTTCTCGCCGGTAACTGCCTCTAGTTTTTAGAAACGAACCTTCCGCGGAAGCGAACCCGCGTATCCGCAACTTCCTTCCGACATCGATAGCTTATCTTGCGGTTCCAGTTACGTAGCTCCTTCTTGCGGAAGTACCGCACGAGCTTATCCAGTCGAGACTCCCTACTGTAGTCCTCGGGTGGGACGCGCTATAGATCGAGTGCAAATAGTTCGGTCAGGCTTCGGTTGGACTTGGGTATGGAAGGCTGCAACCTCGGCGAACATTTCAGATAGAAGCTCAGTGTTGGGGAATGCTGCTGCTCCCACTTCCGGTCCTCAGCAGCGATGAACTCATGTAAGCTCATCTTACGCTCTATGATATTGGCCTGGTTGGGTAGCTAATCCAACAGTTCAGTATCGACTGCTGGTAGCATCGCTTAGATATCCAGAGGAGATGCAGCTGGCTTGCCGATGGCTTCTTACTCTGGTTAGTAAGCCGGCCTTTATCGAGACTGCAGCTAATGCTCAGTGGCAACTTCACTACCCAACGCCTCAAGTTCGACCAGGAGCACCGGAAAGCCAACCCTTTAGAAGGTTCCATCTCTAGTAATAACCAGAGCGAAGAAGTCATCTTCATTGAGTTGAGGTTCCGGCTAGAGCGGTGACGGTTGCTCGACCATCCCACCCTGCTGCTCTTGCTCGCAGTCCTGCTCCAGAAAGAACTCGGCCATGTCTAGAAACCTACCGATGAGGTGGGGGTCGATAGCGTTCATGCTCGTTTTGCACCGACGAGGGTATATTTATGATTTAGTTTATATCGCGAGTTGGAGCAGATTGAGCTCGCACCTGAATGGTGCTTACATAAAATTAATTACAGTATGATTCGAAGAGATGCGTTAGCTAGCCCGAACGGGAACGTTCGCGTGGGGATCCCTCCGGGGCTATCACAACGGCAATTGGTTGGTGGCGCCGCTTTGCACCAACCTCCACCCCAAACGTAGCGTCGCAAGCGTAGTCACGAAGTTATCGACATCAATCTCAACATCAATGTCAATGTCGGAACCAAGTCTGAAAGTAATACACGCGAGACCATCACCACCCAAAGATCACAGCCAACTATTGTGCAACCAACTTACCAGGTGCGCCAACCGCCACCACAACAGTTCGTAATGGCCAGACGACCACCAATATCTGCCAACTTCCGACTGACAAACCACGTTACGGCTTTACCGCAACAAATGCGAGTCCTTCCTCCGCGACCGAATACAATTCGAACAGTTCAACCTTCTTACCCGCCACCGGCAACAATTATAACAAACGTGGCAGTTCAACCCAAAAAGTAAGAAGAACCAGTCATCACTGGTGCTCAACCAACTATTGTTGTTCAGGAAGTAGTAGAGGACAGTATTCCAATGGTCACCTCCTATCCGCCTCCGATTCACGAACCTCGGCATTAGATAAATGAAGTGGGTTTCTACGTTCCCAGTAGCGTCATTGAGGATGATGATATCATAGTCTGTGTGATATGCAAAGAACACTACCGCATTCGCGATAAATAAAGGCACTCCAACAAACACCGTAAATCTTTCAGTCTCACCACGAATACTAATCAGACCCGTGTTAACCAACTCGAGGAGGATTTTAGATAGTCCCAAGCCACCGAGGGTCAGCTGCAACGACTGTCCTACGAGTTCGACAACAATAGAAAACGCATCCGATAACTCTTCGAAGCAGATAGCACCCGATTAAATGAATTCGAGTTCCCCGTGAGGGCATCGTACAGCCTGACACCGCCTGGTAGCGGCACCTATATCAGGTATGTTGACTCAGTTGCAGTTCGGGGTTCTCAAGATATACTTATCCCAGACCGGCCTTAAAGTCATAGAATTACGGCAGTGACAGGTCTAAACCCATCTTTCTTGGGACCCTTTTACAATGGTCAAGAAGCAAATGCGCCAAGTTTGATTCCCGGTGCACCCAATAATGCAATTCCGAGCATGATTCCAGGGCAGACCCCTTAAAGTTTCCTTCGAAGTAAGCACAACCCTAACACATACCAAAGGGGTACCCTCGCTGAGATACCATCGGTGATCAGCGAAAAGAATAGCATGATGGACAGCAGCAGCAATCAACAGACCCACCCATCGGGTCCGTCCAATAGTCTAGGGTTCACCTCCTCTGGCGTATATGTAAATTCCTTCCGGGGCTGATTGCTCGATAACTTACGATATTTAAACTGATGAGTAGGAACCTCAGTAGCCGAGAGTAGGAATTGCGTCGAAAGAACGAAGAGATTGAGAAGAAGAAGCGCGAGCTTGAGGCCTAGCTAGACAGCATGAAACTTACCGAAGACTACTTGAACTTCTAACCAAAGGTGGAGGATCTCGCACCACCATAGCAACCCGAATAGAATACCCAACAGAAACAGCAAGACATCATCTCGGAAATAGAAGCAGTTAACAAGATCCAGGCCGAACGGAACGCCACCCGGCTCAAGGAACTCAAGGAGCAGCATGCAGCCAATATCAAAAAGATTGCCGAGCAGAAGCAGAAGGTAACCACCCTCCAGAACAACTTGGAGCATGGTGAGCGAGCACTCGAACTCAAGTAGCAGGCCGTTGCCGAACTATAGTCCAAGGGCAAGAAGATTTCAGAGGAAAGCAAGAAATGGATTGCTGAAATCGCCAAGCTCACCGACAAGTGCGAGTAGCTGCGTGACAAGTCGAGTGCACTCAACAAGGAATTGGAAGGTCTAGCACAGCAACTGTCCACTGCCGAGAAAGTAAAAGCAACAGTTCATTCAGAATACCAAGGCTTCTGAAAGTGAAAGCCGTCAGCTTCAGCACGAGTAAACTCAGCTGAACGCAAAGATTGCTTCCCTGACTGAAGAAATTAGCGTTACCAAATAGCACATCAAGGAGAACAGCCAGCTGAACAACCAGGAACTCTAAGCTATTAAGAAGAACAACGATCGGGTACGTCTGAACCAGAAGCGAGCAGAACGGCAGAAAACCGAGCTGATCCGAGCATTCCGAAAACTCTCGGCATATATTCAGCTGATCCGCAAGCAGAACGTACATATTCAAACTGCTCGGAGTCTCAACTTCACCCAGGAGGAGTTCCTGCAGGCCGTTGATAAAACCGATAGGATGTGATCGCAACCGATGCTCTAGACTTTCCCAACGTTTCTCTTTCCGTATTCGAAGATCACTATCCGACCATAGCCATGCATCATCAATAGTTGTAGATTCGTTGTTCCGTGGCGATGGCTGCTGCATCCCGCTTAATGCTCCCCGCCTGCAGCTGCTTGGTCAGTTCATCGAGTTTCATTTCTGCGAATGGATCGTCGAACTACACCGGCGCACAGCAGATTGAGGAGTAGCCGAGGTTGGCCGATCCGAAGCCCAACCAACGGCAATAGAAACAAGTAAGACACAGAACTTTGCATCCCTGTGCCATCATGTTGCTTCGGGGGTTGAACATCAACCACGCACAGTAGCAGCAGAAGCATCCCTGCCCAACGAAGCTTTTGCAGCAGTTGAGGTACCAACAGTCTAGAAGGCGACACTTGCACATCGAGGCAACAATGTATAAGTTTAAATTATGCTTCGAGGAGGAGAAGGCTGTGGATTTATAGCCAATCGTGGCAGTTATAGGTGCAAAGACGGTATCATTCGGGCTAAAATCAAGTAGCCGATTGCTCTTCATAGTAAAGCACATCGTGCTCGAATTCCACGACCTTCCGTAACTCTCCGAAGACGATGTTGTGGCCGAGTGGCTTCGCGAAATCCTTCGTGTCGATATTCTTTGTGAAGGGTGCTTGGAGAAAGTTCAAACCACAAGGTCGGAGGCTGCTGTCAAACACTGGTAGCATCATCTTCAGAACCAAGTCGCCTGCGTTGTAACAGTTTATAGTGTCAATAGGGTGGTCAGTCAGGAAGTTCGCGAGATCCCGACAGTTGGCCACACCACCGAGAAAGATGAGTCGATTGATCATACCGATATCCTCTTCCATATTAAGCAGAACGTTTCGGACCAATTCAGTCCCCAAAGAGAATCCGACCAAATTGATGAGATAACCCTTCATATGCTCTCGAATGAGATGAGCCAGATACTTACCTGTCTCTACGGCTATCTGCCTTGTCTTCTCAAACCCAAATAGGAATGTGAAAGGGTTGGACTTACTGCCGCATTCCCAATTCATAGCGTAGGTCTATCCGTTATGAAGTAGGACCTTCCAATTCTCCTACCTTGCATTATTCTGGCAGGTAAAGCCACTGATGAAGATCGTAAGTACACGGCTGTGCCTAAACCTTTTTCCAATTTTCTGGAACGTCATAAATGGGACTGGTTCTTTGAGCTTTTTAGTCTCTTTGATTCGTTCCAGCAGTACCTTGATGGGCTAGCCAACAACCTGAACTGAATTACGAAGAGTGTCCAGCAAATCGCTATGGGCTATCCTTCGGTTTTCCAGCAAAATAAGCACCGAGAAGTTACTGTAGCGGTAACGCAGATCGGCGAGCCTGCGGTATACGAATCTCAGGTACTGTCGAATCCAACTCGTGTACCCATTTCGGGTCAACCCCACGAAGAGATATACTAAGGTCCTTTGGATGTCTGGTTCCAGCCAGTCAATTTGGTTGACACTCACGTACTTGCCTGTCAACTTCAGTCCCATGTTCTTGTGCTTGAGCAGATTCATGATATCCTATTTTTGCCTCTCGGATAGTTCGATCGTTTCAAGCACATTGAGCAGAATGTATTCGAGTGCCTCCTTCTGGCCTGGTTCCTTGAGGAATCCAAAGTAATCTTCATAACCCTTGAACTCTTCATAGAGGGCCTTGAATATTGGTCTTCTATTTTCAAACGCCTTATCGCTGATGAGGTTGTAGTTATTAACGAATTTTACTGTCCGCTCATTGGCATTCTCGCCACTCAAAATGGACCTCATATTGGAGTCCAAGAGATGGGTAGTGGTATGCAGCTTCTTCCGGAACTAGTCAAGCATGTGGCTGATGCTCGGAAGTTGCTTCATCTTGTGGCGAATTTCTTCTTAGATTTTTGGGTGGTAGAAGTAGCAGTACTTGCGGTAGCAGTCTGCGAGTGTGTCTGACATCTGATTGACAACCACCTTATTCTGCCTTCTCCACTCATCCGACAGTTCGTAGCGAGCGAGGTAGTAATCACCCGCCATCATAAAGGCTTGTCCAAGATGCACAATGAATCGAGTTACCAAAGTCGCCTTGTTGGGTACCTTCTCTTCATCGAAGAATTCGATTGCCCTTGTCACAAATTCCTTGGTCACACCGAACAGTTTGTACTCTTCCTCCCTGAATTGCGATAAGCACACAGTAATCCTCATTTCGTTCCCAAAGATCGGCTTCCACAAGATCAGCTGCATCTTCATCATCCTTATGAACTCGGTATTGGCTGCTTGGAAGTTTTGCTAGGAAAGCATCCTCATGAAGTCAGCAATCACGTCCTCCGCGATGTTCAGCTTTTTGAAGGTCTCGGTGCCGAAGAGTTTAAGGTTGGCAGCAGTGCACGGCAGTTGGACTTGGCTCTGAGCCAGTTCGTAGGCCTTCAAGGCGTCCATGTAGGACTCCATAATATACTAACTTTAGGATTATTATGGAGCAGCAGCAGAATCCACCAAAACCTGAAGAAGTCAATGCCATGCTCAGAAGCTGGAGACCACAGCCAACGGTGCTATCGACGATTGTGCAGGCATGTGTGGCGGGTTGGCTGCTGATTGGAGCGGCCATTCCCATCTTCATAGCGAGTTCGTCAGTAGTGCAATTCATAGTTCCTAAGTATGACACCATCCAACAATGCGCTGATGTACTACATAGCTCCACGCCTTGCAACATCACCCTCTAAATAACCCAGTAGATGAACAAGCCGGTATACCTCCTGTATGAGCTGAGCAACTTCTACCAAAACTACAAGAGGTACTTCACGAGCAAGAGTAACTATCAGCTGCAAGGTGACATCGAAGTTATTTAGGCAATCCACTGACGGTCGGTGAAGCCAATCAAGCCTGCAGCCCAATCGCCCTAAATTCAGATCTTGGCGTCAACGTTAGTTGGGGAGGTTATACACTAAACCAGTCAGCCCCGGCAAGCCCTTGTGGGCTCGTTGCAAAATCATTCTTTAATGACACCTATGCACTCTTCTATCCCAACGGTACGCAAGTCACCGTAAACTAAAATGGGTTGGCTTGGCCGAGGGATAAAGGAAGGAGATTCAAACAGGAGCCAAACAGTTCTGTGTATCAATGGATCGATCCCGAGAACGAGCATTTTATGGTATGGATGAGAACAGCTGGGTTTCCTGACTTCCAAAAGCCTTGGGGAATAATTCCGAACAACCTCCCACAGGGTAACTACACGCTACGCATCATCAACAACTACGCAATCCAGTTGTATGGTGGGCATAAGTCAGTACTGCTCACAACTGTGAGTGCACTCGGAGGTAAGAATATGTTTTTGCCAATCGCACTGTTCGTATTTGGAACTCTGTTCGTCGCTATCGGTGTGTTGTTTATATACCGATGGAAGTCGACTGGAGGCACCTTCGGCCCAAAGAAGAAGCAGACTTGAGTGATACATACTTCATAATCAGAGTCACTTTATGCACATGGTTGGGCGCTAGCAGGTTGCTTCGGCTTCAGTTGGGGCTTATCCCAGGCTATCCTTCTTCTGGTTCTTCTTCGGTTGCTTCTTCGACTTCTCTCCGACAATCAGTTTGTCCACTGACCTCTTCTTGCGGGGTGCCTTCTTGTTCTTCTTGTTCTTGTCCTTCCCAGCAAGCTGCTGGTCCGCTTTTAAACGTTCCTCCTCTTCCTCGTTCTCTACCTGATCAAGAACCTCAAGGAACCCACGAAGATCTTGTTTCCACATTTCAGTGCATTGAAGCTGTTGAAGTTCGAATACTTAGTTTTCCTTTCCAGCAACTTCATCCATCAGCTTCTGCACCTTCTCGCGAGAAAGGCTCCAGAGTGGCATGGTGAGAAGATAGTCGTAGTCTTTGCCAGTTACTTTGACTTTCTCATTATCCTCCTACCCATCAGAACCTTCCTATGATTCTTCGTCCTCCTTGGGCTTGTCCTCGGCTGGCTTCTCGTTGAGCTTTGTGCTCTTAATCTTGATGAAGTCACAGCTTCTGGTGTAGCCCCGATCAAATAGAGTTTGGCAGATCTTAAGCTTCTGGACATTGCGTATCTCCAATTTGCTGTCGACCACCTCACGGATGAATCTCAGCTTGTTGCTGAGTATCTCTAAATCATGTCTGAGCCTCGACAAGAGATACTCTTTCCTGAGCGAATACCCTTCCAGTCTTACAGTGTAGAATTCCTGCAGTATTTCCTGCACATTCTTAAAGCGGGTCAGTTTGCCGTGTGGGCTAAACAGTACAAGGTTGTTCATGCTGATGGATGATACCAGCTTGAGCTGCCTCAGGGTGGAATCCTTCCAACTTTCAAGGACACCCTCGCAAAATTTGAGCTCGAAATTAACCCTGTTGTTGGTGTGGTACTCCTTGAAGTTCTCCAACACTCCTTACTTGTCCTTATCCGTGAAGTACTCCTCCAAGTAAGATTTGTATAAGCGCGTCCATTTGCCCACTGGAAGCTACACGATGTTTGCTGTGTTGGGATCTTATGGTGAAACTACGACCTTACCATAAGTTAGGTAACTTCCATTTTAGTTTCGTGTAATATTACCCTGGTACCCTTTATAGTATGGATCTAGTTCGGTGAATTCGCCATTTTCCAGTTTGTTCAGCAGGCTCTCGCAGATCTTCCTTGGGTCGTACTGAGGAATGTTCGTGGACCATCCAGTACCTATTCCCTCAGCGCCATTCACCAACACCATTGGCAATATGGGCAGATACCACTTGGGCTCAACATACTGCCCATCGTCCTCCTCGTACTCTACAATATGGTCGTCAGCTTCGAGGAAGATATGCCTGGTTATCCTTGCAAGGCTAGTAAAGATGTACCTCGAGCTCGCATGCTCCTTACCGCCGTGATTTCTGGTTCCGAACTGTCCGATCGGTTCCAGCAGGTTGATGTTATTAGCCCCTACAAAATTCTGAGCCATGCCAATGATAGTTTCAGCCAGTGACATCTCCCCATGGTGATAAGCTGAATGCTCAGCTACATAACCGGCGAGCTGCGCCACCTTAATTTCTTCCTTGAGGTTGCGTTTGAAGCATGCAAACAACACCTTTCGCTGTCCAGGTTTTAACCCATCGCAGACTGAAGGTATGGATCGCATGTTATCGGAGTTGGAGAAGTGGATGAGCTAACGATTGACGAAGTCCAAGTAGCGCAGCTGCTGCTGTTTGTAGTCCACTGTGAGGTTCACATCGTAGTTTTCAAGCCACTTCTTGCGTTGCTCTGCCTTGCGCTTGTTGAAGCAGAGGTCGATAGCTTCGTCATCTTCGGTGCCTTCGTAGCTGAATATGATCTTGTTTCGTTCAAGGGCTCCGAAATACTATTGCGCCTCCTTGTCAGTTGATGTTCCCAGACCCTTGTAATACTTAACCTTCCACCCTTTCGTGCTCCCACCGACCTCCTGCACCCAGCTCAGAAAGTCCTGGACACAGTAAAAGCTGTTGCTCGTACTGCCGCGGGTGGACTTGATGATGGGTGTGATGAAACACTTCACAAAGCCGTTATGCTGGCGCAAAAGTGCAGGCCAGAAGTGGTGTAGGAAGTTAATGATGAGGCCTTTGATGTGGGATCCGTCGGTATCCTGGTCCGACATGATCATTATCGAACCATATCGCAGGCTTTTGAGATCGTCGTACTGCCTGCTGATCTGCAGTCCCATGATCTTCATGACGTTCTGGATTTCCTGGTTTTCGCTGATTTGTTTGTTCGAGGCTTCGCGTACATTGAGAAGTTTTCCTTTGAGTGGGAACACCCCGTAGTAGTCTCGACCCACCACCTCCAAACCTGCCATGGCGAGTGCCTTGGCCGAATCTCCTTCTGTTAGGATGAGTGTGCACTTCTCAGAATTCTTAGAGCCAGCTTCATTGGCATCTTCAAGCTTGTCAACCCCAGTAATCTTGGCCTTTTTACCTCCGCCAGTTACTTTGGCAAGTTTGTTCAGCTCCTTGGCCTTTGCCTAACTGACGATATGGTCAATGATGCCCGTCTTCAGAATTTCTTTGATGGCTTTTTCGCTGAAACTATAAGTAGAGCCAAACTGGGCAGGTTTGGTAGTCAGGGTTTCTTTGGTTTGAGAGTCGAATGCAGGGTTTTCGATAAGGCAGTTGACAAATATCCAAAGGTGCGAACGAATTTGGTAGGGTTTTATGGTGAGGTCCTTGTGTTTCTTCTTGATTTGTTCCTGAACTCTCTCCACAATTTGGTCCGCTAGCATGGCTACGTGTGTGCCTCCACGGAAGGTGCAGATCGAGTTCACGAAGCTGACCTGCTTAAACTCAGAATCGGAAATGGATACTATAACCTCCCAGTTCGACGTAGTGGACTCTTTGTCAGTAATCTTGACAGGCTCGTCGTTTTCGAAATACATGTCCACGTATTGACTAAAGTCCTTGATTGGGAGCTGCTGTCCATTGAGAAACACCTTCACATTACGGCCAAGCACTCCCGCCATATCGAACACTCTCTTCTTCAGCAGCGAGGCGATGTCCTCATCGAGTCGCTGCATTTTAAATCGCTCGAAGTCCGGATAGAACGTGATGCGAGTAAAGTCTCGACTCTGATGTTCAGTGATCTCCGCGGGACCATGCTAGCTCATATTGTTGGTCCATTCCATTCTGAACTTTTTGCGACTTTGGCAGTCTGCTGCTTCCACTACAAACTTCTTGGAGAAGATGTTGGCTAGCTTGGCTCCATACCCGTTTCTACCACCTGTGACCTTCTTCTCGTTGTCGTTGTAGTTGCTGCCTGTCAGCAAATGCCCGAATATCAGTTCCGGAACGTATATGCCGAAGTCCTTGTGAACCACAACCGGTATGCCCTTGCCATTGTTGAACACGGAAATCGAACCCTTCTCAGAATCGATTGTGACATCCAAGGTATTCATGCTTGGATCCTTACGGTAGTTGTCTGCAGCGTTTACAAGGATCTCGTCGAATATCTTGAACAGAGCGGGTGCGAACGTGATATCTCTCTGTAGAAAATGCTTGCCGTCGGGTGCTAAGACCCAGACATTCGAGGAGGCAGATTCCACCGAACCCACATACGTGTCTGGGCGCAATAAGATGTGCTAGAGTGGTGTCTTCTTCTGGTAAATGTCCTCGACGTTCATTAATTATGCCGGTTGGTAGTTGGCAGTAGCTGTATAGCGAACCTTGGCTACGAATCAGTCAAAAGGTAAAATTATTAATTAAGGGAGAGTCATGGGGGAGGTCTGCATATCCCAGCATTGTGCCCAGCCCAATTGCGGCCACAAATGTAGCAGAACTGCATACCACATCGGCAGGTGATATGGTTGCAGCCGGTCTCCTTGAGCACAATGTTTTGGCATTTCGGACAGCGCATCATCTTCATCTGCCTAATCACTTAGTTGGCTTTCTGGTCGCTCATTTGAGTCACCTCCTTCCACTTTCTGTAGTTTTCGCACGTGCTCCCTCGATGGGCAGCATCACATCCTTTTATGCATGTTTCGAGGTTGCACACCGGGCATTTGATGAACCCTTCGTCATTAGGATCGCTCGATATCATACCTGGACATTCTTCGACGTCACCCACGACTTCTGGTGGGCGAAGCCCAGCTCTTAAAGCATGGCATCTTCTCTCAAGCTCATCCTGGTATCTTTCGTATTGCTGTTTGGTAATGTCCGCAGGCAACGGCATTAGCTGATTGCCGTTGCGGTAGCGGTAACCCAAACAACTCCGAATGTTAAGCCCTTCCACCTCAATATTCTTGTGCCGCAGGTTCACGAGCTTTTCGAAATCAGCCGCTGGAATACACTAGCGAATAAGAAGCTCGTTGATGGGAGTATGGCAGACTTGGCAGCTCAGATCCTTCTCAGAAAACTTGCCGTTGTTGATGACCTGAAGAATAGAGGCTTTGGCACACTCTTTACAAAACCGGTGGGTTTCCTTCAAGCAGTCGAGTGTAATGAGATTCTAAATGCGAAACTACTCTTCACACAATGGACATGGGTAGGTGCGCTCTTAGATTTATTTCTTCCTTGCAGCTCGTTCCTCTTCCTCGATCTTGCTCATTAATACCATGGAGACTCGCATCTGGGCATCTTCTATATGCCTCTTCCCAATGATGGCTTCCAGCTCCTTCTCCGTCAATTGCTTGTTGCATAGTTGGCAGCTTATGGTCGCTAGTAGCAAAGGATCCATAGTTCCATCCGTCAGCTCCATTGCATACTGCGTTAAACATTCGTTGTGCAGTTCATGCTTGCACTTCAGCACAGAAGTCTTGCCTTTAAGCTCCTTTTGGCATAGACAACATCGATAGAAACCCACAATGTTGCAATTGACTTAGGCACCTGCCTTGCAGAGCCTCCACAGCACTTCGATAAACTCACTGCTGGCTAATGGTTGTGTGCGATCTAGCCCGAATGCCTTTACGTGTTAGAATGTCTCATTGAAGTCTAGTTTGCTTGTGTTCATGGTTTATACTAATAGTGAGCTTGCTGTGAGCTGTTGTCTTGAGCCAGCCTGGCCGTTGGTGGTACATCACGCTATCCTGGCCGAACAGGAATAGCTATCTCAACGGACCTTCTTATGGTTATAATTTCAATGGTCAATTTCCGTACTGTACTGGTGGTACTTGCAGTGGTCCTGGTGGTGAGAGCTACCGATGCCACCTGTAAAGGTAGCATGGAAGATGCCAAAGTGGCGGCTGAGAAAGCATTCACCCACATTTCTGACGGCAAATCGCTCGACTTATTGGTGGAGGCCCTCCAGGAAATGGGAATCAAGCTACGCGAGCATGAAAGCATTTGTAACGAAACCCTTGGAGACATCTACGACAGAATTAGTCTACTTCTACCCAAATCCTGCTCTAAAGAGGGACGTTAACACTTCTAGATGATCTTCTACGGACTTGTGGAGGATCCCATGAATGCCCCACGAGGTAAGCCAGCATACCACATCAACAGACTCTCATTGTTTGAGATGCGCAACCACTGCACTAAAGATGCCAAGAAGAAGGAGAGCTTCCACCACAAGGAGATCAGCACAACAGCCGAACCAACCTTTGATTTTATGGCACCCTTCAAGGACTACAATAACAAGATCCAACTTACTATTCAGGGCCTTGCTTCAGGCAACAAAGTTGTTCTAGAATCAAACTTCCATCCCAACATGGGTTGGGGAGAATGCTTCGGTCAGGCTGTCTACAGCCTGAACATATCGACAGTGTCCAAGGGGAGCGCCTTCGAGACTACCATTGTCAATAGCAACGCTTCGAAGACATTCGACTTGACTAAGTTTTGTGACATTATGGGGACTAACAGTGGTGATGCCCTCGTGTTCCCGGGTGTTGCAGTGCCAATCGTCAATAGTGTCACCGTAGACGGCACCAAATTGAAGATTGATCAGACTAGTCAGAAAGACCCTGGAAATGGCTACAAAATTGGTGGATACTATGCTCAATGGTCGGTATGGGGGAGGCAATTCAATCCGTACAGCATCCCATTTGATAGCGTCAACCAACTGTTCTATGCCTTCGTCGGTTTCAATCCTGGTGATGGGTCTATCAAGTCCCTGGACTCTGCTGCGGATGGGTGGGGAATGAGTGCCATAGCACGTGCTATGCTTAAATACCCATACCTTCAGACTCACTTGTCGTTCGGTGGTTGGACCAATAACGGACAGACGACTGCTCCCATGTTCGAGCAGCTGGCTAGCTCACAGTCCAGTATAAATAAGTTCAGTACTGAGGCGGTTGCACTGATGCGAAAGCTTGGATTCAGCGGCATTGATATCGATTGGGAGTGGTGGTCCGACTACGACAACAAAATTGCTCCTGCCAAAAAAATGCTCGGATTGTTCACGACTTTAAGGAAAAATTTAGATGATGCAAGTAAGGCAGATGGCAAGACCTATCGACTATCGGCAGCTGTCAACGGCGGCAGCAACCGTATTCTTGCTATGCAGGACTCTTCCAATCCAAATAGCGTTCCAGATTTTTGGAAGCAAGTTGCTGCTAACGTCCACCAGTTGAATATTATGAGTTACGACTACCACGGAGGCTTCGATGTGGGTTCTCCAGCCTACTTCCAATCAGCTTACGACTTCTCCAACACAGGCAACAACAAGGTTGGCAAGGAAGAAGGGTGGTGCATTAAGAGCTCAAGCGAGACTTACATTAGCAATGGTGTTTCTGCCAAGCAACTGGTGGTGGGCATCCCCTTGTACGTACGCACTATGCAAGTCTCTTCTGGTGCCGATGGTGGATTGTTCGCTAAGGTCGTTGGAACTGGTTTCGGGGACTACGAACAAGGCATTCTTGACTATAAGTGTCTGACGAATCCAGTAGGCAACCCAGCTGATGGTTGCGGCAGCAGCACTCCCATCAGCGGAGTAAAAAGTCTGAAGTACTATAACACAAAGAATAACACCGATATCTTCAACCTTTACGGTAAGGACGCTTATCAACCTTGGGCCTACAGTGCAGACTCCTCCACCTTTGCGACCTACGATGATGTTTGGTCAACTACTCAAAAAGTGAACTCAATGAAAAGCCGTGGATTGGGAGGAGTAATGTTCTGGGAACTTGATGGTGACTCCATATCGGCTGATTTGTCATTGATACATACTGCGAAAAAGACATTGGCTAGCATGCTTCCCTTGATCAACCGAAGGAAGTATCACAAAGACTCCAAGAACAAGATACACGCTGACACGAAGGAGGAGCGCAAGAAGCTTATCAACAAGGCCGATAACTATGGTGCGAATGCAACGGAGCATCTTGTGAAGCCAGACATTATATAGTCGGTAGGCATCAACATGCCAGAAGAAGAATAATCATCATAACGCAGATCTGCATTGTCACTTGGAACCGAACCTCAAGGGGGTGTCGAAGAGTACGGCTGCCGTTATCTTTCCAGTTGGAGCCTCTTTGGTATTTTTTGCCAACTTCAGATCCGTCTTCTTCACGGCCTTATCTGGGTTGTCCTTGAGGTAGTCGTCCACCTGGCTTTCGTAGCGATCTGTTCCGTCGAGCATTGAACTGTACGAAACAATACCACCGTTGATAGGATGGCTGCTAGTGCCTCTCTCTTCCCGTTACCTCCCCCGCTCAACGATATTACGGTGCTCGCCGAACTTGTACCCACAGGGGCAGCTCCAAGTCGACACAAACTACTTGCACGGACAGTTTTTACAGTTCTTCTTGTTTACGTGATGAGCTTGATAACTGTGCTTACAGCTGCATTTGAAGTCCTGCGAGCCATATACAGGCAGGTAGTGAAAGTTAGCGCATTGACAACCGCTCATCTTGCACTTAACCTTGCTGTCCTTTGCTTCCAGGAAATCGTGGTTCTTGTAGTAGTGGTCACAAAAGCACTTAGTCGAGGGTCCCACCACTTTACACTCAAGCTTGTTGGGGTTCATCCAGGTGCTGTAACACCGATTAGCTGATAGCTTCTCGTAGTTCTTCTTGTAGTCCTCAAACTACTTCTAGTCCATGAGCTTACCACCATGGTCACCCACGAGATTGCAGTACTCAATGTAGGCGTTGATGTGCTGATCGTTGTTCGATATGCTGATTCTGTTGTTCATGGAACACTCACTTTATGGTCTGAAAGTTATAAAGTTATCAAGAGGAGGGGGACTCCATCGACCGATGAACGTTGTACTCGAATAGTTGGCAGCTCTTCTGCACGAGCTTCTTAATGACGACTTTGTTAATGAGCAGGGCTCTTTCGAGAGACTCTTCGTCGGCTTGGTTGGGTTCGATTTGCAGAGATGACTCGCTGATGACTCTGCTGACTTCATCACTATGCTTGTACTTCTTGTTAAGTGGTTCTCCCTAGATTAAAGGGATGAGGTACGTTTGAATCTAAATGCTCGGCTAACTATTGCTTGTATCGTAGAATTTATTGGTTGAAGCGTTGGTACTCCTTCTTTGCGGCCTACCGCTCAGCCAGTAATTCTTCTAACAGCAGCAATACTCGCTACTTCGTACTGGAGATAACATCTCTTCCGTCGTATTTCACTTTGTCAGCTACAGCGATCAGTCGACGCAAGGCTCCTTCAAAGTAAGGATTATCCCTAAACTGAATCTTTGAGGCAAACCCGAACAGTTGATCGCCGATCATGCGCTGTACCCTTTCTGCTTACTGTTTGGCTTGCCTGTCC